>Ga0315912_10000437_pt1 | contig 80121 bp, 76 predicted proteins | sample VfabasoilMG_FD_204469 | JGI IMG/M metagenome (GOLD analysis project Ga0315912, IMG submission 204469) | Garden soil microbial communities collected in Santa Monica, California, United States - V. faba soil | ecosystem: Environmental > Terrestrial > Soil > Garden | place: USA: California... | reverse complement strand
GCGGGAGCCGGCGTCCATGGCGCGGCGCAGTCGCGCGTCGAAACGACACGAGGCGCGGCCGCGGCGGATCTCGAGACGGCCCACTCGGCCGGCGTGCGCGCGAGCCGTCGTGCGGCGAGCTCCGCCGCGCAGCCGAGCACTTCGGTCGCGCAGGCCGGCGCTGCGCAAGCGAGCTCTGCGTCGAACAGCGGAGTGCTCGCCGACAACGCGGGCGGAGCCCGTGTCGAGCAGCGCGCGCTGGGTCGCAACGTCGCCGCGCACGGCGCGGCGAGCTCGCAAACGACGGCCGATCGCTCGGCCGTGACGACGAGCACCTACGGCGAGGCCGGCGTCTCGGCGCAGAAGAAGTAACCGCAGCGCTACCGGGAAGGCAGCAAGAGCCGGGTGGACTCGCGTCCACCCGGCTCTTTTCACCGGCCGCTAGCCAGGCGCCGTCCCTTGGTACTAGGCTCCCGAAATGGTTGGTGGGGAGCCCGCTCATGCGCGCGAATGATCATCCGTCGAACGAAAGTGCCTGGACGACCGGGCTCACGCGGCGCCAAGTCGTGAACGGTTTGGCGCTCACGGCTTCGGCCGCGGGCCTCGCGGGCATGGCGGGCGCGGCGCGCGCCGTCACGAGCGCAGCCAACGACAAAGTGCGCGCCGTTCTCGAGTCGCTCGTGCAGGACACGCCCGAGATCGGCCTACAGGTAGCGGCCTATCTCGACGGCAAGCTCGTCATCGACGCCTGGGCCGGTCTTGCCGACCCCGCCGCCGGGAAGCCCGTCGACGGCGACACGTTGTTCATGCTGTCGTCAACGACGAAGGGCGTGACGGCTACGTGCCTGCATCTGTGCGTCGAGAAGCATGGGCTCTCTTACGACATGCCGATCGTGCAAGTGTGGCCCGAGTTCGGTGCACACGGTAAAGAACGCGCCACGTTGCGGCATGCGCTGACTCATCAGACCGGCGTTCCACAAACCCCGGTCGGCTACACGCCGGAATGGCTGCCCGACTGGGACCGCATGTGCCGCGGCATCGCCGATCTCGTGCCGATGTTCCCAATCGGCGAGCGCACGGCGTACCACTCGCTGAACTACGGCTACATCAACGGCGAGATCCTGCGCCGGGTGGACGGACGCTCGATCGCGCAGTTCCTCCAAGATGAAATTTGCGCGCCGCTCGACATCGACGGGGCGTATCTCGGAGTGCCAGACGGCGAGCTCGACCGCGTTGCAGTGCTCACGGACGCACCGCCCGCGCCGGCCGACTACGACGCGCGCATGGTCGGCGAGCCAGCAGGATCGCACGTCGCGGACGCTTTCAATCGGCGCGCGGTGGTGCAGGCTTCGATTCCCGGCTCCGGCGGCCTGTTCAGTGCGCGCGGGCTCGCGCGCCATTACGCGATGCTCGCGAACTGGGGCGAGCTCGACGGCGTGCGCGTGCTGCCCGAAGCGCGCATCCGGGCAGGGATCGAGCTACAGAGCGTCGAGTGGGACGAGATCTACCGAATCCGCGCGCGGCGAGCGCTTGGCTATCGACGCGGCATCGACACGGGTCCGCTCGCTTCGCCCGAGGCCTTCGGGCACGTCGGCGGCGGAGGCTCGTTCGGCTATGCGGATCCGGCGCGGCGGCTCGGCATCGGGTTCGCGAAGAATTACTTCACGTACCTGAGCGGCGGCGCCGTGAACGGCGGACGACCACCGCGGGCGCCGTCGAACATCGTCACCGAAGCCGTGTTCGACGCGCTCGAGTTGGCGCGCTAGAGCTCAACGGCGTTTTTAGCGCGACGACCGCGGGCCCTGCCTGACGCCGGCCACCTTCATTCGAATTCGATACACGGCGTCGCACGCCGTGATGTAGAGGCTTTTCGCGTCGCGGTCGCCGAACGCGACATTCGTCGCGCAGATTTGCTTCTTCGGTTCGCCGCCTTCGATCGGTAAGTGCAAGTAGCCGAGCAGCGTGCCGGTCGGCGCAGTGATCCGCACGATGCCGGGACCCGCACCGCTCGTCGAGTACACGTTGCCGTCGACGTCGACCTTCATGCCGTCGCCGATGCCGGGACCTTCCGTGAACAGGCTGCCGGCGCCGAGCGTGCCGTCGGGCCGCACTTCGTAGCGCATGATCTTTTGCAGCGCGGTCAGATAGATCCAGCGCTCGTCCGGCGACAGCACGATGCCGTTCGGAATTCCGCCGAGCGCATCGACTCCGAGCACGAGCGTCGAGCGGCCGTCCTTGATGCGCCAGATGCCGTTCGGCATTTGTTTGTCGGGACTGCGGCCCGCACCTCTTATCCCGAAGTCGTTGTCGGTCAGGTACACGGCGTCGTCGCGCGCGATGTAAATGTCGTTCGGCCCGCTGAAACGCTTGCCGTCGGGAGCGCCAGCCGATAGCACCGTGCGCGTGCCGTCCTTCTCGAGCCGCATCACGGTGCGGTCGTTGTCGGCGCACCAGATCAGCCGGCCCTGCGAGTCCAGGCTCGCGCAGCTCGGGCCGATCAGGAGCACGTGCGAACGGCCGCTGCGCGTTTGCGTGCCGGCGTTGCTGACGTCGTTGCCGGTGTAGCCGGCGCTCTCCATGAACACGGAGACCGTGTTGTCGGCCGCGATCTTGTAGAGAACGTTGTCGAGCAAGCCGCCGACGAGCAAGTAGCCCGAGTCGCCCTCGGGGACCCAAACGGGGCCTTCGTTGAGACCGAAACCGCGCGCGAGCTCTTCGAGCTTCGCGTCGGCGGCGACGAGCGCGTCGAGCTTGGCGTCGGCCCGCTCGATGCGGAACGGCGCGGGCGTCGGCGCCGGGCCGTCGCCGCGCATGCCGGGCGGCGGCGCGTTCTGGGCAACCGCATGGTGTGCCGCCGCCGCGATCAAGAAAGCGCCAGAGAAGCGGATGAACCTTGTTGTCGTTTTCATTCGGTGCACTCCTAGAAAAGACACAGAGGGTTGACCGGCGCCGAGGTGGCGCCGGGCAGCCGCATCGGCGCCGTCGTGAGTAGAAAATCCCAACGTTTTTCGCGGTCGCACGTCTCCGCGAGCGCGGTCAGCGCCGGCCAATCGAGAATCGGCAGGCCCATCGAGACGAGCGCGATCATGTGCATCGCCGACGGAAACCGCTCGCTCGGATACGGCAGCTTCTCGATGCAGTCGCCGCCGTAGAGCGCGACTTCGCGCCGATGCATCCACTCCGCGCACTCGGCGTGAAAACCCGCACGCGGGTAAGTGTCCTGGAGTCCGCGCTCCTGCTCCATGCGTTCCATGCCGCTGCGCACGAGCAGCACGTCTCCCGACGAGACGCGCACGCTCTGCCGCTGTTCCGCCGCTTCGAGATCGGCAACCGTCACGTACTCGTTCGATTCGTACCACGGCACACCGCGCGCGGCCGCGACGTCGAGCAGCACGCCGCGCGTGAAGATGCCTTGCCGCATCGCGAAGATCGATCCCCAGCGGGCGCCGCCCGCCGTCATCGTCGCCGAGCGCTTGCGCCCGTTGTACAGCGTGTCGTTGAACGAGAAATGCGCGAGCGAGTCGAGATGCGTGATCGTCATGCCATGCGGCGCCATCGCGAAGTAGTCGCTGATGCCGGGGCCGTTGCCGAACGTGATCATCAGGCGCGCGGGATTCGGGTCCACCTTGCTCGCCGTCGTCGAGATGTCGCGGCCGAGAGAAACGGTTTCGCCCGTCTTCACGAGCTGTGCCGCGGCAATCCGCTTCGCGGGCGTGATGTAGTTCAGCGTGCCGAGCTCGTCATCGGCGCCCCACCTTCCTAAGTTCGAGCAGCGGTTGAAGATTGCCTCGAGCTCGTCGTCGGTCAAGTCTCTCGCGCGGCTCGTGGCGCGCGGCGCAGCCGAGCGGTCCTGACCCGAAGCCGCTTGCCCTTGCTGTGCGGCCGCCGTTCTCGATAGGACCGCGGCCGCGAGACCCGTGAACGCCATGAGTTCGCGGCGTGTGACGCTGCTCATACTCCCCCCTTCGGCGGGGCCCAACCCGCCGCGCCCGTAGTATCGCCGATTCCGCTGGCGCGAAGGCTCCGCGCACGTAGACTACCTCGCAAGGCGCGGCAATTCGCGCAGCACCGGGGGGTGTCATGAAAATTCGTCACGGCGTGTTGGTCGGCGCGGCGGTCGCAGGGCTCGCATTCGGCTTCGGCAATCTGGCGCACCGAGCCGAAGGCGCCGATGCCGCCGACGCGCGGCTGCAGCGGCTCGAGGACATCGAGGCGATTCGCACGCTGCTCGTCCGCTACGGGCGCGAGCTCGACAAACGCGACTTCGCAGCGTACGGCGCGCTGTTCGCGCAGGACGGATCTTGGAAAGGCGGCATGGGCACGGCGACGGGACCGGAGGCGATCGCGAAGATGGTGGCCGCCGGCTTCGAGCGCATGTCGCCCACGCTCTATACGAATTCCAATCACGTGATGAGCAGCTTCGACATCGCGCTCGACGGCGACACGGCGACCGCGTGGTCGCGCTGGACCTGGGTCGTCGTCGGCGCCGACGGCAAGCCCGAGACGCACCGGGCGGGGCACTACGAAGACACGTTGCTCCGCGAGCGCGGCGAGTGGAAGTTCAAGACTCGACAGGCGTTCACCGAGATCAATCCGTGAGGAGGCGCTCCGATGAGCGATGCAACGAGACTTAGAAGCGCTCTCTGTCTAATCGCGCTGATCTCTGCGCCGTACACGCCGGCGCAAGAGCTCGTACCGAAAGCGCCGCCGGATGCAATCGAGCTCACCGCCCAGGACTACGCCGAAATCGAGCAGTTGGCCGTGCGCTACGCGTGGTTGCTCGACCGCTGCGTCAACGGCGGTTACGACTACGCGGATCTGTACGTGGCCGACGGGCAGTTTTCCGTCGCGGAGAGCTTCGGGACGACGTCGGACGAGCAGCGCAGATTCGTGACGCGCGGGCGCGAGGCGCTAGCGCGAGCCGCCGGCGGTGACGGCAAGGGCGAATGCGTCGATCCGAAGACGACGCTGGGCTACGGCCTCACGCACATCGTGACGAATCACATGATCGTCGCGACCAAAGACGGCGCGGTGGGCAAGCATCGGCTGCTGACCGTGGGAGTCTGCGGCTATCCGCACCTCATGGAGCTGCAGGGCGGCTATGAGGACGAGTACGTCAAGACGAGCGACGGGTGGAAATTCAAGTCGCGGATCCACGTGTTCAAGTCGGCGCCGTCGTTGCAGTTCGGGGTCTGCACGAACGCGAACCGCGAGCAACCGTAGGGACGCTACGCGTGCGCCAGCCGCCGGCTCACTCTCTCTCGTAGCGAACGAACGACCGCGGGCCGACTTCGGCCCCGTAAACGACCGCGCCGCCTTGGATCGCGGCGACGCCCTCCGCCGTGCTGCTACCGCCCTGCGGCGCGGTATCGGGAATGAAATACCGCACGACGCCGTCGCGCGCGCTGCCGATGCGGATGCCGCGCTGCCAGCCGGGGTGCGCGAGATCCTTGCCGTCGTTCGCGCCGTCGCGCGACTCGGAGTCCGTGACGAACAGATTGTCGTCGGCGTCGATGAAGATGCCGCTCGGACGGCTGAACTGATACCAGCACTCGAGGTAGTTGCCGTCCTGATCGTAGAGCTGGATGCGATTGTTGTCGCGGTCGCCGATGAAGAGGCGCCCGCGCGAGTCGACCGCGATCGCGTGCAGACTCGAGAACTCGCCGGCGCCGCACGGGCCGTTGCCGGATTTCCCCCATGACTTGATGAACCGGCCGTTCTTGTCGAACTTCATGATGCGCTCGGTCGTGCCCTCGCCGTGGCCGTCGGCGACGAAGATGTCGCCGTTCGCGCCGACGACGACGTCGGACGGCGAGCTGAACTGATTCGGGCCGTCACCCGCGACTTTGCGCGTACCGAGCTGGAGCAGGATCGTGCCCGTCGGGCTCAGCTTCGTGACTTGCTGGCCCACCTCGCCGCCGGCCCCGCGCCCGTCGGGCGGCAACGGATCCGTCACCCACACGTTGCCTTCCTGGTCGACGTGAATGCCGTGCGGGAACGCGAACAGGTCGGCGCCCATCTCGCCGATCAGCTTGCCGCTCGCGTTGTAGTGCAACAGTGGATTGAAGTGCGAGCCGACGCAGGTGTTGCTGCCGCAGCGGTCGATCGCCCAAATGTCGTCGCGGCCTTTCGCGGCATCGACGCCGGCCGTCGAGCCCCAGGTGCGTGCGTCCGGCAACGGCATGACCTGCCGGTCGGAATACGGGTTCGGCAAATCGTTGACGGGCCGCATGTTCGCGTTGCCGAAGTCGTCTTGCGCAAACGCCGGGGCGGCCGCGAGCAGGGCGGCGCCGAGCGCCGAGATCTTTATCCTGTGGGTCACTGCGCTCACCTGTTGTTCGTGTAGAGGCCGACTTCGGCGCTGCCCGTGCCGCTGCAGCTCGATGCGCCGTAGCGCACGAACCTCTGCACGCGCTGCCCTGTGTCGACCTCGCCGGTGTAGATGTCGCCGCGCGAGTCCACGGCGAGTGCGTGCAGCCAGTGGAACTCGCCGGCCTGACGACCGGCACGGCCGATGCGGTCGAGCTCGGTCCGGTTCTCGCGATTGACGATGTACAGCGTGCCGTTCGCGAGGTCGCCGATGTAGAGACAGCTCTGACCGGGATCGGTCGACAAGGTCGCGGTGCCCGAGGTGCCGCTCGCCGTTTGCGGCGCGACGTGAATCTCGCCGACGAAGCCGCACTTGCCGACTTCCGCGTTCGGATTCGCGCACGGTTTGCCGAGGTCCGCGGCGCCTAGCTCGAAGATCTGCACGCGGTTGTTGCCGCGGTCGCACGCATACAGAAAACCGTCGCGGCTCACGGTGGCGCAATGCATCGGACTGCGGAAGAACATGGGTTTCATGTTCCCGGCCTGGTAGTCGGCGATCCACGGGCCGACGTCGGTGTCCGCCACGCCGGAGCGTGGATCGTCGATGACGGGGTTCTGACCGTAGGCGCCGAAATGCCCGACGTACTGCCCCGTCGCAGCGTCGACGATGAGAATGCGCTTGTTGCCGTAGCCGTCCGCGATGTAGAGGCGATTCGTCTTCGCGTCGACGTTCATGTCAGCGACGAGGTACGGTTGCGGCGTACCGTTCGGCCCGCCGTCGATCTTCTCGCTGTTCGGCCCGGTCATGCCCGCCGTGCCGATCTGAAACACGAACGTGCCGTCGGCCGTGAACTTCAAGATGTGCGAGTCGTCGCCGCCGTAGGTCGGCGCCCACGGGTACGTCGCGACGTTCTGTTGCTGGCGCGCGCCGCCGTCCTCGCCGTTACCGCCGAGATAAACGAAGTCGTTCTGATCGACGAAGATGCCGTGCTCGCGTGCCGGCCAGAAGCAGCCGGCCGCTTCAAGGCAACTTTCGTCTAGGAAGCCTGGATCCGAAGGCCCTCCCCACGCCGACAGGAGATTGCCGTCGCGGTCGAACTTCAGCACCGAGGGAGCGGGCTCGCAGCAACCCATGTTGCGATCGGCGTAAGGCCGCGGATGGCCGAGCCCGCTGATCGGTACACCTTGCGCATTCGTCGCGACGCGCGGCATCGCGCCGGCCGAGCTCGCGTCGAGCGTCCGCGGGCGATGATAGACCCACACATTGTCGTGCGAGTCGACGGCGATGCCCCCGACCTGCCCGATGCGCCAATTGTTCGGCAGCGGCTTCGGCCAGCTCGCGTCGACGACGAAGCTCGGCGCCGCGGCGCCGGCCGGCGCTTTCGAAGCCCAGCGCGTCTCGCCGAGCGCACTGGCCGCGCCCGACTCGCGAAGCGCCGCAGCGGCGGCGGTCTCGGCCACCGCGGCGGGGGCGCTCGGCGGCGGGCCGCTGCACGCGGCGATACCGAGAGCGAACGCAAGTACCGCGCTAACGTAGCGAGCTGTAGACATGACATCCCCCCAGGCAACTATAAGCCAGCTCGATCCAGTGCGCGCGCAGCACCGTCCGCCGAGCACGCCGTTCCTCGCTATACTCCTTGCGTACGCGCTTCGAACACAACAGGAACGATCGAGCACGCACGCATGGGGGTAGCCATCGAGATCGAGACGCGCGCCGCGGGCGCAGCGCCGTGGACACTGCGGCGCGTAGTAACGGCCGGCGTGATCGGCAACGTGCTCGAGTGGTACGACTTCGCGGTGTACGGGTTCTTTGCGCCGATCCTCGCGGCACAATTCTTCCCGGCCACGGACCCGCGCGTATCGCTACTCGCCGCATTCGCGGCGTTCGCGGTCGGGTTCCTGATGCGGCCCGTCGGCGCCGCAATCTTCGGGCACATCGGCGACCGCTACGGCCGAGCTCGCGCACTGATGTTCTCCATCGCGATGATGGCCGTGCCGACCGTGCTCATGGGACTGCTACCGACCTACGAGACGATCGGCATAGCGGCGTCCGTGCTGATCGTGTTGCTGCGCATGTGCCAAGGCATCGCCGTCGGCGGCGAGTTCACGGCCTCGATCGTGTTCCTGGCCGAGAACGCGCCGCCGCGCCGGCGCGGCTTTTTCGCGAGCTTCTCGATGTTCGGCGCGACGACCGGCACGATGCTGGGCTCCGCCGTCGGCGGGCTGCTGACCAGCACGATGAGCGCCGAAGCGCTCTCGAGCTGGGGGTGGCGCGCTGCTTTCGTGTCCGGCATCGCGGTCGCGGTGGTCGGAATCGTGATCCGCCGCGGCATGTTCGACTCGCCGGCGAAGACCGCGGTCGGTTCCCCGCTCGCCGTGGCGTTTCGCGACCACCGCTGGCAAGTGCTGCGCGTGCTCGGGCTCAACGTTGCCTCGGCCGCCACGTACTACACGATCTTCGTCTACGCCGCGACCTGGGTATCGCAGACGACGACACTCCCGCGCGCCGTGGCGCTCAACATCACGACGGTTACGATCCTGACGTACCTCCTCGTGCTGCCGTGCGCGGCCTGGTTGTCGGACCGGTTCGGCCGCAAGCTCATGCTCGTCGTCGGCATGAGCGCGTGCCTGCTGCTCGCGTATCCGCTGCTGACCGCGATGCACGCGGGCGCCGTCGCGACGACGGCCGCCGCGCAGATGACGTTCGGCGCGCTGCTGGCGCTGCAGATGGCGTCGATCCCGTCGGCGATGACCGAGATGTTTCCGCACGCAGTGCGCGTCAGCGCCGTCAGCGTCGGCTATGGCCTCGCGTACGCCCTGTTCGGCGGCACGGCGCCAGCCGTAGCGACGTGGCTCATCACTCGGACCGGCAACGACACGGTGTTCGCGTGGTACCTGATGGGGCTCACGGCGATCTCGCTCGTGTTGGCGCTCGGCATCAAGGATCGGCGCGGGCAGCCGCTATCCTGAGCCTGACTACTTCGGGATCACCGAGTCGAAGTCGAACTCCTTGTCCTCTTCCGTGACCACGGGCGGCGTGTAGGGCTTCATGAACCCAGCGTGGCACGCGTCGCACGATGCGCGCAGCCGCGCGCTCGCCTCGCGCAGCGGCTCGCCGTCTTGGCTCATCGCGAGCGCGGCCGCTGCGCGCTCAGCCGACTCCGCGAACGTCTGAAACGCTGCAAATCGCTGCCAGATCGCGGGCAATGCCGTCGTCGGCGGGTCGTGCGCGGCAGGATCGAACAGATTCGTCGTCGGCGGAAACAAGTGCGGCAACGCGAGCAGCATCGGCTCGATCGCGGCCGCGTTCGCGCGCAGCATCGCCGCGTCCGCTGGCTCACCGACGATGAAGCCATCGACGGGCTTCATGAGGGTCTCGGCTTGCGTCATCAACGCGCGGCGCGCCTCGATGACTTCCATGGGCTCCGTGATCCCCGTCCACCCGGGCTCCGCGGCGGGCGCCGCCGTCACGGCGGGCGGCGGCGCGCTGGGCGCTACCGGCGTCTCGGCGGGCGGGCCCGAGCACGAAGCGGCCCCTACTGCCAGGGCCCACACGAGCGTGCTTCGTTTCTGCATGACGGCACCTCCGCACTTCGCTTGCTGTCATAGTCTTGCGAACGGCGAGGCTCCGCAACGTCGGCCCGCTGCGGGAAACCGCAATTGACGGCCGCGCGGGCACCTCTGCCGCAATGAGGAACAAGAAGGTATGTTGCGACTCGTCGCTACTGTCTGGCTGCTCGCCGCGGCCCTGCCCGCGGTCGGCCACGCGCAACCCGTGCGCGCGACCAAGATGACGAGCGTTTCTCCGGCGCACTGCGTCGCCGCGCTCACGCGCGGCGAAGGCGCCGATCTCTTGCGCTGCCCCACTCCGCTGCGACTCGCCGTCGCGGAAGCAGAGCGCGCGTGCGTCGAGAAGGGCGGCAAGCTCACGGGCGCCGTCGAAGGCGAGGTGTGGGCCATCGACGTCAACGCCGACCGCCGCAACGAGCTCATGTTCTCGCTCGACGGCAACGTCACGTGCACGGAGCCCTGGAACTTGTTCTCGTGCGGGGCCGCACGGTGCCCGCGATCGCTCTACGAGCTGCGCGACGGAACGTGGACCGTCGTCGGCAGCATCGCCGCCGCATCGCCCGAGCAAATCACGCTCGCCTCGAGCAAGGCCGCAGACGGCCACCGTTCAATCGAGGTGTGCGCGCGCGACCGCTGCTGCGAGCGCGCCGTCTACGAGTGGACCGGGTCTCGTTACGAAGCCAAGAACTGACCTCGAGCTCAGTTCGCCGGCTCGATGCGCAGCACCGCGCCGTCGGGAGACTCCGCCGTCAGCACGTACAGCAGTCCGTCCGGCCCTTCGCGCACGTCGCGAATGCGTTGATTCGGGAGCTCGCGCAACAGCGTTTCGCGGCGGACCTCTTCCCAACGGTCGTTGAACTCGATGCGCTGCAGCTGGCCCGTGCGCGGGACTTCGCCCTCTCGCAAGCCCCCGACGAACGCGTTGCGGCGCCAACCGGTGAACACGTCGCCCTTGTAGAACGTCATGCCGGTGACTGCGATCGAGGGCACCCAGAACACGATCGGCTGAATCGTGCTGTCGAGCGCCGGGTTCGGCGAGACACGCGGTCCGCTATACACGCGGCCGTAGCTCACGAGCGGCCAACCGTAGTTGCCGCCCTTCTGCAGAACATTGATCTCGTCGCCGCCGTTCGGCCCCTGCTCGGTCGCCCACAGCTCGTTCGTCCACGGATTCAAGACCATCGAGTGGCCGTTGCGATGCCCGAGCGTCCAGATCGCGGGCAGGTAACGCGAGTCGTTCACGAACGGATTGTCTTGCGGGATGGTGCCGTCGTCGCGGAGACGAATGGTCTTGCCCGCGTAGTCCTTCGGATCTTGCGAGCGAATGACATCGGGACCTACGCCCGGCGCGCTGATCGTCATGTGCAGCATGCCGTCCGCAGCGAAGCCGATGCGCGAGCCCTCGGTGCCCGTCGCACCGCTCGTAAAGATGTCGCGCACGTCGACGAGCTTGTCGTTCTCCCAACGGCCCCGCGCGAGCATCGTTTCGCCCATGTTCTCGCCGGCAGGCCGGTGGTACGAGAGATAGACGAACCGGTTCTCCGCGAACCGCGGGTGCAGCACGACGTCCATGAGGCCTTGCAGCCCGCCCGTGCGCACCGTCGGCACGCCGCTGACGGGGTTCGGATCGAGCTTGCCGCCTTTGATGAGCCGCAGCCGGCCGACCCGCTCGGTCACGAGCATGTCGCCGCCCGGCAGAAACGCGATCGACCACGGCTGCTCGAGCCCGCGCGCGACGACGACGACGCGCAGATTGCGGTGCTCGGGCCGCACGGACTCGACGAGGAACGGTCCCGGCCCAAGCGGCGGCGACGGCCAGCCGGTGCCGGGCGGAATACCCGTGATGGCGCCCGGCACCTTGGCGGGATCGAGCGGCCACACGGTGGGTGGCTGCGCTTGCACCGCGGCACACGCGAGCACGAGGAATACAGCCGCGCTGCCGCGGCGGGCATTGACGTCACGCATCGAGATCCCCCTCTTGCGCTTTGTTCTACGAGACAGCGGCCGCGCGCAGCGCGGCCAGCACGCGCTCCTTGCGGAACGGCGCGCGCCGTAACCGCACGCCCGTCGCATCGTGAATCGCATTCGCAACCGCCGCAATCACCGGCTTGTGACTCGTTTCGCCGGCGCCGTAGTGCGGCAGGTCGGGACGATTCGGATTCGGGTCGCCGTTCACGAGCACGACGTCGATCGTCTCCGGCGTGTCCGAATGACGGAGGCTCGGGTGCGTCGCCCAGTCGACGCTCGTGACCTTCTCCGAATCGAACTGCACCTCTTCCCACAGCGCGCGGCTCAGGCCGTGCAGCATGCCGCACTCGACGGTGTGGCTTAAGCCCATCGGATTGATCGCCAAGCCGCAGTCGTGCGCGCAGACGAAGCGTTTGACCCACACTCCGCCCGTCTCGCGATTGACCTCGACCTCGGCGATCACGGCGACGACCGTGTTGCTGCGGTACGTGTACGCAATGCCGCGCCCCGTCGCGATCGGGCCCACGCTCCGCGCTTTCGGCGACGGCCGCGCGTCCCAGCCGTACTTGTCGAGCGCGGCGCGAACGACGGCGAGCGAGCGCGCCTTGCGGAACACGTTGTCTTCGAGGCTCCCGGCCAGCATGTCGAGCCGGAACTGCGCGGCATCCTTGCCCGCGGCCGCGGCGAGCTCGTCGATGAACCCCTCGAACGCGAACGTGACCTGCGGCCCGTTCGGGTCGCGAAGGTTGCCCGTGCGCAGCGGCGTCTCCCAGATCTGCGGCAGCGAGACGACGTGCGCGGTCAAGCGCTGATTAGGGATGCCGTACTGAATCGACGGCGTTTCGGAACCGCCCGCCGACGGCCGTTCCCGGCGCCGGCCCATGAGCTGCGCGATCAACACCGTGTCGGGCTCGTTGTAGCCCAGGTGGTTGTAGTCGACGGCGCGCGCGTCGTACTCGAGCGCGACGGGCCTACCTTGCGCGTCGAGACCGCCGCGCAGCTTGAAGCCGTAGGCCGGACCCTTCGTGTCCCACGCCGTCTCTTCGTGCCGCATCCACTGCACGCGCACCGGACGACCGAGCTCGCGCGCGAGAAACGCGGCTTCGAACCCGACGTCGTCGGCGGCCGTGCGCCCGTAGACCTGCGGCCCGTCCATGTAGACGACGCGCACTTGCTCGCGCGGCACACCGAGAAACTGCGCCACGCCGTTGCGCAAGCCGTACGACTTCATGTCGTTCGAGTAGATCGTGAGCTGGCCGTCGGACGGATCGGCGAGCGCGTGCGCCGGCCCGATCGCGGTGTGCCCCTGGAACGGCACTTCGTACTCGGCCTCGACGACGCGCGCGGCGGATGCGAGCGCAGCTGTGGTGTCGCCGATGACCTCCGGCTCCGCGCTCGACGCCGGCGTCGCAGCACGGATGTAATCGAACAGCTCGGCCGACGGCGGGAACGGCGCCTGCGCGGGCGGAGTCCATTCGGCCTTGAGCTGCCGCGAAGCGTTGATGGCCTGCTCCTCGCGCTCGCAGACCACGGCCAAGTAGTTGCCGCTTCGCACGACGCGCACGAAGCCCGGAAGGCCCGACACCGACGATTCGTCGACGCTGCGCAGCGTTGCGCCGGCGACCGGCGGGCGCACGTTGCGCGCGTGCAGCATGCCGGGCACTTTCTTGTCGACGGCCCAAATCAACGACGCGTCGACCTTGGCCGGAATGTCGTAGCGCGGCACGGATTGGCCGACGACGCGCAGGTCCTGAACGGGCTTGACGGCCGCAGTGCCCGTCGTCGCGTCGACGTTGCGGCCCGTCAGAGCGACGTCGAAGCGTTTCCCGCCGACGAGCTCGGCGTAAGTGACCGACTTGGAAGCGTCGGCCTTGACCGAAATCTTGCCGTTCGCGACGGCAAGCCCGGCCACCGGCGTGCCGAGCTTCTCGGACGCGAGCTCGAGCAGCACGCGGCGTGCCTCCGCAGCGACGCGGCGCATCGGCCACCCGTCGCGCTCGATCGCGTCCGAGCCGCCCGAGCCGCCTTGGTCGGGCGTGATGTCCGTGCTGCCCATGACGAGCGTCGTCTTGTCGTAGGCGATGTCGAGCTCGTCGCACATCATCTGGCGGAACGCGGTTCCGGTGCCCTGGCCGCCGTCGGTCTTACCGACGAAGAACGTCGCGGTGTTGTCGGGATGAATCACGATCCAGGTATCGAGCTGCCGGAAGTCGCGGTCGGGATACGGACCCGCGCCGACGGCCTGCGCGAGCGCCCGAGCGCCCGGAACGGAGCTCAGCCCCAAGCTCAAGACGAGTGCGCCCGAAGAGCGCAGGAAGCCGCGGCGCGAAGTCGACGGGTTCAGGCGGCGAATCGCGTCCTCGATCGCGCCGGGAAGGTTAAGCTCCGTGCTCATCCGACGGCTCCTTCGGTTTCGGTCGCAGCGCTCGCCGCGGCCGTGCCGCGCACGACGCGCTTGATCGCGGCCTGAATCCGGTAATACGTCATGCACCGGCACAGCGCGCCTTCCATGCCCTCGCGAATCTGCGCGTCCGTCGGGTTCGGATTCCGGTCGAGCAGCGCCTTGGCCGTCATGATCTGGCCGTTCTGACAGTAGCCGCACTGCGGCACCTGCTCGTCGATCCAGGCCTGCTGCAGCGGGTGCAGCGTGCCGTTCTTCGACAGCCCCTCGAGCGTGGTGATCTCCCCCGTCACGGCCGACGCCGGCATGATGCACGAGCGCGTGGCGACGCCGTCGATGATGACGGTGCAGGCGCCGCACTGCGCAAGGCCGCAGCCGAAGCGTGGGCCGCGCAGGTCGAGGTCGTTGCGCAGCACGTACAAAAGAGGAGTGGCCGCGTCGACGTCCACTTCGCGGGTCGAGCCGTTGACACGTAATGAGACGACAGGCATTGGAGGTGCTCCGGGTGCTCGCGGTCTTTAATCTGGTAGACGCTAGAACAAAGTCGGGGCGAAGCAAAGAGGCGTTGTCTGCACATTGCTGGTGCGTCGCGATTGTCATTCGCCTGCCGTCGCGGCTCGCGTAAGATGATCGCCCTTTTTCAGCTAGCGCAGGAGGCGCTCGCATGGCAAACATTCATCTGATCGGCGGAGAGAAAGGCGGCGTCGGCAAGTCGGTGGTCGCACGCGTGCTCGCCCAATACATGATCGACAGAGAGATTCCGTTCGTCGGGTTCGACACGGATCGGTCGCACAGCTCGCTGATTCGGTTCTACAGCGACTTCGCATCGCCGATGCTCATCGACAGCTACGAGAGTTTGGACACGATGGTCGAGCTCGCTGCCGAGAATCCGAGCGAGCGAGTTCTCGTCGATCTCGCGGCGCAGACCCACGAGCGGCTCGTGAAGTGGATGGACGAGTCCGGCGTTCTCGAAGCGCTCGGCGACCACGGCCTCACGTTGCAGTACTGGCACGTCATGGATTCCGGCAAGGACTCGGTCGCTCTGCTGAAAAGCTTGTTCGATCGCTTCGGCGCGCGTCTGAACTACGTGCTCGTGCTGAACCAACTACGCGGCGAAAGCTTCGACCTTTTCGAGAAATCGGCGGAGAAGGCGCAGGCGAACGGCTTGAAAGCGAAGGTCATCTCGCTGAAACGGCTGAATCAGGACGCCATCGCGAAGATCGACTCCGCGAACAGCAGTTTCTGGGCGGCGCAGCAGAAGAATGCTACGAACGGCAGCGGCCTCGGCATTCTCCAGCGGCAGCGCGTGAAAGTCTGGCTGCAGCACGCGTATGGCCAGATCGAAGGCATCGGTATCTGAACGTCACCGCAAGGGGGAAGCAACCATGAACAAAGAACTATTCGAAAAGGGTCTCGCGATTCGCAAATCCGTGATCGGCGCCGAGTTCGTCGACAAGGCTCTCGCCACGGCTGACGACTTCAACATGCCGCTCCAGGAGCTCGTGACCGAGTACTGCTGGGGCGCGGTCTGGGGCCGCGAAGGGCTCGAGAAGAAGACGCGCAGCCTGCTCAACATCGCGATGCTGAGCACGCTGAACCGCCCGCACGAGCTCAAGGTTCACGTCAAAGGCGCGATCCGCAACGGCGCGACGAAGGCGGAGATCCGCGAGGTGCTGCTGCAGGTCGCGATCTACGCCGGCGTGCCGGCGGCCGTCGACTCGTTCCGCATCGCGAAGGAAGCGCTCGGCGAGCTCGAGAAGAAGTAACTTACCGGCCGAGCGCGAGCGCTCGACGGCTGGAAGCTGGCGTGAAACGTTGGACCGTCCCACTAGCGCTGTCCGCGGCGCTGCTGCAATCCGGCGCGTGCGAAGCGCAGGAGTACGAGTTCGGCGATCGGCTCATCGCGGCATACGCGAAACTCGAGTCATATTGCGACACGGGCACCTCTCTTGCGGGAGCCGGTCAGCCCGTCTCGAGGCCCAGTACTTTCGAGCGGTGCGTGCATCGCGACGGGCGGTTCAAAACCGTCGTCGAGCAGATCAGTGATTTCCGGTTCGTGAGTGCCACGTGGAGCGACGGCGAACAAATCTTCGGGTTCTACGCCAGCTACCCCGATAACCACTTGTACATCATTGGCTATACCGCAGCTCCCCTTGTGGCTCGGGCGCGGAGCGACGACGTCGCGCCCTCCGTGCGACTGATTCTCCAGTGGTTCCAGATCAGCGACGAGGCCGATCCCCGGCCATTACGGGAGCAGCTGCGCAGCTATCTGCCGCGTCCGGACTTGTCGCTCGACGATTTGATCGCCTATCAGGCGACGGACTACACGGCGTTCGGCAGTCACCCCACGGTTTGGATCTCGAGGACGGACGGGCTGATTCGCCGCGTCGTCCGCGAGAATCTAGGAGGCACCGAGGTTACGCGCGTGCGGCTGAACTCTCCGCTCTCGCGCGAGGATCTTTGGTTCGACGCGCCCCTCCGCGCCCGCGCTTCGCTCTGGATGCGTCAACACGTCGCGCTGTCCGCGGCGGCACTGAGCGTGGTCGCGTTCCTTGTCGGCTGGGCCTACTGGAGCCGACGTCGGAGCGAAATCGCCGGCATCGGAACGCAGCGCGAACGTCGGCGGCGCGCGTGGCGGAGTTTCGGAATCTTCAGCGGCGTCTCCGCTGGCGTGATCGTTGCGATCGTGGCGCTTGGGTCCGGCTACTCGGGCGGCGGCGACATGCCAGCCGGGCTCGTGTTAATCCCCGTCGGCGCCCTGCTGTTGTTCGCGCTGTGGCTCGCCGCCTGCTTCCTCGCGGCACGCCACTTGGCGGAGCGCCCTCGTCGGCCGAGCGACTGAGGCTAGGCCGGAGCGTCCTCGACGCGCCCGTCCGCGTGCCGCGCGAAGCGGCCGCGCTCGCGCGCGTGGACGGGATCGTTCGCTTTGAACGGCCAGCCGCCGAATTGCGTGCGCTGATAGTCGTTGAACGCCTGCTGGAGCTCGGCGCGCGTGTTCATGACGAACGGGCCGTACTGCGCGACGGGCTCGCCGATCGGCCGTCCCTGCATCAGCAGTACCTCGACTCTACCGCCCGGAGCGCCGAGCGTGACGGGCTTGTCCGCGGCAACCTCGATCGCGGCGTGCTTCGCGAGCGCCCTGCCCTCGATCGCGAGCTGCGTGCCCGAGAAGAAGTACAGCGTGCGCGCCGTGCCCGCGCTTTTCGCGGGCGGCAGGGTCCAGCTCGCGCCCTGCTCGAGCGTGATCAGCCAGATCGCGAGCTCGGCGTCCGGATTCGCGGCCCACGAATCGGGCGGCGGCGCCGGCGGCTCCGCTGCGTCGAATGTTCCGGCCACGATCGTGAGCTCGACGCCGTTCGCCGGCCGCACGCGCGGCACGTCCTTGTCCCAGAACATCGTGAAATACGGCTTTGCGAACTTCGATTTCGCCGGCAGGTTGACCCAGATCTGAAAGAGCTCGAGCCGGTTCGACGCGTCGGGCTTCAGGAGCGGAAACATCTCCGAGTGAACGATGCCGGCGCCGGCCGTGAGCCACTGCACGTCGCCGCGCCCAAAGCGCGCCGTAGCGCCGAGCGAGTCGCTGTGATCGATAAACCCCTCGCGCACGTACGTCACGGTCTCGAAGCCGCGGTGCGGATGCTGCGGAAATCCCGGCACGATGTCGCCGTGATACATGCGCCAGCCGTCCTTGCCGGCGAAATCTTGGCCGATGTCGCGGCCATCGAGCGGCGCGGCCGGCCCCAGACGATCGTTGCCGCGCGGGTAGAGATCGACATGGTGCACGCAGACGAGAAACGGGTCCTTCGTCTGCCAAGGAAACGCGAGCGGCGCAACGCCGAGGATCGGATCGGAGCTCACTGGGCTTGCTCCAGGCCGAGGTTGTGCATGACGAACGCGTAGATGTCGGCCGCGGCTTCCAGCGATTTCGTGAGGCTGCTCGCGCCGTGGCCGGACTTCGTCTCGATGCGGATCAGGACCGGGTTCTCGCGGCTTGCGAGCGCTTGCAGCGTCGCGGCGTACTTGAACGAGTGCGCAGGCACGACGCGGTCGTCGTGGTCGGCCGTCGTGACCAGCGTCGGCGGATACTTCACGCCGGCGCGGATGTTGTGCAGCGGCGAGTACGCGTACAGCGCCTTGAACTCTTCCGCGACGTCACTCGAGCCGTAGTCGGCGATCCAGTTCCAGCCGATCGTGAATTTCTGGAACCGCAGCATGTCCATGACGCCGACTTCCGGCACGGCGGCGCCGAACAAGTCGGGGCGTTGGTTGATGACGGCGCCGACGAGCAGCCCGCCGTTCGAGCGGCCGGTCACTGCGAGCCGCGCCGACGACGTGTACTTCTCGCGGATGAGCCACTCGCCAGCCGCAATGAAATCGTCGAACACGTTCTGCTTCTCGAGCTTCATGCCTTGCCGATGCCACGCTTCGCCGTACTCGGCGCCGCCGCGCAGGTTGGCCGAGGCGTACACGAAGCCCTGCTCGAGCAGCGCGATGCGCGCGGCGCTGAAGGTCGGGCTCACGACGATGTTGAATCCGCCGTAGCCGTAGAGCAGCGTCGGGTTCGTGCCGTCGAGCTTCAGGCCTTTGCGGTAGACCAAGAACATCGGAATCCGCGTGCCGTCCTTGCTTGGATAGAAGACTTGCTTCGTCTCGTACTGCGCGGCGTCGTAGCCGGGTACTCGCGGCGCGCGGAATACGCTGCTGGCGCGGCTCGCGACGTCGTAGCGGTAGATCGTCGGCGGCACGTTCAGCGAATTGAACGTGTAGAACACGAACGGCGAGTCGTTCGGTCCCGCGAAGCCGCTCGCGGTGCCGGGCCCCGGCAGCGCGATCTCGTTCTCGAGCTTGCCGTCGAGGCCGAACACGTACGCGTGCGTCGCGACGTCTTTGAGATAGGTCGCGAACAGCTTGCCGCCGGCCGTGGTGACGGAGTCGAGCGGCTCGGCGCGCTCCGCGAGAACGGTTTTCCAATTCGCCTCGGCAATGTTGCGCGGGTCGATCTGCACGACGCGCCAGTTCGGCGCACCGTGATTCGTCGCGACTAGGATTTGGTCGCCGACGTTGTCGACGAGATAGAACGTGTCGTTCGTGATCTCCGGCACGAGCGGCGCAAATTTGGCTGAAGGATCGGTCAAGTCGCGAACGTACAGCGCGTTGCCGTCGAGCCCTTTGCCGCGGTCCGACACTTCGAGGATCAGGAAGCGCTCGTCCTCGGTCGTCGTCGTCGTGTGGAAACGCTGCGGATTGGCCGGGTCTTCGTAGACGAGCGTGTCGGCGCTCTGCGGAGTGCCGAGCTTGTGGAAGAAGACTTGGTGATTTTCGTTGATCGACGCCTTCTCGTGCCCTTCCGGGGGCTCGGGATAGCGGCTGTAGTAGAAGCCGTCGCCGTGCCACGCGACGCTCGACACCTTGGCCCAGTCGACCGTGTCATCCAGGATGCGCCTCGTTGCGAGCTCCATGACTTTGTATTGCTGCCAATCGGAGCCGCTGCTCGAAATGCCGTAGACGGCGTGCTTTGCGTCTTTCGACGGCTCGAACGCCGAGAGCTGCACGGTGCCGTCGGCGGACCACGCGTTCGGATCGAGCAGCACCTGCGGCGCGCCGTCGAGCCCGGTCTGGATGTGGAGCACGCTCTGGTTCTGCAGCCCGTCGTTCTTGTTGAAGAAGAAGTACGGGCCCTTGCGCGAGGGCGCACCGTAACGCTCGTAGTCGTTGAGCTCGAGCACGCGCGCGCGCAGCGCTTCGCGATTCGGAATGCGCTCCAAGTACGGGAACGTGACGGCGTTTTGCGCTTCGACCCATGCGGCCGTCTCGGGCGAAGACTCGTCCTCGAGCCAACGGTACGGGTCGGCGACCTTAGTACCGTGATAGTCGTCTACTTGGTCGATCTTCTTCGTCACGGGATACGAGGCGGGTTCCACTGCGAACAGCACGGTCGTGAGCGCCGCGGCTCCGACTCCTGCGCACACGGCAAACGTCCGAGTCTTCATGGCTGGCCCTCAAATCGGGTTTTGCTCTTGGCGTGATTATGCCATCGCCGGCAGTGGTATCGTGCGCTCGGAGCGACCGACGAGGCGGCACCCATGGCAGGCAAGCGTAAGATCAAGACGGTCGCGACCCGCGTCGATCCGATCGCCTTCATCGACAAGGTCAGGAACGAGGTCAAGCGCAAGGACAGCCACGAGCTCGTCGCAATGATGCAAGACATCACGGGCGAGCCGCCGAAGATGTGGGGACCGTCGATCGTCGGCTTCGGCTCCTACCGCTACGTCTATGCGAGCGGACACTCCGGCGAGATGTGCATCGCAGGTTTCTCCCCGCGCGCGAGCGCCCTCGTCGTCTATCTCGGCGCAGGGCTCGAGAACGACAAGCTCATGGCGAAGCTCGGCAAGCACAAACGCGGCAAGGGCTGCCTCTACGTCAACAAGCTTGACGATGTCGACCGCGGGATCTTGCGCAAGCTCATCGAGTACTCGATCGCCGAAACTCGCAAACGCGGCTCTGCGAAACAGCGCTGAGCCCCGCACGAGATCGGTCATTTGCATTGTTTGTACTATAGTGCTATAGTACAAACAATGAAGATCACCATCGACGTCAACGACGCCAAGCCCGTCTACGAGCAGATCGTCGTGCAGATCGAGCAAGGCGTGAAATCCGGCGAGCTGACGCCCGGCACTCGGCTACCGCCGATCCGTCAGCTCGCAGAGGATCTCGAGATCAACCAGAACACGGTCGCCAAGGCGTTTCAGATCCTCGAGACCCATCGCATCGTGCGCACGCTCGGCCGGCGCGGCACGGTGGTCCACGACGAAAGCAAAGACTTCGTTCGCAAGCGCACGGAGGAGTCTGCGTCGCGCAAGCTCGCAGACGCCGTCGACCAGCTCTTGTCGAGCGGCCTCTCGACCGGGCAGATCCGGCGAGCGTTCGACGCCGTCATGAAAGCGCGCGCGTAGGAGAGACACTCCATGTATATGACAATCCTGTTCTTCGTCGTCTACGCCGGTTTCATCGTCTGCGTGTGCTTCTGGATCCCCGCGGCGAGCTGCATGATGACCAGCGCGCGAATCGCGCAGCGCAATCCCGAGTGGCTCTGCTCGCAACCCGAGTTTGCGGAACGATTGCGACGCCGCCGGCTGCCGGTGATTTTCTCTAGGCTCGCCGGCGTCGTGTTGCTCGGCGCGCTGTTCGTGGCCGCGTTCGCCGAGAAGCCCCTCGAGAGTATGACGATCGTAATGATCCTGAGCGTCGTCGCTGCGACTCTCTCCTTTTTGCTCGATATGTGGACCTACTGGCGATTGAACCGCCTGGTGCCTACCCCCGCCCGGCGTCACGCCGATTTGAAGTCGACACGTCACGAAGAGCACATGCCCGCGCAGTGGATCCGTTACTGGCACGCGGCGCTCCTGGCAGCCATCGCGCTGTACGGCATCGCCTACATGCAGGAACTGGTCCCGCCCGGCCTTGCCGTCGCGCGCACGATCGGAATCGGCTTGATCATCATCGCTTCGTGGTTCTCGAGCCGCGTGACACGCAAGCTGCCGCCGCAGACCGGCCAGCGGAAAGTCGGCGTCGGCGTCATGGCGTTCTGCTCGCTCGTCGTCATCGGGCGAATCGCACAGGACTTCTTCGACGCACCGCAGTTCAACGAGGTCTGGTTCTGGTTCTGCTTCGCCGTTGCGCTGCAGGCGGGCTTCGCCCTCGCCGCCATCCGCGGCATCCGGCAATCCAAAGCGCGGCCGCCAAGCGCAGCACCCGCGCCGTAGACGGCTCACCGCGGAGCGGCGTTGCGAAGCCAATGGCGCATCGGCCATGATGTTCCCCTTTCGCAATAACCACTCCTTGGGGGATACGTCGTGAAACACTCGATCGCTCTATCGGGCGCCGCTTTGCTGTTCGCCGCAGGCAGCGCTCTCGCTCAAGCGCCGGCAGCACAGCCCGCGCAGCCGCAGCCGTTTCGCGCCGGCACGCCGCTCAGCGCGACGAACGAGGCGGGTCAACTGAAGACGATGTCGAGCAACGTCAAGGTCTACGGCAGCTTCAACTTCGCCGAAAGCTGCACGTTCGATCCGGACCGCAACGTGATCGTCGCCATGAACGCCGCCAATCCGCGGGACCAGGGCAGCCCGCCCCCGCTGACGCCGAACGACGGTTTCGTATCGTTGATCAACCCGGACGGCTCCGTGCACACGTCGAAGTGGATCGGCGTCACGCGCGACGGCCTCACGCTCGTGCATCCGCTCGGCAGCGCGATTCAGGGCGGCACGCTCTACGTGAACGACGGCAACTACATCCGCACGTTCGATCTCAAGACCGGATCTCCGAAGCAATCGTTCGAGGTCAAAGAGGCCCTGAACTTGAACGGCATCGGCGTCGCGGCGGACGGCACGATGTACGCGTCGAACACGGGCAACGCCACGCAACCGGAAAACAAGCAGCGCATCTACAAGGTCACGCCGGCCGGGGTATCGTCGGTGTTCATCGACGGCGCGCCGCTGAACCTGCCGAACGGTGTTGCGGTCGACCCGCAAGGTAACGTCGTCGTCGTCAACATCGGCAGCAACGACGTTCTTACGTTCGACAAGGCCGGCAAGCTCGTCAAGACCGAGCACGCCAAGGAAGCCGGCAACGACGGCCTCGTCGTGTTGCCCGACGGCACGAAGTACGTGAGCAGCGTGCGCTTCGGCAGCGTCTCGAAGATCGCGCCGGGCAAGGAAGCCGAGGTCATCGCCGAAGGCATCCCGGCGGCCGCGTCGATGTGCTACGACTCGAAGCAGAACCAGCTCGTGATCCCGATGAACCCGAACAACTCGCTCGCGTTCATCAAGCTCGGGCGTTAGAGCGTGACTCCGATCAGGGCCGCGGCGTTCTTCGCCGCGGCCCTTTTCTTTGCGGCGTCGGCCGCGGCGCAAAACGGCGCGTGCGATCGCGCGTGCCTCGAAGAGTTTCTCGACGCCTACGTCGACGCCGTCGTTGCGCACGATGCCGCGCAGCTGCCGCTCGCCCCCGACGTGAAGTTCACGGAGAACGGGCAGCGCCTAACGCTCGATGACGGTTTGTGGCACACCGCGACGGGCAAAGGCGGCTACGCGCTGAAGCTCGCCGACGTCGAGCGCGGCCAGGCCGTGCTCATGGGCACGATTCGCGAAGGCGACGAGCCGACCGTGCTCGTCGCGCGGCTCGGCGTCGTGCAGCGCAAGGTCGAAGAGATCGAGACGCTCGTCATTCGCGATCGCGACGTTGCGGCACGCCTCGACGAGATCGGCGCGCCGCGGCCCGCGTGGTCGCAGCCCGTCGCAGCGGCCGACCGGCTCCCGCGCGCCGAGCTCGTTCGCATCGCGAACCTGTATTTCTCCGGCATCGAGCGCAACGACGGCAAAGGCGAGTATCCGCTCGCGCCCGACTGCGCGCGCCTCGAGAACGGCCTCGTGCTCGCCGGCGACATTGCACGCGTGAGCCCGCGCGCGAAGGGCCGGCCGAACGGCGCACAGATTGGCTGTCTCGAGCAGTTTCGCAGCGGCGTGTTCTTCTACGTCACGCGCATCCGCGATCGCCGCTTCGTGCTCGTCGATCCCGAGCGCGGCCTCGTGTTCGTGTTCGCGTTCTTCGACAACGCGGGCGGCAGCTCGCGCTTCGGCACGCTGCCGAACGGCCAGAACGCGGAGAGCGGCCCGAAGATTCCGTGGACGTGGTCGATCGCGGAAGTATTCAAGATCGAGCGCGGCCTGATCGGCCCCGTCGAGTCCGTGCTCCACCCAGTACCCTACGGCATGGGCTCCGGCTGGAGCACCTGGAAAGAATCGCTGTCGAGCGAGCCGCGCGGCTGAGCCGCGGCCTACTGCAGCTGGAAGCGCATCCGCATTCTGATGCGCCGCTCGTAGACGCGGCCATCCTGCTCGAACGGCGCATAGCGGTACTGCCGTACGGCCGTCACGGCCGCTTCGTCGAAGCGGTCCGGCGGTGATCCGCCCGTAGCCACGACGTCGCGAGTTCGCCCGTTGCGGTCGACGACGTACTCGAGGTCGACCCAACCCTCGACGCCGCGCTCCACCAGGTCGGCCGGGTACACCGCCGGCGAGGCGCTCTCGAGCTTCAGCACGCTGGCCGGCGCGGCAGTCGCGAGATAGCCCTCTTGCAGCTTGCCGGCCGCGAGCTCGGCTTGGAGCGGCGCCGCAGCCGCGGCGCTGCCCGGGGCGCGCGCGAGGCCTGCAAGCTGCGACTCGGACGCGGCCCAATCGCTTCTTGCGAGCGCGGCTTCGATCGAGGCGACGGCCGCGGGTTGAAACGCTGCCCAAGCTTCCGTGAGACCGGCCAACGCCGGGGCGTCGGCCTGCAAGCCCGACAGGAGATCGAGCGCGCTGTCCCCTGCCGGCGCGAACAACGCGCCGCTTTGCACGCGCGCGCGTGCCGTCGATAGCCGCTCGACGAACCGCTGCTGCTCCGCGCGCACCCGTGCCGCACCGAGTTGCGTCTCGAGCGCGACGAGATCCGCAGAAGCACCGCCGACTCGACGCGCCTCCGCAGCAAGATTCACGGCGGTAGACAGATCGGCCTGCGCGACGACATTCGAAGCCGAGATCAGCGCGGCGGCAAGATCGGAGCGCATTCTCACGACACGCGCATCGGCCGGAGCGAGCTCGACGGCGCGATCGAAGTACGCGCTCGCGCTGTCGCCCGGAGGGCTCACGAGCTGCCCGCGGCGCAAGCGCGCGGCCGCGAGGCTCAGCGTGCTGTCGAGCTCGGTCGGCGAGGCCGCGACCGGCGGCGACGCCGGCTCGGACACGGCGGGCGCGCTAGGCACCGGGACGACCGCGAGCGCGGCCAACGCGCGCGCGAGCTGCGCGTCGAGGAACGCAAGGCGGCTGCTGGCAGGAACCACGCGCCGTGCATGATCGAGCGCGGCTGCCGCCGTTTGGAGCTCGTCCGCGAGCAACGCTTCTTCGGCGCGCGTGAACAGGCTTTCGACGACCGACGCGGCACCGTCGCGGGCGGCTTGGTCCGCCGGAGCGAGCGCGAGAATCGCGCGGTAGTGGTCGAGCGCGTTGTCGCCGACGGGCTCGGCCAGGCGCCCTTCTTGCAGAGCGAGCACGGCCTTCGCGCGGATGGCGGCGAGCCGCTCGTCGAGCGTCGGCTCCTGCACCGCCGGCGCGGCGGGCGACGCGGTCGTGACGGTAGCGTCTGCCGGCCCGAAGCGGTCGAACAATCCGAAGCGGGCTCCAACTATTGCGGCAACGGCCAACGCCGCGACACCGACGCCGGCGATCGCAAGCTTCGCGTTGGTTGGAAGCGGCGACCGCGCTGCCGACGCAGCGGCGGGCGGCACTGCATCTTTCGCAGCCTCCTCGCGGAGCTGCAGACGACGCGCGGTGGCGGACTCGATGAGCAAGCGAGCAGCTCCGACCGCCGTCGGCTTGATCAGCAGCCGGTGGATGCGGCCGTCGGAGAGATAGCCGACGTATTGATGCGCCGCCGAGCGGTCGGACGCGACGAGCGTCACGAGCCTGTCGGCATACGCCGCGAGCGTCGCAAGGTACTCGGAAACACGAGTGCCGAGAACGGCGGCATCTAGCAGCGCGATCCCGCAGCGCTCCGATTCGACGGCCTGCAGAAGCTCGGCCCAAGTCTCGACGACGTAAAGAGGATGCTGATCGGCAGCTCGGCGAATCGTCGACACGAGCGCCGAGTCGGTCGCGAGCACGAACAAGGTCGCACCGCTCGCAGCGAGCAGCTCGCGGATCGGCGTAGGCGGCAACGTAGCGTCGAGCGGCCCCGGATTCGCGTGAAGGTCGCGAACGTTCGAGTGATCCGCCTTAAGCTGCACGCCCCCTGCGCTCGGCAGGTTTTCGTAACTAACTGCCATCGGGTCTCCCTTTTATCTGCCGACCTGGGTCGGCGGGCTCAGCCCTGCACTCGCGACTCTAGACCTTTCGGTGCTGCCGGTCCAAACACCTCGTAAGCTGCTGTATTGCAGCGACTTTCATGGCGCCTTGGGCCGCCCGACGACGAGTAGCACGACGCCTGCCGTGATCACGCCCGCAGCCGCCCACTCGAAGCGCGTCACGACCTCCCCGCCCAGCCAAATTCCGAGGCCGAGCGCGATCACGGGATTCACGAACGTATAGCTCGAGGCCAGGGCCGCGCTGACGCGGCCGAGCAGGACCATGTAGGCATTGAACGCGAGCAGCGAGCCGAACACGACGAGGTAGACCCACGACCACGCGGCGAGCGGCTGAGGCGGCCACTGCGGAACCTCACCGACGGCCGCCGAGACGAGCAGCAAGAACACGCTGCCGAAGAGCATCTCGCTCGCAAAACCCATCGCGCCAGGGGCTAGCGGGAAGCGCCGCTGCGACAGCACGCTGCCGAGCGACCAGCTCACGCACGCGATCGTGATCGCCGCGAGGCCGGCACGCGACGCCGTGAACGCATCGCCCCGCACGAGCATGAGCACTCCGGCGAGACCCACGAGCATCCCGACGAGCTCGACTCGAGTCGGCCTCACGCCGAACGGCAGATTCATCGCCGTCACGATGATTGGAATCACAGCGATGTACGCGACGACGAGCCCCGAGGCGACGGTCTGCTCCGAGTACGCCGTGAGCCCCATGCCCGTCACGAGCATCAACGCGCCGATGACGGCGGCGTTGCGCCACTCGACGAGCGTCGGCAACGGCCGGCCGCGCAGCTTGAGCCACGCCATGAGCAGTAGCCCCGCGACGAGGAATCGCGAGCCCATTTGATAGAACGGCGGAAAACTCGTGAGTGCGAACTTGATCGCGAGATACGTGCTGCCCCAGATGAGCCACGTCGCGGCAAGACAAGCGAGCAGCAGCGGCGTCAGCGACACGAAAGGCCTCCTCGCACGGCGGTCGAGCTTACTCCCTCGTGCGCCGCGCCAGTACAATCGCGGCAACACAGTTCTTGCAACGACGGACCGCCATGGCAACACCGACCTACCAAGTTTTCGCGATCAAATATGCACACGTAGGCCGCAAGGCCTGGGGCAATTTCGTAGACGGCGACCCGCACGAGGACTGGGACATGCCGCTCGACTACTACGTCTGGGCCATCGTAGGCGACGGCCGCACGCTCGTCGTCGACACGGGCTTCGACTCGCCGATGGCGAAGAAGCGCGACCGCAAGATCGTGCATCCGGTCGAGGAAGGGCTCGAAGCCGTCGGAATCCGGCACGCCGACGTCAAAGACGTCGTGATCACGCACATGCATTACGACCATTGCGGCAACGGCCCGCTGTTTCCGAACGCAAAGTTCCACATGCAGGACACGGAGATGGAGTACGTGACCGGCCGCTGCATGTGCCACCACCAGATCAATCACGCATTCGAGGCGGACGACGTCTCGCGCATGGTGCACCGCGTGTTCGCGGGGCGCGTGCAGTTTCACGACGGCACCGACGAGCTCGCGCCGGGAATCACGGTGCACAAGATCGGCGGCCACACGAAGGGCCTGCAGTGCGTGCGTGTCGCGACGGAGCGCGGGCCCGTCGTCTTGGCCTCGGACGCGACACACTTCTACGCACACATCGACTCGCGGCGCGTGTTCCGCGTGCTCTACAACCAGGGCGACATGCTCGAGGGCTACAACACGCTCGAGCGGCTCGCGGGTGCGCGCGAGCGCGTGATTCCGGGCCACGACCCGCTCGTCCTCGAACGCTATCCCGAGGCGTCGCCAGGCACGAAAGGTTGGGCCGTCCGGGTCGATTTACCCCCGCGCGCCTGACGGCGGCAGATTATGGTGCATCGCTAGGCCCGGCGCGGCCTCCGGCGAGTGCCGGAATTTTTAACGTGCGCCAATTCCTTTCCATAATTCGGCGCAGTCCCGCCGGCCGTTACGGCATTCCTTGCGTGCGGGGTCTCAAGTAGACGCGAGATTCGGGCGGACCGAAAATTTCACTCGCAGTTGTTTAGTCCGCGAGGATAAGGAAAAGAACATGAGCTCGCTGTTTGCACGGAAGCGGAACGTCAACCCGGAAATGCTGACCCTGCCGGCCTTTTGCATCCCGGCGGAGGAATCCGCGAAGCTCGAATCGAAGCGGGAAGCGCAGCTCGAGTGGATGCGCAACAAGGGTGTGCAATACATCCTCGGCAGCCCGGTCAAGCGCCACGCACCGATTCCGGAGAAGCGCGTCGCCTAGACGCATCGACCGATCCGACCGCATCGCGCCGTCTAAGACTCACGATGCGCTCGATGCACGTCACCGTGAGCTGTGTGCTCGTGCTCGTGTTGTCCGGCAGGCCCGCTGCCGGCTCCGAGCACGACATTCATTTCTTGAGTGAGCACGCCCCCGAGAGCGCGATGGACGCGCACTACCAGTCGCTTCCGTGGCCAGGCGCACGCGTCGAGCCCGGCGCTTGGCAACCCTCCGTCGACTTCTCGACCGCGAGCACTCGCACCGAATTCATCGATATCGACGGGCCAATGATCGCAATCGCGGCGACGCGCGGCGTCACGAGCGCCACCGGCTACGAGGTGCTCGGCTTCTACAGCGACATGGACGTGTCCGGGAGCGGCGGCCGCAGCGCGCTCGACCCGTCGTTCCTACGCGGCGTGCCGCTCGACGTACCGGCGGAGGCCGATTTCACGGACCCGCGCGGCACGTTCCGGCACTTCGGCGTCGGCGCGGCTCACGTTCGCGAGCGCGGCCGCGCAGGCCACTCTGCGCAGTTCATTTGGGGTGGGTTGCTCGAGCGCGCTGAGATCCGGGACTACCAATTCGACTACCGCTTGGTCTCCGGCGCCGACGCCGGAACCACGGGGTTGCTCGACCACAGCAGCAGCGCAACGTTCGTGTCCCCGTTCGTCGGCTGGCAGCAGACGCGCGCGTTTTCGCCGCGCTGGTCGTGGTCGCCTCGAGCCATGCTCGTCTACCCGTTGCCGCCGGGCGATCTCGACACGCGCTTGACCGGTCCCGGGTTCGAGCTCGCGACACCCGCCGACGGCGATCCGATCCCGCTCGGGGATCCATTCGTCGTGCTGGGCCTCGCAGTTGCGCACCTGCCGTCGGGCTTCGAGGTGGACATCGGCGGAAACGTGCTCTTTCGCGCGACCGAGCACATGAGCCACGCGGGCGTCGAGGACGCGTTCGTCGTGCACTTCGCGTGGCGCGGAACTCGCGCGCAGCACGGCGCGGACTAGCCACTGCGCCGCAGCTACATGCGCTCGGGCGCTGCGATCCCCAAGAGGCCGAGCCCGCGCGCGAGCACGCGCGCCGTCAGGTCGCAGAGCGCGAGGCGTGAATCGCGCGTCGCATCGTCCGGCGCCTTGAGCACAGGGCAGTTCTCGAAGAACGCAGTGAACGCCGTCGCGAGGTCGTAGAGATAGCCGGCCAATCGATGCGGCCGCAACGACTCGCCCGCCTCGAGCACCGCTGTGCCGAAATCGAGCAGCTCGAGCGCGAGCTTGCGCTCGGCGGGTTCCGCGAGCGCGATCGCTGCGCCCTCCCTGCGCGCAACACCGCTCTCCGCGCCCTTGCGGAAGATCGAGTGGATGCGTGCGTGCGCGTACTGCAGATACGGCCCCGTGCGCCCTTCGGCCGCGAGCATGCGGTCGAAGTCGAACACGTAGTCCTTGATGCGGTCGTTCGAGAGGTCGGCATACTTCACGGCGCCGATGCCGATCTGCGCGGCGAGCGTTTGGCGCGCCGCGGCGTCGCCGTCCGGGCTGCGTTTCTCGAGCTCCGCAGCCGCACGCTCGACGGCCTCGTCGAGCAAATCCGTGAGCCGCACGGTCTCGCCGGCGCGCGTCTTGAACATCTTCTTGTCGGCGCCGAGGATCGATCCGAACGCAACGTGCTCGGCGCGCGCCGGCGGCGCGAGCCAACCGGCTTGCGTGCCGACCGCGAACACCATGGAGAGATGTTGCGCTTGCGGAGCACCGACGACGTAGAGAAGCTGCGTGCCCCCGAGCGTCTCCGTGCGATAGCGCAGCGCTGCGAGATCCGTGGCGCCGTATCCATAACCGCCGTCCTGCTTGCGCACGATCAGCGGCAACGGCTCGCCCTCGCGGTTCGTGAAGCCCGGCGGGAATGCGCACAGCGCGCCGTCGTTGATCGAGGCGAGCCCCTTGCGCTCGAGGTCGGATGCAATCTCTGCGAGCACAGCGTTGTAGGCGCTCTCGCCGCGCACGTCGCCGATCCGCAGACCGACGCCGAGGCGCTCGTAGACGCTGGAGAAATACTGCTTCGAGAGCTCGACGAGTTTCTGCCAGAGCTCGAGCGTGCGCGCGTCGCCCGCTTGCAGCGACACGACGCGCTGGCGCGCGCGCTCCGCGAACTTGGGATCGGCGTCGAACTTCGCGCGTGCCGCGCGATAGAAGTCGCTGAGCTCTCCCATGCTCGATTGCGCGTCCTGCTCGCCGACGTCGAGCAGGTGCTCGATCAGCATGCCGAACGGCGTGCCCCAGTCGCCGATGTGGTTCTGACGAATGACCTCGTGGCCCGCGAACTCGAGCAGCCGCGCGAGCGCATCGCCGATGATCGTCGAGCGCAAATGGCCGACGTGCATCTCCTTCGCGACGTTCGGCGCCGAGTAATCGATGACGACGCGCTCTTTCTTCGCCGCCTGCGGCAAGCCGAAACGATCGTCGCGCGCTATCCCCGCGAGACCTTGCTCGAGGAACGCAGTCTTGACCGTGAGGTTGATGAAACCAGGACCGGCGATCTCGACGCGATCGCAAACGTCGGCGAGATCCGCAGCCGCGATAACGGCTTCTGCAACTTGCCGCGGCGCGCGCTTCAGCGCCTTCGCCATTCCCATCGCGAGGTCGGCTTGGAAGTCCGCACGCTCCGAGCGGCGCACCATCGGATCGGCGCCAGCATGCTCGGCGCCGAAGGCTTTGCCGACGGCGGCCTGAAGCCTTGCCGCGAGCACCGTGCGCGGATCGAGCGGAGCGTGGATCGAAGCGGCCACTACGGGTCCCCGAGATTAGAGGCCGCGTAGTATACGGGCCCCGCGGTCACTCGCGCGGTCACGGCACGAGCAATAGCTTTCCGGTAGTGCGCCGACCTTCGAGCGCGCGGTGTGCTTCGGCCGCCTCGGCGAGCGGCATCACTTTGTCGATCATGATCTTCAGCTTGCCGGCCGCTAGCCACGCAAAGAGATCGTTCGCACGGCTGACAAGCTCCTCGTGCGTCGCGATGTGTTGGTTCAAACCCGGGCGCGTCAGGAACAACGAGCCCTTCGCGCCGAGCACGGCCGGATCGAACGGCGCCACCGGGCCGCTCGAAAATCCGAACAGCGCGAGCATGCCTCGCGGCCGCAAGCAGTTCAGGCTCTTGTCGAACGTGTCCTTGCCGACGGAGTCGTAGACGACGTCGACGCCGCGCCCGTTCGTGAGCTTCTTGATCTCGGCCTCGAAATCCTGCGTTCGATAATCGATCGTCGCAGCCGCGCCTGCCGCACGCGCGATCGCCGCTTTCGCTTCGCCGCCGGCCGTGCCGTACACGGTCGCGCCGCGCAACCGCGCGACCTGGGTGACGAGCTGCCCCGCCCCACCGGCCGCCGCGTGCACGAGCGCCGTATCGCCGGGCTTGAGCGCGTACGTACTGTGCGTCAGGTAGTGCGCCGTCAGCCCTTGCAGCATGACGGCTGCGGCCGTTTTGAAATCGATCGCGGGCGGCACCTTCACGAGCCGCTTTGCCGGCACGGCCGCGTACTTCGCATAGGCACCGACGACCATCGCGTACGCAACGCGGTCGCCGACCGCTAGTTCCGTGACGCCGGCTCCGACGGCCTTGACCGTTCCTGCGGCTTCGGAGCCGACCGTGAACGGCAGCTGCGGGCCTTTGTAGCGCCCCTCGCGGTGCTGCAGGTCGATGAAATTGACGCCGATGGCCTCGATCTCGACGAGCGCCTCGCCGGCCTGCGGCTTCGGCTCGGGAATCTCGTCGTAACGCAACGCCTCGGGACCGCCGTACGCGTGAACTCGTATCGCTTTCATCGCCGAACTATATCGCACGCGACTACGACGCCGGTTTACTATTCGCGCGTGACTACCGCCGCACTCCGCTATCAATCCGGCTTCGGCAACGACTTCGCGAGCGAAGCTTTGCCGGGCGCGTTGCCCGTCGGCCAAAGCAACCCGCAGAAGCCGAAGTACGGGCTCTACACCGAAGAGATCAACGGCACGAGCTTCACGGCGCCGCGCGCCTCGAGCCGGCGCTGCTGGACGTATCGGATTCGGCCTTCGGCCGTGCACGAGCCGTTTCGCGAAATCTCCTCGGGGCTGATTCGCAGCGCGCCGTTCGACGAAGCGACGGCGTCGCCGAATCAACTACGTTGGCGGCCGCTGCCGATTCCGAAGGAGCCGACGGACCTCGTCACGGGGCTCGTCACGATGGGCGGCAACGGCGATCCTGCGCAGCAGCAGGGCGCGGCCGTGCACATGTACGCAGCGAACGCATCGATGACGGACCGCTTTTTCTACGACGCCGACGGCGAGCTCTTGCTCGTGCCGCAACAAGGCGCGCTTACAGTGCACACGGAGCTCGGCATCTTGCACGTAGCGCCCGGCGAAATTTGCGTCGTGCCGCGCGGCGTGAAATTCCGCGTCGAGCTCGACGGCCCGGCGCGCGGCTACGTGTGCGAGAACTACGGCGCGCACTTCAGGCTGCCCGAGCTCGGACCGATCGGCACGAGCGGCCTCGCGAACTCACGCGACTTTCTCGCGCCCGTCGCGGCGTTCGAGGAGCGCGACGGCGACTTCCGCGTCGTCGCGAAGTTCTTGGGCAAGCTCTGGGAAGCCAAGATCGACCACTCGCCGCTCGACATCGTCGCGTGGCACGGCACGTACGTGCCGTACAAATACGACTTGAAGCTCTTCAACACGATCAACACCGTCAGCTACGACCACCCGGATCCGTCGATCTTCACGGTGTTGACGTCGCCGACGGCGACGCCGGGCACGGCGAACATCGACTTGGGTCTCATTGCGGACCGCTGGTCCGTCGCCGAGAACACGTTCCGCCCGCCGCCTTTTCATCGCAACGTCTGCAGCGAGTTCGTCGGCCTCGTGCAGGGCCGCTACATCGGCAAGGCCGAAGGCTTCGAGCCCGGCTGCGCGAGCTTGCACAACTGCATGTCGGGACACGGCCCCGACAACGACGCGTTCCAAGCGGGCTCGCGGGCCGAGAACGCTCCGCAGTACTTCGCCGACACGCTGACGATCATTTTCGAGACTCAGCTCGTCATCAAGCCGACGCGCTTCGCCGTCGAGACCGAGCTACTCGAGCGCGACTATTACAAGCACTGGCAAGGGCTAAAGAAGAACTTTCGGCGCTAGATCAGCGGGTGCTTCGCGCGTCCCTTTCGACTTTGACTATGCTCCCAGGAGCGGTACAGTAGCGCTGCTAACAAGAAGCCGGTACTGCGCATGACTATCGTGCATAGGAACCCGCCGATGCCCGCCGCCCAGTCGCCCGACAACCAACCGCCCAAGGCTAAAATGCGTGCCGTCATCTTCGACCTGGACGGTGTCCTGATCGATTCGCTCCCTGCGCACCTGCGCTTCGCGGAGCGAATGGCGAAGAAAGCCAGACAGCCTCAGCCGGCGATCAACGTCCCGAAATCCCCCAAGGAATTCAAGGAGCGGGTCGCCGCCGCGTGGACGACGGACCGAAGCACGAAGATCAGCCCGATGCTGCAGTTCTTCCGGTTCCTCGACTTCACGCCCAAGAATGCGGAACGCGCGGACAGGGACTACCGCGCCAATTTCAAGAGAGAGCCGATACCTTTGTTCACTGGCGTCGCCGACATGCTGCTGCGCCTACAAAGGCACGGGCTGAAGCTCGGCATCGTGACGTCGAACACGCGCGCGAACCTTCGGAGCGCTTTCGGCAAATGGCTGTTCCTGTTCGAGCCTGAGTGCATCTTCACCGACGACGATCGCCCCAAACGCGAAAAGCACGAGGCGATCTCCGCCGCAGTCGCCGCTTTGAACATCGATCCATCGGAAGCTGTCTTCGTCGGCGACCAGCACTCGGACTGGATGGCGGCGCAAGCGGCAGGAGTCGGCTTCCTCGCGGTTACCTACGGGTGGGTCATCGCACAGGCAGGACCAGAGGAAAAACGTGCGTTCGAGAGCGTGGACACACCAAAGAGCGTTGCCGACCATTTCATTGGAGAGAGCGCCGTGCCGGATTGTGCGGCTACCAAAGCGTGCGAAGACGCTTGGTCGACGGCGCTCGACCACGCGCGCGAGATGTTCACCTATCACGCGGGGCAGCGGCACAACTCGATCAATTTCTACTTCGTCGCTCTGACCATCGTCATGGCGGGCTACGGCGGCCTACTGGCCGTGGACAGCGCGGAATTCGCGCCATTGGTATCGCGCATCGGAATAGTGCTTGGTATCACGGGTGTCGTCGTGACTTCATGCTTCTGGGCGCTCGACAAGCGCAACTTGTCTCTCGTTTCCTGCGACGAGAGCTTGCTCAGAGTCGCCGAGCGCAATTATGCGAGGGCGCTTGCGTTGACGGAGTTCGAGACGGTGAAAGCCAGTGACGACAAGAACTGGTTCACATACGGCAACGTCATGCCATTCCTGTTCCTTTTCCTTTTATCGATCAACGCCGTCGCCGCCATTACTTTCGCCTGGTGGGCCTGGCCTCGATGAGCACGCTCCGCCGCATCATGGCCGAAGGCGGCGCGCAGCTGGTGCTTGTCGCGCTCATCTTCGTCGGCGTCGGTGTTCTGTTCGCGTTCTTGAAACCCCTAAGCCCGAGTTCGCAACCCGCTGGACCGGTCGCCCCGTCACAAATGACGCGCGCCATCGACGGCGTTGCCACAGCCATCGACGCTCTCGCCTCGCGGATCCCTGTGGAGCCCACCGCGCAACCGAAGACCACTAGCACCCCGCCTACCGGCACGCGCGGGATTTCACCTTGGTGGTGGGCGTTGGCAGCTCTCGCGTTGGGCCTGCTCTACTACGTGTTCGCTCATGGGGGCGACGACCCGTGGATGAAATACATCAAGAGGGCTACGGCGATCGCGGGCGTGGTCACCGCTGTAGCCGGTGCCTACGCCGCCGTGCTCAACGCCATCGCACCCCGGGACGATCCACTAGCCATCCGTCGGTTCATCGAGTTCGTACCTACGGCGCCGCAATCGAGCGTGTTCGTGCTGCCGAACGACATCTCAGTAGTACCGAAGCCCGAACCAAAGATATTGCTGACCTTCGCGATTCCTCACGGCGAAGCCTCATGCAGCGCCTCTGGCCGCTGGCCTAACACGTATCCTTCCGAGCAATCCGAGACCTTTATTCGGCAGCTCGCCGCGGGCCTCGCGAGTTGCGCGGATGCCACGACGAAACCTAGCGTCGAGGTGCGAGGCTTCGCGAGCTCGTCCGAGGTACGCGGCTACGAGCAATGCGGCGTGGACAACACCGATGCGGCGAATCTCGCCATCGCGAATCGCCGCGGAGAAGAAGCTGCGAAGCTGCTGCGCGAACACGGGGGCAGCGCAGTCGTAGTCACCGCACCGCCCTGGGAAAGTTTCGAGGCGATGCGCGACGATCGCGAATACAACGATCGGCTATTGAACAATCAATACAGTTCGGCGCGAGCAACTCTGACGCGGCGCGTGGAGATCCGCGTGCTCAGTGCCGGCGCTTGCTCCGCCCCGCCGATTCCTGCGAGCGGCCCGCCCTAGTCCTGGAGCAGCCAGTCAGTCGTTCGGCACGACCGGCGCCGGCACGGCCGCGTAACGGCGGTACTCGCGCCAGAGAATGATGAGCCCCGCCGTGATGACGAGCGGCGCTCCGATCCACATCGACCAGTGCGGCACCTCGCCGAAAAAGTAGTACCCGAGCGCGACGGCGAGCAACAGGTTCGTGTAGTCGAGCGGCGCGAGCGTCGATGCTTCGGCGTAGCGATACGACATGGTCATGAGCAGCTGGCCGAATACGCCGAACACGGCCGAAAGGGCGATGAAGAACCACTGCTCCAGTGTCGGCATCGGCCAGCCGCCGAACGCAGTCAACGCAGAGCAGAGCACGGTCGTCAACGAAAAATAGAACGTGATCGCGAGCGGATGCTCGCCGCCGGCGCCGCTCATGCTACGCAGCGTGGTGATCGCGGCCGCTGAGAACACCGCTGCGCCGAAAGCCACGAGCACTCCGACCGAGCTGCCGCCGAGCGTCAAGTGCGGGCCGATCGTGATCAGCACGCCGACGAACCCGATCGCGAGCGCCGACCAGCGGTACGCGTGAATCCGCTCACCGAGAAGGAGCATCGCGAGCAGCGTCAGGAACAGCGGCGCCGTGAAGCTGATCGCCGTGAAATCGGCAAGCGGAATCAGCGTGAGCGCGGTGAACCAGCAGAACATGCTGGCCGTGCCCGCGAGCGATCGCACCGCGTGGGAACCGAGCCGTTCCGTCCGCAGCACCTCGAGACCGTGCATGCGCCACGCGATGAAGCCGAGCACGGCCATCGAGATCACGCCGCGCACGAAGATGATCTGCCCCGTCGGCACGCCGCTGCCGAGATACTTGACGCACGCGGCAAGGCACGACAGGAGCACGACCGACGACAGCTTCAGGAGCACACCGACGACAGGCCGATGTTGGTGTTCGTTCGCGGCCACCGCGAGCACCAGTCGCGACCAAAAGGGCGGACACCATAGCAGGCCCAACGGGGCTTTGCAGATTCGGCTATTCTTGCCGCGCGGGAGGGCTCATGCGAACCACACTGACTGCATCGTTGCTGACTGCTTCGTTGTCGAGCTTCGCGGCGTGGAGTCAAGCGCCGAATGCCGAGGCGCTGTTTGCGCAGCACTGCGCGGCATGCCATGCAAACCCCACAGAAGACGACGTGCCGACGCGCGCGCAGATGGGCACGCTCGCCCCGAACGCGATCGTCGAGACGTTGAGCGAAGGGACCATGCGGCTCCAAGGTCAGGCGCTCTCCACGGACCAGCGCATCGCGATTGCCGAGCTCGTGACGGGACGCCCCGTCCTCGCTGCATCGGCTTCGCCGAATCAAGGGATGTGCACGGCGAGCGCGCCGTTCGCATCGCTCGATGGCCCCGTCTGGAACGGCTGGGGTCACGACGGGCACAACACACGCTTTCAACGAGACGCCGGCGGTATCACGGCCGCCAATGTCGGCAACTTGAAGCTCAAGTGGGCATTCGGTGTCGCCGACGCCACGCAGTCGCGGTCGCAGCCCGCCGTCGTCGGCGGCCGCCTGTTCATGGCGAGCCAATCGGGCGCCGTCTACGCGCTCGATGCGCAGAGCGGCTGCACGTACTGGACGTACAGGGCACAAAGCGGCGTACGCACGGCGATCTCGGTGGGCCCCGTCGGTCCCGCAACTGCGCCGACCGGCTATGCGGTCTACTTCGCCGACGCGGAAGCGCGCGCCTACGCCGTCGACGCAGCGACCGGCAAGGAGCTCTGGGTACGCAAAGTGGACGATCATCGCGCTGCGCGTGCGACGGGCGCGCCGACGCTGCACGCGGGGCGTCTCTACGTCGTGACGTCGGGCGTCTCCGAGGAGACCGCGGCGTCGATGCCGGACTACGAATGCTGCACGTTCCGCGGCAGCCTCACCGCGCTCGACGCGACGACCGGCGCGGTCGTGTGGAAGACCTATACCGTCGACGAGCCGAAGCGCCGCGGCACGAGCACGAGTGGCAAGCCGCTGTGGGGCCCCGCGGGCGCGCCGATCTGGAGCGCGCCGACGATCGACGAAAAACGCGGCTTGATCTATGCGGCGACGGGCAACGCATACGCGGATCCGCCGCCGCGCACGAGCGACGCGATCGTCGCGTTCGAGATCTCGACGGGCCGAATTCGGTGGGTCAATCAGATCATGCCCGACGTTTGGATCTTGGGTTGCGGCGCTCCGGTCGGCGGCGGCAACGCGACGACGTCAGAAGACAATCCGAACTGCCCCGAGGACGTCGGGCCGGACTTCGACTTCTCCGCATCTCCAGTGCTCGTCACGCTCGCGAACGGGCGCGACGCGCTCGTCATCACGCAGAAGTCCGGCGTCGGGTATTTGCTCGATCCCGAGCGTCGCGGCCGAAAGATCTGGGAGTACCGCTGGGGACGCGGCAGCCCGGTCGGCGGCGTGTGGGGCGCGACCGCGGACGGCTCGAAAGCGTACTTCGCCGTGGCGGATCAGCTGACGCCGGCGCCGGGCGGCTTGCACGCCGTCGATCTCACGACGGGACAACGCGCGTGGTTCACGCCGCCGCAGACGCCCGTGTGCGCGCCGGGGCGGGGATGCAGCCCCGCGCAATCCGCGGCGCTGACCTCGATCGAAGGCGTCGTGTTCTCGGGCGGTGCCGACGGAGCCGTGCGCGCCTACGCGAGCACCGACGGCAGCGTGCTATGGACGTTCGATACCAACCGGGACTTCACGACCGTCAACGGCGTCAAAGCCGACGGCGGCTCGATCGACGGGCCGGGCCCCGTCGTCGTCGGGGGAATGGTCTACGTCACGGCGGGCAACGGCGGAATCGTGGGCTCGCCCGGCAACGTGTTGCTGGCGTTCGCGCTCGAGTAACAAGCAAATTGCGTACCCCGGCTTCGGTCCATGAAGCCGGGGCACGCGCCTTCAGCTGACGGCGATCCGTCGCGCCAATGCTTCCTTGCTCTTCGGCAGCTCGATGCGGAGCACGCCGTCGGTGATCGTCGCGGAGATCGCGCTCGCGTCGATCTTCGGCGACACGGCGAACGTACGCACGTAGCTCCCGACGTCGTACTCGGAGTAGATCGAGCGCAGCGATGCGTACTTCGCCGCATCGACCGTGCCTTTCACCGTCAGGACGCCTTTGACGAGCTGAATGTCGACGGAGCTCTTGTCCACGCCGGGCACTTCCAGCGACACGATTACGGCTCGCTCGTTCTCATGAATGTCCGCGTACGGATTGAAGAACTTTCCGGCCTCCGTGCGCTCCTCGGCTTGCTGAAGCTCGCGCTTCTCGCGCGGCGCTACTTCCTGGCTAACCATGTTGGTATTTCCTCGCTGAATCTCAGTTGATCGCAACCGTACGCGGCTTCGCGCTCTCGGCGCGCGGCAAACGCAAGGTCAAGACGCCGTCGCGGTATTCCGCGTTGACCTTCGCAACGTCGATCTGATCGGGCAGCTGCACCGTGCGATCGAACTCGCCGGCCGCACGCTCGCGCCGATGAACGCTTGCGCTCTCGTCGTAAGCGATCGTCTTCTTGCCGCGAATGCGCGCCGTGTCGCCGCGCACCTGAATGTCGAGATCTTCCTTCTTCACACCGGGCAGCTCCGCGACGACGACGAAGTCGTCACCGTCGCTAAACACGTTGACGAGCGGAAATACTCCGGAGCCGGACGTGCGGCCGCCGAACCAATCGCTTCCCATCACATTCTCCATCGAGCGCTGCAAACCGAGCAGCGACGCGAACGGATCACGAGCTCGAATTACCATGTTCGCCTCCTCAAAAGACGGGTAGAACCGTCGATGCGCCCTTGTGTGGGGCCGGGGCCTGCGCGATTCAAGCCCCGAGAAGCGCCCGCGCGGCACCTAGAACAGCCGCATCACGACGACAATGCCGATCATGGCGAAGGCAATCGCCAGCTTTGCGGCGGCACCGAGCGCGAGACCGAGCGCGGCGCCGACGCCCGCACGGCTCGCCGCGGCGAGATTGCGGCGCACGGAGAGCTCGCCGACGACAGCGCCCACGAACGGCCCCACGATGACGCCGGCGAAGCCGAAGAAGATCCCAACGATGGCCCCGAGCGTCGCACCCGTCACGGCGCGGGCCGAGGCGCCGAACCGCTTGACGCCGAATGCGCTCGCGATGAAATCGACGGCGAGGCCGAGCACCGTCAAGACGCCGAGCGCGACGAGCGACCACGGGCCGATATACGCGAAGCCTTCGGCCCACGCGCCGAGCAACGCGCCGATGAAGATCACAGGGGCTCCCGGCAAGACCGGCAGCACGGCGCCAAGCGTGCCAATGACGATCAAGACGCCGGCGGCGACCCACAAAACGATCGTGACCGGCTCCAAGCGCCGTTGCTCGATGCTAGTTCAGATCGGGGGTCCTGAGCTTCTCGCTGTGCCACGCCTTGTTGCGCACGTGCGTGCGCGACTTGATGCGCCAGCCCTCGGGCGTGCGCACATACACGTCCTCGTAGCCGCCGTGGCGCTCGACGGTGCCCGGTCCGTTCATGCCGAGCTGAACGAGGTAGATTCGCCCCTTCGCGCCGTCCGGTGTCGGCATGATCTCGTGGTTCAGCATCAAGTGGCTCCAGTCCGTCCACACGAGCTTCGTCTCGCAACCGCGGCTGCCGCCGCCGACGAGCGTCGCGAGCGCCTCGCGCCCCTGCGCGAGCACGCGGCCGCCGGCCGCGAACCCCGCATCCGAATTTCGGTCGATGAATACGCCGTCCGCCGTGAACACGTTCGCATAGTCGTAGCCGTTGTTCGCGCACGTATCGATGCCGTACGCGTAGCGATTGATGAGCTGCGTGATCTCTTGGTAATCGAGCGCCGTCAGCGTGCCCGTTTGCGCAACGGCCGTGCCATCGCCGAACCGGCTGACCGCAATACCGACGGCGACGGCGGCCGCAACGACTGCGACCGAGCGGATCCTGATGTTCATGTGCATTCCCCCGAACGGTTGGTCATGGATTCACGAGCTCGAGTGCCGTCACGACGTTGTCGTCGGTCCACTCTGCAAATCGTTGCCACGTCGACGGCTTGCCGCAGGCGCCGTCGATCGTGACGTTGAACGGATCGCCGGGCGCGGTCGTCACGGGGCGCGGCTCGTGCCGCGTGATGATGCCCGTCGTCGTTCGATAGACCGAGTAAACCTCGCCGACGTCGATGTCCTGGTACGTGGAGCTGCCGTACGTCGCATCGAGCAGAAAATTCCACGACCCGAGCGACTCCGCGAGCGCGACGACGTCGACGGCCGTACGCTCGCTCAAGGCATGCGCGAGGTTCGGTTGCGAGTTCTGCTCCTCCACGGACCTGTATCGACCTTCGAGCCGGTCGAGCCGGTACTGCGAATCGAGCCCCAGCAGCAGCGCCCAGTACTTCCATTTCAGGAACTCGGCGTCGATGCGCCACTGGTCGCCGTAGACGGGAAGCGTGCGTAGGTCGCATCGATCGCCCGTTCGCAGAGTCGCGACGTACTGCCGATCGCCGGTCGCGTCGAATCTGAGCTCCGCGATCAGCGTTTCCGCCGTGAGCCGGTCGTACGTGTACAGCGTCGCCGTCAGCAAGACGAGCGACAGAGCCGCGAGCAGCACGACGACCCACAGTGAAAACTTGAACGCTCTGCGCATCGGGCGCTCCTTGCCGGTGCCGTGCGAGAATACCACGCTCGTCCCTGTCGACTTTGCGGGAGCGCCGACCGTGCTGACGATCTACGGCCGCACGAACTCCGTCAACGTTCAGAAGGTGCTCTGGTGTCTCGCGGAGCTCGCGGTCCCGTACACGCGCGTCGACGCAGGACTCGAGCACGGTAAGAACAGCGAGCCGTGGTATCTCGCGCTGAATCCGAACGGCCGAGTGCCGCTCTTGACGGACGGATCGTTCTCGCTCTGGGAGTCGAACACGATCGTGCGTTACCTCGCGAGCAAGCACGGGCTCGGCGGTCTTTGTCCCTCCTCGCCCGAAGTGCGTGCGCTCGCGGAGCGGTGGATGGACTGGCAGCTCTCGACCCTGGTCCTGCCGGTCTCGATCGTCTTCCAGAACCTGATCCGCCGGCCACCCGCCGAGCGCGACGGAGCGGCCGTCGAGCGCAACGTGCACGAGGCGAACCGCGCGATGGCCGTCCTCGACGCACACCTCGCGGCGCAGCCTTACGTCGCCGGCGACGCCTTCACGATGGGCGATATCCCGGTCGGCGCGACGGCGCACCGCTGGCTCGAGGTTCCGGGCATCGAGCGGCCGCCGTTCGCGGCCATCCGCGCGTGGCGTTCCAGGCTGGCCGAGCGCGTGGGCTTCCAGCGCCACGTTCAGCTGCCTTTGACTTAAAGGCTTTGACGCGGCGCAGGAGGTGCGGTAATTTCCGTACGCAACCCGATAGAAACAAAGAAGAAAAAATCGGACAAAAACGCCCCCTCTTGCTGCTTTCGGACGTGAACTGTGTCCGTGACGGCGAGCGGGCTCGATGGACATAATCCGGGAACGGCCTCTAGCTCGCAGGAATCGGAAGCCACTACATGCGAATCGCATATCGCTCCCTGGCGGTAGCCTACGTCCTCGTCTTCTTCGCCTTTCACGCCCACGCCCAGAACGAGCTGTTCCCGCGTCCCGCGGAGCTCGAGCCGGCCGTCCAATTCTGGACGCGCGTCTACACCGAGATCGACACGGATGAAGGGTTCATCCACGACTCGCTGCGCATGGATATCGTCTACTCGACGGTGAAAGTCTCGAACGATCTCGGCTCGCGCGAGCGGCGCCGGCGCATCGAGCGCGCCCAAGAAGCCGCGCGCACGGTCCTCGTCAAGCTCGGCGGCGGGGCGCGTCAAGGCCTGAGCGATGAGGAAGAGCGCGTCCTGAAGCTATTCCCGGAAGGCACGAGCAACGCGGAGTTTCGCGCTGCGGCCGGACGTTTGCGCTTTCAGCTCGGGCAAGCGGACCGATTCCGTGCCGGGCTCGTCCGCTCGGGCACTTGGAAACCGTACATCCACGACGTGCTCGCGAAGCAGGGATTGCCGCCCGAGCTCGCAGCGCTGCCGCACGTCGAGTCGTCGTTCGACCCGACGGGCTACTCGAAGGTGGGCGCCGCCGGCATGTGGCAGTTCATGCGTGAGACGGGCGTGCGCTACATGCGCATCGACCACATCGTCGACGAGCGGCGCGACCCGTTCTTCTCGACGAATGCCGCCGCGCGTCTTCTTGCCGACAACTTCAGCGTCATTCAGTCGTGGCCGCTCGCGTTGACGGCCTATAACCACGGCCTCGCCGGCATGCGCCGCGCCGTGGATCAGCAGAAGACCTCCGACATCGCGACGATCGTCGCGAAGTACCAGAGCCGATCGTTCGGGTTCGCGTCGCGCAATTTCTACACGGCATTCCTCGCGGCGCTCGAGATCGACCAGAACCCCGAGCGATACTTTCCGGGCGTCAAGATCGACCCGCCGTCCGACACGGCCACGATCGCGGTGCCGGCGTTCATGACCATCGACACCCTCGCCGACGCGCTGAACGTACGCGAAAGCACACTGAAGGCCCTGAACCCCGCGCTGACGGAGATCGTCTGGTCGGGCGACAAGTACGTGCCTCAGGGATTCGAGTTCCGCGTGCCGCGCGACACGGCGGCCGTGGCCGAGGCGCTGCTCGGCACGATCGACACGGACAAGCTGTACGCGGCGCAACGTCCCGATCGAGAGCACCGGGTTCGACGCGGCGACACGTTGTCGAAGATCGCCGCCGAATACCGCGTGAGCCTCGCCGCGTTGATGCGCGTGAACGGCATGACGAACCGCTCTGTGATCCGCATCGGCCAGTCGATTCGCTTGCCGACGGACGACGTGACGGCTCCGCCCGATGCGACGCTCGTGCGCGCCGAGGTTCCGAGCGCACCGGCCGACGCCGCGACCGTCACGCCGGCACTCGCGACGACGAGCGCAGAAGGCGTCTATGTCGTGCGGCGCGGCGACAGCATCGAGCGCATCGCCACGCGGCTCGGCGTCGATCCGCAAGCGCTGCTCGCCGCAAACGACATCCGCAATCGCAACGTGATCCAAGTCGGTCAGCAGCTCATCATTCCGACGACGCCCGGCGCAGTGGTCGCCGTCGCGGCGGTCACGGTGCCGCCTTCGCCCGTCGTCGAGCCGCCCGTCGTCGTCGCAGCCGACTCGCCGGCCGCGGTTGCGGCGGCGCCAGCAGCGTCCGCCGACGTGACGGGCGCATTGGCGCCCGCCGTGCTCGAGAACGGTCTGCCGGCGCCGGCCGGCGCCGCCGAGGACGAGGTCGTGGCCGACGTCGGCGCGCTCGAGATCGAGCAAGACGCGCTCGCTGCCGACCCGAGCGACTACTCGGTCAGTGCAACGAACGAGATCACCGTGCAGGCGCTCGAGACGCTCGGCCACTACGCCGACTGGCTCGAGGTTCCGACTCAGCGGCTACGCGATTTGAACTCGTTGTCGTTCCGCGAGGCCGTCGTGCTCGGGCAAAACCTCACGCTCGACTTTGCGCGCGTCGATGCGCCGGCGTTCGAGCAGCGCCGCCGTGCCTTCCACCAGCAAATACAGAGCGACTTCTTCGCGGCCTACCAGATCGAGGACATCGAGAACCACGTGATCAAGCCCGGCGAGTCGCTGTGGGTGCTCGCCGCGCGCCGCTACAACGTGCCGGTCTGGCTACTGCGTCAGTACAACCCCGACCTCGACTTCGACCGCATCCAGCCCGGCGCCGTCGTGAAGTTTCCGCGCCTGAAAGCGATTGCCGCGGAAACCGCGGTCGCTTCGACGCCGCAGGTGCTCGCCGACAACCAGCGCCAGCGATAAGCTCGCGCCAATGCCCCCCACTCCGCCCGGCGAGTCCGACCGCGCCCTGGCCGGCAAGGTCGTCGCCGTGCCCGAAGCGCGCCAGCTCGACGTGCTCGCCAGCTTGCTCGAGCGCCGCGGTGCGAGCGTCCTACGCTGCCCGCTCGTCGGCATCCACGACTCTGCGGACGAGGCCGGCGTCGTCGCGTGGATCGAGCGCCTGATCGAGCGGCCGACCGACCTCGTCGTGCTCTATACCGGCGAAGGCGTCGAGCGGCTCGCGGGCTTCGCGCGCCGTGCCGGGCTCGAACCGCAGTTCGTCGCGGCACTTCGGCGGACATCGAAGCTGACGCGCGGCCCGAAGCCGAAACGCGCGCTGCGTAACCTCGAGTTGACTCCCGAGCACACGGCCGCCGACCCGACGACGGCGGGTCTCGTCGCAGCCGCTCGAGAGATCGAAGCACCGCACGGGCGCGTCGCAATTCAGCTCTACAGCGCGGACCAGGACAGGCAGCTCATCGAGCACTTCGAGCAGCGCGGCGTGACCGTCGACTGCGTCGCTCCGTATACCTACGCGTCGGCGGCCGAGGATGAGCGCGTCGGGGCGCTGATCGGCGAGCTCGCGTCCGGGCGCGTCGACGCGATCGCGTTCACGAGCAAGTCACAAGTGCAGCGGCTCTTGAAACTCGCGTCGGAGAAGAAGCTCGACGCACGCTTGCGCGAGGGTCTTGCGCGAACGAAGGTTGCCGTCGTCGGCCCCGTCGTTGCGGCGGAGCTCGAAGCGGCAGGCATCCGCGTCGATACGATGCCCGAGGAAAGCTATTCGATGAAACCGCTCGTGACGAGCGTCTGCGAGCTACTCGGCGGCCTCTAGTGCTTGCCGCGTCGTAGCTGCATCGCCGTCGGCCGGCCGTCCGCGGTCGGTTGGTACCAGACCGAAAAGTCGGCCACCGCCGTGCGCCAATCCTTGAGCGGATCCGCGCTCTGGATATCGAACGTGTCGAAACCCGTTCGCAGCATGAAGAACAACTGCTCGAGCAACACCTCGCCGACCGCGCGAAGCTCGCCCTTGAAGCCGTAGCGCTCGCGGAGCAGCCTCGCGTACGAGTAAGCGCGCCCGTCGCGAAACTTCGGGAACTCGAGCGCCACGACGGCGAAATGCGCGAGGTCGCCTTCGATGAGCTCCGGCGCCTGATCACTGTGCAAGCGAATGCCGAGCGGCGTGCCGCGCTTCAAGAGCTCGTCGCGGTGCGCCTTCCACTGGTCGAAGCTGACGATGACCGCGCCCGCGGCAGGAATCGCCTCGGCGCCACTGGCGTCGACGAACTCGCTCGCGACGAGCTCACCGTTCTTGACGAGCGCCATTAGGCTGCCTTGCTTTCTTCGCCGTAGACGGCCGACTTGAACGGCTCGATGCCCACGCGCCGATACGTGTCGAGAAACCGTTCGTTCGGCTGCCGGACTACGAGATACGCGTCGACGATCTTGCGGATCGCGGCTGGCACTTCGGCCTGCGGCAGCCCGGGCCCGAGCCGGTCGCCGAGCGACGCGTTCTGGTCCGACGAGCCGCCGAGCGTGAGCTGGAAGAACTCTTCGCCGCGCTTGTCGACGCCCAGGATGCCGATGTGGCCGACGTGATGGTGGCCGCAAGCGTTCATGCATCCCGAGATGTTGATCGTGAATTGGCCGATCTTCTGCAGCTCGTCCAAGTCCGTGAACGCGTGGCTGATGTCCTGCGCGATCGGAATCGAACGCGCGTTCGCGAGCGCGCAGAAGTCGAGCCCGGGGCAGCAGATGATGTCGGTCAACAATCCCAAGTTCGGCGTCGCGAGCTCGAGCGCCACGAGCTTGTGCCAAAGCTCGTAGAGCTCCGACTGCTTGACGTCGACGAGCACGAGGTTCTGCCTGTGCGTCACGCGAATCTCGCCCAGGCTGTAGCGGTCCGCGAGGTCCGCGACGGCGTCCATTTTGTCGGCCGTGATGTCGCCCGGCGTCTTGCCGGGCGCCTTCAGCGAGAGGTTCACGATCGCGTAGCCCGGCACCTTGTGCTCGATGACGTTACCGCGCATCCAGCGGTCGAAGGCGCGATCGCCCGAGCGGATCTTGGCTAGCGCCTCGGTCTGATCCGCGAGCGTCTCGTACTCCGGTGGTGCGAAATAGGAGTTGATGCGCGCGACTTCCTCGTCGGGAACCTTCAGCACGCCGTTCTTCGTGAACTCCCAATCCTTGTCGACGAGCTCGCGATATTTGTCGATGCCCATCTGGTTGACGATGATCTTGATGCGCGCCTTGTGAATGTTGTCGCGCCGGCCGTTCATGTTGTACACGCGCAAGATCGACTCGACGTACGAGAGCAGGTGCTCCGGCGCAAGCCACTTGCGAATCGTCTGCCCGATGTACGGCGTTCGGCCCAAACCGCCGCCGACGAGCACCTCGAAGCCGACCTGGCCCTGCTCGTTCTTGTGCATGCGCAGACCGATGTCGTGGACGGCCACCGCCGCACGATCGTTCGGGGAGCCCGTGACGGCGATCTTGAACTTGCGCGGCAGGTACGAGAACTCCGGGTGCAAGAACGAGTACTGGCGCAGCAATTCGCAATAGACGCGCGGATCCTCGAGCTCGTCCTTGGCGCGCCCCGCGTACTGGTCTGCCGTGATGTTGCGGACGCAGTTGCCCGACGACTGGATGCCCGTGACCTCGACGTCCGCGAGGTGCTGCAGGATGTCGGGCACCTGCTCGAGCTTGATCCAATTGAATTGCAGATTCTGGCGCGTAGTGAAGTGGCCGAAGTTCTTGTCGTAGTTGCGCGCCAGGTACGCGAACTTGCGCATCTGCTTCGACGCCAGCGTCCCGTACGGCACGTTGATGCGCAGCATGTAGGCATGCAGCTGCAGGTACAGGCCGTTCATGAGGCGCAGCGGCCGGAATTGGTCCTCGGTCAGCTCGCCGGCGAGGCGGCGGCCAACCTGGCGCCTAAACTGCGCGACTCGCTCGTTGACGAAGCGAGCGTCGAATTCATCGTAGCGGTACATGCGTTACTTCCTGTCCACTTCCGTGAGATCCGTGCGGACGGTCGGGCCGAACGCGCGAATCGCCTCGCGAATCGCCGTGGGCCGCAGTTGGCCGTCCTTGACCTCGACCTCGATCAACTGCGGGTCGATGACCTGGCACGTACCCTCATGGCGCTTGGCCACGTCCATGAGGCGCGTCGCGTCCGCGTCGGTCTCGATGACCGCGCCGGCCGCGATCGCTGGCTCCCATGCCTCGTTCGGAGCCAGAAACACGACCGCGCCGTCACGCAATCGGTTGGCAATGATCATCTGCGGCATCAATGCTTCGAATCGCCCGTGTTTTGGGAGCGCGTATTCTACACATCGATCCCGGGGCTTCCCCTCACTTCAAACTGTTCACAAAAACTGTGGATAACGCTGTGGAGAACGATTTAAGAAACGTCGCCCACCGCAGTCTTTATTAATCCCAAGTCATTTTGGTCAAAAAAACGTCAAAAAAGAACTTTCCCTTCGCATATCAGCGCACTACGTGATCTTACGACGAGAGCGCTTAAGGAACGAACGACAAGCCGGTAGCGCGCGAGGGGCTAGCTCCAAATTTCGGAAACGGGCTGTGTACAGCGTCGGCCGGAAGACCGCGCGGTTCGCGCTGCTAGCCATGGTCTGCATCACGTATAGTTTCCGCCTGTCGACGGGGGGATCGCCATGATTATTCGTTCAAAGCTAATGCCGGTTGCTGTGCTCGCGTGGGCCGCCGTCGCCGCCCTGCCCGGCCTCGCGCACGGCGCCCCGTCCGTCCAAGCCGACATCCCGTATGCGACGAGCGCCGCCGGCGAGCCGCTCAAGCTCGATCTCTACCTGCCCGCGACAGCCGGCGCCCCGCTCTTGGTCTGGCTGCACGGCGGCGCGTGGGAGAACGGCAACAAGTCCGCGATGCCGCTCGAGCCCTTGATCGAGCGCGGGTTTGCCGTCGCGAGCGTGGATTTCAGCCCGGCGTCGAAAGCACGGTTCCCCGGCCAAGTGCACGAGATCAAAGCCGCGATCCGCTTTCTGCGCTCGCAGGCGCAGCGCTACGGCTACGATGCCGAGCGGGTCGCCATTCTCGGCGCGTCGTCGGGCGCGCATCTCGCGGCCGTCGTCGGCACCAGCAACGGCCACACCGAGCTCGAGGGCTCTCTCGGCGACCACCGCAGCGCATCCTCGGACGTGCAGGCAATCGTTTCGTACTTCGCCGCGACGAATCTCACGACGATCCTGGCGCAATCCACCCCGTTCGGGCTGAACATCCGCGAGCCCGCGTTGGTGCGGTTGCTCGGCGCGCCACCGAAGGAAGCCGAGCAGCTCGCACGGCTCGCGAGCCCTGTGTTTCAAGTCGACCGCAACGACCCGCCGCTCTTGCTGCTGCACGGCGATCAGGACCCGCAAATGCCGATCAACCAATCGCACGAGCTCGAAGGCGCCTACGAGCGCAACGGGCTCGAGGCCGACTTCATCGTCGTGCACGGGGCCGCACACGGCGGGGACGCTTTCTACTCGCCGGAGAACGTCGATCGCGTGGCGAGTTTTTTGAACGTGCAGCTGCGGCGCAACGTCGCCGCGGCGCGAAACTAGCGCCGCTCGGGCGGGTCTTCGGGCGGGCCGCCGCCCCACTTCTCTCGATGGGCTTCTTCCGCCGCGCGCTGAATGTCGGCATGGCGCCGGCTCAGCAGCAGGCTGCCGGGCGGGCAGACGCGCGCGCGGATCAGGCCGAGATCGGCCGCAGCGTCGAACAGGCTCGGATACCAGCTCCTCCAGCCTGGCAGCAAACGATCGACTTGATCGCGCAGACTCATGTGCCGAGCCTAGCGAAGCTCGGCGTGAGCCGCAACGCACCGAGTTCTCGTTACCGCAAGAAATCCACGGGATCTTGCGCGCCGCCACGCACCCCGGCCCTGCGCACGTAGACGCCGAAATGCAAATGCGGCGGCGTCGTCACGGCGTTGCCGGTATTCCCGACACTGCCGAGCGGTTGGCCCGTGTGCACGAAATCGCCGGGCGCGACCCACTGCTCGTTCAGATGCGCGTAATAGACGCGCAGGTTGCCGGTGAGCGGCTGCATCCACACGACGTTGCCGCCGACGCGCGTCGTCTCGACGCGCGTAACCCAGCCGTCGATCGCGGCCAGCACCGGTGTGCCGCGCGGCGCGAAAATATCGACGCCGCGATGCGCGCGGCGGCCGCCGTCGCGCTCGGCACCGAAGCCGCTCCATATCGCTCGGCCGTCGACGCCCTCGACGGGGAACTCGAGTAACGGGCTCGTCGCGATCTCGACGCCGTACGCGGCTGTCGCGCCGAGCGGCGGCTGCACGCGCAGCACGTACTCGCCGCCCTCGATTTCCTCGACGCGCACGGGCTGCAAGCCGCCGGCGGGCAGCGCGCCGGCGACGCGCAGACGCTTGCTCCCCGACGCGCGAAACAAATCGACGAACGGCTCTCCGGCCGCGGGCTCGGCGTTCGTGACTTTGACGAAAATGCGGCGGCCGAGTGGCACGCTGAACGCGTAACCGATCGCGGCCGAGCCCGTGGCGCGCTCCCCGAGCTTGCGGAACGGAAGCTCGACGGGCTGCGGCTCGAGAAGCGCGCGGTCCGCGGAGGCGACCCAGTCGCCGGCCGGCGTGCCGCTGCGCAAGCGCGTCAGCGCGAGCTCGTAGCCGTGCGCTTGATGCGGGTACTGCGGCACGTACGCGAGCATCGCGATCGAGCTGACGGCCGGCCCCGCCGACATGAGCGGCACGAGCGTGAGGGCAGCACCTGCCGAAGCGGTGAACAGGTAGCGCAAGGTGCGGCTCATTTCGAATCGATGGTACGCGGGCTGCGCAGATCGTGTCGATGACCGCAACCTGCAGAAAAATTGAGCGCTTCGAGGCTTGACCGGGCCCTCGGGGCTGCTAGGTTAGGCGCACCGTTCGGACAGGCCGAGCTCATGCTATTTGGCGAGATCGTCATCGTTGCGCTGCAGTCGATTCGCGCGAATCTGTTTCGCGCGACCTTGACGATGCTCGGCATCATCATCGGCGTCGGTGCCGTCATCACGATGCTCGCGGCCGGCGCCGGCGCTCAGAAGCGCATCGACGATCAGATCGCGGCGCTCGGCTCGAACATCCTCACGGTCAACGCAGCTCAGTTCTTCTCGGGCGGCATCTCGCGCGACCGCCAAACGCTCGTCGTCGACGACGTCGACGCGCTGATCGCCGACAGCCGGTACCTCGATGCGGTCGTACCGGAGATGCAGAACCGCGGGCAGCTCAAGCTCGACAACATGAACACGAACACGCGGCTGATCGGCACGACGGCCGACTATGCGGACGTGTTCAACTACAAGCTCGCATACGGGCGCTTCTTCACGCCGCAAGAGGACGAGCTGCGCAGCCGCTTGGTCGTGCTCGGCGCCGACATCCCGGAGCGGCTCGAAGTCGAGCCCGACAAACTCGTCGGCCGCACGATTGCCGTCAACGGCCAGCCGTTCGAGATCATCGGCGTCTTCGAGAGCATCGGCGGCGGCTTCGGCAACCAGAGTCCCGACTTCGCGGCGTTGATACCGTTCAGGACCGCGGAGCAGCGCGTCTTCGGCCGCGACCAGATGGACAACATCAGCGTTCGCGTCTCGGAGGATGCGTCCATGGAGCGCGCCATGGTCGACATCGAGCGCGTGCTGCGCCGCAGACACAAGCTGACGCCCGGCAGCGCGAACGACTTCTCGATCGTCGACCGGCGCGAATTTCTCGACACGCAGCAGGAAGCGCAGCAGACCTTCACGATGCTGCTCGCGAGCATCGCCGGAGTCAGCCTGCTCGTCGGCGGCATCGGCATCATGAATATCATGCTCGTCAGCGTCACGGAGCGGACGCGCGAGATCGGAATCCGCATGGCGCTCGGCGCCACTCGCTTCAGCATTCTCTTGCAGTTCCTCGTCGAGTCCGTCACTTTGTGCCTTTTGGGCGGCGGACTTGGGATCTTGCTTGGCACTGTCGCTGCGCGCACGTTGTCACGCTTCGCAGGCTGGGAAGTCTTCGTCTCGCCGGAATCGGTGGGCCTCGCTTCTGCGTTCAGCGTCGGCGTCGGTTTGTTCTTCGGTATCTGGCCCGCGCGCCGAGCCGCGCGCCTCGATCCGATCGAAGCGCTGCGCTACGAGTAAGCTTGAGCGCGCGCGCGCGTGGGCTCTCGCCCTCGCGGCTGCCGCGTTCGCGGTCTCATCCACGGGCTGCGCGCTGCACATCGATCGCGATCTAGAGCCCGCGCCGGGTTTCCACTACGAGCCGCTGCCGCAAGCCGCGGCGCCGTTCGATTCGTTCGAGCGCACGCCCGTCGAGCTGTCCGAGCCGTTCGACGAGACACGAACGCACGAGATCGTGCACCTGAAGTTCCTCTCGAGCGGCCACAACGGCCATCCCGAAAATCTCGTCGAGGGTCAGTACTTCCGTGCGAAGGAACCCGGCCCAAAGAGTCTCGTCGTCGTGATGCCGATCTGGGGCACGAGCAGCTATCCGCCGGAGAAAATCTCGACGGGTTACGCACGGCGCGCGGGCAACGACGCGAACGTGATTTGGATTTACGGCAACGCGCCGATCTTTCCCTGGGACGAGCTCAGCTCCGTGCCGACGGAGGAAGGCTTTCGCGCCATGGGCCGCGATAGCGCCGAGCGGTTCCGCACGGCGATCGTCGACATGCGGCGGCTCGTCGATTGGGCTTCGACGCAGCCCGATATCGACGCCTCGCGCATCGCGTTCGTCGGCTTCAGCATGAGCGCGCTCGTGACCTCGACCCTGCTCGCGAACGAGCCGCGTATCGCGGGCGGCGTGCTGATGATGGGCGCTGCCCGCTTCGCGGACATCTTCGCGGTGTGCCACAACCGCGCAGGCCAAGTGCGCGCGCACGCGATGCGCACCTTCGGCTGGACCGTCGACGAGTATCGCGAGTTCTTCGCAGGCTTGTTCGATCCCGCGGATCCCGTGCGCTTCGAGGGCCGCTACGATCCAGACAAGATCCTCATGATCGACGCGATGTTCGACGATTGCATGCCCGAGTCGTCGCGCGCTGCGCTGTGGGAGATCACGGGCCATCCGCACCGCGTGACGTTTTTGTACAAACACCGCAGCGCGTTCTACTCGCTGACGCCGCTCGGACTCAACGTGTCGCGCCGCAAGATCTATCGCTTCCTCGACGAGACGCTGGGCCGCGACGCCGCGCAAATCGCCAGCGATTGACATAAGCACTGTCGCACTTTTGCGCCATGTGCGGAGTCGCTTGCCAGAGACACCGGCATCGGCGATATTCGACGTCGCCGATCAAAGGTAAACCCGGTGAAAGCCGGGGACACAAAGCTTCCGGTCTAACGGGCCCGTAGGGTCCCATGACAGCGGGGTTGCCGGCCAACCGAGTATTCAGGGCTCGCGGCACTCCGTTTTCATTGCAGACCGGCGGCACGGAATTTTAGGGAGTCCGTCCGCTCATGAACACTGCTGTCGCGCGCAAACGCACTTTCGTTCCGTCCGCACCCTCGACGGGTCCGGCAGCGACCATCGAAGTCTCCACTCCGACCGAGATCCAGCAAGTGCTCATGGACGTGAAGCGCTACCCGAGTCCGGTTCGCCCGGTCGGCTCGGGCAGCTCGATGACACGCTGCGTCACGGCCAACGGCGGCACGCAGCTCGATCTCTCGCAGATGAATCGCGTGCTGAAAATCGAACGCGACCGCGTTACCGTGCAGCCGGGAATTTCGCTGACCGAGCTCGCCGAAGTGCTGAGCGAGGAAGGGCTCGAGTTGATCGGCGGCTTCGACCTCGCGAACCGCACCGTCGGCGGCGCCGTCTCGGCGGCCGGCCTCGAAGCGTCGATGGCGGGTGACGTCGGCCAGTTCGCGTCGCACGTCACGCAACTCAAAGTCTTGAGCCCGAACGGCAAGAAGTTCGTCGTCAGCGAGAAGACCAAGAGCCTGCTCGCACTGATGAGGCTGTCGTACGGCCTGCTCGGCGTCGTCTACGAGGTCACGCTGCGCGTGCGTCCCGTGCAGGGCTTCTCCGTTCAGACGGCAAAGGTCTCGTTCAAGGACTTCGGCAAGCTCGGGCCAAAGCTGATCGGCGCAACGGCCGGCGTGAAGCTCTACTTGCTGCCGTTCCGCGACCGCATCTACCTCGAGCTGCGCCGTCCTGCCGCCGAAGCGGACCCGGGGCGCAAGTTCGCATGGCGGCTCAAAGACTGGGCCGTCTACTCGGCGCTGCCGGAAGCCGCGCGCTCGCTCGGCATGGCGATGCCGATTCGCCAGCTTCGCTATCCGCTGATCGACAGCTTGAGCGAGGTCGCACAATCGCTCGTGAACAACGCGCTCGTGCGCAGCGGCAGCAACTCCGTCGAGCAGAGCGGCCGCTATCGCCTCCTTGGCAGCAAGAGCCGTTTCACGTACACGACGTGGGCGTTTCCGGCAGCGGAATTCGCGAACACGGCGCTCGCGTACAAGCTCTTCTGCAAGGAGTACTACGCTCGCACGGGATTCCGCTGCGACATGCCGACCGTGGGCTTCAGATTGAATCGCGATCGCAGCGCGTTGCTGTCGCCGTCGTTCGACAGCCCGATGTTCACGCTGAGCCCGCTATCGACGCAGACCGAGGGCTGGGACGATTTCATTCTCGACTTTGCCGACTTCGCCGCGAAGCATCACGGTGTGCCGTTCTTCAACCAAACTCGTAATGCTGCGCCCGAAGTGGTGGCGCAGCGTTTCGGCACGCGCCTCGCATTCTTCAACAAAGTCCGCCGCGAGCTCGATCCCTACGACCGCCTCGTCAATCAGTTTTTTCAGGTGTACCTGCCGCAGGCGTAGCCCGCGCTCGTCAGAAGCGGAACAGCACCCCGACGGTCGTCGTCGCCACGCTCGCGCCGTTGACGTTCTGGAGGAAGTCGGCTTCGGCTCGCAGCGTGAGGCGCTCGAAATCGTAGGTGACTCCCGTAACGACCAACGTGCCCTTTTCGCTTTCGGTGGCGTGCAGCAACCTGACACCGTTGCGCGTGACCGTGCGGTCCGCGTCGGAAGAGTAGTAACCCAAACCGAGCAAGAGCCCGAACCGGCCGATCGGGAAAACGGCCATGCCCTTGACGGACCAGATCTCGTATTCGGACGCGAGGTCGGCGCCCGGAAACGCGGGGTACGCAATGGTCGTCGGGTCGTGAAGCTCGTCGGAGGTCGTCCAGTCGAGCTCGACGGCGCCGTGCTGCGCAAACCGATAGCCGGCCAAGATTCGCTGCGCGGCCGCCGCATCCTCGAGCTCGCTCCGCCCGTCTTCGATCTCGTCGTGCTCTAGCCGGCCCAGCGCGGCGCCGACGTACGGGCCGGTGACGTCTTGCGCGCTCGCCGCGCCGCCGGCGAGCAATGCGCAAGCTGCGATGAGCCGTTCGAGGTGCGTGCGCCGCATGGAATCGCTCCGCTGCCGTTCACTGCGACCGCGGTCCCTGCGGGCGAACGAATCTTACCTCGGCCCCCCGCGCTGGCAAACGCTCATCGCACGCTACTTGATGAAGCCGAGCGACTCGAGCTTCACGATGATGCGGTGCGCCGACATGTCCGGCGTCGATTCCGTAGTATCGAGCCGCATCTCGGGATTCTCCGGCACCTCGTACGGATCGTCGATGCCCGTGAAGCCCTTCAAGATGCCTGCGCGCGCCTTCGCATAGAGACCCTTGCGGTCGCGCACCTCGCAAACCTCGATCGGCGTGGCCACGTGCACCTCGATGAAGCCGCCGAGCGGCTCGACCATCTCGCGGACACGCTTGCGCGTGGCCGTGTATGGCGCGATCGGCGCGCAGATCGCAATGCCGCCGTTCTTCGTGATCTCGCTCGCGACGTAACCGATGCGCTGAATGTTCAGATCGCGGTGCTCCTTCGAGAACCCGAGCTCGCTCGACAAGTGCTTGCGCACGAGGTCGCCGTCGAGCAGCGTCACGGGTCGGCCGCCCATCTCCATGAGCTTCACCATCAGAGCGTTTGCGACCGTCGATTTGCCCGAGCCCGAGAGCCCGGTGAAGAACACCGTGAATCCCTGCTTGTGGCGCGGGGGGTGTGTGCGCCGCAACTCGGCGACGACGTCCGGGAACGAGAACCACTCGGGTATGTCGGAGCCTTCCTGTAGCCGGCGGCGCAGCTCCGTGCCCGAGATGTCGAGTGTACGCGTGCCCTTCTCGACTTCGTCCTCGGGGAAGTACTGCGCCTTGTCCTCGACATAGACCATGTTCTTGAAAGGCACCATGACGATGTCGAGCTCTTTCTCGTGCTTCTTCATGAGCTCTTGCGCATCGTACGGGCCGTAGAACGGCTTGCCGTTCGAGTCGTTGCCGGGACCCGCGTGATCGCGGCCGACGATGAAGTGGGTGCAGCCGTAGTTCTTGCGGATGATCGCGTGCCAAACGGCCTCGCGCGGGCCGCCCATGCGCATCGCAAGCGGCAGCAAGGAGAGCGCCGTCGTCTGCTCGGGATACGCCTTCAGCAAGTGCTCGTAGCAGCGCACGCGCGTGAAGTGGTCCACGTCGCCCGGCTTCGTCATACCGACGACGGGTTGAATCAAGAGATTCGCTTCGACGTCTTTGGCCGCGCGGAACGTGAGCTCCTGGTGCGCGCGGTGCATCGGGTTGCGCGTCTGGAACGCCACGATCCGACGCCAGCCGAGCTTCTGAAAGCGATCGCGAAGCTCCTTAGGAGTATCGCGTAAGTGCTTGAAATCGTAATGCCCTGGAACCTCGACGCCTCGCAGCTTGCCGCCGAGGTAGACGGGGCCGCTCCGAGTCTTCAAATAGCTGACGCCGGGGTGCTTCTGGTCGGTCGTGCCGAAAACGGCCTTCGCCTCGGCGTCGAAGTCGGGCCGGTAAGCGCTGGAGACTTCCATCGTCGCGATCAGCACGCCCTCGCCGTCGCGCAATGCGATCGTGGTGCCGACCTTCGCCTTCTCGGCAAACTGCTCCGTGACGTCGAGCGTGATCGGCATCGGCCACAGCACGCCGCTCGTGAGGCGCATGTCGGAGAGCACGCGACGGTAGTCGGCCTCGCCCAAGAACCCCTCGAGCGGAGAGAACGCGCCGTTCAGCAACATCTCGATGTCGCAGACCTGCCGCATGTTCAAATCCCACGACGGTAGATCGCGCGAGCGCGCTTTTTCTTGCTTCACGCCCTCGTCGTCGAGATACAGATTCTTCAGCACCCCACCGTGGGGATCTTTCAAGGCACCCATTGCATTACTCCCTGTGAAATCTGGTCCGTGCACCGGCAAGTTGCGCCGGTGCGGCGGTTCAAGTCATTGATCTAGCCGGCCAGCAGTTGCTCGGCCGTCGCACGAATCGTCGCCGCGCTGATCGCGGCCAAATACTGCGCTTGATGTTCGCGCCACTTCAGCGATTTCTTGACGATGCTCTCGAGGTTCGGTCGCTTGCCCTCGACGCCCTCGCCTTTGCCGATGCCGCCACCGAACTCGATGACGACGTCGATCTTGGCGTCGACGGCAGTGTTGATGCAGGACACCCACTTGACGGGGTTGAACAGCTGGAAGAACAAGCGCGAGCGAATCGCATTGCTCGCCGATTCGTGAAGCTTGCCCGTGTAGTTCGAGAGCGTGTCGACGCCGAGCGCGCCGAACTCCGTCTGTTCGAGCACCTTCCGGAACTCTTGCGCAGCGTTGACCATGAGGTACGTATGAAACGCGCCTTCCGTGTTCAGCCGCACGCCGCGCTTGTTCGGATACAGCGTTGCCATCTCGGCCGCCAGCGCGTCGAGATCCTGAGCTTCGCCGGCGACGACGGTCTGGTCCGGCAGATTGCAGCCGCCAATGCCGCAGAAGAACTTGTCCGCCAGAACTTGCGCAGTCGGCAAGTCGAGCGTCGTTGCGAGCATTCCGCCGCGCCCGAATTCGCTCATGAGCTCGCCGCGTTTCTGCACGAGCTTCAGCGCAGCCTCGAACGTCAGCGCCCCGGCATTCACGAGCGCCGTGTACTCCCCGAGACTGTGGCCGGCTCCGAGCGCCGGCGTGACGCGCCCGCCAACGACACTGCGAAACGACTCTAGGCAGGCGACTTCGTGCGTCAGCAGCGCCGGCTGAGTGAAGCGCGTCTTGTTGAGCTCATCGCGGGGGTCGCGGAAGGAGAGCTCCGTCACGTCGTACCCGACAACGGCGCTCGCGCGCGCGTAGATGTCCTGCGCGACCGGAAACTCGGCGACGAGGTCGGAGCCCATCCCACGGTACTGAGACCCCTGCCCGGGGAAGACGAACAAAATCTTCTTGTCGGCCACGATAAGGCTTAAGCCTGGACGCTCGGTGAGGCGGGTACCATGCCCGAACCGGCCGGGCTAAGCCAAGACGAACCTGGAATCGCGTTATGCCAGAGAGGTAGGACGGCTCAAGAGCCCGCCGCAAGCGCTGCACGGCGGCCGCGCTCGGGGTCCACGCTCTTGAGCACGACGAGGCCGAGCACGAAGAACAGCCCCGTGAACAGCATCGCGCTGCGGTGGTCGTTGCCCGTGAACCAGGTGATCGCCCCGTAGGTCAGCGGTCCGATGATCGATGCGAGCTTGACCGCGAGACCCCAGAGTCCGAAGAACTCCGCGTGGCGGTTCTCGGGCGCCAGATAGCCGACGAGCGCCCGGCCCGCCGATTGGCTCGCGCCCATGCACAAGCCGGCGACGTTGGCTGCGATCCAGAAACCGAGTCGATCGGTGGTCAAGTACGCGATCGCGACCATCAAGCACCACCCAAACAGCGTCAACGCGAGTGTCCTACGGTGGCCCAACCGGTCTTGCCACTGCCCGAAGACAAACGCTCCCAAGCTCGCCGTGATGTTCACGAGCAGCACGAGCACGATCGTGTCCTGCGTCGTGAAGTTCATGGCCTGCTGGGCATAAATGGCCGACAGCGCGATCACGATCTGCACGCCGGATTGGTACAACACGAGGCAACCCAAGAAACGCAGCAGATCCTTGTACTGCCGCGCGTGAGCCAACGTTTCGCCGACACGCGCCAGCGCTTTCAGGGCGGCGCCCTTCTGCGCCTCCTGCGGTTGAGCTCGCTCCTTGAGCAACCAGAACGTCAGCGAGCTCGCCAGTGCGAACATGACGGCCGTGATCACCATGGTGATCGGAACGTACTCGGCCGCCGTGTCGCCCCGACCGCCGGCCCACGTGACATACGCCAAGCACACGGCCAGCGTGATGAGACCGCCGAGGTAACCTAGCGACCATCCCCACGCCGACACCTTGCCCATCGCTTCGCTACGCGCGAGCTCCGGCAAGAACGCCGCGGCGATGTTCTCGCCGGTACCGAAGAAGACGTTCGAGAACACGATCAGCGCGAATGCGAGCGCGATCTCGCCGGGGCCGACCAACGACAGCAGCGCGGTGCCGAGCACGCATCCCGCCGTCGTGATCGCGAGGAGCTTCTTCTTCGCCGCGTGCGCATCGGCATAGGCGCCAAGGAGCGGCGCAGTGAAGATGATGAGCGCGTAGCTGACCGACAGCGCCAACGCCCACGCGAACGTTCCCCAGTCCTCCCCGGCTGCGACGACGCCGACGAAGTACGCATTGAACACGGCCGTGACGACGACGGTCGTATAGCCCGAGTTGGCGAAGTCGTACATCGCCCAAGCAAAGACCTCGCGCGGGCGGACGCCGGGTTGCAGCACCGGGCTCGTGCTCATGGAGCGAAGACCAAGAGGACGTTGCGCAAGCTATTCGTTGCCGTAGCTGGGGTCGCAGTCATAGGGATAGACGAATTCGCCGGGCCGGCGCGTCCACGCCATGTAGCGCGCGGCGGTGCCTTCGAAGACGGCGGGATCGTCGTACGTTTGCACGAGCCAGAGGACGTTGCCGTCGGCGCTCATGCGAAAGCGCTCCGTCATCGACAAGCTGTCGCTGTGATTGAAGCCGTTGTTCATGAACGTGCCCGACGTCAAGTGCGTCGTATCGACGACGAGCGTGCCGCCTTCCCAGTGACCGATCGAATGGCCGGCGCGCGAATGCGGCGCCGTCTGAGGTGGGTGCGGCCGCCCGTCGAGGTGCACGACGCGCACGAGATCGAAATACTCCATCTTGAAAACGACGAGCTCGTCGCTTTGATAGATCTCCATCGGAAACGGCGCTTGCATCAGGAACGCGGCCGTCGGCGCATTGCACGTGTTCTCGCGCTTGAGCTCGTCGGCGAAATTGTATCGGCGCACTTCCTCGACGGCGGCCGGCGTCAGCTTCAGCCCGGCGAAGTCTCCGGCCGCGAGCTCGCCGGCGCCCGTGTCGTTGATGAGCGCGACGCCGCCCTGCAGCTCGTCGATCAGCGCCTGACCCGAGCGCTCTCGCTCGAGCCTCGGAGTCCAGAACCCTTCGAAGTCCGGCTGTGCCGCTGCGGACGAGGCGAACGTCGCGGCGCCGATCCAGACCAAAGACCATTCGGACCGGACACGCATGTTCAATCGTCTCCGTTCACGACGCTCGGATCCGGCCGCTGCCCGACGAGCTCGCGGCCGTCGGGGTAAATGACGCGATAAACGCGCATGAAATTGGAGCCGTCGCGGGCAGGGTAACCCTCCACCGTCACGACGTCGCCAGGCTTGATCGACGTCTCGGTCCAGCCACGGCGCCGCAGTATGTTCGGCGAGTTCGTCTCGATCTTCCAGGCTCCTGCCGCGGCCGCGTCGCCGTCCGAGGTGAGCATGAGCACGCCGTGCGGATTGCGGAACGAGAACTCGCTGACGGTGCCGTGCACCTTGATGAGCTTGTCGGCGACGAAGTGCACCGCGAACGAATGATGCGCCGCGCCGGGCGCGGCAACGAGCGTCGCCGCGAGCAAAGCGAGCACTACACGGCCCGGCTGCATGGCCTTCTCCCTGAGGATCTCGGCGCGCAGTATATCGTCGTCAGCGCCGCGCGGTCCGGAGCACTGACCGGCCGCCGAAGCGCGCTTGCCATTTCGCGACGGCCTCGGTGTTGTAGACGCGTTCCGGCAGCTCGCCGCGCAACGCCGCGAGCGTCGCATCGGCGGCCCACGGGATCGCCGCGCCGAGCGTCCCGCCCTGATTCGCGGCGATCATGTGCGGCGACAGCAGCACGCGGTCGCCGAGCCCGAGCACGCGTGCGCCGCGCGGGGCCGGCTCCTCGGGCAACACGTCGAGCGCGGCCGCGGCCAGGTTACCTGACTCGAGCGCGTCGCAAAGCGCGTCGAGGTCGACGACGGCGCCCCGCGCCGTATTCACGAGCACGGCGCCCGGCTTCATCGAGCCGAGCCTGCGCCGGTCGATGAGGCCGCGCGTCTCGGCCGTCAGATTGCAATGCAGCGTCACGACGTCGGACTCGCGCAGCAACGCGTCGAGGTCCGTTCGCTCGACGCCGTGGCGCGCAAACTTGCCGGCGTCGACGTAGGGGTCCGCGGCGAGGACGCGGGCCCCCCATGGCCTGAGTAGATCCGCGACACGCGCGCCGGCGCGGCCGAGCCCCACGATGCCGATCGTAAGACCCGCGTAGCCATCGGCGCGCTTGCCGACGTAAGTGCCGTAGATCGGCGGCTCGCGCCAGCCGCCGGCTTTGACTTGGCCGTCACGCTCGCGGATGCGCTTCAGCACGGCAAGCATCAGCGCGAGCGCGCCTTCCGCGACTCCGCCCCAATTGGCCTCGGTGGGGCTATGCGTCACGAGCACGCCGAGAGCGCTCGCGGCTTCGACGTCGACGTCGTCCGTGCCGATCGTGTATTTCGCGACGAGCCGGAGGCGTGGCGAGATCGAGAGAAAGGCTCGGTCCATGTAGCCGCGGAACGTCGCGCCGAGCAGCACGTCCGCATCGCGCGCCAAGACGGCAATCGCCGCCGCGTCCGCGTTCGGCGGCGCGACGACGACTTCGCAGCCGGCGGCCTCGAGGCGGCGGTGCGACTCGCCGCTCTCGTCGACCGCGCGGTAGACGAGAACTTTCGGACGGCTCAATGCAATTCGCCGCCCGCGCGAACTCTACTGCTCGGCCTTGACGGCGTTGTAGAACGCGGGGACCAGGCGCTCCGAAGAGCCGTACTTCTCGTCGAGGTCCGCGGTCGGCTTGGCCGCGACGACTTGCTCGAGCGTCAGACCGCGTTTGACGAGATCCGTGAACCGCTTCTGCAGCTCGACGGTCAAGTCGCGCTGCGCTGCGATTTCCGCGCGCGTCACGACGACGCCGTGCCCGGGCAGAATCTTCGTGTTCGGCCCTGCCGCGTCGTAGAGCGCCTGGAGCGCAGCGATCATGCCCTTCACGCTGCCGCCGTTGTTGAAGTCGACACCGGGATAGCCGATCGTCCGGAACGAGTCGCCGGTATGAATGACGTCGGCCTTCGCGAAGTGAATGTAGCTGTCGCCGTCGGTATGCGACGGCGGTAGCTTCGCGATCGTGACGGTCTCGCCGTTCAAGTGCAGAGTCATCTTGTCGCCGTACGTGACGACGGGTAGCGCCACCGCCGGCGACGGCGCGCCGCCGTTGACGCCCTTCGCGAGACGCACGCGAACGTTGTCGTGCGCGATGATGTCGAGGCCAAGCTTGCCGAAGTTCTCGTTGCCGCCCGTGTGGTCGCCATGCACGTGCGTGTTCACGAGGAACCGAACCGGCTTGTTCGACAACGCTTTGATCGCGGCTTGCAACTTCTCGGACAGCGGTGCGAACTGATCGTCGATCATCAGCACGCCGTCGTCGCCGATCAGCAAGCCGACGTTGCCGCCCTGCCCTTCGAGGTAATACACGTTCCCGGCGACTTGGTGCGTCTTGATCTGCACGGCCGAGAAGTCCTGCTGACCTTGCGCCAGCACGGACCCGGTTGCACAGAGCGCGAGCGGTAACGAGCAAAGCGCGAGCTTCGATTGCGTCTGCAAGATGATTCTCCCCAGTTCGACGTTCGCCGCTTCAAACGGCGGCTTGGGCGATGATCATAGCACCGCGCGGCAATGCGCGAGACGTACGCGCTGCGGCCGCGTGCGATACTTTCGCCCCATGACGGACCACACCGCCCTTTGCGAAGAGCTCACCGCGACGTGGCACCGCGAGATCCCGATCGTTGCGGCCATGGGCGCAGCCGTAGATCGCTATGACGGCCGCTCCCTGACGGTGCGCACACCGTTCGAGCCGAACCGCAACGTGCACGGGACGACGTTCGCAGGAAGCCTGTACTCGGTCTGCGTGCTGACCGGATGGGGCGCCGTTTGGCTCGCGCTACGCGAGCGCGGCCTCGTCGGCGTCATCTATGCGGCGGAGAGCACCGTCCAATACCGCAAAGGCGTCGAGGGCGAGTTCCTCTGCGCTTGCACGCTCGATGCGGACGCGCTCGAGGCCGGTATCGAGAAATTCAAAGCGTCCGGGCGCGCGAGCTTCGATCTCGTTTGCACGATCGACCGCGGCGAGAAACGCGCCGTGACCTTCTCGGGCAAGTACGTCGTGCACGCGAAACACGCCTAGCGCGCGGCTTCGAGCACCTCGAGAGTGCCGTCGAAGATCATGCGCAGCGAGACGTAGAAGATGATCGCGAGCCCGACGTAAGCGATCCAATGGAAGCGCGCCAGCAAGCGCGCGATGACAGCCGCCGCCGCGCCCATGAACGCGACGGACAACACGAGCCCCAGGATCAACACCCACTCGTGCTCGCGTGCGACTCCGGCGACGGCAAGGACGTTGTCGAGGGACATCGAGACGTCCGCCACGATGATCTGCGTGACGGCCTGACGCATCGTCTTCTGCGGCGGCGCGGCGGCAGGCGCGGCCACCTCGGCCGACACCTCGCGAGGCTCATGGCCGCCCGACATGTCGACGAGCCGCCCCGAGCGCAGCTCGCGCCACAGCTTCCAACAGACCCACAGCAGCAGCAAACCGCCGGCCAGCAGCAAGCCGATGATCTCGAGCAGCCGCACCGTCACGGACGCGAACACGATCCTGAGCAGCGTCGCGGCCGCGATGCCGAATACCATGACACGCCAACGCTGGTTCGCGGGCAGCCCCGCGACGGCGATGCCGACGACGATCGCGTTGTCGCCGGCTAGAACCAGGTCGACGAGAATGACCTGCACGAGCGCCGAGAGCTCGGCCATCGAGACAAAATCCATAGCAGAAGCATCAAGCCCGCTGGGGGGGCCGTCAGTGTGCCCGGAACACCTTGCCAATTCACGCCTGTAGCGCCCCCGCCACGGCAATGCCTACCGACCGACGGCGTTGCCGCCCAGGGCCGCCGTAGGTCATGATACCGGGCCCATCGCGCCCTTGAATCACCACGGGATTTCTCATGCACCCACGTCGCTGGCACTACGGCCTTGTTTGTTGCGCGGCCCCGACCCTCGTCGTAGGCACCGCAGCGGTTGCACAAGCACCCGCGGCCAGGGAAAACCCGCTCGAGGAAATCGTCGTGACGGCGACCTTGATCGAGCGCACGCTCGACAAGACGCCAGCCGCCGTCAGCGTCGTCACCGAGGATGACATCCAGCTCGCGCGCCAACAGCTCGCGCTCGACGAATCGTTGACGCGCGTGCCGGGCCTGTTCATGCAGAACCGCTACAACTTCGCGCAGGACCTGCGCCTGTCGATTCGCGGCTTCGGTGCGCGCGGGCAGTTCGGCATCCGCGGCGTGAAGGTCCTCGTCGACGGCATCCCGGAAACGCTGCCCGACGGCTTGGGCTCCGTCGACAGCATCGACCTCGGAGCCACGAGCCAGATCCAGGTCATTCGCGGGCCGAGCTCCGCGCTGTACGGCAACGCATCCGGCGGCGTCATCAGCCTGACCTCGGAAGGCGGGCGCGACGTGCCGTATGCCGAGCTGCGCGTCGCAGCGGGCGGGTATGGCTTCGAGAAGTCGCAGCTCAAGTTCGGCGGCGAGACCGAGCGCCTGAACTATCTCGTCAGCCTTTCGGATCAACAGCTCGACGGCTACCGCGCGCAGAGCACGTACGAGAACAAGCTGCTGACGGGCCGCTTCGACGTCGACCTCGGCAAGGACCGTAGCCTGCTCACGGTCGTCAACTTCACCGATCAGCCGATCTCGGACGACCCGGGCGGCCTCACGGCAGCCGAGATGGCCCTAAACCCACGCGCGGCGGCGCCTGCCAACGTCCTGTTCGACGCGGGCGAGTCGCTCGAGCAGCAGCGCTTGGGCTTCGTCTACACGACGCCGGCCGGCGAGCGCGGCACGATCACGGCGCGCAACTACTACGCGTGGCGCGACTTCGGCAACGTGCTGCCGACGGTCAACCAGGGCATCGTCGACCTCGAGCGCGATTTCGTCGGCGGCGGCGTCAACTATTCCTACGACGGCTTCTGGCTCGACCGGCCCAACCGCTTCGTCGTCGGCGCCGACTTCGACGATCAGGACGACGACCGCCTGCGCTACAACAACAACAATAACACCGGCGGCGGGCAGGGAGCTTTGGGCTTCGATCAGAACGAGCACGTGACGAGCTACGGCGTGTTCGTGCAGAACGAGCTCAGCCTCTCGCAGCGAGTGCAGCTGTCGTTCGGCGTGCGTTACGACGAAGTCGACTTCGAGGTCACCGACCGCTTCCTCACGAACGCGACGGGCGACGACTCGGGCTCGAAGAAGTTCACGGACACGAGCCCGATGGCCGGCCTCGTCGTCGAGATCAACGACGCCATGAACTTCTACACGACGTATTCAAGCGCGTTCGAAACGCCGACGACGACCGAGTTCGCGCTGCCGGGAGGCGGCGGCGGATTCAACCAGACGCTCGAGCCTCAGCTCGCTTCGAACTTCGAGGTCGGGTTGCGCGGCTCGCTCGGCGACAAGCAGCGTTACGAAGTCGCCGTGTTCACGATCGACGTCGAGGACGAGCTGATCGGGCGCGAGATCCCGACCTCGCCCGGCCGCTTCTCGTTCGAGAACGCGGGCGAGACGAGCCGCGACGGCGTCGAGCTCTCGTGGACCATGACTCCGACCGACCACATCGAGACCACCGTCAGCTACACGTATTCCGACTTCACGTTCGACCGGTTCATCGAGAACATCACGATCGCCAACCCGGCCGGCGACGACCGCAGCGGCAACGCGATTCCCGGCACGCCGGAGAACATGCTGTTCGCCGAGTTCGCGTATCGTGCGCCGCGCGGTTGGTTCATCGCCGCCGATGCTCTGTTTGTCGACGAGCAGTTCGGCGACAGCGCCAACACGGTCGTCGTTTCCGACTACACGCTCGCGAATCTGCGCATGGGCTACGACATCGAGCTCGACAGCTTGATCCTGTCGCCGTTCATTGGCGCCACGAACTTGAGCGACGACGCATACACGGCGAACGCGCGCATCAACGCTGCCGCGAATCGGTACTTCGAGCCGGGCCCCGGCCGCACGGGCTACGGCGGCATCACCGTCAATTGGAAGTTCCGCTAGACGACGTAGCGCGCGAAGGCGGCGGACGACCGCCTGACGCGCGGGCCGCGCTGGGCGGCTATTACGATTCCCTCTCGCGCTGGACCGCGGCCGCGCAGCGCTTCGGCTACGGCGGTGGGCGCGACAAGCTCACGGTGCACCGCGCGCTCGCCGATCCGCGTGCGGGTGGCCGACCGACCGTCGCGCGCCTGCACGACGTGCTCGTCGCGGCGTTACCGGCCCCGCCCTCCGGTCACGTGCTCGACGCGGGCTGCGGCTTCGGCGGCACGATGGTCGACCTTGCGGCCCGGTGCTCGGCGCGGTTCACTGGCGTCACGTTGAGCACGCGCCAAGCGGCCGTCGGCCGCGCGGCCGTCGCAAGAACCGGACTCGAGCACCGCATCACGATCGCCGTTCAAAGCTACGACGCGCCGCCCGAGGGCCCGTTCGACCTCGCGCTGTTCATCGAGTCGCTGGCCCATTCGCCGCATCCGGAAGCGAGCTTGGCAGCCGTCGCCGCACGCCTGGCGCCGGGCGGGCGGCTCGCGATCGTCGACGACATGCCGGAGCTCGAAGCGCGCGGCACGCGCGATCTCGCATCGTTTCAGCAAGGCTGGCAGGCGCCCGTCCTGACCGGCGCCGCGGAGCTCGCGTCGGCGCTCGTGCGCCAGGGCCTCGCGATCGTCGCGGAGCGCGATCTCACGCACGAGCTGCGGCCGCGCACGCTCGCACGCATCGCCAAGCTCGAAGCGCTGAATCGAGCCCTGCACCGCTTCGCGCCCTCGCCTGCGCTGCGTGCGCTGCTCGACTCCTACCGCGGCGGGCTCGCGCTCGAGCGGCTCTACTTGAGCGGGCTGATGCGCTACCGCCTCGTCGTCGCCGAGAAGCTCGGCTAGCTGCCCCTCGGCGAGCCGTACACGGCGTCGTAGGGGAAGTCGCAGCCGATGCGTGCGAGCTCCGCGCGCCAATAGTCGTCGATGCGCAGCTGCTGCTCGCGCGTGATGAGCTCGGCCGACCCGCCGCTCTTGCCGCTGCGCATCATCGAGCCTTTCGCGTTCGCCCACGGCGCGCCCGGCGCCTCGAACTTGTGCTCGATCTTCTTCATGTAGCCGAACGACGAGCGCTCGACGACGGCCGCGCGGTCGCTCGCCGAGAGCTCCACGCCCATGAAGGCCGCTATCTCGTCGACTGCATCGCCGAGATCGTTGCGCATGCTCTCGTAAGTCAGGAACAAGACGTTGCCGCCGTTCCGCAGGGCCCAGCCGCTCGCGAGGTGCTTGGCCCACGAGCCCATCGGCGCGTCGGGCGAGAGGAACGCGTCGAGCCACGCGTCGACGCTCGGCATCAGCGGGCCCATGACCATCGCACGCGTGAAGTGATAGCTCGAGACGAAGACGTCCTTCGGGTCGCGCACGACGCAGATGTAACGCCCCGTGCTCGTGTACGGCAACGCGTCGAGCGCCATGTGCGTCTTGATGACCCGAAGCCCCGTAGGAGCGGAGCGCGGCAAGCCGACGTCGGCTAGCGGCACTGCGTACCGTGCGTTGTCCGACATGTCGGGCCACGGAACGAGATCGTGGATGTGCTCGAACTCCGCTCGGCCGCGGTGCGCAACCTGCACGGCGATCTGCATCGTCCAGTTCGTGCCGCTCTTGTAGTACGAGCACACGAGCACGTCGCGCTCGCTGGGCTCGAACGTCTTCGGAAACTGGCTCAGGAATTTCGTCATCGTGCGGCCGACGAGGCGCGGCCACCAATTCGGGAAGAGCTTCGTGATAGGCCAGTAGATCGCGAGAACCAACACGCCGATGGGGACCCCGATCCAACGCGGTAGCGGCGGCCTGCGCCGCCAGGGTTTCTGCTTCGGTCCACTCATGCGTCGATGACTCCGTGGCGTATGGCGAGCCGCGCGATCTCGGCCGCAGTGCCGACCTTGAGCTTGTTCTTGAGCTGCGTGCCGTAGTTCGCGACGGTCTTTTGGCTCAGCGACAACCGCTTCGCGATCTCGGCCGAGCTCAAGCCCTCGGCGAGCAGGCAGAAGATCGCGAACTCGCGCGTCGAGAGCTCCTTGAGCGGCGAATCGCCGCCGCGCACGCCCGCGAATGCGAGCCGCTGCGCAAGATCGCCGGCGAGCGGCCGGCCGCCCGCCGCGACGTCCTTGACCGCCGCGACGAGCACGTGCGGCGGACTGCTCTTCGTGACGTAGCCGCGAGCACCCGCCGCGAGCGCTTGCTCCACGAACAACGTGTCCTCGTGCATGCTGAACACGAGCACTTTGGCCTTGGAATCGCGCTGCACGATGCGCCGGATCGCCTCGAGACCGCCGATGCCGGGCAGCGTCAAATCCATGATCACGACGTCGGGCGCGAGCTCGGCGAACAGCCGGCACGCACCCTCGCCGCTGTCGGCTTCGCCCACGACCTCGATCTCGGGCGCAACGTTGAGCAGCATGCGATAACCGGCGCGCACGACTGCGTGATCGTCGACGAGCAGCACGCGCACTCGGCCCGTTCTCATGCGGATACCTCTGCGCGGGGCGGCAACTCGACTTCGATGCGCACTCCGCCGCCCATCCGCGCATCGACCTTGAATGTGCCGCCGAGTGCTTCGCTGCGCTCACGCATGCCGAGCAAGCCGAGGCCGGGCCGCGTAGCCGCGGCGTCGAAACCCTTGCCGTTGTCGACGACGGTCAGACGCGCGTTGCCGGCGCGACAGTCGAGCGCGACGTCGATCTCTGTCGCCGCCGAGTGCTTGCTCGCGTTCGTCAGGCACTCCTGCACGATGCGATAGAGGTTGATGCTCGCGTCGTCGCCGAGCCCGTCGCTGCCGGCGGTCACGTCGAGGCGGCAAAAAGCGTCGGGATGACGCTCGTTCCATCCATCGACGAGATCCTCGAGCGCGCGCGCGAGCCCGAACTCGTCGAGCAACAGCGGGCGAAGCCGCCGCAGCATGCCGCGCACGACGGCGTGCATGCTCGCGCCTATCTCGGCGATCGTCGTGGCGGCCGTGCGCGCCGTGCCGCCGTCGATCGACGCGGCGACTGCGCTAATCGCCGCGATCGACTGCCCGAGCTCGTCGTGCAGCTCGTGCGCCAGCGCGCGCCGTTCGCCTTCGCGAATCGCGATCGACTGTTGCGCGAGCCTGCGATTCTCTTCGCGGCTGCGCTCGAGAACCTCGGCCATTCGATTGAACTTGCCGGCCACGACGTCGAGCTCGGGCAACTCGAACGCGGGCAGGCGCGCACGGTAGTCGCCTTGCTCGATGCCGTCCATGGCCGCGACGATGCGCTCGACGGGCTTGAGCCATCGGCCGATCACGAAGTAGAGCAGGCCGTTGCCGATGATCGACACGACGAGCACGAGCAATAGCAACGGCTGCGCGTCCTCCCACGACTCCGTGATTTCGTCGCCGGGATCGGCCCGAACGACGAACTCGGCATCGGGGTGCGCGCCGCCGCGAAGCGGCTGCCGCAGCTCCGTGGCCTCGGGCGCGACGAGCCGAGCAAACCATTGCGGCGCTGCCACGGGTGGAGCGTGCGCGCCGGCGAGCTCGAGCTCGCGGCCGCCTTCCACGAGCGATACCTGCAAGTGCCGCGCGTTCTCGAGCTGCTCGCGCAGCCGGCCCTGCAAGGCCGCGACGCCAGCCGAGTCCGTGCTGTCGTAGGCGGCGTCCAAGAGCTGCAGCGCGAGCCGCGCCGTCGATTGCGTCTCTTCGAGCACCGCGCGGCGCGCGTTGCCGATCACGAGCACGATGCCGAGCACGAGAATCGTCACGAACATGACGCTCAGCAGGACGTTGAGGCGGAACCTGAGACTCATCGCGCGGCCACTATACCGCGCGGCCGGGCGCCCCTCTCCTCAGCCCCCGCGCCGCGGCGGGAAGCGCCACCACGCTGCGGCCACTCCCAACCCGAACAGCGTGTACGCCGCCGTGAACACCCAAGCCGGCGCCTCGTAGAACAGAATTCGCGTAACCCAGTGCTCGATGAAGCTCGTCTCGTAGCCGACCTCGCCGGCCCGAGTGCGGAGCCAGCTCTCGAGCGTCGTCAGCGGGCACACGACCCCCAGCCATGCCTGCAGCACCACGATCCCGATCGCCGCGAGGTGCGTGCCGCGAAACCACCAGCCGTCGACGAAACGCCAGCCTAGAAGACTCCCGACGACGATCGTGGGCAACCCGCCGATCACGAACACGACGATGGCGAAGTGGGTCGCCAGGACGAGATCCGCCAGGAGCTGATACGGCATCGAGCGAGATGTGCCTCCGACTTGAGCCGGCGACGCGTCCGTTCGCGGTCAGTACGCCTTCGCCCAGACGACGCGCTGCACGCTCGGCTTGCCCGTGAACGGGCACGTGCCGGGCTCGCTCTTCTCGAGCGGGATGCAGCGCACCGTCACGGACAAATCGTCCTTGATCTTCTTCTCGAGCTCGACCTCGCCGCTGAAGTGCGTCAGCGCAAACCCACCGTGAATCGGCGCCGGCTTGCCTTCCTCTTCGCGTTCCGTCGTGAAGAATGCGTAGAACTCGTCGCGGCTGTCGATACGCCGCGTGTGCTCTTTGCGGAACGCTTTCGCGCGCGCGAGCAAGCCGTCTTGGATCGACTGCAGCGTAGCGCCGATCTGCGCGACGAACTCGCCGCGCGCGATGCTCTGCTTGTCCTTCGGCGCTTTGTCGCGGCGCGCCGCGAACACCGAGTCCTTGTCCATGTCGCGCGGCCCGATCTCGATGCGGACCGGCACGCCCTTTCGAACCCAATGCCACACCTTCTCGCCGCCGCGCTCGTCACGCTCGTCGACGAGCACGCGCACGGGCGCGTCGTGGAAACGTTGCGCGCGCAACTCGGCCGCGACCTTGCGGCAATACTCGAGCACGCGTGCCTTCTCGTCGTCGCCGCGGAAGATCGGAACGATCACGACGTGCTGCGGTGCGAGCCGCGGCGGCAACACGAACCCGTCGTCGTCCGAGTGCGTCATGAGAATGGCGCCGATGAGCCGCGTCGTGACACCCCAGCTCGTCGTCCACGCATGTTGCTGCGTGCCGTCGGCGCCGAGGAATTGGATGTTGCTCGCGCGCGAGAAATTCTGGCCCAGGAAGTGGCTCGTGCCGGCCTGCAGGGCTTTTCGGTCCTGCATCATGGCTTCGATGCAATACGTGCTGTCGGCGCCCGGAAAGCGCTCGCCGGCCGTCTTCTCGCCCTTGATCACGGGCACGGCCATCCAGTTCTCGGCGAAATCGGCATAGACGTCGAGCATACGCATCGTCTCTTCGAGCGCTTCTTCGCGCGTCGCATGCGCCGTGTGCCCTTCCTGCCAGAGGAACTCGGCCGTGCGCAGGAACAAGCGCGTGCGCATTTCCCAGCGCACGACGTTGGCCCACTGATTGATCAGGAGCGGCAGGTCACGGTAGCTCTGCACCCAGCGCGCGAACGCGTCGCCGATGATCGTCTCCGACGTCGGCCGCACGACGAGCGGCTCCTCGAGCTCGCCCGTCGGCACGAGCTTGCCGTCGGCATCGGCCTCGAGGCGATGGTGCGTGACGACGGCGCACTCCTTCGCGAAGCCCTCGACGTGCGCAGCTTCTTTTTGCAGAAACGACAGCGGGATGAACAGCGGAAAGTAGGCGTTCTGGTGGCCCGTGGCCTTGAACATGTCGTCGAGCGCGCGCTGCATGTTCTCCCAGAGCGAGTAACCCCACGGCCGAATGATCATGCAGCCGCGCACGGGCGAATTCTCCGCGAGGTCCGCGCCCGCGATGACCTGCTGGTACCACTCGGAGTAGTTCTCTTCTCGGGTCGGCGTGATCGCCGTCTTCGGTTTGCTCATAAGGGGCGGAAGAATAGCCGCACCTCTCCCGTCCCGCCACTACGCCTCTCTCGGGGAGAGCGTGATCAGCGCGACGCCGCTGACGATGACGGCCGCGGCAATCAGCATGCGCACCGTCAGCGCCTCGCCGGCAAGCGCCCACCCGAGGAACACCGCGACGACGGGATTCACGTACGCATAGGTGCTCACACGCGCCGGCGTGCTGACGCGCAGCAGCCAGATGTAGGCGCTGAACGCCACGATCGAGCCGAGCACGATCAGGTATGCGAGCCCGAGCGCCGAACGCAGCGTGACCGCGTGCACGTCGAACCTCCAAGGCTCGCCGAGCGCGACAGAGAGCACGAGCAGCGCGACGCCGCCCGCGAGCATCTGCATGGCCGTCGACAACGAAGGCGACGACGGCGTCGGTAGATGGCGCGAATAGATCGAGCCGACGGCCCACGACAAGGACCCGAGCACGACGACCGTGGCGCCGACGAAGTCCGCGCGTCCGCCGCCCATGACGGTGTCGGGGCCCACGAGCCAGACGAGGCCGAGCAGGCCGAGCGCGAGGCCCGCTACGACGTGGCGCGAAGGGCGCACACCCCCCGGCCGCAGCCAGTCGATCAAAGCCATGAAGCACGGCACCGTCCCGACGAGCAACGCGGCGACGCCGGACGGTATGCGCTGCTCGGACCACACGAGCAGGCCGTTACCCCCAAGCAGCAACAGCGCGCCCAAGGCCGCGGTTGCGCGCCACTCCGCGCGGCTCGGCACGGCCGCGCCGCTCACGAAGCGCGCCCACGCGTAGAGCAGCGAACCGGCGACGAGGAACCGCGCGCTCGCCATCAAGAACGGCGGCAGCGACTCGATCGCAAAGCGAATCGCGAGGAACGTCGAGCCCCAGACCAGGTAGACGATCGCGAACGCGGTCGCGAGAGCGAGCCGGGACGGAGACGTGGCGGTGGTTGAGATCGTGGACATTGCGAGAGCCGCGGCAGTGCGCGCGGCAGGAGATCTTCAGTTGCTTACGCCCGCCACGAGGTCCGGCTTGGTGTCCCGGAGGATCTCGAGAATCGCGGTGCGCTCGGCGGCCGAAAGCTGCGCGAAGTCTTCGCTCGTGTCGCTGCCCGACAGCACCTCGCCCAGGCGGCGCCGAAAGATCCCTTTGGCGTCCTCGGGCAGCGCGTCGAACGCGGGAGCGTAGACGACGTAGCTCAGAGGATGGCGGAACAAGCGCCGCGTAAGATCGAAATCGCGCAGCGAACGCCCCTGCGCATCGCGCCTCGCGCGGCTCGCGAACTGGTCGACGAACGCATCGTCGCCGGCAATCGGCTCCGTGTACTCGACGGCGTCGATGAACAGCATCATGCGCAGCAGGCGCTCGGCCGTATCCTCGAGCGGCTCCTCGCGCTTCTCGGCGACCGTACGCGCGTCGTAACTCAAGCGCGTGATCAGGTTCTGCACGTCGGCCTGATGCTGAAGCACCAGCAAGGCCACGATGTCGCTCTTGTTCGTGAGGTACGGCTTCGTGTCGACGAGCCCGTCGAGCGTGTCCAAGTTCCCGATGCGCAGCTCTTCGAGCTTGTCGAAGTCGTACATCGTCTTGATGACCATGTTGCCGAGATGAACCTGGCTGCCGTGCCGGCCCGTCACGTACCAACCCCCGAAGCGGCTCTTGAGCGGCGTGCGGTCCGAGACGAGGATCCAGCCTTCGTGCGAGACGAGCATGCCGGTCGTGCCCGTGTATCCCGAGCCGACGATGAAGCGCGGCACGCCGCCGCCCGTCAGCGAGTACGAGTCGTGGCAGCTCATGCAGCGGCCGAGCTCAGCCGTGAACTTGGGTTGCGCTGCGTTCTGCTCGAGCAGATAGAACACGGGCCCCAAGGTCGGGTCGAGCGACGCGATCTCGATCGGCCCGTCCTGAACGTAGCCGACGTAGGCGTCGTCGTTGAAGTAGATCGCGCGCGGCGTTTTCGGGCCGATCAGCTTGCCCTGCAAGCTCGTCTGCGAGTACACGAGCGTTTGCGACGACGCATCGATCTCGAGCGCCGCGAGCAGCGATTCCAAGTAGCCGCGCTCACCGTCGTACGCGAGGCGCGTCTCGCCGCGCTCGATTCGGTCGATCAGCGCGGCCACGCGGTCCGTTCGCTTCCCGGTCGTGTACGGAATCGTCGGATACTCGGTCTCGTAACGCAGCATCGTGCCCGTCGCGGGCGCGCTCGGCGCATACCCGGCGAGCGTTGGCTCCGCGTGCTCCGGCGCCGCGCCGCGGCCCATGCCCGCACCGAGCCACCAGGCAGCACCGCCGAGCGCAGCAACACACGCTACGCCGAATACGAGCAAACGCTGACGACCCAGGTTCATTCGCGTAGCTTGCCAAAACCTCGTCGCCGCGGCCACGGTCCGTGCGGGCCGTGCAGTACAATGGCGCGCATGGACGTCACCACAGCCACCTTCGAACGCGAAGTCGTCGAAGCGTCGAAAACCGTTCCCGTCGTCGTCGATTTTTGGGCGCCCTGGTGCGGCCCGTGCCGCACCCTGGGACCGACTCTCGATAGGGTCGCCGCTGCATTCGGCGGCCGCGTGAAGCTCGTGAAGATCAATTCCGACGAGAACCCCGAGCTCTCGCAAGCGTTCAGCATCCGCTCGATTCCGAACGTCATTGCGTTCAAGGACGGGCGCGCCGTCGCGCAGTTCATGGGCGCAGTGCCCGAGCCGCAGGTCCGCGAGTTCTTCGGCAAGCTCGTGCCCTCGGCCAGCGAGGAAACGTTGAAAGCCGCGGAAGCGGCGTTCGCGGCGGGCAAGACCGACGAGGCCGCCGAGCTGCTCGCCGCAGTGCCGCGAGACGTGGCAGTGGCCGACCGGATCGCGGCGCTCGAGCAAGGCATCGCCTTCGCGAAGGCCGGAGCGGGCGGCCCGAGCGAAGCCGAGCTTCGCGAGCAAATCGGCATCGATCCGCTCGATCATGACGCGCGCATCAAGCTCGCGAGCGTGCTAGCGGGCAAAAGGCGGTTTCGCGAAGCGATGGAAGAGCTGCTCGAGGTCGTGCGCCTCGGCCGCCACACTCAGGCCGACGAAGCGCGCACGCAGCTTCTGTCGCTGTTCACGTTGGCACAGGCGGAACCGGCGCTCGTCTCGGAGTACCGCCGCAAGCTCGCGAGCGCCCTGCACTAGCGATGCAACGCACATTGATCACGATCGGCGTCGCCGTGCTCATCGCGGGTTTGCTATGGCCTTGGCTGTCCAAGCTGGGGCTCGGGCGGCTGCCGGGGGACTTCCGCATTCAGACGGGCAGCAGCGTGTTCTATTTTCCGCTCGCGACGTGCTTGCTCGTGTCCGTCATCTTGTCGCTCGTGCTTTGGCTGTTGCGCCGCTGACCTGAACGCGGCCGTCGGGAATTCTTCCCGACTTTGCCCGCCCACCTCCGAATCGCGGCAACGCCGCGGCTAGAATGCCGCGCGCTGCTGCCGCTCGCCCGCGCGGCCGTCTCGGGGGAACATGCGAACATCGCTATGCCTGGCCTTCTGCCTCGGTGCGGCCGCCCACGCGGTTGCGCAGCCCGCGCAGGTCGAAGTAATCGAAGTCATCGGCGCCACGCCGCTCGGCGGGGAGATCGATCCGAACCGCATCGCAGCGAACGTCCAAACGGCGAGCGCAGAGGCGCTTCGCGCGCAGAACGCGCTCGATCTCGCGGACTTCATGAGACGCAGCATGGGCAGCGTGTTCGTGAACGAAGCGCAGAGCAATCCGCTGCAGCCCGACGTTCAGTACCGCGGCTTCGTCGGCTCGCCGCTCTTGGGCCTTCCGCAAGGCCTCGCGATCTATCAAGACGGTGTGCGTATCAACGAGCCGTTCGGCGACACCGTGAATTGGGCTCTGATCCCCGACAGTGCGATCGCCAGCGTCTCCCTCGTGCCGGGGTCGAACCCGCTGTTTGGCCTGAATGCGCTCGGGGGCTCGATCGCGGTTCGCACGAAAGACGGTTTCGAGTTCGATGAGTCGAGCGCGGAGCTGACGGCCGGCTCGTGGGGGCGGGTCGCCTTGGAAGCCGAAACGGGCGGCGCGCTCAACGACGAGCTCGGCTACTTCCTCGCCGCGTCCTATCTCGACGAGGACGGCTGGCGTGACTTCTCGATGACGGAGGCCGCGCAACTCTTCGGCAAGCTCACGTTACGCGGCGACGACGCACGCCTCGATGTCAGCTTGACGCGCGTCGGCACGGACTTGGTCGGCAACGGCGCGGCTCCCGAAGACTTGCTCGAGGTCGATCGCGAAGCGATCTTCACGCACGCGGATCACACGGAGAACACGCTGACGATGCTCGGCGTGAGCGCCGAGCAATCGTTGTCGCCCAACGTCACGCTGCGCGGCAACCTCTACGTGCGGGCGAGCGACGTCGACACGCTGAACGGCGACGATTCGAATTACGCGGAATGCGTCGCGACCCCGGGATTCATCTGCGAGGCTGAAAGCGGCGCCGAGCAGCTCGTCCTCGACGAGAACGGCTTGGCCGTAGCGGCCGACGACGACCTCGAAGGCGGCACGGTCAATCGCACGGATACGGAGCAAGACGGCAGCGGTTTCGGTTTGCAGGCCGACTTCACGGGCGACCTCGCCGGCCGTGAGAATCGCTTCACGGTCGGTGTCTCGCAAGACGAAGCCGACGTGGAGTTCGGCGCGAGCACGGAGCTCGGCGCGCTCGACGCGACGCGCGGCGCCGTCGGCGGCGGCGTGTTCGTCGGCGAAGCGTTCACGGCGCTCGAGACGTCCACCTCGAACACCGGCTTCTACTTGAGCAACACATTCTCGCTCGGCGAGCGCACGGCCCTGACGGTATCCGGACGCTACAACCGCACGCATGTCGAGCTCGAGGATCAGCAGGGCGACGACCTCGACGGCGACCACACGTTCGAGCGCTTCAATCCGGCGATCGGCGTGACCACAGGCACCGGGGCCGTCACGTTCTATGCCGGCTACAGCGAAGCGAACCGCGCGCCGTCGCCGGTCGAGCTGACCTGCGCGGACGAAGACGACCCGTGCCGGCTGCCGAACGCGTTCGTCGCCGACCCGCCGCTCGAGCAGGTGGTGGCCAAGACGTTCGAGGCCGGCGTGCGCGGCAACTGGGACGGCGGCGGCTGGCACTTCGGCGTATTCCGCACGACGAACGAAGACGACATTCTGTTCATCAGCGCAGGCGCGCTGACGAACGAGGGCTTCTTCGACAACGTCGGCGAGACGCGGCGCGACGGCTTCGAAGCCAACCTCTCGGGAACGGCCGGGCAGCGGCTCACGTGGTCGCTCGACTATACGTATCTGGACGCAACGTTCCGCGAAGACTTCGCCGTCATGAGCCCGAATCACCCCGAGGCCGCCGACGGCGAGATCGAGGTCGAGGGCGGCGACCGGTTGCCGCTGATCCCGGAGCACCTGCTCAAGGCCGGCTTGCGCTTCGCGATCACCGACGCGCTGACGTTGGGCGCGGACGTACTGAGCTCGTCCGGGTCTCTCTTCCGCGGCGACGAGGGCAACCTGCTCGAAGAGCTCGACGGCTACTCGTTGCTGAACGTACGCGCCGAGTATCGCTTCGGCGCGCGCGCAAGCGTGTTCGCGAGCATCGACAATCTGCTCGACGAGGAATACGAAACGTTCGGTTTGCTCGGCGACGCCGAGGACGTGCTCGGCGACGACTTCGACGAGCCGTTCTTCGTGGGACCCGGCGCGCCGCGCGCGGCATGGGTCGGAGTGCGCATCGAGTTTTGACGCGCGCGTCGGCTCAGTCGGCCGTAACGGCCTCCTCCACTGCCAACATCGTCACGACGCCCGGCGGCAAGTCGCCCGCGATTCGCGCGCGCAGGAAGGACCAGAGCTCGTCGTAGTACGGCGCGATGTTCGGATCGCGCCCGCGCGGCGGCATCGTGCTGCGCGGCCCGAAATAGCCGTCGTCGAGCGCCGCGAAGAACTCGCGCTGCGTCATGGCGCTCATGCGCAACGCGAGATCGGGCGCGAAGCTCGAGCCGCGCGCGTCTGCGGCGTGGCACGTTGCACACTGCGCCTGGAACACGCGCCACCCGATGTACGTCGCGAGGTCCGCACTGCACGCGCCGTCGGCCGCGCATTCGATGCGATACGACGGCGCTTCGGCAGAAGTTTGCGCCGCGCCGGCGTTGCAGCCGAGCGCGGCGCAGACGGTAATCAACTCAGCAGCGACGCGACGCACGCTCCGCTAGAAATGAATGACGGAGCGAATGCTCTTGCCTTCGTGCATGAGATCGAAGGCCTCGTTGATCTTCTCGAGACCCATCGTGTGCGTGATCATCGAGTCGATCTCGATCTTGCCGTCCATGTACTGCTTGACCATGCCCGGCAGCTGCGAGCGCCCTTTCACTCCGCCGAACGCGCTGCCGCGCCAGACGCGGCCCGTGACGAGCTGGAACGGCCGCGTGCTGATCTCTTGGCCGGACGCCGCGACACCGATGATGATCGACTCGCCCCAGCCTCGGTGGCAGCACTCGAGCGCCGAGCGCATGAGCTGCGTGTTGCCGACGCACTCGAACGAGTAGTCGACGCCCCACTCCGTCATCCCGACGATGACTTGCTGCACGGGCTTGTCGAAGTTCTTCGGGTTGATGAAGTCCGTTGCACCGAGCGCGCGCGCCATCTCTTCTTTGCCGGGATTGATGTCGACGGCGATGATGCGCTCGGCCTTCGCCATGACGGCGCCTTGAATCACGCTCAAACCGACGCCGCCCAAACCGAACACGGCGACCGTCGAGCCGGGCTTCACTTTGGCCGTGTGCAGAACCGCGCCGATGCCGGTCGTGATGCCGCAGCCGAGCAGGCACACCTTCTCGAGCGGCGCCTTCTTCGCGATCTTCGCGAGCGCGATCTCGGGCAGCACGGTGTACTCGGAGAACGTCGACGTGCCCATGAAGTGCAGAATCTGCTTGCCCTTCTTCGAGAAGCGGCTCGTGCCGTCGGGCATCAAGCCTTTGCCTTGCGTCGCGCGAATCGCGACGCAGAGATTCGTCTTGCCGGACTTGCAGAACTTGCACTTCTTGCACTCGGGCGTGTACAGCGGGATGACGTGGTCGCCGGGCTTGACGCTTTTCACGCCCTTACCCACTTCTTCGACGACGCCGCCGCCTTCGTGACCCAGGATCGACGGAAACGCGCCCTCGGGATCCGCACCCGATAGCGTGTACGCGTCGGTGTGGCAGACACCCGTCGCGACGAGCCGGACCAACACCTCACCCTCTTTCGGCCCGCCGAGCTCGACTTCCTCGATGCTCAGAGGCTTTCCGGCTTCCCACGCGACCGCTGCTTTCGTTTTCATTCTTCTTGCCCCCTGCAAGTGAGAGTTGGTTTGGGCATGATTGTAGGGACTTGCCTTGACGACGAATAGCCGTGATTGATGTTTACCTCGGGCTCGGCTCGAATTTGGGCGACCGCCGCGATCATCTCGCCCGAGCTCTCGAGCGGCTTGCGACGCACGGCGTACGCGTCGTTCGCGTATCGCCCGTCGTCGAGTCGCCGGCCATGTTGCCCGACGATGCGCCCGTCGACTGGAACCGGCCTTTCCTGAATCTCGTTGCGCATTGCCGCACCGACGCCTCGCCGGCCGACGTGCTCGACGGCGTCAAAGCGATCGAGCGCGAGCTCGGCCGCGCGGACAGCGGTCGCTGGTCGCCGCGCCCGATCGACGTCGATCTGCTGCTCTACGGCCGCGAGACGTTGGCGACCGAGCGCTTGCGCGTGCCGCATCCGGGCATCGCGCAACGTGCGTTCGTGCTCTCGCCGCTCGCCGCGCTCGAGCCGCGCATGACGATTCCGGGGCTCGGCACGCGCACCGTGCTCGAGCACGCGCGCGCGGGCCGACATCATCTGCCGCTGTGGATGGGCATCGTGAACCTGACGCCCGATTCGTTCTCCGACGGCGGCGAAGTCGGCGACGCGGACGCCGCGGTCGCGCGCGTCGCGGAGCTCGTTGCCGCGGGAGCCGAGCACGTCGACCTCGGCGCCGAGTCGACGCGCCCCGGCGCCACGGCATTGACCGCCGACGAAGAATGGTCGCGGCTCGAGCCCGCGCTCGGCCGCATCGTCGACCGCTATCGCGGCGCGTGGTTGCGCCCGCGGCTCAGCATCGATACGTATCACGCCGAAACGGCTCGACGCGCGCTCGCGCTCGGCGCCGACATCGTCAACGACGTCGGCGGCCTCACGTCGCCGGCGATGCTCGCCGTGGCGGCGCAGAGCGGCGCCGAGTTCGTCGCGATGCACA
>Ga0315912_10000436_pt1 | contig 80341 bp, 45 predicted proteins | sample VfabasoilMG_FD_204469 | JGI IMG/M metagenome (GOLD analysis project Ga0315912, IMG submission 204469) | Garden soil microbial communities collected in Santa Monica, California, United States - V. faba soil | ecosystem: Environmental > Terrestrial > Soil > Garden | place: USA: California... | reverse complement strand
CGAGGCGGAAGACACGTGCGCTGCTGTCCCACGCCGCATCGGTCCACTCCCACGACTCGCCCTCGTCATCGCGCCTCAGCATGCCGACGCGGTCCCGATCGAAGTCCTGCGGCAGCGCCAGCGTGACCCGCGCCGTTTCGCGCAGCGGCGGCGTGACGGGCAGCAACTCGAGTGCGGCGCGTACACCGGCAGCCCCCGGCGGCACATCCGTGAGCGGCGTGGTGCGCGCCATCACGACGCCTTCTTCATAAGTGGAGCCCGGAGGCAGGACGAACGTGGCCCAGTCCTCGACGTGGCCGGTGAGCGCGCTGCCCGAGGGCCACAGCGCATGCTGCCCTCGATGCCACCAGGCCTTGCCGTCCGGCCCGGTGCCCTTGATCCACAGGCCGTCCGTGTCCGGCGTTCCGCTCAGGTGCATCACCGCGCACCAGGCCGAACCGTCCCACGTGGCGCGCGCTGTGTCTTCGGGCACTCCACGTGAATGCCCGCGCTCGATGCGCACATTGCGCAGGCCCCTCGGCGCACCGGTCACCCGCACACGCGCGCGTTGGTCGGGGAGGTTCGCGAACGCGAACCGGATGGTGGGGGCCGGCACGGCCCGTGCGGACTTGCCACTGCCGGTCGCGCGCTTCTTCGTCTCCGGCGAACGGTCGGCGCGCGGGCCGCGTTCGGCCGGCACGGGGCCGCGCAGCCACACGCGCCGCGTGGATTCGTTGCCGGCGGCATCTCGCGCGTAGAGCTCGAGAAGCTGCGGGGCATCGCCCGGCTTCATGCTCACGAGTTCCACGGCCTGTCGCTCGGGACGGCTCGAAGTCAGGAACCGCGGCCGCCACCCCGCGGGCGCATCCAGGATCACGCCATCGGTGTCGAGGACACGGCCGCGATCCACGAGCCAGCCGATCTGCCCCATCTCCCCCGCCCACGACAGGCTGTCGCGCCGGCACTCCACCCATTGCCCGGCAAAGCGAGCGCCCTGCACGTACACCGGCAGCCCCCGCGAGCTGAGCGTCGCATCGCGGGCCAGGAGCGTGAGACGCACGCGGCCTTCGACCACGAGTGTCTCCGCACGCGCACCCAGCGCGACGCGCCGCGGCTCGGCGCCGCGGGCCACCCACGACGATTCGTCGAGTGGCTCCAACACGAGCGATTCGATCCGCGGCGCGATCGTGTCGGTGACGACGTAGCCCCACAGCAGCGGTTCCAGTGCGAAGTCCCCGTGGCGCACTTCGGCGTGCAGGTGCGGCGGGCCCGCGCCGCTCTGCCCGCTCCACGCCACTCGCTCGCCCGCGGCGAACCGGAAGCGCCCGAGCTCGGGCCACAGGTCCACCTCGTAATCGCCCGTCGCGCGCTGCGCCGAATCCACGTAGGCGGCGAGTTCCGGCGCGAACGCATCGAGGTGACCGAAGACCACCAGCCGGCCGTCGCCCGTGCGCAGGTAAAGCGACCGGCCGTAGCCCGCACTGGCGGCGCGCACGCGCTCCACTTGCACGTCGGCGGGCGCCAGCACGGCGAGCCCGGTGGCCCCGCCGGTCGAAAGATCGAGTCCGGCGTGGAACCGCCCCGCGCGCGACTCGCCGTAGCCGCCCGTCACGACGCGCGAGGGTCGCGAGAGCGGCCAGCGCAGCTCGGGTGCACGAGCCGGACCGTGAGAGGCCGAAGTCGCTGCGCACGCGGGAAAAACGAGTGACGACACACCCACTGCCACGCAGGCCGCAACGATGGCGTTACGCGCACGTTGCATCGCGCATCCGGCGTTGCGCGGCGCGCAATTGGGGGTTCTCACCGACTTTCCGTTAGTCCATGTGAATACGGAGGTCATGCGCCGCTCACCTTTCCGTGCTGACTCTGGCACCGACGTTGCTGAGAACGCTGCCCGGTCCTTCGGGACAACGGGCTCCTGGTCTGGAGACCGACACAGGCTGTCCCGATCTCACATGGAGGTCCCCCCGTGATTGCTCGTCGTCATCTTCTTGCCGTGCTGGTGGTCGGCGCCATCGCCGCCCCACTGCTCGGCTGCAGCTCCAACTCGGAATCACCTACCAGCCCGACCGACCTGTCGCCCCCGCAGGCTCCCACGAACCTGCACGCGACGGTGGATGAGGCGACGAGCCGCGAGTGGTTGGTGTGGGATCCCAGCGCCTCGGCCAGCGTGGCCAGCTACGAGATCTACGGATCGGACACGCCGGGCGTCCCGGGCACGTACGTCGGCTCGGTGGATGCGAGCTCGCCGGACTTCCTGCTGCCGATCGTCGCCGAGAGCACCACGGAGTACTACCGCGTCCGCGCCGTCGGCACCAACACGGTACCGAGCGCGTTCACGTCATCCGTCCAGGTGGACCGCGGCGGCTTCGACGGGCCGCAGCCGACGGGCAAGCCGGGTAAGGGCACCGAGGGAGAGAACTAGTACTCCCCGCGGGCGCTGTTCAACGGAGGAACACCACGCGTGAATCAGCGTGGCGCGCCCCGCTCACCAGGCGGATGAAGTAGAGGCCGGCCGGGAGGAGACGAGAGTCTCCGTCCCGGCCGTCCCAATTGTAGGAGCCTCCCGGCTCGCTGCCGAGCGCGATGCGCCGTAGCAGCCGCCCGTTCGCGTCGTGCACGAGCAGGAAGTTGGGCCCCGTGTAGCCCGTGTCGCCGAGCCAGTCCACGGTCACCGCACCCGCGGCGGGATTGGGCCGAGGCGCGAGATCCAGGTAGCCCTTGCCCGCGAGTGCGCCGCCGACCGGGGTGACCACTTCGAGCACGTTGGAGATCGGCGACAGCGTGCTCGCGGCGTCCTCGGCGCGCACGGCGAATCGCCAACGGCGACCGGGAGTGAGCCGCACGACCAGCGTGGTCTCGGCCCCGCCCGCGTCGTGGAACGCCGGCCGCTCGAGCTGGAGCGGGGCCGCGTCCACGTTGGTCGAGTCCATCGGACTGGGAGAGCCCGAGATCACGTAGACCTGCGGCCGCCCCGTGGTGCCGTTGTCCCCCGTCGCGGTCCACGTCAGCACCACCGAACTCTCCGCCACGGCAAGCGCACGCAGGTCGGTGATACGACCGGGGGCTTCGCCCGGCAGCGACGCGGAGTCGGCCGGCGAGACCGCGCTGCCATTGCCCGCTTCGTCGAACACTCGCAGTGCGAACCACCAGCGCGAACCTTCCGGCAGGTTCGGCACCAGCACCGAGTCCTGGGTACCTGGCGTGCCGGGCGGCGGCGTGGGCACGAAGATGCCGGCGTTGAACGTGACCTCATCGAGCGGGAACTGCGCGCGCCGAAGCAAGACACGCTGGGCCACGCCGGTGAGGCTGTCATCGCCGGTGATGGTCCAGCGCACACGCACGGACGTGTTCCCTGTGGCGGTTGCGACCAGGTCCTGCACGGTGGCGGGCCGGATGCGGTCGAGCACGAGCGGCGGCGGCGCGCCCGCCGCATGGCTGGCAGTACGCGCGTAGTCGCCGCGCGGCGTGGGCCAGTGGGCGAGCGATTCGTTCCACGTGCCCGCACCCGCGTCGAACGTGAACACGTTCGAGTCAGCGGGCGCGGTCCCGGCGGCCACCTCGGTGGCGCCGTCGCCATCGAGATCGGAAAGCGATGGGGCCAGACCCGCGAGACCCGGCTTGGGGAACGCGGCGATCACATGCGCGCTGTCGTCGAGTGCGGTCAGGCCGGAGGCCTGGAACCACATCAGCGAAGGTCCATGTGCCGCCGCGAGCGGGCCCACGACCAGCGCGTTGCCGGCGGCCGAAGCCAGCGCGGCGGGCCAGCCCGGGCGAGCGGTGAACGGCGCGCCACTCGAGTCGCGCACCACGATCGCCGCAGGCCCGGTCGTGGCGACCACGATCTCGTCCACTCCGTCGCCGTCGAGATCGCCGAGGACGGGATCCTGCGAGGGTGTTCCCGACAGCGACTGCGTCCAACGCGGCGTGCCGTCGGCCCCGAACGCGTCCAACTGCCCGTTCGAGGCCACCACCACGCTCGCCGGCGTGCCGGGGCCGCCGAGACGGGCGAGCACCGGTGCGCGTGCACCGGTGAGCGGAGCCAGCGGGAAGCCGTTCAGTTCGCTCGCATCGCCTTTGACCGCGTGCACCGAGCCGAAGGCGTCGGTGAACACGATCTCGTCCCCGGCGACACCATCAAGATCCCCCACCGCCGGCAGCGAAACACCCGCAACACCTGGGTCGAAGGGGAACCCCGTCAGCGGCGCGCCGCTCAACCGCCAGGCGAACACGCGGCTGCCCGAGATCGCGGTGCCGAGGACGATCACCTCGGCAAGGCCATCGCCATCCAGGTCGCCGATGGCGCTCGAGTTGAGGTTCATCCCCGCCTGCGCCACCACCGGAAAGCCCCCCACCGGGCGGCCGTCGTCGTGCAGCAGGTGCACGTTGCCGTTGGCGGTCGGCACCGCGATCACCGCGCCGACCGGCTGGCCCGCCTCGACCGCCGAGATCTGGCCCGAGGCCACCGCCGGCAGGACTCGCACCCACGCCGTATCGCCGGTCGTGCCGTCGTAGGCGACCACCGAGCGGTCGTTCATCGCGTAGACCACGATCGAGCGGCCGGTGTTGTAGCGCAACACGACCGCGGGCCCCACACTGCGCGCGCGACCGCGCACGGCGAGCGAGCGCGGCGGATCGGTGAGCGCCCGGTACAGGTTGAGCCGTCCGGTGCCGTACCCCGTGGCGAACGGATTGAGCGCCGAGATGTCGTCGGTGGTCTCGCGCAATCGCAACAGCGCGCCCATGGACGTGAGCAGGTCGAGCCCCTGCGCGCGGCGCTGCGATTGCAGCAGTGCGACCGCACCCGCCACCTGGGGAGACGAGAACGACGTGCCGTTGATGAACGATCGGTACGCGGGCGTGCGGCCGAGCAGGCTGTCCGTCTGTGCCAGTCGCTGGAACATCGTCGAGGTGATGGTCACGCCCGCGGCGGACAGGTCCACCCACGGACCCACCACCGAGCCCGACCACACCGCGTCCAGCGAATCCGTGGCCGCCACCGCGATCACGTCCTCGCGCTGTCCAAGGTAGGTGTTGGGTGTCCCGCCATTGCCGGCGGCATTCACCAGCACCAGCCCGGCGCGTGTGGCCGCGGTGACCGCGGCGTCGAGCCCCGGGGTGATCTGCGACTGCCACGAGCAGTTCATGACGTGGGCACCGTTTCGCGTGGCGTAGCGGATCGCGGCGGCGGCGTAAGACATGTCCACGAGCCCCGAGGGCGGGAGCCCGCCGTTCTGCAGCCAGCCCATGCGCAGCACCATCAGCTGGACGCGAGGCACCACGCCGGCGAGCCCGATGCCGTTGTCCGGGATCGCGCCCAGCACACCCGCCACGGCGGTGCCGTGGCCGGCCCAGTCGTTGGGGTCGTTGTCCTCGTCGTGCGCGTCCTCGCCGGGCGCGGCCGTGGTGCCCAGCACGACAAAGTCCCAACCCGCGACGTCGTCCACGTAGCCGTTGCCGTCGTCGTCCACACCCGGCACGCCGGCTCGCTCGGCCCAGTTGGCCCAGATCTGCCCGCGCTCGTTCGCCGCACGCCCGCCCAGGTCCGGGTGATAGGGAATCACTCCCGTGTCGAGGATCGCGACCACGATGCTGGTGTCCCCCGAGTTCACCTGCCAGGCCTCGGGGGCGCGGATGTCGGTGCGCTGCGGCTGGTCCTTGTAGAGCCAGTAGGTAGCGAACGTGAGCGAGTCGTTGGGAAGTGCGGAGACCGGCAGCACCGGGATGGGGTCCGCACTCGCCACGTCGGGTGATGCGCGCAATGCGTCCAGCGCGCGCGACAGATCCGCCCCCGGTGCCAGGTGCACGATGTGGAACGCCGTGAAGTCGGGTCCATCGCCTTCGGCCGGCGGCAGCTCGCCGCGGAACTCGGGCTCGAACGCCAGCGCGCCCACCGAAGTGGCCAGCGCATCCAGTGCCGGCAGGCCCAGCTTCCCGGTCGCACGTGCGCGGGTGGCGCCCGCGCCGCGTGGCAGAACCGCGCGCGCCGCGGCGGGCTTGAGCCGCAGCTCGAGGACGTCGCCGCGGAAGTAGGGCGCCGGCACGTCGGAGCCCGGCTGCCAGACCGGCAGCCCCAATGACGCGGCATGCGCGGGGCTCGCCAGGGACGCGAGGCCCAGGGCCGACGTCACGGCAAGCCCCACGGCGAGAACGAGGTGCGAAGCGGTCGGGATCCGGCGCATGGTGGGGTGCGTGACCCGCGGACGGTCCAGGGTCAGGCCATCTCTATGGTATCGAGCCGTGCGCCCCGCCGCCAGCACCGACGGCACGCCGGCTGCTTCCGGCGCTCCTGACCCGGTCTGTGATGTTACTGCGCGTGTCCGACAAGGCTCCGGCCGATACCACTCCTCAAGGCCGCACGCGCGCCTGACAGCAGCGGGCGCGTCCTTGACGACATACCCCGCCGCTATGAGACTCGTTCCGCAGCGAAGGATCTCGCTCGCATCTCCCCGCACTCTCTTTCCGGTATGGAGACCATGGCAGATTCCGATCGTGACCGGCTCCGGCAGATGCTGCTCGACCGTTCCATGCGCTTCGGTGAGTTCGTCCTGAGCTCCGGAGCGACCTCGAATTACTACATCGATGTGCGTAAGACGAGCCTGCACCCCGATGGGCTCAAGCTCATCGCCCGGCTCTTCTGGGAGCAGCTCGAACAGGACAATGTCACCGCCATCGGCGGCCTCACCCTGGGCGCCGACCCGCTCGTGGCCGGTGTGATGTGGTGGAGCCACGAGAAGGGCAAGCCGCTCGAGGGCTTCCTCGTGCGCAAGATGTCCAAGGACCACGGCATGCGCGGCCAGGTCGAGGGCAACCTCGCCGGCCACAAGCGCATCGCCATCCTGGACGACGTGATCACCAGCGGCGAGAGCGCGCTGATCGCCGCCGAGGCCGCGGAGTCCTATAAGGCCGAGGTCGTACGCGTCCTGGCCGTCGTGGACCGCGAACAGGGTGCCTCCCAGATGTTCCAGCAGCGCGGCTATCCTTATAGGTCGCTGTTCTCGATCGGCGACCTGTTGCCTGCCCAGAAGTAGCGCCGAGGTCCCCGCTTACCCCCGCTTTTCACGGCAGCCCCCCCTTCCGTGAGACAGGACGCAACCCTGCCCGCCCGCCCGCCGATAACATGGCGGGCGGCAGCCCCACGGAAGTCCCACCCCACTGGGAACCCAAGATGTTCGAACATCACTTCGGCCTGCGCGAGAACCCCTTCCCCGCGGGTCATCAGCTCAAATTCGTCTACCCCAGCCGCGAGCACCAGGAAGCGCGTGCACACCTGCGCTACGGGATCGAGAACCGCGAACCCTTCCTGCTGATCACCGGCGAAGTGGGGACGGGCAAGACCACGTCGCTCTACGACGCGCTCAATGAGTGGGGCGATCGCGTCGCCGTGGCGTTGATCACGAACTCGTCGCTGACGCGCCAGGAGATGCTCGAGGAGATCTGCCTGCGCTTCGGCCTGAGCGTGGCCCCCGGCACGAGCAAGCCCGCGCTGATGGTGGCACTCGAGCGTCACCTGATCAGCGTGCGTGCGAAGGGCGAGCACGCGGTGCTGATGATGGACGAGGCGCAGAACCTGTCCATGGACCTCTTGGAGGAGATCCGGCTGCTGTCGAACCTGGAGAACCGGGGCGACAAGCTGCTGCAGATCTTCCTGGTCGGCCAGCCCGAACTGGAAGCCCATCTGGCGCGCCACGAGCTGCGGCAGTTGCGCCAGCGCATCACCGTGCACTACCGGCTGAACCCGCTCTCGCCCGACGAGACGCTGGGCTACATCCACCACCACATCAACGTGGCCGGCGGCAGCGGTGCACAGGTGTTCCCCACCGACACGTGTCGCGAGATCTACCGGCTCACGCACGGCATCCCGCGTGAGATCAATACGCTCGCCTCCTCCGCGCTGATCGCCGCTTACGCGGACAACTCGGAAAGCGTGAGCATGGAGCACGTGATCACCGTCGCGCGCGAGGGCGACTTCAAGAGCGTGCTGAGTGGACCCGCGACGCGCCCGACCGAACCCGTCGCAGCCCCGCCGCGCCCGGTGGCCATGCCCACGCCCCCGCCGCCGCCCACGCCCACGCCGCGCCCGCAGATCGTGCCGACGCAGCCGCCCACGCAACCGTGGCCGGCGATGCCGCAGATGCACACCGAGCCTGTCGCGCCGCCCGCGCCCCCGGCGTACGAGCCGCCGGCCCCGGCGGTGTCGCCACCCGTTTCACCGTATGCGCCCGCAGCTTCCAGCGCGCCGCCGGCACCTCCCGAGCCGCAGCGGCCGGTGCATCGCGAGCGCGGCGAGTTCACCAAGGGTGTGGTCGCCGCGATGCGGCGCAGCGAGCCGGTCTCGCCGCCCGCACCGCCGGCTCCGCCGGCACCGCCGATGAAGCGCCACACCTTCGCCACACCGCCGCCGCCCGCACCGCTGCCGTTGCCGCTGCCGAACCTCAACGACACCGAGCGCGAGAAGCCGGCCTTGGTCCCGCCCGCGCCGACGCCGATCGCGACGCCGCGTGCACCGGACGACTTCTCGGGCCTGCCGCCGCGGCTGCGCGAGCGCCTGGAGAAGGAACTGTCGCGCGATGACAGCGGTGCGCCGCCGATGCGCAACCTGCTCATCGTGGTCTCGGTGATCGCCACGCTCGGCATCGTGCTGCTGCTGATGCAGCGCTTCGGCGCGATCGACGTGCCGCTGCTGCGTGGCGCGGCCGGCACGCACGCGAACCGCACTGCCGCCGATGGCCCCGAGGGCCTGCTCACGCCGCCGGAAAGCGTGAAGCCCGAGGCGGCGACATCGGCGGATCCCACGACCGCGCTGATCGATTCGCTCCGGCGCGAAGTCGAGACGGCCAAGACGGCCGCCAAGCTCGAGACCGCTTCAACAACCAGCATCGCGGTGCAGCCCACTCGGCCGCGCCCGGCTCCTGTGCACGCGAGCACGCCGAGCACGACGGGGGCTGCTGCCACCGGGGCCGCTGCGTCCGGTGCCGCCGCGACGGGTGCCAAGAGCACGACGGCGGGTTCGGCGCCTGCGGGTAGCACGCCTGCCAGTACGGCCGCGTACGGCGTGGGCGTGGCGTCGTACCTGGATGAGGACCGCGCGAACGTCGAACGCGACCGCTTCGCCGCCGACACGGCACTGCCGGCCGCGGTGATGGCGTACAACGACGCCGGCACGATCATGTACCGCGTGGTGCTGGGGCGCTGGGCCAGTTCCAACGAAGCCGAGCGCAATGCCAACTCGCTCATGGAGCGCGGGCTGATCAACGAAGCGCGCGTGCTGCAGCTGCCGAAGAAGTAGCGCGAGTCTCCGCTGCGCTGCGAGAACGGCCGCCCTGATCGGGCGGCCGTTCCTGCTTCAGGAGGCTCGCGACGCCGCGCACTTGCCGAGCCGGGCCGCTGCCCCTAACTTCCCCGGGCTCTGCGCCACACATGCGTCCCCATCGTCTAGAGGCCTAGGACACCGCCCTTTCACGGCGGCGACACGGGTTCGAATCCCGTTGGGGACGCCAGTCTTGCATCCAGGGGCGACAGCGGGCGAGACCCCGATCAGCCCAACCGCGAGGGCAAGAGAGGTCCCGGCGCTGCCGATAACCACCGCATGAGACCTGTCGCCGTTGCAATCATCCTACTGATCGCAACGCATGCTTTGGCCACGCCCGGGTCTGGAACGTGGCGGAGGCAGACGCTACTCGGAGAGAACCCCGACCACTTCTTCCGCTACGTGACCACCAGCGAGTATCCGCCCTCCTACTACTCGCACAGGCGTACGCTCCGGTTAGAGAAGGTGAGGAAGTCCGACTTCCGTGTGGTGGAGCAGATTCCACTGCGCGATGTCGCCTACTCCGAGCACGCCATGAGCGGGGCTCGAACCGAGAAGTCGGAGACGCTGCCTCCCTTCAACCTTAGCGGCTACCTGACGCGGAATGCGGTCCATCTACCGTTCTCCGAGGACGTAAACGACATGACTCGGACATTCACAATCGACTCTACCGGGGTCTGGGAGGTGTTCGAAGATGGGCGGGTCGAGTTGGCGGGACGCGCCGACCTGCTCCGCCAGATCCCTAAGCTGGGCGAGAAACCGCGCGTCGTGGGGATCGAGCAGACAGACTTCGAGCCTGAGAAGGGCGGCAAGGCGTACTTCTATCTGAGAATCTGGTCGAACATCGCATCCAGCGAGGACAACTGGTCAGAGGACCTGTTGCTCGTCAATCGAAACGTCTTCCACTAGGTGGTTTGGGAGTCGAGAGACTCAACGCGGCCAGCGCCTGCCGGAGCGCGTCCACTTGTCGGAGCCACGCGATGGCCGAGTTAGGAACAGCGCCCATTGGGAACGCCAGCTTCCTCACAGCTGTTCCATTTACGAAGTTCCTGACGGCTGATAGCAGGGATAGATGACAGGCACGAGCATCACCATTCTCGAGGACGATCCAGAGCGGACAAACGCCTTCCGGGACGCGCTGGCCCCTTGGGCGTTCGACCTCGTGATCATCGATAACGCTCCTGACATGATCGAGTGGCTGCACGCGGCCTTGAGTCGAACGACCCTGATCTGCCTCGATCATGATCTCGGACCTTCGCGACTCAGGGACGAGTCACGCTTCGAACCCGGGAGCGGCCGTGACGTCGCTGACTGGCTGGCGGCGCGACCTGCGCGCTGCCCGGTCTTGGTCCACTCGGCCAACGGGCTCGCGGTCCCCGGCATGCTCCTGGTTCTCGAGTCGGCGGGCTGGACTGCTCAGCGGGTGGTCCCGAGCGGCGATCTCGACTGGATCCGTGAGTCCTGGCTACAGGCGGTGACCGAATTGCTGAGGAGCCCTCGCTCCCGCGCCGAGTGACCCTTCAGAAGGGCACCGTCCGAGGGCTGGGAACACTCCAACCGCTCCCTCCCGAGCCGCCGCTTCTGTCCCACTTGAGCTTCGTTTGGTCACGCAAAACGCACGACCGCCATCCGAAACTCGAGCGGCCGTTCGCCGATTCTGCATTCGTCCTATCTCGGGTTGGATTGAGGTGGAATACTCGTGACGTCCCCACTGGACAGGCGTTGCGTATTCCGTCAAAGCAGCTTGGTCGTGTGAACCAAGCGGCGTGACAGTCACCTTCCAGCGTCTCCCTGTTGCTTCGCCCGTCAGCTTCCTCGGGGACCTCAACTATCGAGAGGGGTCCACCGTGAAACCTCTTGCGCGCGCGATTCTGATTTCGCTCCTCGCGAGTCCATCTGGTCCCGCCGCTGCCGCCTGGCCCAACAATCCCGCGGTGAACGTTCCGGTCGTCACGGCGCCTGGCTACCAGCTGGAAGTCGCGGCGGTCGACGACGGTGCGGGCGGCGCCATCGTCACATGGAAGGTGAACGGGGCTGTCCCGACGATCCTCGCTCAACACTTGCTCGCGTCTGGGAGCGTTGATCCCATGTGGCCGCCATCTGGCGCGCTTCTCTTCAGCGGGGCAGCGGGATCGGCTCCCTCCATCGCCAGCGATGGAGCAGGCGGGGCGATCGTCACCTGGACCGATCCCCGAGGGGGCAACTACGACATCTACGCAGCGCACGTCCTGTCGAGCGGAGTCGTCGATCCAGCCTGGCCCGCAGAGGGGCTCGCCGTGTGTACGGCCGGTGACACGCAGGGCAATCCAGTCATCGTCTCGGACGGAGCAGGTGGCGCGATCATCACATGGGAGGACCGCCGCGACGGCGGCGACTACGACCTCTTTGCCCAACGCGTCTTGGGAGGCGGCACTGTGGATCCCGGCTGGCCCATCAATGGACGTGCGTTGTGCGTGGCGGACTACCAGCAGTCCAATCCCAGGATCGTATCCGACGGCACCGGCGGCGCGATTGTCACTTGGAGAGACAGCCGCAGCCTCACGAACTTCGACCCCTACGTTCAGCGCATCGACAATGCTGGTGTTGTCGCTTGGGCCCCGGGTGGAGTGGCGTTGTGCTCCGAGGCCCACGACCAGTACTGGCCCGACATCGTTTCGGACGGGGCGGGTGGAGCAATCGTCGTGTGGAGCGACTACCGGAACGGCCCCGGAGACATCTACGCGCAGCGCGTTAACGGAGCCGGCACAACCCAATGGGCCCCCGACGGCGCTGTGGTCTGCGCCAAGCCTCTCAGCCAGGGGTTCTTCTACTCGTACATCGCGGAGGACGGCGAGGGCGGAGTGGTTGTCGCGTGGCAGGACGCTGACGATATCTATGCGCAGCGAATGAGCGGCTCCGGGGTGCAGCTGTGGGAGCCGGCCGGTGTTGCGGTCTGTACCGCACCCAATGAACAGCTCAGTCCCCACCCAGTCCCGGACGGTACGGGGGGCGCCGTGGTGCTCTGGCAGGATGTCCGTATCGCGACGGCACCGGAGGATGAGGGCGTCTCGGACATCTACGCGCAGCGCGTTGGAGCGAGCGGAACGGTTGACGCCGGGTGGCCGGTGAATGGCCTCGCCGTGTGCATCGCCCTCAGCGATCAGGTGAACCCGATCCTGATCGCGGACCAGGAGGGTGGCGCCATTGCACTCTGGGAGGACTACCGATCCGGTCCATCCGATCCATACGCTCAGCGGTTCGACTTCTCAGGTGTGCTCGGTGTGCCGAGTCTAAGCGTGGTCGAAGAAGCTTCCGGCCAGTTCGGCACACTGAAAGTATGGCCCAACCCGGTCTCCAACGATCGCCTCACAGTTCGCTTGACCCTCCCCGGTATGTCGGCAGCCAGGCTTGAGTTGCTGGATGTCATGGGTCGGCGCGTGGACTCGCGAGAGGTGGGCTCGCTTGGAGCCGGGGAGCACACGCTGGAGTTCTCCGACACCGAGCACCTCGCCCCGGGGCTCTACATGGTTCAGTTGCGAACGGAGCGCGGGGTTCGCGCAACAAGAGTTGTGATTCACCGTCCGTAGCTTCTGCTCGCAGAGCCACGAGTGGACGGTCGTGGCGAACCGGCGAGCTGGCCGTGACAAGCATTCGCATCGGAAGGAGTTTCCGCTGAGGCGTCTCCGGTTGATCCTGTGCCCCATCTTGATCGCGGGGCTGGCGAGCTGCGGCAATACCAGCAGGTTGACGGGCCCGCTGGCCGAGGTGTCGCAGTGGTCGCGGGTTTCCCACGGGCTTCCAGGCGCGCACCTCTGTACGGCCCTCACCGCCAGCGGCACAACACTCTTAGCCGGGATGGTTGATACCGGGATGGACGGTGTGTTCCGCTCCACCGATGGCGGTCTCACTTGGACGAGGGCGATGAGGCAGCCAACAAACTTGGAAGTGCTATCACTTGCCGCCAGCAGCACGACTGCGTTGGTTGGGACCAAGGGCGGGGTGTTTCGCTCCATCGATGGCGGCCTCACCTGGACCGCACCCCTCGTCCAGCCAACGAATCGGAAGATCCTCTCCCTGACTGTCAGCGGCACTACCCTGTTGGCCGGAACTGATGGCGGCGGGGTGTTTCGCTCCACCGATGGCGGCCTCATCTGGACAACGGCCAAGACGCAGCCGACGAGCCTGAACATCATCTCCCTCACCGGCAGTGGGACTACGCTCTTGGCGGGGACGTTTGCCGGCGTGTTCCGATCCAGCGACGCCGGCCGCACTTGGACCGCGTCCGCCAAGCAACCGACGAATCTGACGGTGATATCCCTCGTCGCCAACGGCAAGACGTTGGTGGCCGGGACCGTGAACGGGGTGTTCCGCTCGAGCGATGACGGCCGTAGCTGGGCCCCGGCTACGACGCAGCCATCGAGCCCGCTCATCGTTTCCCTCACTACCAGCGGCACGACCGTGATCGCCGGGACCGTGGATGGGGTGTTTCGCTCCACGGATGACGGCCTCACCTGGACGGCGCCCACGAAGCCCACCACGAACCCTTACATCCATGCGCTCACCGCAATCGGCGAGACCGTCATCGCCGGGACCAATGGCGCGGCCCTCTTCCGCTCCCCCGATGGCGGCCTCACTTGGGGGACACCCACCACGCAGCCCGTGAATGCGGCGATGCACTTCATCACCGCTAACGGCGCGACCGTGATCGCCGGGACGGGTCTCGGGATCCTCCGCTCCATCGATGGCGGCCTCAACTGGACGGCGCCCATCGCGCAGCCGTGGTTTGGGCCTTCCAATTGCGTCTTCTTCAACGGCACGACCTTACTGGCTGGAACCGATGGTGGGGTGTACCGCTCCACCGATGGCGGCCTCACCTGGGCGGCGGCCACGAGGCAGCCAACCAGAGGTTCGAGCATCAAGACCATCATCACCAGCGGCACAACCCTCTTGGCAGGAGGGAGTGGTGGAGTGTTCCGGTCCAGTGATGGCGGCATCAGCTGGACGGCAGCCGCGCAGCAGCCGACGAGTCCATATATCTATTCCCTCGCCGCCAGCGGCACGACCCTGGTGGCCGGAACGGCACGTGCAGGAGTGTTCCGCTCCACGGATGGCGGCATTACTTGGACGGCGGCCACGACGCAACCGACGAGCGTTTTCATCCGTTCGCTCACGGTAACCGGCACAACCTTGCTGGCCACATCCGGTCGAGGGGTGTCCCGTTCTACGGATGGTGGCCTCACCTGGACCGCGCCCACCGAAGACCTGCCGAACTACGTCGGTTCCCTCGTCACCATCGGAACAACCGTGATCGCGGGAACCGAAGGTGGGGTGTTGCGCTCAACCGATGGCGGCCTGACTTGGACGGCGGACAAGACGCAGCCGACGAATCCGTTCATCCGTTGCCTCGCCGTAAGCGGTACGTCGGTGCTAGCCGGAACCTTCAGCGCTGGGGTCTGGAAATCCTCGCTCTAGTGACCGTGCGCCGTGAGTCGGCGCATGGTCTACCTCGGGCGTCTAACCTCGCCCGATCCGATATCCGGGTGGTGAGGACCTGCGCCGCATCGCGATCGTTCGTTGACGGGACCGCTGTGCCCGTTCGCGTCACTTGCCCGACGAAATGCCGACGCTCCAGGAGGTCACCGTCGAGGCCGAATGGCCGGTTCCAGTATGGCGCAATCCACTCGGCTCCAATTGGCCATGGGTTGGGCGTCAGGTCCGAGTGATCTGCCTAATCCCCCCATCGGCCAGCTACCTTATGGGCGGGTAGAACCAGCGGCGGGGCTGTGTCCGAACTGTGCCCGAACCGTCGCCTCTCACCCCTCCCTATCGTCGTTCACCGCATCCGCGCTAGCGGGCAATTCCTTGGGTGCTGGCATGGCTTCGGCGGTGTTAGACCGTCGTTCGCCCGACTCTGGCGATTCGAATCCCGTTGGGGACGCCACTCTAGAAGGGTGAGCGCTGAGCCGATAAAGCGGCCGCTTTGGCACATCCCAGGATCCGCGTTCTGGCTAGGCGGCTGGCGGCGCCTCGCGGCCCACCGAGACCATTGCCTGATCGGGGTATCGGTTTCCGGTGGCGCAGCCGATCGGGAAGGCGGCATCCAGCGCGGCGAGGTCGGCCTCGTCGAGGGATACGCGCAACGCTTCCAGGTTGCGGTCGACGTTCTCCGGGCGGCCCATGCCGACGAGCGGCACGAGGTCCGGCCCCTGGCGGAGGATCCAGGCGAGCGCCACCGACGCGACGGCGACGCCTTTCTTGGCGGCCATCTCCTCGAGAGGCTTTAAGCGCGCCACGTTTGCCGCCAGGTTTTCGCCCTGGAACCGCGGCACGCTGGCTCGCCAGTCGCCCGTCGGGAGGTCGGCCGCCGTGCGGAGCCTCCCGGTGAGGAGCCCGCGGTGCAGCGGCGAGTAGGCGACGAACGTGATGCCGAGCGACCGCGTCAGCGGGAAGAGGTCGCGCTCGGGATCGCGCTGGAGGAGCGAGTACTCGGTCTGCAGCGCGGCGATGGGGTGGACGGCGTGGGCGCGGCGGATGGTCCCAGGACCAGCCTCGGAAAGTCCGATCGACCGGACCTTTCCGGCGCGGACCATTTCAGCCATCGCCCCAACAGAGTCCTCGATCGGCACCTCGGCGTCGACGCGGTGCAAGTAGTACAGGTCGACGTGGTCGAGCCCGAGGTGGGCGAGGCTGCGGTCGATGGCCTCGTGCAGGTAGGCCGGGCTGCCCCGGCTGGCCTTCGTGGCCACGACCGCCACGTCGCGCCGATCGCGGACGGCACGCCCCACGAGGCCCTCACTCTTGCCGCGCCCGTATGCCTCGGCCGTGTCGATGAGGGTGATGCCTTCGTCGAGCGCGCGGTGGATGGCCCGCACGCCTGCTTCGTCGTCGCCGCCGGCGTAGAAGCCGGCGAAGGCCATGGCGCCGAGCGCGATGGCCCCGACGTTCACGTTGTCCTGGCCGAGCTTGCGCTTCTCGATCATCGTGCCTCCCGTGACAGGGGGTGCCAAGGAAATCCCTTGCGCCCGATTCTAGTGCGCGACCGGCGTGGTAGGGAGCGGATTCGTTGGAGAGGATTGAAAGAGCCCCGTTGGTTTCGGGTCGAAGCTCGTCAGGAGCCCGGTCAAGTGATTCTCTGGGACGGCTTCTCGTCCACAGGAGGACGCATGGTCACTGCGCTCGCGTCGCCCCCGTCGACTGAATCGCCCCGGGAGTCCCAAAGACTCTCATCCTTGCGAGCTTTCCGGGCACTCATGCAACAAAGTCAATTGCCCGCCGTAGCCCGTCGATCCCCCACAACCACGCCGTCAGCTGATTCGAATTCTCGATGGTTGGGGACGCCACAAGCTTCGAGCGTGAGAGTTCTCGCCAAGACCGCGATCCCGACCGAGCGAAACTCGAAGCAAGCGAGCCGCCGCGCTCACGCCGGCCTCTCACGCGTCCGACATGAGTTGCACGGCATTCGTCCTCGTGGCCTCGCTCACAACACGGCACCTGCCACATTCGCCGCTGCACACGCCTTCCCACTTCACGAATGACCGCGCCTCGGGCGCACGAGTCATGAGCGCGCGTGCCGCGACGGAGACGCCGCGATCGGACTCGGAATTCTCCACTCGAGGAGGGCGAATCATGAAACGCAGAGACTTCCTCAAGCGCGCCTCCCTCCTCGGAGCCGCGCTCGCGTTTGGAGTTGGCGAAGCGTGGTCCTCCGCGCGTGAGTGGCGCGAGCGTCGCGACCTGTATCCGGAAGGCGTCGCCTCCGGCGACCCGCATCCGGATAGCGTCCTGCTGTGGACACGGCGGCCGCCGGTGGACGGCGACACGGCGACACGGCTGACGGTCGAAGTCGCCGAGGACGAGAAGTTCACTCGCGTGGTCGCAACAGCGCAGGCGAGTCTCACCGAGGCCTCCGACTGGACGTGCCGCGTACTCGCCGCGGGCCTCAAGCCGGCCCACGTCTACTGGTACCGGTTCACCGACGAGCACGGCAACGGCAGCCGGGTCGGTCGGACACTCACGGCACCCACTCACACCGACAAGCGCCCCGTGCGTTTCGCGTTCGTCAGCTGCCAGGACGCCAACACGGGCGCGCAGAACGCCTACCGGCGGATGATCTACGAGGATGAGCGCGCGCCGGAGAACGACCGCCTCGGCTTCGTTCTGCATCTTGGCGACTTCATCTACGAGATGGTCTGGTATCCGGAAGACCGGCCGCAGGGCTACTACGATCGCAAGATCTATGACGTGGTGCGCTATCCCAGTGGCGAGAAGATCAGCGACTTCCACGTGCCGACGACGGTGGAGGACTACCGTGCGGTCTATTGCGCCTACCTGCACGATCCGGACATCCAGGACGCGCGGGCGCGATGGCCGTTCATCTGCATCTGGGACAACCACGAATACTCGTGGCAGGGCTATCAGGGCCTCGAGGTATTCAGTGGGAAGGCCCGTCCGGCACAGGCCAAGAAAGTGGCGGCGAACCAGGCCTGGTGGGAATTCCAGCCGGCCCGCGTCAAGAAGCCGAGCGGACCGTCTCTCACCACCTTCGATCCGCCCCAGGTCACCAACACCCCAGTCACGCGATTCGACGATCAGGGACTCGGACAGGAAGAGAACAACCTGACGGCGATTGCCAGCCTGCAGGCGTATCGGGCGACAAAGTGGGGTGCCAACCTCGACCTGTTCATCACTGATCAGCGCAGCTATCGGTCACCCGACGTGACCGACACCCCCGAGTCGGATGCGTTCTTCGATCCGAACTTCCCCTACTTCGTGCCCGAGGAAGTCTTCGAGGTCTACGATGCCGGCGCGAGCTATGACGGCGGCCGCCCGCCGGCCACGATCCGGTTCGCCGGCAAGGACATCCCCAACTCTCGCCGCGACAAGCCGGCCCCGTCGGTGCTCGGCGTCGAGCAGAAGGCGTGGTTTCTCTCCGGGCTGAAGTCCTCGCGCGCGCCTTGGAAGATCTGGGGCAGCTCGCTCGCGACGCTCTCGAACCGCGCCGACCCGCAGAACCTGCCGCCGGGATCCCCGCCATGGGGCGGCGGAGGATTCGCCTCACTGGGTGGCGGCGACTGGAGCATTCAGGTCACCGAGCGTGGTGAGATCTTCGACGCGGTTCGCGACGCGGGCATCACCGGATTCGCGATCCTCGCGGGCGATCGTCATGCCTTCTGGGCAGGGCGGCCATCGAAGTCGCTTCCGCCGAAGTCGTTCGAACCCGTCGGCGTTGAATTCGTCGTCGGCTCGATTTCGTCGCCCGGCACGATCGAGTCCGCCGAGCATCGCCTGAGGAAGGACGTGCCCCTGCGCGGCATGTATCTCGCGGACCGGCCGGGGGCTGCGAAGCCCGAACCGACGATCAACATGATGGTCCGGCACGGCGTTCGATCGGCACTCGAGTACGCGCAATCGGGCGACATCGAGAAGGCCCGGGCACTCTCCAATCCCGACCTGTCGCCGCATCTGTCGTTCGTCGATCTCGGCGCCCAGGGCTACGCGACCGTCCGGGTGACACCGGACATTCTCGAAACCGAGTTCGTGTGCGTGGAACGGCCGATCGCGCGCAGCTCCTCGCCGGACGGGGGCCCGCTCCGGTATCGCGTGCTGCACCGCGCCCGGCTCTGGAAGCATGGAGAGTTGCCGAACCTGGAGCAGCAGGTGCTCGAGGGTGCGCCAAAGCTATCGGTGTGACGAAGTGCACTCGCGTCCGCTGCTGATGGGCAGTCCGGCCTGAACACCTCCGACATCCGAGACCAGGGCCCCGGTTGAAGCTGTCCCTCGATTGTCCCCGAACGGAACTCCTGAACTGGATCACTCCCCCGGGCGATAACAGACGCATGAAGGGAACGATCCTGGTGTTCTTGGTCTCGGTCGCCGCTGCCGGCGCGGACGGCGCGGTTGTCTCACCGACTGACGAAATACCGGCGTACTTCCCGGCCGGAGTGGCGAACGTGGCAGGATCGGTGGGCTGCGTGCGCACGCTCGCCGGCGGAGTCGACGCGCTCGACCTCGGCACTGGCAAGCGGCTGTGGAAGTCGGACCCGCCGTCGCGTGCGTTGTACGTCGGGAGCGAGAGCGCGATTCTTCTCGAACAGCGGAACGGCCGGCTACAGATCGCCGCCTACGAGCCGCGCAAGGGCCGATGCATCAAGGCGTGGCCGTGCAACTTCGCTCTGCCGCCCTGGGCATCACTCGCCGAGACGAGCGGCGGCCGTACCTGGACCACCTTCGAGGTCCGCGCGATTCGCCGGAGCGGCGTGCTCGAAATCGGCTACGACGCCCAAGAGCACGTCGTCACCGGGATCGCGCCTCCGAGCACCGGGCCCCAGGCCACAGGAATCATCCGCTTCGAGCTGGGATCGGGACGGATCGAGCACCACCCCGGCGAGACGCTCGCCCCCTTCCCCTTCGTGGAATCCGCGCCGGCGCGGGGGCTGCAGCCGCTGCGTTTTCACGCGCGCCCGTGCGGACCGACCCTCATGCTCGGCGGGCCACCTCCGGATGTGCAGGGAGCGCTCATCGCGGGGGACTCGCGCATCGTGTTCGAGAAGGCGCCCGATGGCCGCGGCGTGATCGTTCGCCGCTGGCGAGCCTCCACCGGGGCTGCTGAGCCCTCAGTCACGATTGCTGCTGCCGTCACGGATGTCATCTGGCCCACCCTCGATCGGCGTCACGTCGCGCTGCGTCGCGCCCATGAGCAATCGAAATGCGACGTCTACTCGCTCGCGAGCGGCGCTCGCATCGCGACGCTGGTGAAGCCTGTCGACATCGCCGTCGTGGGCGAGCGAATCCTGTGGACCGCCTATTCAGGTCGGGACCAGATGGCCCTCATCGCGAGCGAAACGGCCACCGGGCGGACGTTGTGGCGCCGAACCGTCTGGCATGACACGCCCCCGGGCGAGCCGATTCCGTGACGTGGGGTTGGCGAGACACCCGCGATCGCGAGAGGGCCGCCCGGACTCGAGCGGCCCCACCTCTCTACCGCGACGCAGCCCGAGCGGGCCGCGGTCCGCAAGACTCGACTAGCGGTAGTAGCTCTTCACGAGGCCCCAGGTCGACTGCAGCGTCGGTGTTGCGGCGTCGCACGCGCCGAATCCACTCAGGTTGATCGTGTAGGGATTCGGCGGATTCATGATCACGATGCCCGCCCAGCCCGTGAGCGGAAGCGCTGCGCCGGGACCGTCCGGCGTACGCTGCCCGAGGACTCCGGGAATCCAGATGTTGCCGCCCGAGGAGACCGCGTTGCGGTTGTAGTAAGAGACGCCGACATAGTAGAGGCCCGGGGTCATCGAGACCGATGGTGCGAGCAGGGTCTTGTTTCCGAACGCGCACGTCTCGTTCGTGAAGACGCCGTTGCCGGCTGCGTCGAATAGCCAGACGTTCGGACTCTGCAGAGCTGCGCAGAACAGTTGCACGATCGGCGTGCCGGCCGGGGGTACGGACGAAAGTCGGATGCAATAGAGGTCCACATCGTCGGAGAGCGGTAGGCTGCCGGTGATCTGCGTGACCGCGCCAGCGCCGACGGTCGCCTGCGCGGTCGCGACCAAGTTGCCGGCGTCACCGGTTTCAGCCCACGTCTGGGCTCGCGCGGCGGGTGCGACTGCGGCCAAGCAAAGCAGGACGAGTGCGGCGAGAGTGTAGCGAGCGGTCATGAGCGGCCTCCTGAGCAGGTTGGCGCGGGGCAAGCCGGCGCTCTGGCTGCGGCCAGTCCACAGTCCGAGGGCGAGCGCCGGGAGCAAGACACTAGCGCTGCGTATGCGGCGATTGCAATCGCCAATTCATATCAACGACGGAGTCAAACGTACGCCTCGCGTGGTTCTTGTTGATACTGGTTGTCCAACTGGTGCGGACAGCTGGGCTGAGGGCATCGAGGTAAGCGGCCCGGCTGACCTGCCCTCCGGAGGTTGACGCACCCGGGGTCACAACGCCGCAGATGGAGATCCTCAAGTTGATTCTGCGGCACTCAGGCTCGCCCAGAGCGAGAGGCTCACCCGCTACCCGACGCTGGAGCATTCAGAGTTGCGGTGGAGTCGCCGTCGAGTCCCGGAAGCATTCCATCAGCGCCCAGAGCCTCTCGCCGTGGACGCGTGCCGGCAGCGCGGCGCTCGCAGCCAATTCCGCAGGCGGTGCGGAGTAGGGACGGTCAGGAACGCCAGTATGCCGCGCTCGCGGCGGGGCTCTACCACGAACTTTCGTCGGTCCCGCCCGCTCGCTCATCTGGTAGGCTCGCCTGCATGGGGACAGCATCAGGCCATCGATTCCACGTCCTCCTGTGCGGCGTGGCTCTGCTCACTGCGGCAGCCGACTTGCATGCTGCGCCGGTGGTGGATGGCATCCTCGACGCCATCTACGGCGCACCATTGAGCGTCCAGACGACGCAGACGAGCTTCGGTGACTACGCGGGAGAGGCCTCCCCGGGATCCGAGCTGGACGCCGCGTACGTGCGGGTCGAGGACGGCAAGCTGTTCCTGTTCATTGCGTGCAGCCTGAATCGTTTCTACAGCGAGTTCCTCTACCCGGTGGCGCAACTCCATGTGTTCGTCGACACGCGATCCGGCGGCCAGAACATCCTGCGCCAAGACAACTCGAGCCCGCAGGATTTCGTGACGCTTCAGAGCCTGGCGGGGCTCACGTTCGACTCCGAGTTCGCTCCCGACTACTGGCTCGGCGTGGGCCGTGGCTCCTCGGCGTTCCCGGCCTACTTCGCGGAACTTCCGTCCGCCAGCGACGCCACCGGCTACTTCCTCGGCCAGGGGGTGCTGGGGCCTCCGGGCACTCTCAGCGGCGCCGGCGCGGTCAACCCCTTCGGCATACTCGCCAGCTTCGATCGCTCGAACCTTGGAGGTGTCGACGCGGGTTGCAACGCGTCCTCGGGAAGCGAGGTCACGAGCGGACTGGAATGGTCCGTGCCGCTCGCCGCGATCGGGGATCCCACCGGTCCGTTTCGGATCTGCGTGCTGCTGGCGCGCCCGTCGGGGCTGGCCATCCAGGTCTCGAACCAATGCCTCGGCCCGATTCCGCCAGGCACCTGTTCGCTCGGCCTACCCAGCGCCGTGGATCTCAGCAGCGTCCCGGGCCCGCAGTACTTCAACGTCCAGTACCCCGTCGCGGTCTTCCCGGACCCGCAGCGTCTGGGCGCACGGCTCTCGGAGCCCACGCCGAACCCGACCCGTGGCTCGGTCCAGTTCCGGCTCGACGTGCCCGAGTCCCGGCACGTACGGGTCGAGGTCGTCGACCTTGGGGGTCGCAGGGTGCGCTTGATCGCGGACGGCGTGTTCGCGTCCGGGCCGCACGAGCTGCGCTGGGACGGACTGGATTCGAGTGGCCGGCTGGCGCCCGCAGGGCTCTACCTGATCGTGGCCGGATCTGGCGCCGAACGGCAGTCGCGTCGGTTCGTGCGTCTGCGCTGATCCGCGGAACCTGGCGCCGTCGCAACGGTGTCCGCCTGAACTGATCTTCGCGGCGAGCCCCCGCCGAATCGCATCCATCACGCGAAGCCACGACGCGGGCCGGCTGGAATCCACGCTCATTGGGGACGCCACCCATCCTCATCGCGAGCGCACTATTCGCCAGCAGGTTTGGCGCCCGGAAGCCGGCTCTTCAAGAACTTGATCTGGCCGTCGTGATTGGATTCGTGCTCGGCGACATGAAACCACTTCGCAAAGTTGTTGGCTCCCTGTTGGTCCACGAGGGCCAACCACTTGTCGTCGCGCTTCCGAAGCTCGGCAAGGTTCTTCTCGCGCGTCTCACGAAGGATGTCGAGGAAGTAGTCGAGGCCGTGTCCCTTGATGGCCTTGCGCGCCGGCTCCCCCAAGTTCATCGGGACGTCCCACTTCTTCTTGATCTCGTCCGGCCAGCTCCCCCACCTCAATCCGCCGAACGTGCTCAAGCCATAGTAGGTCTCGGTTGCGGCGAGATGCAGTAGCAGCGCGCCGATCGTGTTGGCTTTGCCGTCCAGAAGGAAGTCGAGGTCCTGCTGGGACATGCCCCTGACGTTGGCCAGCACCTGCGTGCGCGTGAACGCCAGCATGGAGACAAGCGTGCCGACTTCTGGCGAGTAGCCAGGTTGCGGCCCGATGACCCACGCGTTGCCCTGTGAAGCTGAGGGTTCATGCGAGAGGGCGAGGCCGGAAAGTCCGCTGGCGACAATGGCGCCGGCCTTGAGAAAGCCGCGACGCGAGTACAGACGTTCGAATCGGGTCATGGGGGCCTCCGAGCCATGCATCATGAGGGGTTCAGCGTCTCGGCCGCGATCCGTCGGCGTCCAGCGGACGGGATGCCACTCGCCCGCTGAGAGCTTGGCGCAGCGCGACGAGGCCTCGCAACCATGTCGCGATCTGGCTCCAACTCGGACTGTTTGGGGGGCCTGCAAGCTTTCGACCGGCCGCCAGTCCAGTCGCGCCGCGTCCCAAGTCCTCGGCTGACGCAGTTCAGGACAGCCGAAAACTCCGAGCTCGACCGGTGCTGCCAGTGCTAGGCTCAGCGCGGCTCAATCGCAATTCCGTGCTGTGAGCCACGCTGATCCGGACGCTCCGCGCTCTACCTCGGAGGCTCGCCATGGCCCGCAAGTTCTTCCACCTCTGCGCCGGGACGCTCTGGCTCGGCTTCGCATCGCTCCTGCCCGCGACAGTCGGCGCACAATGCCCCAACTACCTCACCCAGTGGGGCTCGGCAGGTAGCGATAACGGGCAGTTCAACTATGTCTGGGGGGTGGCTCGGAATGCCTCTGGCGGTATCTACGTCAGCGGGGGCAACAACCGAATCCAAAGATTCACCAACACGGGCACCTACGTGGCCCAATGGTTTTGCTTCGGACCGGGCAGCTTGACGGTGGACGCCGCCGGCAATGTCTACGTCATAGACAACACCAATCAGCGCGTCCGGAAATTCACCGGAGCGGGCTCTCCGCTCACGCAATGGGGCCTCCCCGGAGGCGGGGCGCAACCCTATCCGCGGGGGGTGGCGACAGATCCGCTCGGCAACGTCGTCTACGTTGCGGACGCGCCCAATCACCGAATCGTGAGGTTCACCGACACCGGCCTGTACCTCGGCGAATGGGGCTCGTACGGTAGCGGCGACGGTCAGTTCACCTATCCCGACGGGGTCGCAACGGACGTCGCTGGAAATGTCTACGTCGTGGACGCGTATGGAAACAATCGGATCCAGAAGTTCACCAGCACCGGCACCTACCTCACCCAGTGGGGCTCGTCCGGGAGCGGGAGTGGACAGTTCGACACTCCCACGGGTGTCACAACCGACCTCGGCGGCAACGTCTATGTCTCGGACGGGAGCAGCATGCGCATCCAGAAGTTCTCCGGCTCGGGCGCGTACCTCTGCGAGTGGGGTTTGTACGGGAACGGCAACGGCGAGTTCCGTGGGCCTGCTGGGATGGCGACGGATGCCGCAGGCAACATCTACGTTGCGGACTCGAACAACCACCGCGTGCAGAAGTTCGGCGGGACAACGACTCCCACGACGGCGACCAGTTGGGGGCGGCTCAAGCGCCTGTACCGGTAGTCGGACAACGGCCGCGGCGTCGCAGATCAGCGAACGACCGCGATCCTGGACGAGCGCGTCGTGTTCCCGAGGCTGAAGCGCAGGTAGTAGACCCCGGCAGGGACTCGCTCGCCGGCCTCGCTCCTCAGGTCCCACGTCACGCGGGATTCTCCGGGCATGGCCAAGCCCTGGCTCAACCCACGCACGCGCCGGCCGGAGAGGTCGTAGATCGCGAGGCTGAAAGGCAGGCGGGCGTGGGCCTGCTCGATCGTGTACCGGATGAGCGCTGCATGTTGGGCCGGGTTCGGCTGGGACGAGAATCTCAGCGCCATCGGGCTCGGCGTGACGCCGGCCAACGGGGTCGCAGCGCGCAGGCTCACCCACTTCGCGATCGACGGCACTCCACTCGCGTCCACGATGAACAGCATGTAGTCCCCGGGCGGCGCCAGGTTCGAATCGGCGGGCGCGTCCACGAGCAACTGCGTTCCGCTGGGGTCCACCACGTACGAGAGCGGAACGTAGCGCTGATTCTCGTCGAACCCGTGCGTCACCGCGCCCGGGCGGATGATGCACGCGCTCGCGATGCCACTCGCGTTCGGAGTGACCACCGCAATCGTCTTGCCATAACTGACAAGAGAAGGCGCGCTCGAGATCAGCGGCCGGGGCGCCGGATCCCCGCTCGCCGTGAACAGGTAGGGTGGCGAGTAGATCGACACCTTCGTCCGGTCCGCGGACCAGCGGTCTCCGCCGGCGCTGATGATGCGTCCGTCCGGCAGCAGCATCGCCGTCGAGTGGTAGGCCCGGCGCATCGCATCCAGCGCCAGGATCGGACCCCAGTTGGTTCCGGGCTTCCAGATCTGGGGTGCGCGCTGCGACGTACAGGTGTCGCTGGTACAGCCTCCGGTCACGATGACGTCGCCGGTCGGCAGTGAAGTGACGTTGGAGTTCGAGCGCGCGACGCTCGGCGCGACCAGCGTCCACTGCGGAGTCGGACTCGAGAAGTCGATGGTCTCCGTCGTGCCAAAGGGTTGGCTGAAGATGCTTCCGTGCTTGAGGATCTTGCCCGGCCGGTACATCACGGCAGAACCGCCGTTGAACGAGCTCGGGATGACGCTCGGCGACCACAGGCCGGCGTCGAGGTCGAGCAGGCGGGTGTCGTTGTCCGAGCCGGCGGCGAAGATCTTCCCGTCGGGCAGCAGGAACATGAACGGATACGTGTGCAGGATGCGCGGCGCGTTGAACACTTCCCGCCATGAGCCCGCGTTGCCGGCGCCCGGATGGAAAATCTCCGGGATCCGCGCCGTGATCAGGACCGGGTCGTAGATCGCCGAGTGTCCGGCGAGCCCCACCGGCGGGTCCATCACTTCGAGCGTGCTCCATGAAGCGGGCAGATAGGCGTGGATCTCGCAGCCGTCATTCAAGGTCGCACCAGGCGCGGTCTCGCCGCCGAATAGGATCAGGCTGAAGCCCTTGAGGTTGGAGATCATCGTGTGCCGAGCCCGTGCGACGGGCGGGTTGGGCACATTGATGGCCACCCAGCGCGGCCCTGTAGCGGCCCACTCGAGCGCGACCAGGTTGTTGAAATAGGTGCCGTTGTTCTGGCCGCCGAAGACGTACATGCGCGCCGGCGTCGAGTAGGAAGGCGACACTTCGACCTGGGTCGCGGTGTGACCCGATCGCGGAAGCGGAGCCGTTCCCGTGACTGCCAGCGTCTGCCAGGCTTCGGACCCCTTGGTGAGCCGGAGTGCCCACACCGAATCCGTGGCGGCGATTCCGTCGTGCCCACCGAAGACCACCATGGCCTGATCGAGCCCGTGGTCCTTCAGGTAGAGGAGGTTCGACGCCATGATCGCGGTGTGGCCGTAGCGCGGCTTGGGGCCGACGACGTTCAGTCGAGTCCACTGTGCGGACTGTACCGGGCCCTTGAGGCCGATCTTGAGTTTCCACACGTCACCGAGGGGCGAGCCGTCGGCCGCGAGCCCCCCGTAGATGATCATGCTGCTGTCCGGGGCCCAGAAGATCGCGCTGTGCCGGCTCCGTGCCACGGGCACGCCCGCGACCGGATCCGGAAGCGGGGCCAGCGGGTGCCAGTGCCAACTGTGGTCCGCGTGCAGCGTGTCATTGTCAACGCGATGGAGAACCCACGTGTCGCTACGGGGCAGTCCGTCGTCGCCTCGCCCGCCGAAGATGACGTTGTTGAGCTGGTTCGGGTCCCACACCGACGAATGATCCATGCGAGCCTGAGGGTGGGAAATCAGGCCGGGGATATTCTCCCAGTCGTTGTGGTCCCCCAGCGTCATTCGCGACGTCAGGTCGAGCACGGTCCCATTCGTGCCGCCGAACACGTCCATCGAGTTATGCTGGTCGCCGGCCGTGACCAGCACCTCTCCGTTGCTGAGTGTCGTGTTGGTGGGATACCACCTCGAGTAGCGCGTCGGCGGCTGCGAGATCCAAAGGTTGGTCTGTGGATCGAAGATGTTGGAGTCGTCGATCCCGGTGGACGTGGTATGGGACCCACCCGCGACCAACAGCCTCCCGTCGGCCAGGGTGCTGTGCCCGCTGCAGAAGATGTCCGAGGCACACGGGACGGCGACCACGTTGGCGACGTTGAAGGCCGCGTCGTGCGTGTATCGCCATAGTTTCGTCGTGGTGCCCTTGGACCAATAGATCACGCGGGTGCTGTCCTGGGGCCCGCGCAACAGCGCCATGTGGATCGCGATGACGCCGGACTCGACCGGGCTCGACCACTCACCCACCTGACCACGGGTGGATTGCGCCGTGGCCGGGCCCGCCGCAGAGAAAAGTGCGGGCAGCACGAACATCGCGACGAAGCGGCGCCACGTGTTGGAACGCGGACGCCGCGTGGGTGCGGTCTGACTCATCGGGAGAGTAGAGGTCCCTCAGGTGAAGACACTCCGGTCGAACACGCGGGCAACAGATCACCCGGTGGTCGAGCGCGCATCGCGAAGGTGTGAGATCTCAGACGCCGCACGTGGGGGCGCGGCGTCTGCTTCGGGCGCACGACATGAGAATGCGACCTCTTGGACGGCCGGGGCAAGCACTTTGGCGTCTAACACACACACGAGTCGTCTGCGCGGGCTCCGCCGCAGTGCAGATGAGTTTAGAAGGCCGCAACTCAGGCACATTGCAACGCACTCCTCCGGGCGTGGCCCGTTTCCGACACCTCGCGAGCATGACTGCGTCGGTGTCGCTCGACGCCAGGTGTTCACTGAGTCGTGAGAACCACACTCTGAGAGGGCCCACTAAACTCTCAATGTCAATATCTCAAATGCGTTGACTGTTCACATACCCTTTGAAAGCATTCAAGAGACACCGCGTCGCCGGATATCCAGTTTCAAGGGCGAGAAGGGAATCGGAGCTTTCCGACCATCGAGGCGCCCCGACTGAACGGGGCGAATGACGGGGTGCCGATCGCGGCGCCGCGGCGACTTACGGCGGCGGAGCGGCCGCATAGCTTGTGGAAAGCCGGCACTTGAGACACTCACGGCTCCTCAGCCGCTGCATTCTCGTCTTGCTCCTGGTTGTCGTTTCCGCCGCCACTGTACGCGCTCAAACGGCGATATCCGTCGTCGTTCCGTCGTACATGGAAGGTGTCAGCCCGGTCAACACCGACCGCATTCCTTACGCGTGCCGGTTGCGGCTCTCCGGACTGCTCGCTAGTAGGACGTACCGCTTCCTCAACCAGATGGTCGTCTCCTCCGACGCGGCCACGTCTGGCGGATCCGGCAACTGCATTTTCGTCACGCCATCCGGCGACTTCGTGCGGACGACAGGTGCCAGCCTTGCGACCGTCGGCAACTACGGCACGCTCACGACCGACGCGACGGGGACGTACGAGGGGTGGTTCATCTCCGAGTCGACCGGGAACGCGCGCTTCCTCCCCGGCAAGTACGTCTTCATGCGGATCTCGCTCAACGATGGCGGCTCCGGAACCACGGTGGTGACCCGGTTCACCACCAGTGACTCGATTCGGGTCCTCCAGCTCAGCCCTGCACCCTTCGACAGCACCGGAACCGGGCTGCGTGGCACGTCCTTCGCCAGGGAGAAGGACTTCGTCTTCACCTACGACAACACGGCAGGGACCGGGCGGCCGATCTCCGGGTCGTTCATCGAGAGGGACGGGACCAACAACTCCGTCTCGAACTCCTACAGCGCGTTCTATGGCAACGCTGTGGACGATTTCCGTGGGTCATTCGGCATGGTGCTGCCGAACCTGCTGCCCACCGGGGTGCTCCGGGTCGAACGCCGTGCGCTGGCCACCGGCGCTGTCGTGACCAGTGCCACCGATGCCGACGGGCTGTGGCCGAGCGGCGCTCTGACCGTGAACCCCGTAGGCGGGACCACCCCGATCGTGCTGAGCGGAGCGGACGTCAACTACCTGACCATCGGCCTCGCGATCGCCCCCTCTTCCCTATCGTTCGGCGATGTGGTCGTGAACACGAGTAAGACCGACAGCGTACTCATCAAGAACACCACCGCTGTGTCGATGACCATCAGCAGCATCGTCTCGAGTGACACCTCGGCGTTCGCGGTCACCTCGGCGTCGTCGGTGACATTGCCTGCCGGTGGCAGCGCGCAAGTCCGACTCGTCTTCCATCCTCGCTTCCTCGCGCCTCGCGCCGGCCGGATCACGTTCACCAGCAACAGTCCCTCCTCGCCCGACACGCTTCACCTCGAGGGCGACGGGGTTGCCCTGGCGACGTCGGTCATCGTCCCCCGGTTCATGGAAGGCATCAGCGGCATCAACAGCGACCGCATCCCCTTCGCGTGCCGGCTGCGGCTCTCCGGACTCGTCGCCAGCACGACGTACCGCTTCTTCAACCAGATGGTCAACTCCTCCGACGCGACCTCCTCCAGCGGATCCGGCAACTGCATCTTCTCCTCTCCCACCGGCGATTTCGTGCGGACGACGAGTGCCGACCTCGCCACCCTCGGCGACTACGGCACGTTCACCACGGATGCGACCGGTGCGTACACCGGTTGGTTCATCACCGAGTCGACCGGCAACGCGAGATTCCTCCCCGGCAAGTTCGTCTTCATGAGGATCTCGTTGAACGATGGCGGCCTCGGAACCACCGTGGCGACCCGGGTGACCACCACCGACTCCGTGCGAGTCGTGAAGCTCAATCCAGCCGCTACCGACAGCACGGGGACCGGGCTGCGCGGCTCCTCCTTCTCCAGGGAGAAGGACTTCGTCTTCACCTACGACAACACCGCGGGGACCGGACGGCCGATCTCCGGGTCGTTCATCGAGAGCGACGGGACCTCCAACTCCATCACGGAGCTCTACAGCGCGTTCTACTCCAACAGTGTGGACGGGCGGCTCGGGGCGTACGGCATGGTGCTGCCGAACCTGCTGCCGACCGGCGTGCGCCGGGTCGAACGTCGCTCACTGGCCGCGGGTGCGATCGTGGCCAGCGCCACCGACGCCGACGGTCTGTGGCCGAGTGGCGCCCAGACCGTGAATCCCGCCGGTGGGACGACCGCGAAGGTCCTCACCAGCGCGGACGTCAACCACCTGACCGTCGGCCTCGCGATCGCCCCCTCGTCGCTGTCGTACGGCGATGTGGTCGTGTCTGCTACCAAGACGGACAGCGTGCTCATCAAGAACACCACGGCCATCTCGATGATCATCAGCAACATCGCCTCGAGCGATACCTCGGCGTTCGACATCACCTCGGCCACCTCGGTGACATTGGCCGCGGGTGCCAGCACTCAGGTCCGCATCGTCTTCCATCCTCGCTTCCCCGCTCCGCGCGAGGGCCGGATCACGTTCACCAGCAACGGCCCCACCTCGCCGGACACACTTCACGTCTCGGGCAACGGAGTCGGCCTCGCGACGTCCGTCATCGTCCCCCGCTACATGGAGGGCATCAGCGGTATCAACAACGACCGCATCCCGTTCGCCTGCCGGCTGCGACTCTCCAAGCTGGTGGCCAACACGACGTATCGGTACTCCAACCAGGTGGTGATCTCCTCCGACCCCGCCACGTCCGATGGCGCAGGCAATCCCATCTTCGTGACTCCCTCCGGTGACTTCGTGCGGACGACGAGCGCCAGCCTGGCGACGCTTGGCGACTACGGCACATTCACCACCGACGCGACAGGGACGTACGAGGGCTGGTTCATCACCGAGTCCACCGGCAACGACCGATTCCTCCCCGGCAAGTTCGTATTCATGCGAATCGGCCTGAACGACGGCGGCGCCGGAACCACGGTGGCGACAAGGATCACCGCCAGCGACTCCGTGCGGGTCGTCAAGCTGAGTCCGGGCGCCACCGACAGCACCGGGACCGGACTGCGCGGCACGACATTCGCGAGCGCGAAGGACTTTGTCTTCACGTACGACAACACGGCGGGGACCGGGCGGCCGATCTCGGGTTCATTCGTCGAGAGCGACGGGACCTCCAATTCGATTTCGAATGCCTACAGCGCGTTCTATGCCAACAACGTGGAGGGATTCCCAGGGGCGTACGGCATGGTTCTCCCGAACCTGCTGCCGACTGGCGTCCGCCGGGTCGAACGCCGATCGCTGGCCAGCGGCGCCGTCGTGACCAGCACCACCGACCCCGACGGCCTGTGGCCGAGTGGGGCGCAGACCGTGAACCCCAACGGCGGGACGACCGCCGTCGTCTTGAGCGGCGCGGACGTCAACTACCTGACGGTCGGCCTCGCGATCGCTCCCGCCTCCCTGACGTTCGGCAATGTCGTCGTACCTGCGAGCAAGACCGACAGCGTGCTCGTCAAGAACACGACGGCCGTGTCCATGACGATCAGCAGCATCGTCTCGAGCGATACGTCGGCGTTCGAAGTCACCACGTCCACGCCGGTGACGCTGGCGGCGGGTGCCAGCACACAGGTCCGACTCGTCTTCCATCCTCGATTCCCCGCTCCGCGCGAGGGCAAGATCACGTTCACCAGCAACGGCCCCACCTCACCCGACACGCTTCATGTCGAGGGCACCGGCATCGGCCTCGCGACGTCGATCATCGTCCCCCGGTACATGGAAGGCGCCAGCGGGATCAACAACGACCGCATCCCGTTCGCGTGCCGGCTGCGACTGTCCGGACTCCTCGCCAACACGACGTATCGTCATTTCAACCAGATGGTCGTCTCGTCCGACGTTGCTGCGTCCGCGGGAGCCGGCAACCCCATCTTCGCGACGCCATCCGGCGACTTCGTGCGGACGACGAGTGCCAGCCTTTCGACCCTCGGCAACTACGGGACGTTCACGACGGATGCGACGGGTGCGTACACCGGGTGGTTCATCACCGAGTCGACGGGCAATGACCGATTCCTCCCCGGCAAGTTCGTCTTCATGAGGATCTCGTTGAACGACGGCGGCGCCGGGACCTCGGTGGTGTCCCGGATCACCACCAGCGACTCCGTGCGCGTCGTGAAACTGAGTCCAGGGGCGACCGACAGCACCGGGACCGGATTGCGCGGCGCATCCTCCGCCAGCGCGAAGGACTTCATCTTCACCTACGACAACACGGCAGGTACCGGGCGGCCCATCTCCGGGTCGTTCGTCGAGAGCGACGGGACCACCAACTCCGTCTCGAACTCCTACGCTGCGTTCTATGCCAACAGTGTGGACGGGTTCAGCGGAGCGTACGGTATGGTGCTGCCGAACCTGCTGCCGACCGGTGTGCGCCGAGTCGAACGCCGCTCGCTGGCCAGTGGCGCCGTCGTGACCAGCGCCACCGATCTCGACGGCCTGTGGCCGAGTGGCGCCCAGACCGTGAACCCCAACGGCGGGACGACCGCGGTCGCCCTCACCAGTCCAGACGTCACCTACCTGACCGTCGGCCTTGCGCTCGCCCCCGCGTCCATGTCGTTCGGCGATGTCGTCGTGGGCGTGAGCAAGACCGACAGCGTGCTCGCCGTGAACACGACCGGCGCGTCGCTGATCATCAGCAGCATCGTCTCCAGCGATACCTCGGCGTTCGCCGTCACCACGACCACGCCCTTGATCCTGCCCGTGGGTGGCAGCGCACAGGTCAAGTTCGTCTTCCATCCTCGCTACCCCGCATCGCGAGCGGCACGGATCACGTTCACCAGCAACGCCCCCACTTCGCCCGACACGCTGCACGTCGAGGGCAACGGGCTCGCCTTGGCGACGTCGGTCCTCGTCCCCCGATTCATCGAAGGCGTCAGCGGCATCAACTCCGATCGCATCCCCTACGCGTGCAGGCTGCGGCTTACGAAGCTCCTGGCGAATACGACCTATCGGTACTCCAACCAGATGGTCATCTCCTCCGACGCAGGCACGTCCAATGGCGCGGGCAACCCCATCTTCGCCACGCCGTCGGGCAACTTCGTCCGCACCGTCACGGTGGACTTCGACAGCGCGGGCCACTACGGGACGTTCACCACCGACGCGACGGGGGCATACGAAGGGTGGTTCATCACCGAGCCGACCGGAAGCGGGCGCTTCCTCTCCGGCAAGTTCGTGTTCATGAGGATTGCCCTGAACGACGGCGGCGCCGGAACCACGGTGGCGACTCGAGTCACCACCACCGACTCCGTGCGCGTGGTCAAGCTGAGCCCACCGTCGAGCGACAGCACCGGGACCGCACTGCGCGGCACGACCTCCGCCAGCGCGAAGGACTTCATCTTCACTTACGACAACACGGCGGGTACCGGACGGCCGATCTCCGGCTCGTTCATCGAGAGCGACGGGACGGCCAACTCCGCCTCCGAGTTCTACAGCGCGTTCTATGCCAACAGTGTGGACGGGTTACTGGGGGCATACGGCGTGGTCCTGCCGAACCAACTGCCGACAGGTATCCGACGGGTCGAACGCCGCTCGCTGGCCAACGGCACCATCGTGACCAGCGCCACCGACCCCGACGGCCTGTGGCCGAGTGGGGCGCAGACCGTGAACCCCTCTGGCGGGCCCACCGCCGTCGTCTTGAGCGGCGCGGACGTCAACTACCTGACCGTCGGCCTCGCGCTCGCTTCCACGTCCTGGTCGTTCGCGAATGTCGTCGTGCCCGCGAGCAGGACCGACAGCGTGCTGGTGAAGAACACGACTGCCGGGTCGCTCACCATCAGCAGCATCGTCTCGAGCGATACCTCGGCGTTCGCCGTCAGCACGACCACGCCGGTGACCTTGGCGGCGGGTGCCAGCACCCAGGTCAAGTTCGTCTTCCATCCTCGCTTCCCTGGACTGAAAGCGGGTCGGATCACGTTCACCAGCAACGCCCCCACCTCGCCGGACACGCTTCACGTTGAGGGCAACGGGCTCGCCCTGGCCACGTCGGTCATCGTGCCCCGGTTCATGGAGGGCTTGAGCGGCGTCAACAGCGATCGCATCCCGTACGCGTGCCGGCTGCGGCTTTCCGGACTTCTCGCCAGCAGGACGTATCGCCACTTCAACCAGATGGTCGTCTCCTCCGACGCCGCCACGTCCAACGGGGCAGGAAATCCCATCTTCGCCTCGCCGTCCGGCAGCTTCGTCCGAACGGTGTCCGTGGACTTCGACAGCGCAGGGCACTATGGGACGTTCACCACCGATCCGACGGGGACCTACGAAGGGTGGTTCATCACCGAGCCGACGGGCAGTGGGCGCTTCGTTCCCGGCAAGTTCGTCTTCATGAGGATCGCCCTGAACGATGGCGGGACCGGAACCACGGTGGCGACCCGAGTCACCGCCAGCGACTCCGTGCGCGTCGTCATGCTGAGCCCAACAGCCACCGACAGCACCGGGACAGGCCTGCGCGGCACGACCTTCGCCAGGGAGCGGGACTTCGTCTTCACCTACGACAACACGGCGGGGACCGGCCGGCCGATCTCCGGCTCGTTCATCGAAAGCGACGGGACCGCGAACTCCGCGTCGAACCTCTACAGCGCGTTCTACGCCAGCAATGTGGATGGTTTCCCGCGCGCGTACGGGATGGTCCTGCCGAACCTGCTGCCGAACGGGATCCGCCGGGTCGAACGCCGCTCGCTGGCCAGCGGTACGGTCGTCGCATCGGCCACCGACGCCGACGGCCTGTGGCCGAGCGGCGCGCAGACCGTGAACCCCATCGGCGGGCCCACCGCGGTCGTCCTCAGCAGCACGGACGTCAACTACCTGACCGTCGGCCTTGCGCTCGCCACCTCGACCTTGTCATTCGGCGATGTCTTCGTGTCCGCGACCAAGACGGACAGCGTGCTCATCAAGAATACGACCGGCTCGTCGATGACCATCAGCAGCATCGCCTCGACCGACACCTCGGCGTTTGTCGTGACCTCGGCCACATCGCTGACGCTGGCCGCGGGGGCCAGCTCGCAGGTCCGCATCGCCTTCCACCCCCGCATCCCCGATCAGCGCACGGGCCGGATCACGTTCACCAGCAGCGCCGCCACCTCGCCCGACACGCTCCACGTCAATGGCAATGGGATCCCCTTCGCGACCGCGCTCATCGTCCCCCGGTTCATGGAAGGCATCAGCGGCATCAACAGCGACCGCATCCCGTTCGCCTGCCGGCTGCGGCTCACCGGACTTCTTGCCAGCACGACCTATCGTTACTTCAACCAGATGGTCGTCTCGTCGGATGCGACCACCGCCGGCGGAGCCGGCAACCCGATCTTCGCCCCGCTGTTCGGCAGCTTCGTCCGGACGGCAACGGTGGACTTCGACACCACGGGGCACTACGGAACGTTCAACACGGACCCCTCCGGGATCTACGAGGGGTGGTTCATCACCGAGTCCACGGGTAACGCGCGATTCCTCCCCGGTAAGTTCGTCTTCATGAGGATCTCGTTGAACGATGGCGGCACCGGAACCTCGGTGATGACACGGATCACCACCAGCGACTCCGTGCGGGTCGTCAAGCTCGTTCCGGGAGCCACCGACAGCACCGGGACCGGACTGCGCGGCACGACGTTCGCTGCCTCCAGGGACTTCATCGTCACGTACGACAACACCGCAGGTACCGGACGGCCGATCTCCGGGTCATTCGTCGAGAGCGACGGGACCACCAACTCCGTGGCGAACTCCTACGCTGCGTTCTATGCCAACAATGTGGACGGGTTCCCGGGGGCGTTCGGCATGATCATGCCGAACCTGCTGCCGAACGGCATTCGCAGGGTCGAACGCCGCTCGCTGGCCACCGGCGCCATCGTGGCGGCTGCAACCGACGGCAATGGCTCGTGGCCGAGCGGTGCTCAGACCGTGAACCCCAACGGCGGGCCCACCGCGGTCGCCCTCAGCGTCACCGACGTCGGTTATCTGTCGACCGGCCTGGTGCTCGCGCCCTCTCCCAAGTTGTTCGGCAAGGTCGCGGTATCCACCAGCAAGACCGACAGCGTGCTCGTCACGAACTCCGCGGGTCAGGCGGTGACCATCAACAGCATCGTCTCGAGTGATACCTCGGCCTTCGCCGTCAACACCACGACGCCGGTGACGCTGGCTGCCGGTGCGAGCACGCAAGTCCAGCTCGTCTTCCATCCTCGCGTCGCCGGTCTGCGCGGCCGCCGGATCACGTTCACCAACACCGGCCCCACCTCACCCGACACGGTTCACGTCGAGGGTACCGGCATCGTTCCGTCCTTCACGCTCACACCTTCAGCCCTGTCGTTCGGCGCCGTGACGCCTGCCCAATCGCGGCTCGACAGCATGAAGGTACGCAACCTGGGCGTGGACACGCTGGTGATCGCCAGCATCGTGTCGAACAATGAACCGGAGTTCGAGCTCCTCAATACCGGGCCGGCGAACGTCCGGCCGGGAGACAGCCTCACCATCCGGGTGACCTTCCACCCGACCTCCCTCGGGCAGAAGGACGGCCGCATCACATTCGCGCACAATGGGGCGAGCTCGCCGGATACGATCCATGTCAGTGGGATCGGACTCCAACTGACTTCGCGCCTCCCGCGATACATCGCGGGCGACAGTGCCACCGGCGCGAATCGTGTTCCGTTCGCGTATCGCGCCCGCCTCGAGGGGTTGCTCCGCAGCCGTACGTATCGCTACTTCAACCAGGTGGTCACGTCGAAGGATTCGGCGAGCAGCAACGGCGCGGGGAACTGCATCTTCACGACCCCGTCCGGTAACTTCGTGCGCAGCACGACGCCCGGCCTGGGGGCCGCGGGCCACTATGGCACGCTGACCACCGACACCACCGGCGTATACGAGGGGTGGTTCGTCACGGAATCCAACGCGAACGCACGCTTCGCCCCGGCCGGCTTCGTCTTCATGCGCATCTGCCTCAATGACGGTGGCGCGGGGACGGCGGTCGTCAGCCGCATCACGACGACCGATTCCGTGCGGGTCGTGAAACTGGGTCCGGCCTCGGATGACAGCAGTGGCACCGGGCTCCGTGCCGCCGGCGGCGTCGCGCGCCAATTCGTCTTCGTCTACGACGACTCCGCGGGCACCGGCCGTCCGGTCTCGGGGTCGTTCATCGAGAGCGACGGAACGGCCAACACCGCGGAAAACGGCTACGCGAGCTTCTACGCGGACAACGTCGAAGCCGTGGCGGGGGCGTTCGGCATCGTGGTACCGAATGCGCTGCCGAACGGGATCCGCCGGATCGAGCAGCGCTCGTTGGTGGGCAACGGCCTGATCGGGCTCGCGATGGACGGCGATGGCGCGTGGCCGAGCGGGGCCGGCACGGTCAACCCCGTGGGCGGCCCGACCGCGATCGTCCTGACCGCGAGCGACCTGAATCACGTGACGGGTGTCGAGCCGGGGCCGAACGCCGTGAGGCGATTCATGCTCTCGCAGAACGGCCCGAACCCGTTCTATCCGACGACGACCTTCCGCTTCTCCGTCGCCGAGGGCGGACTCGCCACGGTGGTGATCTACGACGTGCTCGGCAATGTCGTGGCGACGCCGTTCCGTGGACAAGTGACCCCGGGTCAGGAGTACGCGGTCAAGCTGGACGGGAGGAAGCTGCGCCCCGGCGTGTACTGGTATCGCCTCAAGTGCGGCAATCGGATCGCGACGAAGAAGATGGTGCTGCTGCACTGAGGGCGTTCGTTCGGGGATCGACCGCAACGCGCGCTCCGCTCACCTCGTCACGGCGATTCGCACCGTGCGTACGCCACCCGCGAAGCGCAATTGGCCGAAATAGACCCCGCTCGGCACCTCGATCTCGCCGGGCCCCGCCAGGTCCCAGGTCACCTGCGTCCGCCCCGCGGCGAGTTTGCCCTCGAAGGGGGTTGCCATGCGTCGTCCCTGCGTGTCGAACACCTCGAGCTTCGCGGCCAACTCGAGCGGCGAATCGATCTGGAACTTCACCTGCGGGGCGCGTGGGTTCCATTGCATCAAACTCATCGTCAGCCCACGCGCCGACGAGCGATACTCATCCACGGAAGTCACGCTCGGTGCGGCCAGCGTGAAGTCGCTCCCATTCCAGATCACGCGCGTGAACGCGATGCCGATCGCGCCCGGCGACCAGGCCGTGAAGCCGCCGAGATAGTCGGCACCGGCCACGTGGAGCTCCTCGCTGCCGCTCCAGCCTGTCGCCGTCGGCACGCCATTCAGGTAGTCCCGAAGGATCACCGGCGCACTCCAGTGAGCCGGTGTGGTGTCCGCCGGGCTCTCCCCCGGCTGGAGCGCGATGAAGCGGATCGTGGTCCCACCGTTTTCGCCCGGCGGCGAACCCGCGTTCGAGAACATCAGTCGCCAGCTGAGCCCCGTGCCGTCCACCGAGAATACGTGAGGTCCTTCCATCTGAGTGACCTTGGTGACGCTCCGGAGTGTCGTCGGGAAGTATCCGAGGTCGTGCCACGCGTTCACGTTGCCGGGATCGCTGCGAGCGACGCCCACCACGAGACCGCCACGACCCAGTTTCGTGTCCACGGAATCGTGGGCGCCGAAGTACATGAGCAGGCAATCGGGCTGCTCGGGGTCGTGCATCACATACGCGTCACGGAACTGAGTCTGACCGCTGTAGATCGGCGGGTCGGGCACAGCCCATCCCGTATTCGCCGCCTCCCACACCATGACACGCTCGGGATCCCACACAGTGTTCGAGGTGTCGAGCAGCGCCGTGGACGCGTAGCCGATGCGCTGGTCTTCATGCTCATCCACGCCGGTGTAGAAGAGGTACGTGCGCCCGTGCGTCTCGATCACACTGGGCGACCACACGTGATTGCGATTCCACCACGTCGTGTCCACTGCGAATGCGAGCGTGTCGACGACCCAGTGCAGCAGATCCGCCGACCACGCATGTCCGAACGTGGTCTCGGCGATGTGGGTGCCGCCACTTCGCTGGTAGATGAAGTGGAACAGCTGGCGCGATCGGACCGTCACGGTCGTCGACTCCGGGGTGACCACGGTGTCCAGGTGGGACACGTAGTTGTGGAAGAACGCGAACTCCTTCACCGACACATTGCCGTCGGGATCGTGGAACACCGAGTAGGTGGGATGAACATCGGAGACCACGTGGAAGACCGGCTCACCGCCTTGCCCGCGAACGGCGCTGGGACTGGCCGCGATGACAAGCAACAAGAGCGGCAGCCACGCGGCACGCATTCGACCCTCCCGTCCTCCGAGTCGTCGGTTCTCTCGAGCAATCTTCCACATCTCTCGCGCTGGATCCTCCGGCGCTGGCCCGAGTACGGGACTGGCGGGAGCCGGGCCCCTCAGCGACAAATGAACGACGCCTCGTCCGGATAGTAGTACGAGGGCAAGAGGCTGTCGGCCACTCCCGCAGAGTTCTCCCATCGAATGCTCCGGATCTTCGGTCTGAGCTTGATCCCCGCAGAGTCCCTGACCGGCGCATTGAACGTGCAGTAGCCGTCACATTCGCAGGCGCATGGTGGCGGGCAGTCCCTGGGATCCATCGCCAGCCGACCGAATGGCTCCTGAGGGAGTGAAACCTGGACCGGGCCTGTCGCGGTCTCGAGGGTCAGGACCGTGTGGTAGGCCAGGTCACGGGGATTGTGGACCCAGCCGCGCGCGGAATCCGCGCTCAGCCAGCACCACTCAGGCCAATCGAACACCCTCGGCGGTAGGTCTCCAGCGGACCCTGAGTTGCCCCCCGCCCACGTGACAACCCCCAGCCTCGGGAAGCGAAGCTCTCCACCCGTCACCTGCGGTGGAGCGAGGATCGCAACCGAGCCGAAGGGTGCGATGTTGGCGGACGACGGCGTCACGACCATCGCCGTCTCACCTTGGGCGGTCGAGTACCAGAGGTAGACACGCACGTCGTGTGCGGTCTTGTCACCGGTGTTGGTGAGCCAGCCTCTGCACGTGCCCGAGGCGGGCAGGTCCCAGCGTTGCATTTCCACGTACGCCGGCAGATTGACGCCGTAGCGATTGATCTCTCCCTCGCTGGGCGCACAGCCACCGTTGACGGCGGCGAACACACAGGCCGCGATGGCCAGCACCGGCGCACGGAGGGGGTTGCCGACCGGACGAGTGTGAAGTCCGACATCGCCTGTGCTGCCCCACGGTCGCGACACCGCCGTCCTAAGGTGCTGCAAGCAGTGCGACACGACTGCCAGCATCGTCGCGCGAATGGCGGCCTCCCATGGTCTCATAGGCGAGTGAGACTCATCCGGGGGCGAAGAGTCATGTCGATCAAGGCCGCCACTCGCTCGATCAGCAGGCGAGTCTCGCTCTGCGTCGAAGGCTTCCTTGAGGACCGCCTTGAATCTACACTCCGTCCCGATCGGCTCCTAAGGACAATCGTGCTTGGAACGTCACCCGCCGGCTCTGCTCCAAGCCCCATATGGGCGCGGCCGCCTGAGCGCACTCAGGCGGCCGCGTGTCCCGTTCCTCGCTATCGATAGTGCTGTTTCACGCTACCCCAGCTGCCCGATCGCGTCGCGGTGGACACGCAGTTCTCGCCGCTGAGTCCGATCGGATTCGCGCAACCCGGCTCGAAGACCGACACACGCAGGTGTGCCTGGAACTTCTCGCCGTCGTTGCGATTGACGTTCAGCCCCGGGTTGGCGTCCCCAGGGGCCGTGCAGTACCGGATGGGCATCGTGCAGGCGCTGTTGGCCGGCAGCGTGAACCTGAACTTGTACGTGCCGGGCACCACCAGGGTCGCGACGAGGTCGGTGTTGCCCGCGCTGGACGACTTGACTCGCACTCCCAGCGTGGCATCGGTGCCCCCGTGGGCGCACTCGGCAACGTGACTGATGGTGAGCTCGTAGGTCCTACCCTTCTCCACATCCCAGTTCTGAACGCCCGAACCGGTCGGGCCCGACACGCAGCCTCCGTCTACAGGGACGACGCTGACCAGTCGAGCCTCTGCACGGACCGACGCGGGCGTCACGAGCACCGCGTACGCAAGAAGGGCTGACAAGAGGTGGCGGCTCATGTGCGCGGCGGTCAGCGGTAGAGCGCCTTGACCGCCCCCCAGGTGTCGCGTCGGGTCGGCGTCGGCGTGCACCCGATGTCGCTGTGACTGCTGCAGAGCGTCAGCTCATCGCCGGAGACGAGCGTGAGGCGCAACGCATTCACCGTGATGGAGCCTGCCGCGGCGATGCGCTCGTTGATGACCAGCGTCGCCACGCCGGGAATCGAGACCGTCTGGTTCGCGGCACCAGTCACGACCACGGAGACACCCGCGAACACGAGGCCGCTGATCTCGGTCGAACCGGTGAGGGCGTCGCAGGCCGCTCTCGAGCTGGATCCGACACTGGCGCACGAGAGCGCCGCTGCCGTCCCGGCGAAAGCGCTGACGTTGACCATCGTGGCCGCGCTGGTCGCCAGCAGGCTACTGCCCTGCGAGCTGCAGGACGTCGGACCCGACGTGAACACCGCGTCCGTGCAGCTCGCGAGCGAGGCCGAGATGGAGCCGCCGGCCGACGCGAGCAGGCCGGTGTCGGCGTAGAGTCGCGTGCTCGGAAGCGGTACTGCCACCTTGACTTGGGCCCCGTACGCGCGACCGCTGAACGTCACGACGGTGTCGGCGGCCGTCGCCAACGTTCCCTCGCGGGCTCGCTGAACGTTGCCGCTCTGGGCACGAGCGATCACGGGTAGGAACGTCGCGGCGAGTGCGAGGCAGGTGACTGCTGAACGCAGGGACTTCCGATCGAGTCGCAACATTGCATACTCCTCCAGCGGCCTGGTGGGTGTGCGAACGAAACCAGCCGGTGATGGCCAATCCGTCCCACGTTCACCACGCTAGCCAGCCGGAGGAATCGGGAACATCAGGCGATGGCCCTATTGTCGTGTCGGTGAATCCCCGAGTGGAAGGTCAGGAGACTCCTCGCCGAGCTGCTGGCGCTGGGCACCGAGCCCGCACCGACGGTAAGTTGCGCAAGCTCGCGTCAGGCGGCGCCGGGTCGCACCGACCGCACTCGTCGCTCTACCGTGTCAACCCTTTAGGCCACGGGGGCGTCTAAGCACGGGTCTCACGCCCGGCACGTTGCCCGCATCGGTTGGTCCATCCGCTGTACAGTTCGCACCCCGCCTTCGAGGAGAAGCTCACTTGCGACTTCCCTGTGCGCTCGCCGCATTCATCTCGGTGCTCTCGTCTTCGGCGGTCGCGGCTGCGACGCCGGATCTGCAGGCCCAAGCCGAATCGTCATTCGTCGCGGCCCGGTTCAGCGAAGCCGACGACTTCTACGCGAAGCTCCTCGCCCGCCAGTCACGCGACACACTGGCACTGCTCCGCCGCGGACAACTGGCGCTCTACTCCAACCGATTCGCCGACGCCAAGGCGCTCCTCGAACGAGCAGGCGCCGCGGGAGCCGCGCAGGTCCGAGTGGCGGCGCTACTGGGCGAGACCGCGTATCGCCAGGATGACTACGCAACGGCGGCGCGATTCTTCCGTGCGGCGGGACGCGAGCCGCGAGCTCGCAAGCTCGAGGCCATTGCACCGTCGCGGCCGTGGCGGATCGAGGGCCCGGACAGCGTGGCGATCCCCATGGTGCAGGTGGACCCGCTGCCGCTGATCCAGATGACGGTCAACGGGCATGGGCCCTATTACTTTCTCATCGACACCGGCGGCGGCGAACTGGCCCTCGATCCGTCGATCGCCGACTCGCTGCAGCTCGAGCGCTACGGCGAGGAGATGGGGACATTCGCCGGCGGGCGGCGCAGCGGCGTCATGCAATCGCGCGTGAGCTCGCTGGGACTCGGGCCGCTCACGATCCACGATGTGCCGATCGGGCTGCTCGACACCAAGCGCCTGACGCGAATCGCGAACGGCAGGCCCGTCGCGGGCATCGTGGGCACGGTGCTGCTCTACCACTTCCGCGCCACGCTGGACTATCCGCGCGCGCAGCTCGTGCTCCAGCGCCGAGGCACTCCCCAACGAGCTGGCCCCGCGCCGGCCGGGCGCATCGAGGTGCCGTTCTGGATGGCGGGCGACCACTTCATGGTGGCATCGGGCACGGTGGATTCGAGCGGTGCCGAGGCCTGGTTCGTGGACAGTGGCCTCGCCGGCGCAGCGCTGACCGCCCCCGCCTCCACGCTGATCGAGGCGGGGATCGCGGTGCCCGACACGAGCGCCGGGATGACCGGGCAGGGCGGTGGCGGGCCCGTGCGTGCCGCGCCCTTCCGCGTGCGCCGGCTCACGCTGGGTGCTGCCGAGGCCAAGGATCTCCTGGGGATCTTCGGGGCGTTCCCGCCGACGCTCGAGTACGCGATGGGATTCCGGATCGGCGGCATCATCTCGCACGCGTTCCTGCGCAAGTGGAGCGTGACGTTCGACTTCGCGCGCATGCAGATCCTGCTCGATCCGAAGGCTCAGCCGTGAGTTCGGTGGGAATCGCTGATGCGAGTACTGCGCCTGACCGGCAATCTTCGGGGCGCTCACCTTGCGGCGGCGCCCCTCCGATATCTCTCCGACTTCCTCCCGGACACTCCCAAGCTGGAGATTCGCAGCCTGCTAGCGCAGGACGATGAGAGGTCGATGCAAACGTTCTCCATCAACATCCAGGATCACGAAATAGAACCCTGCGGCGATGCGCTCGCGCTCGCGGGACCAGACGAATTCATGCCGCCCCGGCACTAGGTCCCGATCTGCGAGGATCGTCATCAGGCGACCACTCACGTCGACGATGCGAAGGCTGACATGCGCGGCGCGCGGCAGGTCGGCGCTGATGCGGAACTTGGTTGTCACGGGATTTGGGATCGGACGACCCAACTGGACACGAGCCGCCCCAACTGAGCCGGGCACATCGACGAAACCCGGCAGCATCGTGTTCAGGAACATGCGAGTGGTTTCCAACTCGCCCCCCACGTCGACGACCCAGTAGAGCGTATCGCGCTCAAACGCGGGTCCTGAGCCAGCATGAAAATTGGCAGTCAGACAGAACTCCTCATCAGCGAGGAGGAAGCGCTGGCCGGAAAATGGGGCCGAGCCTCCGGTGAGCCAACCCCGCGTATCAGTTAGTTGGTAGGACACCGTGTCCGCGCAGGCGCTCGTGTTGTGGACACAAAACGCACCCGTGGTCCCAATGGAGTCGAATGCCACCGTCTCGTTGGGCGCCGGGGTCGTCTCGAAGCTACTGGCTCCGTCGACGACCACCGCGGTCGTACAGGTCGATCTGACCGTCGTGTCGGAACAATCGGACACAGTCATGGTCGCCGAGTAGGTGCCAACGGGCGTGCTCGCGGTCGGGCACTGCACCGTGAAGCACACCTGCTCGCCGGGCGCTGCGACAAACGACGTGTCGTAGGTGCAGCCCGAAAACGTGTTCGACCCCTTCACGCACATCGTTGTCGATGTCGGTAGGGGGTTCGTCACGCAGTACGTGAGAGCGATCGAAGCAGCGCCACTGCAGATCGACGCAGGAGGGGCACAGGATACAGTGGGGACTCCCATGTCGAGGCGAAAGATCAAGAACTCGCGATGATTGAAGCCTGGGAAGAACGGAGCATCCGTGGAAATTTGATTCCCCGAGTCGTACCAAGCCCGCCGTGCAGATGCCGTAATCGCTGGAAACTGGCCCCAGACTCCGTAGCAGCCAACCGGACCGTTGGCGCAACCCACCGCCGGGAGGACCCATCCGCCGGGCGGGGCTGGAATGAGATTGGCCATCTGCTGCGCCAGGTTCACCGGAACCTGTGGGCACTCGGGACTTAGATCTTGATCTGCGTAAGTGACCCGCCATCGAGGGTGGTCAGAGAAAGTCGGCTGCCCATCAACGATGAGATCGTGGAGGAGCCCCTGCGCAACGCCATCGTCGCTCCAGCATGCGATGTAGAGATATCGATCGGAGGTCGTGAAGTTGACCGCGGCGGTTGCAGGGTGACAGGCAGTCACGCCGGCTGGATGCAACACCATGCCTACCTGTTCCGAGGCGGCGCTGTAGATCGCGAACTGATTGTCACAGGTGATGTGGCCCGAGATCGAATACGGCGAGGCGATGACGGGCGAGAGCGCCGATCCGATCACTGCGGTGATGAGGAGGGCCCCGATGCGGCCGCACAGCGGTGTCCGAAACACGAGCCTGGCAGCACGCATGGTTGGTCTCCTGACGCGGTGGTGAGTCCTTTCGGGCCATGTTCATGCTCTCGACGATAGTCGATGACTGACGCTGCCACCAGCGCTAAACACCGGAAGACGAAACTAATCGTCGCTCGGGATCCGCTCCGCTGCACTGGGCCCCTCATCCCTCACCCTTGTGAACGGTCAGGATCAACCGCCCGCGCGGCCGCCATCAATGTCGGGCTCCGGCTTCGCGACCTGCGCTTCGTTCCGCCAGTCCCACCGTGAGATACACCAGGTTCCAAGACGCCACGCTGGTCACGAAGAGCGCATCCTTCGACGCGCCATTGTTGGCCAGCACGAACTCCGCCGTCGCGATGACGAACGTCGACGCCAAGATGATCCACGGGCTCTTCGGATTCGTGAAGTCCTGACCTGCCGCCACGCCGAGAATGCCGGCGCCAAGGGTGATTCCGGGGAGCGTGCCTTTTTCGTTGTCGTAGGCCGCGCTTGAAACGAGTGCGATGACAGCCTCGTTCACGATGATCTGCAATGCGCGGTTGCTGTGCGTAAGTCGGGACACCGCTGGGACGGAGTCCCCAACCGCCGCCTGAGGCGGCGTGGGCCGCGGCGCCAGCCGGGTCCCCCACACCGCGCGGAGATTGAGCGTGAAGCCCGCGAGCGACGGATTGAACTTCGTTCCGGACGAGCTGGCGAGGGCCGGTGTTTCCCAGGTTGCGGAGCCAATGGACCCGATGCCTTCTGCCGAGAGCATGAAGTTCCGCCAGAACCGGAAGGAGAGCCCCGGTCCGGCGCACGCGCTGATCCCCGTGAACAGGTGGTCACTCATGCCACCGCCTGAAGTGCCACCCGCGACCAGACTGAACCCGACGAACGCGTAGGGCGCGAAGGCGCCGCGCGCGAACGAGCGCCGAAAACGCATGCCGACGTTGTACGTGTTCAGCTCGAACTCCGTGAACTGGCTCCCCGACGGCGTCTGCACCAGCACAGGGGGCAGCAACTCCGAGCCGCCATACAGGTGAAGCCCAAACGCCCACTTCGCGTCCAAGTTCATCAAGTAGCCCAGGCTGATCATCATGTCGGGAGTCGAGGCCACATCGTTCGGAATGTCGAAAACGGACTTCTCGAATGCGGCGGCGCCGCCGTAGCCGAACCACACTTCGTGCTTGGGATCGTTCGCGGCGGCGAGTCCGACACCAGGCGCGAATTCCATCAGGCCCAGGACCAGCATGGTCGTGAAGCGGCCCCGCATGGAATCCTCCCGGATCAGCTCCGTGCGTGTGCACACATCCCGGAGCTCAATTCCGCTACCCCGCAACCGTACTTGTGACAGACTCCGTCACTGGCGCGCGAGCGAGTCGCACCACGCCAGGACGGCGGGTGCGAGCGGGCCGTGCTTTCCCGCGACCTTTCGCACAGGGGCCGGAGCGAACCCGTGGGCGCGCGCATCCGCCATGGCCTGCGCGGTCTGCTGATCGGTGAACTGCAGGCTGGGGTGGGCGGCGCTCGGGGGCGCGACTTCTCGGAACACCTGGATCGGCAACCGCGTGCGCTCGGGAGCCGACGAGAACCGGGCGTCGTCGATACCCCTCCGCTGGTAGTTGGTGGACACCGGTGCCACGCCTCGCCAGCGCTCCGGCCGAGTCAATGCCTGCGCCCAGACCGTGTGTCCCCCGGCCTCCCATCCCGTAAGGAACGCCTTCGGCTCTCCGCCCCACAATCGGTGGACGTCGGCAAGCACGGCCGCGAGGCCGGCATCGTCGAAGGCAAAGTCGTTCTTGGGGTCCAACGAGCCCCACTCGGCCGGCGTGTACGAATAGTGGTCCAGCGTGCGACTGCGGGCTCCGCCGCATGTGAGCACTTCCGGCGCGACGAGGATCAGCGGCAGGCGATCGCGCGCGGCTACGAAGGCGTCGAGATTCGCCCGGAACTCGCGAGCGGCATCGGGAATGACCACCACAACGCTCCACGTTCGGCCTTCCGACCAGCCGGCTGGGAGCGCGACGTGATAACGCATCACATGGGACGTGGCCTGGTGATCGGTGACCTTCTGTGCCGTGGGAGCGCTGAGCGCGAGCGAGCTCCATGCCAGGATCGTCCCCAGGCATGCCCCAAGACGGGCGGCCCGCAACATCGACCCATTCGCCAACGAGCGCAATCTCCCTCCTGCTTGATCTGCGCGGCCAGGAACTCAGGAGTAGAGGGCCGAGGACGACATCATCGGGCGAACGACATCGCCTTCGTACGGCTCTCTCCATCGATCGAGAGCTTGTAGAAGTAGAGTCCGCCCGCGACTCTCGCGCCCTTGTCGCTGGTGCCGTCCCAGATGACGAAGTTGTTTCCCTCGGGGCGCTGCTCGCGGACCAGCGTGCGCACCCTTCGCCCGCGGAGATCGAACACCTCGAGCACGACCTGGGTCGCACGAGGGAGGCGGAAACGGATCGTCGTGGAGGCGGCGAACGGGTTCGGGAAGCTCTGCTCCAGGTCGAACGTGGGCGGACCGCCGGGCGGTGGCGCGGGGGTCGCGGGAAACGACGAGCACGAGTCGATGGGCACTTGTGACGCAGGGACCGTGTTGGCTCCCCACTCGTAGGGCATGACGCACGGGGTTCCGTCCGGCACGATGTTCGCGCCGCTGATCACGTCCACGTACTCGGCGTAGAGCGTCCACTTGCCGTTGTAGTTGTTCCCGATCGTGGCATTGGCGAAGTAGAGGTCACAGTACTGTTCCGGATTCTTCACGATGAACACCGGGAGCTTCCGCAACGCCGCGTAGAACGGCGAGCCCACCGCCGAGACCTGCTCGGGTGTCCTGCCCCTGCCCATTTCCACATAGCCGTCGAACAGTGACTGGATCGAGGCACGCACGGCTTCGACGATGACGGCTTGGGTCTCCGGCGTGGTCCGACCGATGTCGCCATCCCCGAAGATCGTGAAGCTGTCGCCCGCGAGGTTGCGGACGGTGCCACCTCCAAGGTTGAAGCAGTCGTGGAAGTCTTTCTCCTGAAGGGCGTACCCCGCCCAACCGACGGGGTTGCGGTTCGCGGCGACCAGGGTCTCGATCAGGTCGTTACGATGCCGAGTCTGATCCGCGATCGCCGGAAGCTGAGTGCCGAGCTTGACGCGCCCCTTCTCCGAGCCATTGTCACGCGTCGCGCCCGCCATCCCGTACACGTTGTTGCCCCATGCATACGCCCAATGCCCCAGGCGGAGGGCATTCTCGAGTATTCCGTAGGTTCGCTGATCGGCGTTCGTGACGACGTGCCCGAAGGCGAAGAGATCCGTCAAGCTGTGGAGCCCGTGCGCCTCGTAGTGAAGCGCCTGGTTCCAGTACGCGGGGCTCGTGCGCGCAAGACTGGCGTAGTAGAGCGCCAGCCGATGACAGCCGACGTACCAGGCGACCGCCGCGCTCGAGAAGTGCCAGTCGTTGGACAATGCGATGCGGAGCATCTCATCGCCCCACCACACCGCCTCGTTGAGATCATTGGTCGCGGTGTTCGGCCCCGGGGGGTCCCACGGCGGCCACAGCCCGCTCGCGATGTAGCGCAGGTAGCGCTCTTGAGGGATGGCCGCGGGCCGCCAACCGCAGTCCTGGAAGAGCGGCGGTCCGAAGCAATCGGTCCCCAGGGCGAATCCGAGTGTCGGGGCATCGGCGTCGGTCAGATAGCAATTCCCGATCACGCAGAACACGGTGCGTCGGTAGTCCCCGTAGATGGCCGCGAGTTCGCCCATCGTGAAGGTCGGCGGCGTTCCCGTCGCCGCGCCCGTCCAACCGGCCACCTCCAACGTCGTCGCGCTCACCTGGGACGTGTCCGGGATGTAGATCTTCACGTTTCCCGCAGCCTGGTCCCACCCGGTCCAGTAGCTGTTGTCCTGCAGGCCCTTGATGTTCGTCTTATGTGTTCCCTCGGTGGTTCGGAACCCGACGGCAAAATACTTCGTGTCTGAATAGACCAGCTGTCGAGCAGAGGCCGTCCTGGTGATCATGCCGGTCGGCGCCGGAAGCTGGATCGAAGGGTCGATCCGGACCTTCGACGCGCCCCTGTCCACGAGGAGCTTGTGCTCCTCGGAGTTGTAAGCATGGAGAGGCGAGGCGAGGAAGAGCACACTCGCGACGGCCGAGATTCCGCTGGGGAGACGAGGCAAGGGGCCCTCCTACCGGAGGATGCGCTCGAGCGTTTGTCGAAGGTAGCAACGCCATTGCTGCCCAGCAATAGGAATTTGGGACGCCTGTCGCTCGACTGGATTCATCAGCGGAGCGGGAAGACAAGGCAGCCCGGGTTACTCGACGGATCTGGCCGGAGTATGGTCGTTGCGGTTCGAAAGTTCGCGTTCGAACTTGCACCGATAACTGGAGTCGTCACCGTGGGCGGAGACGCACCACGCGATCACAGGAGGAGTCATGAAGCTGAACCCGTACCTCGCATTCGACGGCACGTGCCGCGAGGCGTTCCAGACCTACGAGAGGATCCTCGGCGGCAAGATCGTGTTCATCCAGACCATTGGCGAGTCTCCGATGGCGGCGCACTCGCCGGCCGAGGCGCACGACCGGGTCATGCACGTCTCGCTGCAGCTCGGCGACCAGACACTGCAGGGCGCCGACACACCTCTGGGACAGTTCACCCAGCCGGCGGGCTTCTGCGTCGCCCTGCATTTCGACTCGGTCGCCGAGGGCGAGCGCGTGTTCAAAGCCCTGGGTGAAGGCGGCAAAGTGCAGATGCCGTTTCAAGCCACGTTCTGGGCCAAGGGCTTCGGCATGGCGATCGATCGCTTCGGTACGCCCTGGATCGTCAATGCCGAGCAGACGGCATGAGATGTCCGCGCTCACCCGGGCAGGTAGCTCGAGGCTGATCGGGCCGGACGCTACAGCGAGAAGTAGTACGTGACCTTGGCGAGGAACACGTTGTTCGCGTCGGCCTTCAACAGCTGGGTGGCGTTGGAGTTCATGTTGAACTCGCCCGTGTTGTCGGCGTCGCTGCGCTCCTGGCTCCACACCAGGAAGAGCGCCGATCCGGGCCGGTACTCCCAGCGGAACACGGCGTTGCCACGCAGCGACTTGAAGTTGAAGTCCGGGTTCCCCGGCGTGACGCTCGAGCCCGGGTACGGCGTGCCCAGGTAGTCGTACTGGTCGAAGTCGTAGCTCTTGGGCTGGGCCAGCGACTTGAACTCGTAGTAGTCACCCGACGAGATCAGCGGCTGGATGTACGTCTGCAGGCTGACGTTGGGCGTGAACGCCCAGTTGAGCCGGATGTTGGCGACCAGTGTCTTCTGGTCCAGCTCGGCAAAGACGTACCGCCGCCCGTAAGTGCCACTGGCCGCGGGGTCGTCGAACTGGTCCACGTACTGCACGTCCTGGATCACCCGTTCGAATCCCGGTCCGACCCGCAGCGTGACGTTGGAGACCGGCTTCCACTCGATACCGGGGTAGACATTCCACACGTACGACTGGTTCTCCGGCTGTGAATAGGTGTAGCTCTCGATGAAGTAGAAGAGCTTCGCCTTGCCGTCCGTGTCGTAGTACATGAACGCTTCGAAGCCCGGCTTGTTGAGCATCAGCGGGCCGCCTCGCGTGCGCCGGTTATTCGTCGTCCCTGGGTTGTAAGCGAACTTGTATTCCCAGGAGTGGTTGTTGGCGAACTCGGTGAAGCCACCGCCCCACACGCCCGCCCAGAGTATGTTGCCCTGGAAGTCGGCGCTGCCGAAGACGGCGCCGATCACGTCCTGGTACTTCGTCACCTTGTTGGTCTCGGTCCACTTGTAGCCACCGCCGGTGTGCCCGTTGATGACGTCGGCACGCGACATGAAACCCACGTCGTTGACGTCGAACTTCGGGGTCATGAAGCCGAGGGCGGCGTTGCCGAACACGTTCCCCTTCTGCTTGTTGAGCCACAGTCGCGTGCCGTAGCCCGTCAGCGAGGTCGCGCCCGGCTCCATGCGGTAGAGATCGTTGTCCGGCGCATCGGGACGCTGCAGGTAGTGCTGCGAGTTCTGCTGGAGTGCGGAGATGCGCGCCTCGGTACCCTCGATGTGCGACATCGCGGACCAGCCGGAGATCACCCATTCCTGGTCCTTGTCGAGGAAGGCCCAGCCGTCGAGGCCGGTCATGAACGACTGGCCATTGAGCTCGTCCTCCAGGCGCGCGGCATCGCCGTCGAAGTTGCGTACGGCGGCGCTCGCCATGAGGCCAAGCCCCTGCTGGCGCTTCTTGAACTCCTTCTGCGTCCGCACCACTCCGTAGTAGGTGAGCGGTTCGACCACGGCGTTCGAACTCAGGCCGCTGCTGTAGAGGTCCGCGGTCTCCTCCGCGGTGACCGCGTGCAGCGTGCCGAAGTTCCAAGACGGGCCGAGCTTACCGATCAGCTTGCCGGCGCCGAGGATGCTGGTCCCCAGCGGGACGTCGGAGTAATCGGCATCAGGGGTGCTGCCCTGGATGCTGCGGCCGATGCGACGGCTGTAGAAGAACGTCGGCTCCGGCCAGTTGAACCCCCAATAGTCATTGGCGCCCTCGTTGCCGAAGCGGAAGACCGAAGAACCTTCCACGAAGAAGGGTCGCTTCTCCTGGAAGAACGTCTCGACGTCGCTCAGGTTCACGACCGCGGGGTCCACCTCGACCTGACCGAAGTCCGGGTTGACCGTGGCATTGAGCGTGAGCCGGCTGCCGACGCCCATGCGCAGGTCGAGGCCGCCAGCGGGGATGTAGCGTGAACCGTCGTTGAAGGGGTTGCCTTCAGGGGCACGCACGAACTCCGCCTTCTGCGTGTAATAGGGCGTGATCTCGAGCGAGCGACCCGGCGAGACCTGCTCGATCCCCACCAGGTCGGGGAAGCGCGACACGAAACCCGCTTCCTTCTTGGGCTGGTAGACGAGGAAATCCTCTTCCGTGTGGCGCTCGATCCGGCGCCGGAAGTTCACACCCCAGCGGTACGAGTCGGCCTTCGAGAAGCGGAGCTGTGAGTAAGGTATCCGCATCTCGACGGTCCACCCCTGGTCGTCCACCTTGGTCTTGGCGGCCCAGACGCCGTCCCACGACGCATCCTCGGCGCCGTCATTGGAGAGCGTGCCGTCGAACAGCGTGCCGGCGCAGTTGACGAGGAAGTAGTAGCCGCTGCGCCGGTCGTAGTAGGGGTCGAGGTAGATCGAGAAGCGGTCGGCCGGGACCGAGACATCGCGGCGGGAAAGTCTCACCAGCAGCGATTCGGGGGCCGTGTCGTAGAGCCGTGCGCCGACGTAGAGCGCGTCGTCGTCGTAGGCGAGGCGGACCTCGGTCTTCTGGCTCGGCGTGCCGCCCTCGTGCGGGTCGCGCTGCTTGAACTCGGTGATGGCGTTGCCGTTCTGCCACACCGGCTCATTGAGTTGGCCGTCCACCGAGATCACCTCGGACAGCCGCACGGCGACGACCGGCGGGTGGCTGTTGCGCGAGGACGGCGCGCTGACGCCGTTGGCCGCCGGCACGCCGGCGCCGTTGGCCTGCGCGACAGCGGCGGCTTTGGTGGCGAGCGAATCGGCCGCGTACGCGCTGCCGCTCAGGACCAGGGTCATCGCGAGTGTGATGAGGCAAGGCTTCATCGTCGTCCACCAGGGTAGGCCGGCGCGTGGCTGAGGCGTACCCTTGGACGGCAGCATCTCGGAGAAGGTTGGCTCCGCGCCCGGGTCGCCTCGGTTGGGCACATTGGAGGAGTTTCGAGGCGACCGTCTGGTCGCGAGCGACCAACGGGGGACAATGTACGACGAGTGTCGTACTTCGCGGGCCGTCCGCGGCCGAGCGGCCGTGGCCCGCGCCTCGGAAGCAGGCGCGGTTCGAGCGCGCGCGCCCTTCCCTTCGACTGGCGATCGCGTCGCAACCGAACGGATCAGTTCTCGCCGCCGGTGGTGGTCCTCACGACCGTGCCGTCCTTCCCCACCGCGCTCCCGGTACACCCGTCGATGAAGAACACGTCGTAGAGGTCCAGCAGCGTGTTGCTCGCCTGCGGCGTCCAGTTCTGCCCGCCGTCGGTCGTGCGCAAGATCGTGCCGGCATAGCCGACGACCGTGCCGGTGTCCGCGCCCGCAAAACAGATCCCGGTGAGCGCCGCGATCACCCCGAGCCGCTGCAACTCCCAGTGCGCCCCGCCGTCGATGGTGCGTAACATCGTGCCGCCATCGCCGACCGCGATGCCGTTACTCGCGTCCGTGAGCCAGACGCCTCTCAAGAGTGCTGCGGCGCCGATGGAACGCTGCCCCCATGTCTGCCCACCATCCGAGGTGCCGACCGTCACGCCCAGCGAGCCCACGGCGATGCCGTTGAGCGCGTCGCCGAACGAGACCGCGAACAGGCTCCGCTGGGACTGGCCGCCGTTGTAAACGAGCGTCCATGTGTCTCCCCGGTCGGAAGTCCGGTAGATCCGGCCGCCGCTTCCCACGGCGATCGCGGTACTGTTGTTCGTGAACGTGACTGCGTTGAGCACGCTCCTGGCCGGAGTCGCCGGCTCCGTCCATGTCAATCCACCGTCGATCGTCCGCAGCGGCGTACCTTCCAGTCCCACGATCACACCCGTGACGGAATCCCCGAACGCCACCGCATTCAGCCGTTCGACGCTGTTCACCAATGGGGCGAGCCACGTGCGCCCGCCGTCGACCGTGCGGCGGATGGTGCCCACCTCCCCCACGGCCACGCCCTTCGCCTGAGTCACGAAGCGTACGGACAGCAGTGGGGCCGACGTGTTGGAGACCTGGGCAAACCACCCCACCGGTGTCGGGGGCGGTGCGGTCGGGGGCGAGGAGCTCGAGTCACTCCCACACGAGCCCGAGACCAGGGCCAGCGCGAGCAACAGGGTGGTGGCACAGGGCAACTGGAGTCGATCAGGTATGCGCACGGAACTCTCCTTTCAAGTTGTCAGGCGGCGCGAGACAGACTGAGATGATCGCGGTTCTATCGGCCCCGCTGCGGTCCCGGACCGTCCGCGTTCGCCTCTCGCCTACCTCCTGAACCACGCCTGACGAGTGGAGTCGGGCACATGGTCGAAATAGAAGGTCTTGAGCCGCCCATACTCGAACTCGAGGGAGTCCGGGGGAAGCCGGGCGAAGTCCGCCTTCCGAGCGTCGAGCTCGACCGGGAAGTCCACGAACCGAGCGCCGCGCTTGGCCAACTCGGCGAGGAGCGGCGGGTTCCAGTAGAGCATGTAGCCCGGCACTCGATCGAACATGATCTGCACCAGCGGGACGTGCTGCTTCAGGTCGAGGGCGGTAGTCGGGAAGTGATGGATCACGAAATCCACCTTGCGCGACATCAGGTAGGAGACCGGCGCGAGCTTCTCGTGACCCACGCGTCCCCGTTCCTTGAGCGGTTGGCGCGCGATCCAGTGATCCGTGAGGCCGGTCTGTGCTTCGATCGCGACGGCCGGGCGAGCGAAGTAGGCGAGCTCCGCCTGCGAGCCGACGATCGCGATGCGCACGGGTAGGCCGGCGAAGAAACGGTGCAGCGTCGCGGCTTCGGCGCGTCGGGCCTCCACTTCCTCGGGCCGGTGGTACTCGCGCTCGTTCACGATCCCGCCCTGCCCGTCGTCGCGGTTGAACGGATAGGGCGTCAGTGCGACGGCCACGACGAGAATCGCGACCGCCACCAGTTCGACGCGCGGCCTTCCCGCCAGGAGGCGTCTCACCGCGAACTCGAGTACGAGCGCGAAGAACGGCGTCGCGGGGATCAGCATCCGCGCATACATGAAGTCCCCGCCCACGCGCATCACATAGAGCGTGAAGCCAACGGCCAGGAACGCAGCGAAGACCATCGCCCACGGAAGCGGCGTTGGCCCGATGGCGGAGGCCGGGATCTCGTCGGGCGCCTTGGCGGCGGGACGATCGGCAGTCGCTTCCCCGCGATTGCGTGGAGGGCGGATCCACGCGACGAGCGCGAGCGGGATCGCCAGCGCAAGGGCCCAGTACTTCAAGAAGTAGACCCCCACGTAGAGCCAGCCCTGACTCCACCATGCCAGCGCGGCAGACTTGGCGTAGTACGTGTTGGGGAAGAAGTCCCCGTAGTAGCCGAGCTTCCAGACGATGTACGGCAGCCAGAGCACCAGGAACGCGCCCGCGAACTCGAGGCCCGACCGCACCCGGCGCGGTCGCGCCAGCACCATGAACAGCATGAAGAAGGGTACGAACACGATGCCGTCGGGCCGCGTCAGGGCGGCCAGCGCGACGGCGAGCCCTGCCGTCCACGCGGGCGCCCCGGGTGTGATGGCGAGTGCGTAGGCGAGCGTGACCAGGAACGTGAAACACGAGGTCTCGAGGCCGCTGGTCGCGTAGACGTTCCAGTCGCCGTGGACCGCCGCGAGCAGGCCGGCGAGCGGGAGTCCCAGCGCAGCTCCACCCTTCCCCCCTGCGAGAGTCCGACTGAGTGCGCAGAGCAGCGCGATGGTGGCGGCGTAGAAGAAGATGCCCCACGCGATCGTCCACGGCTCGGGATCCACGCCGAGCCCCATTCCCAGTGCGACACCCAACGTCCACAGGAAGTTCGAATAGCCCTCGACGCGCTCGCCTGCGTTGAAGACGAGTCCCTGGCCGCGCACCAGGTTGTCGGCGTAGCGAAACGAGATGAAGGCGTCGTCACACATCCATGCCAGGCGCGCGGCGCCGACGATGCCGACGACCACGGCGAGGACAGCGCCCACCTCGAAGATCGGCGAACGTGCAGAGCGGTTGCGGCGGGACGGACCTCGGTCCTTGCGAGTCGTCGTCGGCTTCATGGTTGGGCTGGAATCGACCTGTCCTGACCTGGAACGTCGCCCACGGAGGCCAAGCCGCCGCCTGACGCTTGGCGCGTCTCTCCGATGCTCGCTGGGAGTATCCCAGATGCGCCCTCGGGCCCACGAATCGCCCGTCAGGTCGGACTGCCGCGAGGTGCCTCTTCTCGTCCGTGTAACGCAAGAAGCCAGCCCGGAAGCTGGCTTCTGATGGGAAGGGTTGGAGACGAAAGGTTCGCGCTCTCCTGCTCCGGGCCGCGGGCGCCGGGCGGCAGGCTCAGCGCGTCAGTAGAAGCTTGCGGACCTGGGACCCCGTCGCGCCATCGAGGTGCAGGAAATAGACGCCGGGCGAAACCGAGGCTCCACGCTCGTCATCGCCATACCACGTCAGCTCGTGGAGTCCTGGCGCGAATCGCTGCGGCGTTGCGAGGGTTCGCACTCTTCGCCCTTCCAGGTCGAAGATGGCAAGTGACGCGAACTCCGCGTCAGGGAGACTCCAACGGATCGTGGCTGCGACCGGCGCCGGATTGGGATGGATATCGATCCAGCGCGCGCCCGACCCGGAGATCGGCCCGACCCCGGCCGGCGGCGACTGCACGAGAAGGCCCGCGCAGAACTCGGAAGTGTTGCCGCCCGCGTCGGTCGAGGTCGCCGTGAGGTACTTGCCCCGTAGACCCGCCGGCAGACTCGTGACGAACTGGCCCGTCGGCGACGGAGTCGTGCTCGCGACGAACGTCTCGCCTTCGCCGAATCCACTGGGATCCAGCGTGCCGTTCGAGAAGATCTCGATCGTGCCCAGGGCGGGCTGCGGCATCTCGATGCTTCCGGTCACGACCGTCTGCGTCCCGTCGTCGACGGCGGAGAGAAGGATCGGGAAGTTCTGCAGGTTGTTCGGGCCCGCGTCCACATCGCCCGCGTCGTTCGGCGTCACGGTCGCGGGATAGCTCGTGAACCCGGTGGCGAGGTTGATGCCGAGCTCACCGTTGGAGTGGATCGAGTTGCGTGAAACGGCCACGCCCGTCGGCCCTGCTCCGGCTGAACTGTTGAGGGCGATGGCGTCTTCCGCGTTGAAGGCGATCAGGTTGCCTTGGCCGGGCCCCGCGCCACCGATCCGACTGTTCCGCGCCAGGTCGAGGAAGGAATACATCGCTACCTCGATGCCCCGCCGGTTCGGAAGCGGCAGCCCGCCCGACCTGTCGGTGCCGATCTGGTTCGACTGGATGACGTTGTCCCGGCCGCCGCTCAGCCGGATGCCCACCTGTCTCGCACCACCGGCTCGCCAGCTATGGCCTGAGATGAGATTGCCGGCCCCGGGAGCACCAATGGTGTTCGAGGACCCCGAGATCTCGATGCCGGCGCTCACCGAACCGCCAAGCGCCACGGTTCCCGTGCGGTCGGTGCCGATGAGGTTGCCGATCACCGTGTTGTGGTCGCCCGTCAGCCGGACCTGCGTGCCGATGGGGACCTCGTGCTCACCCAGATGTCCGTTGCCGGCGATGACATTGCCCTCGCCGGGCGCGCCGCCGCCGATGGTCGTCCAACCCTCTGCGGTGATGCCGGAACTATTGTTCCCGAGCTGGCTCGTTCCGGTGACATCCGTGCCGATGAAGTTGCCTCGGATGATGTTCCCCGTCGCCTGGGGGGAGCTGATCGTGATGCCTGTGCCACAAAGGGAGAACAGGTTGCGTTCGGCGGGCGTAGAGCCGCCGATGAAGTTGTCGGCCCCCGTGATCAGCACTCCCGAGTTGAGGACCTGGACTGCCGTGCAGCCCATGATGACGTTGTCATTGCCCTCGATCTGGATCCCGTTCTTGAACCACTGGAAGCCGCCGACCCCGATCACCCGGTTGTGGCTGGCCGTGATACGAAGTCCGGGCGAGGACATGCTCACCGGTATCTCGCCGAATAGCCAGATCTCGGGGCCGTCGCTCGTGTCGCCTGTGAACGCCGTCTGAGTGGTGCCATCGACGGTCGTGTAGTCGTCACCGATCGTGATGAAACCCTCCGAGAGGATGCGAAAGCTCCCGGCGAGGAGCCCTGGGTCGCTGAGTGGGATGTGGAACGCGATGAGATCGGGGCCGGGCGTGTTCGTGGTCGCGATCGCAGCCTCGGGGAATGTCACCACGCCGTCGGGACCGGGGAGGTCACTCACGCGCTGTGCGCCCGCGAAGTCGACGGCCGCCGACGTCGTGTTGACCGTGACAGTCGCGGCTCGAGCCGAGCCGGCGGGCCAAGCCAACTGCAGTGCGACTCCGACCGCGATTCCCAGGACGATCGCATTCACAATCGCGTTCTTCGTGATCGAAGCATCGGTGCGGGCGTGCACCCCGCTCGCGGAAACACGGCTGCTGTTCATCGTCGCCCCCGATCCTGTGCAGGTCGAACACCTGAGGAGTGATCTCAGGCTAGGTCGTCGAGGGAGGCGAGAACATGCTCCTGTGGGCTACTTGGGTGCGTCGCCGGACTGGTACTTAGGTCGACCTCAGACCATCGCGCCGCCGGGCAGCGGGGGGGCCGTCACCGAGGCCTGAAGTGCTCGATCAACTGGATCGTCACCACCATGGCGCCCACGCCGAGGGCGCCGATGTTTCGGACCTTGTCCATCGGATCCATGGTCCGGAACCTCCTCAGGTCGGTGATCGCCGAGACCATCAACGCGACGCAGCCGATCGCAAGCGCGTCCATGGCCTCCAGGCCGAGGATCGGGTCGCGGCCGCCTTGCCCGAACGTGATGCCGTCTCGGAAAGACTCAGGATCAGGAATGTACGAGCCGGTAGCGAGAGGAGAGATACAACCGTGCGGAGCTCATCGTCTTGAGGATCCACGATGTCGCGCTGACCTTCGGCTTCGAGCTTCCTGCGATCCTCGCGGCCATCCACTTTCCCGTCCGCTTGCGGCTCCTCCGCCCGTCAACGGAGAACGCCGTCTGGCTCGTCCCCGACCCCTCGGATACACTTCCCGCGCGTTGACTGGACGCCATCCTCCGAATCATACGCATGTCTCTCCACCGAGCCACAAGCCGAGGGTCGCCATGAGGCACCGCTGCCTGGGAACGCTGCTTCTTGTCGCGGCCTCGCTTTGTGCCACGACCGGACACGCGCAGGTGTTTTCCAACAAGGAAGTCGGCGCGAAGAACGCAGCGCTGGTCGACAGCTTGAAGGTCACCACATATCCCTACGCGCTCCCGATCTGGGGTGACAAGGCCACGCGTCGCGGCTACAGCTTGCCGTATTCGGCGGGACTGAGCCTGCAGTACTTCGGGCAGAAGTCCGATCTCGTGATCGACAACCTGATGGTCGGCTTCAATGGCGGCACGATGTACAACCTGGATGGCCTCGTGCGCTTCGACAAGGCCGAGGCGGTGAGCAACGGCGTGTCGCTGCGGCCCGACATCTGGCTGCTGCCGTTTCTCAACATCTACGCGATCCTGGGGCAGTCGGCCGCCTCCACGGAGGTCGGATACAGCTTCTGGCTGCCGGACTCCTCCGGGGACGAGCGGCCGATCGCTTCACTCTCGAGCAAGGTGGAGTTCACCGCCACGACGATGGGCTTCGGTCTCACGCCCACGCTCGGCGTCGGAGGCGGTTGGATGGCCCTCGACATGAACTTCACCTGGACCGACATCCCTCAGCTCGACCAGCCGGCGATGGCATTCATCTTCGATCCCCGCATGGGCAAGTCGTTTCGGCTCCGGAACCCGGACGAGAACATCAATGTGTGGGTGGGCGGATTCCGCGTTCGGCTCAACACCGGTACGAGCGGCTCGATCCCGCTCGGCGATGCGCTCCCGATCTCCGAGTGGCAGGGCGGCGTGGACCAGGCCAGGCAGGAGGTCCAGCGACGCAGCCAGGAGAACGAGGCGTGGTGGAACAGCCTGACGCTGGCCGAGCAAGCCAACCCCGTCAATCGCGCGAAGTACGAAGCCACGAAGGCTGCGCTCGATCGCGCCGCCGGCTTCGTGAACGCTGCCGATCAGGCCGTGAGCAACGCGGCCTCGTCCACCGTGGAGTACTCGCTCGACAAGCGCCCGCAGGACATGTGGAACTTCACCGTGGGTGGTCAGTACCAGCTCAACAAGACCTGGATGTTCCGCCTCGAGGCAGGCTTCCTCTCATCGCGCACCCATCTCATCGCCGGCATGCAGTACCGCTTCGGGTTGTAGGCGTGCCATCTCTCAGGGCTTGAAGCCCACGCCGGCCGGAAGGGCAATTTCACGGCGCGTGAGTCGCAGTGACCGTGGTAAGCTCCCTGTCGAGCGTCCGGCCATGACCATCCACGGTCCGTCCCTGCCAGCCCCTGCTCGTGCCCTGCGTCACCTCGCGGGCGCCGGGCTCGCCGTGCTCTCGATCCTGGGTCACCCCACCGAGACCCGCGCGGAGTGGATCCCGAACGGCGCACAGGTGGTGCCGTGGGACGGCATCCATCCCTCCCTGCTCGGCGACGGAAATGGCGGCGCATTCCTCGCGTGGGACTACCAGGGCAGGATCCGCTTGGAGCGCATCGGCTCGGACGGAAGCGTCCCGCCAGGGCTGCCAGGTGGAGGCGCCAACCTCTACACGAGCCCGCACGACCAGCGCTATCCGCTGCTGATCCCGGACGGTTCGGGTGGGATGTACGTCGTTTGGACGGATGAACGCTGGATCGCCCCCCAGTGCCCAGGCCACTGCGGTTCCGGATTGCCGCTCGAGATCTACATCGTTCGCCTGCTCGCCGACTTCTCCGTGGCGCCTGGCTGGCCGGCGGGTGGCATGAGTGTCGGCGCGCCTCTGCTCCCCTACTTCATTCCTCCCCAAGCCTGCACCGACGGCGCCGGCGGGTTGATCGTCGCCTGGAGTGAACCATCCTCCCCAGACGCTGGGAATATCCGAGCACGCCGTTTTGGGCCCGACGGAAGCAGCGTGTGGGGTGACTCGCCCACAGCGGTGTGCTCGAACACAAATGGCCAGTTCGACCCCCGGCTGGCCCCGGACGGAACCGGCGGTGCCATCATCGTGTGGCGGGACGATCGCCACGTGCTGCCCGGCTATGCGCTCTTCGCGCAGCGCATCTCAGGAGCCGGCGTCGCGCAGTGGAACGCCCAGGGCGTTCCCGTCAGTACGACTCAGGGTGTGGACGCGGGGCCCGCCCGGATGATCGCCGGCGCCGACGGCAGCGCGTTCGTCTCTTGGGTGGAGGCTGGCGGCGGAGCCTATGTCGGGCGCATCACGGCCTCTGGAGGCGTGGACTGGGCGTTCGAGCTGGGGACGACCGAGGCCATCTCCGACGTTCGCATCGCGGAGGACGGGGCGGGCGGCACCTTCGTCGCTTGGAGCGACAACGACCTTCATCTGCTTCGCCTCTCGCCGGACGGCTCTCCGCCACTCGCATGGATCGGATCGGAGATCGTCTGCGACGCGCCCGGCCTCCAGGCGGACCCTCGCGTGACGAGCGACGACGCAGGCGGCGCCTACCTGCTGTGGCGCGACGAGCGCTCGGGCGGCGCGGAGGTGTTCGCCACGCACATCGACGCGAGCGGAAGCCCCGCATCCGGGTGGCCGGTGAACGGACGAGTTGTCTGCAGCGCCCCGGGTACTCGGACGATCCAAGCCCTCGCGCGTGATGGTGTGGGCGGCGCGATCGCGCTGTGGGACGACCAGCGCGATATCCCCACCGAGGTGCTCTACGCGCAGCGCTTCGTCCCCAGCGGCCTGCTCGAGGCGCCCGCACCCGGGAAGGCCACATTCGCGCTGCTCGCTCCGCGGCCCAATCCTGTGCGAGGAGCGCTGGTCGCGACGTTCGAGCTCCCGGATGCTTCGGCGGCGCGACTCGAGCTCCTGGATATCGCGGGACGGCGGGTCGAGGCACGCGAGGTGGGCTCACTCGGTGCCGGCCGCCACACGATCACGTTCCAGCCGGGTTCGGTGGCGCCGGGTGTGTACGTGCTGCGACTCGCACGAGCCGACGGCATGCGAACGATGCGGGTAGCGATCCTGCCAGGATCCCGGTGATCGTGGCGCGCGTCGCGGTGAGTCATTAGCAGCCGCGCATTCGCGATTCTGGGTCGAAACCTGTAAGTTCAAGTCCTCGCGTCGAAGAGGCGCATGCCACCCACCCCACAGCGAGGTACTCGATTGGCAGGAAGAGGCTCCACTTCGTTTCTCAAGCGCCAGAAGGAACAGAAGCGAAACGAGCGCGCGAGCGCCAAGCGTGCGGCTCGGCAGGCTCGCCGCGACAACCGGGATATCGAGCCCGCGACGGATGCGCCCGAGGACGTGAGTCCCCTTGAAGCCGTGGAAGCCGTCGATCCGGCGCCCGAGACCGACGCACCTCCGGTGGAGTGAGCTGGCCCGACGCCTGATGGACCCATGACGCGGCTCGTCGCCCGCGACCGGAGCGTCACGAGGGACGAGGGCAGGCTTCGAGAGCTCCCTGTTGAGCGGCGCGCTTCGACCTCTGCCGGCACGAGACGCGCGATCCCGATCGCTTACAGGCGGCTTGGCACGCCCGCGGCCGGAGGTGAGTCACGCTCCGGCGGGAAGCCCGTCACCGCGGCACTCGGATTCACACCCTGATCGCCGGTCGCGGCCGTCGCGACGGTGCGGGTCACCTGAGCGCCACTCAGGACCGCGAACACACGGGTCGCGCCGAGTACCGGCACCACCACCGTTCCATCCTGCGGCATCTCCGTTGACGTTCGCCCTGACGAGTCCGCCCTGGAGCCGGTGGGAAAGCTGTTCGATCGGGTGAATCCGGCGGCCACGGCCAAGACCACCGCGAGTGAAAGCACTGCGCATCTGCGGGCTACGAGCTGTATCAAATGTTCCTCCTGTTGCGTCATGTGCAGCGTCGCGTGCACTGGGCTCCGCGACGACCTTGCGTTGAGCGGATGACATCGCCTTCACAAGTGGGAGCATTCCGCTCCGCCGTCCTCGTGGGGCTCGTCCCACACACACTTGCAACGCACGAACTGGGCCATGAGTCACCCGGAGCGTCGGCGATTCGCAGACGCATGCAGCGCAGCACACTGGCGCTGTCGGACAGAGCGAAGTCGGCTCCGGTTCAGGGCCCGACGCGGATCAGGTCGGAAGGAAGTTCAAGTTGTCGGCGAGTCCTACAACCTTCGCGGTGTGCTCGGCGCGGGAGCCAGCTCGCCGATCACGGCTTGGAGCACCGCGGCGACCGGCAGCGCCAGCAGGGCGCCCGCGGCGCCGAGCAGTTGCGCGCCGGCGAGCACGCTGACCGTGACCACGAACGCATGCATCTTGAGGTAGCGGCCCATGACACGAGGGGTGACGAAGGCGCCGATCAGCCAATTGAGACCCGCGTAGACCGCCAGCCCCAGGACCGCCTGGAACGGGCTCACGGTGGCGCCCGCGATCACGATGACGATGGCCGCGATCATGAAGCCGACGAACGGCAGCACCTCCGCGACGCCGGCGAGGAGCCCGAGCAGCAGGGCGACCGGATGATGCAGCAGCGCCAGGCCGATGGCGACGGCGACGCCGGTGACCAGGCAGACGATGGCCTGGCCGCGAACGTAGCTCCGCAGCGCACGATCCACCGCGCCACCCAGGCGCGTGATCTCGGAGCGCGCCTGCTCGGGGACGAAGCGCAGAGCGCTCATCCGAACCTCATCCGAGTCCGAAAGCAGGTAGAACGCCAGCAGCGGGAGGAGCGCGAGTCCGAGCAACTGCCCGATGCCGCCGAACAACATCGCCGTCCCACCCGAGACCGTGCCCCCGACGATACGCATCAGTTCGGGCAACCCGGCGCGAGCGCTGTCGATCGCAGGGTCGAGCCACACGCTGAGCCCGTGCTCGGCTGCGTAGGCGTGCAGGTCCTCGACGATACCGGCGAGAATCGCGGGCGCGTTGGTGGCGAGCCGAGTCGCTTCGGCTCCGATACGCGGGAGCGCGAGGGCGACCAGCCAGCCCACGACGCCCACCGCAACGATCATCACGCCGGCGGCGGCGACGCTTCGCGGCAGGCCATGCCCGCGAGGCGTCCGAACGCGCTCCACCGCCTTCACGACGGGCAGCAGTGCGTAGGCGAGGAGCACCGAGTATCCGACGAGCACCGCCAGATCGCGCAGTGCCCACAGCAGGCCCACCAACACGACCGCCGACACCAGCAGCGTCAGGCGCGCGGGCGACAGCGCGTTCGCCCGGTGCTCGGATCCCCCTGGTTGCCGCGGCTCAGTCACTACTGCCCGAGCACCAGCCGGATCCCGAAGCCCGCGGCCCAATAGAAGTCTGTCTGGTCGACGAGCTGAAGCCCGGGGGCCAGCTCACCGAAGAGCTCCAGTTTCGGAGTCGCCATGTACTGCAGCCCGAACGGCAAGCGGGCCGCGAAGAAGAACTCGTGGGTGTCGTCCGAGGGGAAACCCGCATCGATTCCGGGCCCGTAGTACCAGCTCAGCTTGCCCTCCCCATCCTTCATCGCCGTCTTCTTGAGCCACAGGTCGCCGGTGGCGTGGACGAAGTCGCTGCTCCACGCCACTCCGATGGCGGTGCGGTCGAATCTCAGCGACACGCCGGCGTTGCCCGGATACCCGAACACGGCGCCGATCGCCGTCTCGGCCCGCGCGGTTCCGGTGTTCGCCGAGGCAAGTCCAACCACCATCACGGCGATCGCTGCAAGCTTCATGGGCATCTTGCTCAACTCACACCTCCCTTTTGGGCCGAGGGGCACCTAGAGCACCTTACGGCCCTGAATGACGCGGATCAGAACGACGATGACGGCGATGACGAGCAACACGTGGATGAAACCACCGATCGTGTTGGACGTCACCAGCCCGAGCACCCACAGGATCAGAAGCACCACTGCGATGGTCCACAGCATGACCTGCCTCCCTTTTCGACGAGGCGGGACGGACGGGACGCGGGCCACTCGCCCGATCGCCCGTCCACCTACCGCTTCGACACTCCTCGGAGGCGCCGGAGCTTCCTGAGTGCACCCAACTGCGCGCGCAGGAGTTCCAGCTCCACCGTTTGCTTGCCTACCAACAGCTGAAGTTCACGGATGTACTGGTCTGTTCGGAGCCCGGCCACCGATCTCACGTAGGCCCTGGACTCCTCCGAACCGGCGGTTCCCTCGAGGGCGTTCCGCTTCCAGCGATGCAGCAGGCTTTGAGCGATCCCCAGCTTCCGGCCCAGTTCCGCGAGCGTCAGATCGCCGCGGGTGACCCGTTCGATCTGCTCACGCTTGAACTCGGCCGTGAAGATCCGTCGGCCGTCCGACTTGCGTGGAATGGCTGCCATCTCGTGCTCTCAGGCCTTATGGGTACAGGGCCACGGCCTCACTGGTCGTGAACGTCATCGCGATGCCCGGCTTGAGAACGACCTGGTAGCCGTCCGAGGCGGCCACGACACCCGTCGCAACCCCAGCGCCGACAGCCGCGCCGACGAGTGTGCCCTTGGTCGAGTGGCTGGTCGCCTGACCGACCAGGGCGCCGGCGGCAGCGCTGCCCGCGATCGCGCCCAGGTTGCGAGCTCTCGTCGAGCCGGCAATGACGGCCTCCGTACTGCCCTTCACTTCATACCGCTGTCCCGCAACCGTGATCGCGGTCATCCCCAGGTCGAGCATGGCGCGATCACCCTTCTTCGCCGGCTTGACGGCGGTGATGGTGCCTTCGACCGAGCTGCCGGCCGGAATCCCTTCGCGGCCACTGAGGACCGTGCCACTCCACGACGAGCCGACCCCGGCGGTTTCGGAGGACAGGGCCGTGCCGAGCGTGACCTCGATCGAGGTCCCGGAAGGCATGCTCATGGTGCTGACCTTGTCCTGGGTGGTGTTCGCGCCCTGCTGGGCGACCTTCTCTTCATTGCAGCTCGTGAGGCCGATGACGCTGACCAGCGCGACGATGGGGATCCAGTGTGAACGACGCATGAATGACTCCTTTGGGTGGCCTGGGACCAGCCGCATCGCGGCGGTCGCCACCCGAGAGGGGATCGTTGGATCTGTGGTGAGTTGCTGAAGTTCTTCCGAATCGTCGCTGTGTGCGGCCGAGAGGATCGGCCGTTGGACAACCCAAGCGGGTCGGTCAGGCGACTCGTGGCTCGCGTGCGGTGTGGGGGCAAGCCTCGGGCGGCCCCCTGCATCGAGCGAGTGCTGCATTCACACTCTGCCCATGCGCTGCCGATAGCAAGACAAGTAATGCATGACAGTCACCGTGACAGACCAACAGCGTCATGGGCGCAGACTTGGAGCGTTTGCTCCGCATCGGCGCGGGGATGCGGAAGCCCAGCGACCTGCTACACTGCGAGCGGTACATGAAGTTCGGGCGCGGGCTCACCGCGTCCCATTCCGGAAGGAGTGCCGGCGCTTGCCTGGCACCCGCAGCTCGCTCACCCGTGGACATTCACCGGGTGGTGCGCGCCCGAGGATCCTGGGGCTCGATAGCAGCTCCTTGCACGGCGAGTTGCTCGGCGTGGAGCGGCTCGAGGAACGCGCCCGGGCGCTGGCCGCCGAGTTCACATTGGCCCGCAACCCCGAGCGAGCGCCGCCGCGATTGCTTCGACGGCTTTCCCAGGACGCCAAGGTGTTGCGCGGCGCGTATCGCGTGCTCGGAGGCGATGTGCGGCGCGGCGAGCCCATCGCACCAGCCGCAGAATGGCTGCTCGACAACTTCCACCTGGTGGAAGCCGAGATCCGCGAGATCCGGCAGCACCTGCCGACTCCTTACTATCGCGAGCTGCCCAAGCTCGCCGCGCGCGAACGGGCCGGCACCGCGCGTGTGTACGCCATGGCGGTCGAACTCCTTCGCTACAGCGATGCGCGGCTCGACAGCAAGCGGCTCGAGCGATTCGTCTACGCGTTCCAGACCGTGGCGCCGCTCAGCATCGGCGAGCTGTGGGCCTGGCCGAGCGTGCTCAAGCTGGCCTTGGTCGAGCACCTCCGGCGCTTGTCCGAGGAGCTGCTCGAAAGCCGGGCCGGCCGGCTCGACGCCGACCGCCTGTTCAACGCATTCGAGTCTGCACAGCCCCGCGGGCGCACGCCCGCACTGCCACGAGAGCTGCACGTGGCGTTCGTGGATCAGCTGCTGCAGCGCATGCGCGAGTTCGGTGCAGGCGCGGCCACGTTCCGCAAGCAACTCGAGGAGAGGTTGGATGCGTCGGGGGCCACCGTGGAGGAAGCCGTGCGTGCGGAGCACCAGCGCCAGGCGATGCACCATGTCTCGATGGGCAACTCCATCACCAGTTTGCGCCTGTGCACGACCATCGACTGGAACCAGTACATCGAGGACGTGAGCCTCATCGAGCGCATCCTGCAGCGTGACCCCTCCGGCACGTACGGACGCATGGACTTCGGCAGTCGCGACCGCTATCGCCACGCCGTGGAAGCGCTGGCCGACCCGACCGGCGAGGCGCAGGTGCGCGTGTCGCTGCGCGCCATCGAGAGCGCGCGCCAGGCGGCGGAGCTTCAAGGCGTGGATGCCCGCGCCGCGCACGTGGGCTACCACCTGATCGGGGGCGGTCGGCGCGGACTCGAGCGCGACGTGGCCCACCACCCTCGCTTTCGTCCGGCCCTTCGGCAATGGGTGTATACGCACGGGACACCGGTGTTCCTCACGGCGGTCACACTGGGCACCGGGCTCGGTCTGGGAGCCGCCGTCGTCGCGGCGGCTTGGACAGGCGCGCCCCAGTCGCAGTGGTTCTGGATCGGCATGCTCGCGTTGGTTCCCGCCAGCGAGTTCGCCCTCTCACTGCTGCATCGCATCGTCCATCGCGTGGCCCGGCCTGTGTTGCTGCCGCGACTGGACCTTCGCGCGGGAGTACCCGAAGCGGCACGCACCATGGTGATCGTGCCGACCATGATCTCGTCCGAGGCGAGCGTCGAGCTCCTGCTGGAGCATCTCGAGGTGCACGCCCTGGGCAATCTCGACTCGCACGTCCACTTCGCATTGCTGACGGACTTCCCCGATGCCGATCGGGCCGAGCGTCCGGGCGAAGCCGAAGTACTCGCGGCGGCGATCGCGGGGGTCGACGCACTCAATGCGCGCCACATCACGCCACGTGGTAGCCGCTTCTACCTCTTCCATCGGGCACGGCAGTGGAACGCCAGCGAAGGCGCTTGGATGGGCTGGGAGCGCAAGCGCGGCAAGATCGAGGAGTTCAATCGGCTGTTGCGAGGCGCGACGGACACCTCGTTCGGAGTCCAGGTGGGTGGTGCCGACATCCTGCCTTTGGTCCGCTACTGCATCACGCTGGACAGCGATACTCGCCTGCCGCGCGATGCCGCCCGACAATTGATCGGGGTGATCGAACATCCGCTGAACCGTCCGCGCTTCGATGCCGAGCTGGGCCGTGTCGTGGAAGGCTACGGGATCCTTCAGCCGCGCGTCAGCGTCACCATGTCGAGTGCGGCAGGATCGCTTTTCGCGCGCGCCTACTCGGGGCATACCGGCATCGATCCCTACACCACCGCCGTCTCCGACACGTACCAGGACCTGTTCGGTGAAGGCAGTTTCACGGGCAAGGGCCTCTACGACGTGGACTCATTCACCGCTGCACTTCACGGACGCGTGGCCGACAACGCGATGTTGTCGCACGACCTGTTCGAGGGCCTGTACGCGCGCTGCGCACTCGTCTCCGACGTCGAGGTGGTGGACGACTTCCCGGCGAGCGTACTGGCCCATGCGAGGCGCCAGCATCGTTGGGTGCGTGGCGACTGGCAGATCCTGCTGCATGTGTTCCCCTGGGTGCCTACACCCCACGGCTTCCAACGAAGCCACCTCCCACTCATCAGCCGTTGGAAGATCCTCGACAACCTTCGCCGCAGCGTCGTCGCTCCGGCGTTGGTCGCGCTCCTGGTCTCGGCGTGGACGTGGCTTCCGGGCGGGCCGCTCGGGTGGACACTGGCCGCTCTCGCCGTGCTCGGCTTCCCGCTCCTGCCTCCGCTCCTGCACCTCGTACGCGGCCCGCGGCCCCAGCAGCCCGTGAGCGTGTTCGCGAACGACGTCTGGTCCGAGCTCGAGACCTCCGGTGCCCAGGTCCTCCTCCAGACGACGCTGCTCGCCAGCCACGCCTACGAGATGGTGAACGCCATCGCCGTGACCCTGGTGCGCATGGTGGTCACGCAACGCCGGCTGCTCGAGTGGGAGACCGCTGCAGCGAGCGCGGCCCGCGCCACGGGGCTCCTGGCAAGTCAGGGGCCGCGTGTGTTCCTGGCCGAGATGTGGGCGGGGCCCGCCACCGCATTGCTGTTCATCGCCGGTGTGTTGCCGCTCCAGGCCGGGGCGTGGCCGGTCGCGCTGCCGTTCCTCACCTTGTGGCTGGTCTCGCCGATCGTGGCGTGGTGGCTGTCGCGCCCCGTGGTGCAGCGACGGCTGGTGCTGCACGACGGCGACGTCGCGCAGCTGCAGCGCGTTTCACGTCGTACGTGGCATTACTTCGAACGCTTCTCGGGAGCCGGGGACCACGGACTCCCGCCCGACAACGTGCAGTTCTCGCCCGAGCCACGCATTGCCCACCGCACCTCGCCCACCAACATCGGCATGGAGCTGCTCTCGACGCTGGCGGCACACGACCTCGGGTACTTGCGCCTATCGGCCATGGCCGACCGGCTGGATACCACGCTCACCACGGTCGAGGCACTCGAGCACCACGAGGGCCATCTCCTCAACTGGTACGACACCGAGAGCCTGAGCCCGCTCCTGCCGCGCTACGTGTCCACGGTGGACAGTGGCAACCTCGCGGGTGCGCTCATGACCGTGGCTGCAGGACTGAGAGAACTGGCCGACGCCGACGCCGACCCCGAACGCATGTGGCGGGGTGCGATCGACACGGCGGGTGTGCTGAGCGAGGTGGTCGCAACCCTCGCTCACAGCCCGGGGGCCACCTCCGCGATCCATGCCGCATGCGCGACGGCACAGCGCGAACTGCGGGGTTTGCGCGAGGTGCTCCTCACCGGAGACGAACCCCTACCCCCGCGGCTGGCCCGTGTCGCGGCCCACGCACCCAAGCTCGGCTTGGCACTGAGTCGGTTGATCGAACTCTCACCGGACACACCGCAGGCTCGCGCGGTGGCCGAGTGGGACCCCCTGCTCACAGCCGCGCTGGCCGCACTGGCCGAGTCCTCGCCGAGTGACCCCTCGATGCCGGAGCGCCTGGGGGTGCTCGCGCAACGGTGCGACGACCTGGCGGATGCGATGCAGTGGAAGTTCCTCTACGACAAGCCCCGCGGCGTGTTCACGATCGGCTACCGCCTGGCGGACGCCGAAGGTCCGGGGAGGCCCGACGCGTCGTACTACGACCTTCTCGCCTCCGAAGCGCGGCTCGCGAGCTTCATCGCGATCGCTCGCGACGAGGTGCCACAGGAACACTGGTTCCGGCTCTCGCGCGCACTGGTGAGCGTGGAAGGCTGCACCACGCTGGTGTCGTGGAGCGGTTCGATGTTCGAGTACCTCATGCCGATGCTGCTGTTGCGCAACCACCCGGAGACGCTGCTCGAGAATGCCTGCCGTGGCGCGGTGCGCGCACAGATCCTCCATGGCAAGCGGCATCACGTGCCCTGGGGCATCTCGGAATCGGCGTTCAACGTGGTGGACCCGCATGGCAACTACCAGTACCGCGCCTTCGGCGTGCCGGGCCTGGGGTTGAAGCGCGGGCTCAACGAGGATCTCGTCGTGGCACCGTATGCCACCGCACTCGCCGCATTGGTGGACCCCACCGCCGCAACCGAGAACCTGCGCCGGCTCACGCGAGAAGGAGCACTCGGGGCCTATGGCTTCATCGAGGCGCTCGACTTCACGCCACGCAAGCTGGACACGACGGCCACCGCGGACGCGAACGGGCGGGAAGGCGATCGCGGGGTTCACGCGTTCTTCGCACATCATCAGGGCATGAGCCTGGTGGCGCTCGCCAATGTCGTGCTGGGCTCGCCGATGGTCCGGCGCTTCCACTCCGACCCTCGCGTGCGTGCCACGGAACCGCTGTTGCAGGAGCGCGTGCCACGCTTCGTGCCGGTGATCCGGCCGCGCCCCGTGGAGACCACGCGTGCCGAACCTCTCGTGGCCGCCACCGCGCCCCGGCGATTCCGCTCGCCCCACACGCTGTTTCCCAGCACGCATTTCCTGTCGAACGGCCAGTACACCGCCATGGTCACCAATGCGGGCGGCGGCAGCAGCAGCTGGCGCGGCCGGTCCCTGACGCGCAATCGCGACGACTCCACCACCGACCCCGGGAGCCAGTTCATCTATGTGCGGGATGTGCGCAGCGGCTCGCTGTGGTCCGCGGCCTACCAACCGGTGTGTCGCGAACCCGAGAACTACCGCGTCACGTTCCTGGCCGACGAGGCGCGCTTCGAGCGCACGGACGACGGCATCGAGACACGCCTCGAGATCACGGTGTCGCCCGAGGATGACGTCGAGGTCCGACGCATCTCGCTGCTCAACACCAGCAGCCACTCGCGCGAGCTCGAGGTGACGAGCCTGGTCGAGGTCGTGCTCGCGCCGCTGGTGGATGACCTCGCGCACCCTGCGTTCCACAAGCTGTTCCTCGAGACCGAGTATCGACCGGAGTGCACGGCCCTCCTGTGCGGTCGCCGGCCGAGGTCCCCGAGTGAGCCCACGTTGTGGGCGGTGCACGTACTGAGCGTGGAAGACGGCGGCCACGGCGCGGTGGAGTGGGAGACCGACCGTGCGCGGTTCGTGGGGCGTGGACGTACGAACCAGGACCCGATCGCCCTGGATGGTCGTTCGCTCTCGGGCACCACGGGCGCGGTGCTCGATCCGGTCATGAGCTTGCGCCGTCGCGTTCGCATCGCGGCCGGAGGTCAGGTCCGGCTGGCCTTCGCCACTGGCATCGCCACCAGCCGAGCCGCCGCGCTGGCGCTCGCGGAGAAGTACGACGACTCCGCCTCGGCGGCTCGCACGTTCGCGCTCGCCAGCACACAGACGCAGATGCGCCTGCGACATCTGGGGATCACGACGCCCGAAGCGCAGCTCTATGAACGCCTCGCTTCGCACGTGCTCGGCAGCGACGCGGCTCTCCGAGCCGCACCCACGTTCCTGGCCGCCAACACGCTCGGGCAGTCGGGGCTGTGGGCGCACGGCGTCTCGGGCGACCTGCCCATTCTCGTGGTGCGTGTGGTGAAGGAAGGCGACATCTCGCTCGTCCGGCAGGTGCTGCGCGCGCAGGAGTACTGGCGCCTCAAGGGACTGAGCGCCGACGTCGTCATCCTCAATGAATACCTCAAGAGCTACTTGGAAGAGGTTCATGAGCAACTACTTAGCGTCCTCGAAAAAGGCCCGTGGGCGGCCTGGCGGGACCGTCCGGGCGGCGTGTTCCTGTTGCGGGGCGACGGCATGGCCGACGCGCAACGCACCATCCTGCTCTCGTCCGCGCACGCCGTCTTGAACGGGGGCGAAGGCGAGTTGGCGGACCAGGTCCGGCTCCCCTACCCCGAGCCCACCTGGCCGCCCGCGTTGGCACCCGCACTCGCGCACCCGCCGTCGCTCGTCCAATCACTCGCGGTGGAGTCACCCGAGCTCACGCATGCCAACGGGCTCGGAGGGTTCACGGCCGACGGCCGTGAATACGCGATCGTGCTCGAAGCCGATGCGGACACACCTCAGCCCTGGGTGAACGTCATCTCCAACGAGCGCTTCGGCTTCGTGGTCGGCGCCACGGGAGCCGCGTGGACCTGGGCCGGCAACAGCCGCGAGAACCGGCTCACTCCGTTCGGCAACGACCCTGTGTGCGAGTGGAGCGGCGAAGCGCTCTACCTGCGCGACGAGTCCGATGGTCGTGTGTGGGGCGCCACACCCGGTCCGCTGCCGCGTGGCCGCGACACCGGCCGCTGGGTCACCCGGCATGGCGCGGGCGTGACGCACTTCGCGCACGCCGAGCATGGCGTCCAGAGTGAACTGGCGATGTTCGCGCATGTCTCCGAACCCGTGCGTTTCAGCCGGCTCACGCTCACGAACCGATCCGGGCTGCCGCGCCGGCTCGGCGTGTTCGCCTACAACGAGTGGGCGCTCTGCCCGCCGCGATCGGGCGAGCATCGCTTCGTGCTCACCGAGCAGGACGAGGTCACCGGAGCCGTCCTCGCGATCAATCCGTACAACACCGACTTCGGCGGCCGCGTCGCGTTCTCGGCCGCGAGCGTGCGCCCGGACTCCGCGACCGGGGACCGGCTCGAGTTCCTGGGGCGCAACGGTTCGCTCCGGCGTGCAGCCGCGCTCGGCCGCGAACGGCTGGGACAGCGCTTCGGCGCCAGCCTCGACCCCTGTGCCGCCCTTCATCTCGTGGTCGAGCTGCAGCCCGGTGAGTCGCGGACGCTGGTGATGCTCCTGGGCCAGGGCGAGTCCCGTGCACATGCGCTCGAACTGGCCACGGCCTTCGGCACGGCCGAGGCGGCGGAGGCGGCGCTCGCCCAGGTGGAAGCCCACTGGGATGCGCTGCTGGGGACCGTGCAGGTGCGGACCCCGGACGATTCGTTCGACCTGATCATGAACCGCTGGCTGCTCTACCAGTCGCTCAGTTCCCGGATCTGGGGGCGCACCGGATTCTTCCAGCCAGGCGGAGCCTATGGCTTCCGCGACCAGCTGCAGGACGTCATGGCGCTGGCGTTCGCCCGCCCCGAACTCTACCGCGAGCACCTGCTGCGCTGCGCGGCCAGGCAGTTCACCCAGGGCGACGTGCAACACTGGTGGCATGCGCATACCGGTCGAGGAGTACGCACCCGCTGTTCGGACGACCTGCTGTGGTTGCCCTATGCCGTCGCCCACTACGTGAGATCCACCGGTGATGACGCCGTACTCGAAGTGCTGGTTCCCTTCCTCGAAGCTCCGCTGCTCGCCGCCGGTGTACACGAGGACTATGGCCAGCCCGAGCGGTCTCCGGAGAAGGCGACGCTCTACGAGCACTGCGTGCGCGCCATCGAGCGCAGCCTCACACTGGGGCGTCATGGGCTCCCGCTCATGGGCAGCGGAGACTGGAACGACGGCATGAATCGGGTGGGGCAGGCCGGACGCGGCGAGAGCGTGTGGCTGGGCTGGCTGCTCACCAAGATCCTCGCCGACTTCTCCAGGCTCGTGGATGCGCGCTCGGACACCGACCGGGCGGCGCGCTGGCGCAGTGAGCGCGAACGCATCGCCGCCATGCTCGAGCAGGCATGGGATGGCGACTGGTACCGGCGAGCTTACTTCGACGATGGCACACCGCTGGGGTCGGCCCAGGCCCAGGAGTGCCGCATCGATGCCATCTCGCAGAGTTGGGCCGTGCTCTCGGGGACGGCACCACGCGAGCGTGCCGCGATCGCGATGGACTCGGTGCGCACGCAGCTCGTACGTCGCGATGCGGGCGTGATCCAGCTACTCACGCCCCCGTTCGACCAATCCGCACTGGATCCTGGCTACATCAAGGGCTACGTCCCGGGTGTTCGCGAGAACGGCGGCCAGTACACTCATGCGGCGCTGTGGACGGTGATGGCGATCTCCCAGCTCGGCAGCGGCGATGAGGCCAGCGAGTTGTTCCACATGATGAACCCCGTCAATCGCACCCGCACGCCGGCCGATGTCGAGCGCTACAAGGTCGAGCCTTACGTGATCGCCGCCGACGTGTACACACACCCGGCGCATCTCGGTCGCGGCGGCTGGACGTGGTACACGGGCTCGGCCGCGTGGATGTACCGGCTCGGGCTGGAGTCCATCCTCGGCCTGCGGCGCCGAGGGCGGAAGTGGAGCGTGATGCCGTGCATTCCTCGCGAGTGGGACGGCTTCCACATCTGCTGGAAGCACGCGGACTGCCGTTACGACATCCGCGTGCAGAATCCCGAGCACGTGAATCGAGGCGTGGTCAGCGTGCTGCTGGACGGCCGCGAGGTGTCCGTGCACGCCATCCCGCTGCTGAGCGACGGTGCGAGCCATGAGGTGCAGGTGACGATGGGTACGCCAGTGCCGCCGCCGAGCCCGGGCAGGACGGCACGCGTCGCGCCGCAGGGAACCGGTCTGTCGCCGGTCTGAGGCGTCCTACGGTCGCGCCCGGCCGTGGTCGTGAGCCTCGACCCGGCCTTCGCGCAGGCGCACGTTCTGCATACGGATGCCCAGCTCGCTCTCGTAGCGGCGCACCAGCCGCACCTCGTCCTGCGTCATCAGCGTGACGGCCTGCCCTTTGGCTCCCGCGCGAGCCGTGCGGCCCACCCGGTGCAGGTAAGCTTTGCTCTGTGTCGGCACGTCGAGATTGAACACGTGCGAGATGCCCTTGATGTCGAGTCCGCGCGCCGCCACATCCGAGGCGATCAGGACGCGCACCTCGGCGCTGCGGAAGTCGTCCATCGCCTGCTTGCGGTCGCGTTTGTCGCTCGCGGCATGCAGGTCCGCGACCGGGATCTTGTGATGCGCCAGCTTCGAGGCGACCTCCTCGGCCAGTGCGCTCCGGTGCACGAACACCATCGCGCGTTCCGGCCGGAGCGCGTGCAGGAGCTTTCGCAGCACCTCGGGCTTGTCGCGCGCCTCGCACACCAGGTAGAGGTGCTCGATGTTCTCGTTCACCGGCGCAGCCCCGGCCTCCAGCATGACGACGGCGGGCGCGAGCGTCGCGATCGCGGCGGCGCTCTCCGGCTGCTGCGTTGCGGAGACGAAGACGGACTGCCGCCCGCGCGGCGCGGCCTGCAGAATGGCCCGGATATCGGGCAGGGTCTCACGGAGCAGCAGTCGGTCCGCCTCGTCCACCACCACGCTTCGGATGCCGGCCGTCTTCAGCTTGCCCATCTTGATCAGGTCGAGGACGCGTCCCGGCGAGCCGACCACGACATGCGGCTTCGCCTTGAGCTTCTCGAGCTGTCGATCGAGCGAAGTGCCGCCGATGAGCAACAGCGAGCGGATCGGCCAGCCGGCGTTCTGGGCCAGGTCGCAGGCTTGGCGATGGATCTGGATCGCCAGCTCGTGCGTGGGCGCGACGATCACGACCTGCGGCGGCTTGGCCTCGGCATCGAGCCGGGCGAAGAGCGGCAGCAGGTAGGCGAGTGTCTTTCCGGTGCCGGTCTCGGCATGCAGGTACGCGTCCTTGCCGGCCAGCAGCACGGGCAGCGCCGCGACCTGGATGGGCGTGGGCTCGCTGATCTGCTGCTTGGCGAGCGCCGCGACGAGCTCGGGTGGCAGTTCCAGTTCGGTGAAAGTCATGGGATCACGTCCTGCTTCCTGAAGTGCGCGCAACGAAGGGTGCGGTCCGACGGTCGCCCAAAGCTCGGGCGTTGTCGAGGCGCCGGCGCCGGACGTACAGTCGCCTCACTTCTCGGGAGGCCTCGGAGGTCCCGCCAAGCCTGCTCCCGGAACGCGCACCTCGTGTTCGCGAACTCGTCCACGGAACGGAGAACATGATGCGCATTCCGGAACCTGGTCCGGTCTGGAACCCGACACGGGGAGTCGCAACCCGCTTGGCCATTGCGGTGCTGGTCGCACTTGCGGTGGGCCCCTGGATCCCGGCGGCGACGGCGGACGTCGTGTCCACCGTTGTGCGCCCCCACTCCGAAGCACGTGTGACATTCGACTACAGCGCCGCGGAGCTCATGGTGGACGCCATCGACCGCCCGGCACTCAGCGCCGCGGAGGCGAACGCCCTGCTCGAGAATCGCGGCATCGCCGCCATGGTCAAGAAGACCGGTGTCTTCTCGCCGAGCAGCACGCCGCAGGGTTTCGTCGCCGACATGCAGGCGTTCGTCACCACCCATCGCTATCCCGCCGGCGACTTCTCACTCGACTGGGTCTATAAGTACCGGGCTCAAGTCCGGGAGCTGGTGGGCGCACTTCGCGCAGGCGAAGACTCCATGCGCCACCGCATCACCACCAGGCTCACGCGATACGCGCCCCGCACCGGGGCCGTCACCATCCACGTCTACTTCGTGGCAGGCGGGATGTCCGACGGCTTCGTCCTGGACGACGACCCCGAGCTGGCGCTCTTCGTGGCGCTGGAGAAGGCCAGCGGCGACCGGGACGGCGTCGAGCAGAACCTCACCCACGAGATCTACCACGTGCTGCAGAAGGCCTCCGCGGCCATGACGCCGGGAGCGGTGCGATTCGCCGCGAAGCTCGGCAGCCAGCCACCGCTTCAGCAATTGCTCGCCACGACGCTGTGGGAGGGCACGGCGAACCTGGCGGCGGACGCTCGTGAGACGCCAGGACAAGGCCCCTACGCCACCATGTGGCGGGAGCGGTACCTGCGGAACCTCGAACCGAAGGAACTGCAGAGGAACTTCCAGCGCTTCGATTCCGTTCTGGCCGGCCTGGACCAGGACATGCTCGACTGGGCCGCCGCCTATGCCAAGGGCTTCTCCGGCAGCGCGGACTCCCGCTTCTACTTCGTGGGGATGGAGATGGCTCGCGCGCTCGGATCGCAACGTGGCGCCGACTACTTCCAGGGACTGTTCGTCCGGCCCCCGACACAGTTCTTTCGCGACTACCTCAAGCTCAGCGGAGCCGATCCGTCGTTGCCGCAATTCTCCGCGAACTCACGCCGCGTGATCGAGCGACTTCCCGCGAGTTGGTGATCGCGACGCACACGCGCCGACACCCCGGCAGTTCGCGGCCTGCGGTCAGCGCGTCCGGACCACCAACTGCGTGAGCGCCCGATCACCCACGACGAGCCGCGCGACATAGAGGCCGGGGGCTGCCACTCGGCCCATGGCATCGAGGCCATCCCAGGAGAGCTCGCGAGCCGAGGCGGCTTCCGCCCCCACGCCCAGGCTGCGAACGACGCGCCCGGCGAGGTCGTGCACCACCAGCCGGGCAGCAGCCTCCTCCAGCTCCGAGGGCACGCTCCAGCGGAAGCGCACATCCCCCGAACTGGGATTGGGGCTGGGCCGAGCGAACACGACCCGCGCGCCGCCCGGTGGCCCGGGCACGCCTGTCGGTGCGATCGCATCGACACTCGCGACCTGCGTCGGTGAGCCGGCCTGGCGTGCGGTGAGCGAGATCTCGCCGGGGCTCTGCGCGACGAACGGCACGATGGCGTCGCCCTGCGCATCCGTCGTGGCTGTCGCGATCCCCTCGGGCTCGCGATACGCGGTCACGATGATGCCTTGCTTCGCGAGGCCATCCTCGGTGACGTGGACCGGGATCCCGCCGCCCCCGACCTCGACGGTGGGAGGGGCGCTGAGCGCAACCTCGAACGCCGCGCGCCGAGGAAGACTCAGCTGCGGGTCGCCGAACAGCGCGAGCGCCATCTGCGTCCAGCGGTTCACACCGTCGAATACCGAGAATTGCACGAATGGTAGACGCGACCGGCCCAGCGTCTCACCCATCGCTCTCACATCCTCGTCGATGAGCAGGCGGAAGTACTCGTCGGCATACGCGCGCAGGGCGGTGGGGAACGAGAACTGCGTGAGTCCCACGACCGTGACCGCACCGCCGGGAGAGCCGCCCGGCGTGTGGAAGAACGCGGGTCCGATCGGTGAGCTGGGCCCCAGTGGCCCCTCGCCCCCCCAGAGGTAGACGTGCGAGAGCGGGGCCGAGTTCGTGAGCGCCACGATGTCGGGCACGGTCGCCACTTCGGAGCCACCCATGCCGAGCTCGGTCAGCGTCTGGGCGTCGAAGACGAGCACGAGATCATGGCCATCGTCGAACGCGTCGAGGAACACCTGCCGGCCGAGCGGCTCGCTGCCGGGCGTCCACTGCGCATCGAGATGGTTCTCGTAGAGTCGGCGCGACGCGAAACCGCCAGCCGTGAGCCTCGGCAGCAGCTCCTCGGCGAGCTGGGCGCCGTCGAGCGAGACCGCGTCTCCCGGCGTCCACACCTGCGGGAACAGCACCTCGGCAGCGAACAGTGCCCGCGGCGGACGCGGCTGGCCGGGCTCGCGTGCCGCCAGCATGCTGCGCAGGACGAAGGCATGTGCTTCTGCGGGGTTGGTCACCGGAGCGCGGCCGACCCAGACCTCGGGGAGCAGGTCGGCATCGTCACCGGGATCGCTCGCGCTCTGGAATCCCTCGCCCCACAGCGCGTCACCGTCCGCGTTCCACGAGCCGTCGAGACAGCTGAAGTAGAGATCGGTCGGGATGGATTGCCCACCGAAGAAGTTCGTGAATGCATTGCGCGTGGGGACAAGGGCCGCCGTACCCCCGAGCAGCACCCAGCGCGCTCCGGGCCCCGTGTACTGGTCGCGGATCCACAGCCGCATGCGCTCGGCATCATCGGCCGCTGCCGGGTACTCCGACCGGAGCGCTTCGATGGTCTTCACCGTCGTCGGAAGCCCGAGCTGGCGCTTCCAGACGGCGAACGGCTGGAACTCGCTCGCGAGCGCGTCGGTGGTGATGATGAGATAGCCCTCGGCGGGGCCTGGGACGAGTTGCGCGGCGGCCGGACGGATCTGGGCGGTGCACGTGCCGAGAAGCGCGATCGTGAACACGAGCGCGACGCTGGGACGGAGTCGGATGGTCATGGGATGCACCTCATCATCGTCTTCCCACCGTCCTCGGGCGCGGCCACCCGGATTGTCCTGCGGCTCGCAACCAAGGAGGCTAGGTCCGACCCCGCCACAGGGTCAACGGCCAAGTGATCCATGAGAGGCCCCCGCCTCGGTTCCCCGCCGCAACTCCCCGGCACCCCTCCCCGGAGGGCCGGAGCCACTGGCCCGGTCATGGCTCCCGTGTGAATCAAGTGTTGAAACCGCTGGAGTCCATGTTGGATTCTCCACGAATGGTCACTGACTCGCTCTTCGTGACCTCCTTTGCAGCCCGCCACGTCACCCCCAGCGGAGGCCGCCGTGTCCCGAAAGCCACTCTACGCCATCGCGCTCGCGCTGCTTTGTGCGACGCCACTCCACGCCCAGGTCATCACGTTCGAGGTCGATCCGTTCGGAGCCGTTCCTGTGGACGACGCTGCACTGGGCCTGGCATCCGCCTACACCGTGGGGCCGCTGAGTATCACGTTCGGGATCGATGGTGATCTCGACGGCATCCCGGAGTCCCCCGCGTTCTTCGAGCGGAGCGGGCCCGACGTGTTGGACGGATACGTGGGCTGCCTGGGCAGGGACGTGGCTGCGCCCGGCTTCGGCCCGGTGCTGGGCGGCTGGTTCCTGCGCGCGACGCCGGGTGCGGACTATGGCCACCTGGTGATCAGCTATGCGGGCGGCACCGTGAGTGGAGCCTCGGGTGAGATCTGGGACATCGATGGCGTCTCGCAAGGCACCGAGCAGTATCGGGTGAAGGCCTACGATTCGGGCGGCGTGTTGCTCGCCACGATCGACTCTCCGCTCAGCAGCCAGGAGAGCGGCTGCGCGAACACCGAGCTCGACAGCCGGCCCTGGACGTTCAACTTCTCGCTCACGCCCGGCATCGCCCGGATCACCGTCGACTTCATCGGCAGCAAGACCGGCGGGATCGGCCTGGCCTTCAACAACTTCAACGCGACCGGCGAGGTGCCTGTGTCCGCGAAGCCGGCGACCTGGGGGCGCCTGAAGAGCATGTACCGGTGATATGGAGTGACCGGCTGTCAACGACGACCACCCTCGTACGCGGGGGTGGTCGTTGTGTTTCTGGATCGAAGCGAAGGACGGCCTCCGAGGCAGGGCGC
>Ga0315912_10000435_pt1 | contig 80359 bp, 51 predicted proteins | sample VfabasoilMG_FD_204469 | JGI IMG/M metagenome (GOLD analysis project Ga0315912, IMG submission 204469) | Garden soil microbial communities collected in Santa Monica, California, United States - V. faba soil | ecosystem: Environmental > Terrestrial > Soil > Garden | place: USA: California... | reverse complement strand
CATCCCGTACGAGTTGCCGCTCGCCAGCGCCGCAAGCAGTGTGATCCCGCCATCCGCTGCTGCCCGGAACACCTGGAAACGGCCGGAGGAAGTCATGGCAGTCCCGGTAACGGTTCCGGCATCGTTGATTGCGTTGGCGGTGCTCCATTGGCCGCCGCCTGGTTGACCAAGGCTGGTCAATACACCGTTCCGCGTGACGAAGGCGTACCCCGTACCGCTACTATCGATCGCCATCCCCGCCGCATCGCCGTTGCCATTCATCCCCATTACATAGGCACCGGCCGTTCCGATCGGATTGCCGAAATTGTCCCAGATCAACCCCTTGGCAGCTTGCGTCGAGTCCATGTAACCACCAGCCTGCCCCGCACCGCCGATCGCTGTGGCCCAAGTCTGAAGCGACCCCTCCGGCATGGCCATCGCCGCCGCCTGCCCATTCTGCCAAAGAAACGCCCGGTAGGTTCCATCGGGCTGCTGAAAGTTACCGACAACAGCACCGGTCGCGCTGATCGCGGTAGCGGTGCTGGTTACGCCGGCCGGCCCTATTGCCTGCACCTGGAAAACGGGGACACCCCAAACGGGAGCAAAAGTAAGCAAACTGCACGCACACAAGCCGCACGAATTGATGACCATTCGTCGGCAAAGACTTCGAATCATAAATGCTGGAACCAGCCTTTCCTGAAAACGGACGATTTCAGGCGCTAGCGGTATCACGCCAATAACGGAATGCGGATCTTTCCTAAGTGTGACTGGGATCGAAGGAAATGACGAGTGGGAAAATCCCTAGGGATGGGCTATTCCGTAAGGGATAGAATGCCAATTCCGATGGTATGATAACCGTCCGTGCTTCGTTTTCTAAAAGGCTTCGCGCCGCTGGTTTTGCTGTATTTTCTCATCGCTTATGCGCTCCCGAAACCGGTCGCCGTGAAGCAGGACGCTTGGCAGCTTTTCGCCATCTTCGCCGCGACGGTCCTGGGGTTGATCCTGCAGCCGGTGCCGGGCGGAGCGATGGTCCTGATTGGCGTTGTGTTTTCAGCCCTCGTGGGTGGGCTCACTATCCAGAGCGCCTTGTCGGGCTACTCCGATCCGATCGTCTGGCTGGTCCTCGTCGCGTTCCTGATCTCCCGATCCTTGCTGAATACCGGTCTTGCACGGCGCATCGCCTTGATCTTCGTGCGAATGTTTGGCGCGACTTCCGTAGGCATTACCTACGCCTTGGCCGCAACCGACGCCGTGTTGGCGACTATCATCCCGTCCAACGGCGCCCGCTCCGGCGGGGTCACTCTGCCGATCGCGCGCTCCATTGCGGAACTGTATGAATCCAGGCCCGGTCCAACGGCGGGAAAGCTGGGCTCATATCTGATGGTGGCCGTTTACCAGAGCGTTTGCGTGGGTGCGGCCATGTTCTTCACGGGGCAGGCGAGTAATCCGCTCGCCGCGCAGATCGCTGGCCAAAACGGATTCCCGATCACTTGGGGGAGCTGGTTTGTCGCCGGATCCGTGCCAGGCATAGTGTCCATCGCCATCATTCCGCTAGTGGTCATGAAGCTGTATCCGCCCGAAATTCGGAAGACACCGGAGGCCGCCGAATTCGCATCCGGCGAGCTGCGGAAGATGGGCCCGATGTCGAAGGCGGAACGGATACTGGCTGTCGTGTTCGTCGGTGTTTGCGGGATGTGGGCCACGGCCGGCTTGCACGGAATCGACATCACGGTGACGGCGCTGCTTGGCGCCTCGGCGCTGCTGCTGACGGGCGTGCTCACGTGGGAAGACGTGAAGTCGGAAAAGACGGCCTGGGACATGTTTATCTGGTACGGCGGCCTGGTGCGGTTGGGAAAGGCGCTGAATGATGGCGGCGTGATGCGGGCGTTCGCCGATTCATTCGGCAGTTGGTTTGCGGACACGCCCTGGCCGGTGATCTTCGCCGCCGCTCTGCTTGTCTACTTCTATGCGCACTACGCCTTCGCCTCCATCACCGCGCATCTTCTGGCGATGTATCCCCCGTTTTTGGCGCTACTAATCCTGAAGGGCGCACCGCTCGGACTGGTAGCTTTCTCATTCGCCTGCTTTGTGAATTTTTCCTCCGGCCTGACGAATTACGGCACCACGCCCGCGCCCGTCTTCTTCGCGCAGCAGTACGTATCCATGAAGGACTGGTTTCGCATCGGTGCCGTTGTCTCGATCTCGAACCTGCTTGTCTGGTCCACGGTGGGGTTCGGCTGGTGGAAACTGTTAGGGATCTGGTAGAAGCCGGTAGATGCCGGCGGAATCCTTTTGAACCCGGGGGCTGAGCGCGTCGAGATAACGGAAGAACGTCGTGTCGCCCAGGAATGGCCGTTCCTCCGTCTTTTGATACTCGGCGAAAAGCTGGTGAGCGGTTTTGCCGCCGTTCTTTAATAACTCGACAATCGTGTCCGAAACGCGGTTCGTTTGCAGCAGTCGCTCCATCGCTGGACGCAGGTGGGGAAGCGCGGAGAGGTCCGTTTCCAGCAGCTCCGGGACGGACCCTGCGGTGAACGCCTGCCAGGCCCTCTCACCTGTCTCTATCATGCCGGGCGTGAGACGCACTTTTGCCACCGCCAGTCCCGCCATCTTCTCCACGGCCAGGCCGCGAGGGATGTCCACGAGGAAATGCGGGCTAATGGTAAGGCGCTCCTCGTGGAGGAAATGAAGGAGCTGAATGAGCTGGAGTTGATCGTAGAGATCATCCTCAAACCAAAGCCATAGCGAATCCCGAGCCACCAGACGGCGAAGCCGCCGGTCTCGCTCCAACAGCTTTTCGTCCGAACCGTATCCGTTGTCTTCCAGCCATTGGCGGCGAACGGCGGTAAACTGCTCCAGCGTCAACCCGGGCGGCGCCGGGCCTTCGTGCAGCACGTCATGCCAGACGATCAGCCGCGGCTCACCGGCCCAGCGGCGTAGCTTTTCTGCCACCGCATCGCCGTTGGTGATATGCACCATCACGAACTACCGCGCGGCTTCGAGTGCCAGCTTGTGACGCTTCTCCCAAGCCTGCTTGGCCTGATACTCAAACCACAACTTGCTGCCCGCCGCCCAGTAGTAGCCGCCGACGAACAGCGACAGGAAGGGCAGCGCCAGGAAGTTGTAGCTCTCAATCGAATACGCCATCATCGCCACGAACCAAGTTCCGGCGCCGATCTCGAAGAACGGCAGCCAACCGATGCGTGCCTTATACCGTTCATTGCCGAGCTTCACCTTCTTATCGCCGACGGCATACTTCGGCGTTCGGGCGAAAGCAGTCTGATAACCCACCAGCGCTTCCATTACCGCCTTGGCATTGCTGAGTGTCAGGGCAACTCCCGCCGCCATCAATACGGGCATGTACCAGATCGTTCGGCGCCAGGAATCCGGACGAAGCTGCCGCTGCGCCACCAGGTAGAAGGCCGTGATCGACCAGAAACTCGCGGCGATCAATGGCAGATCCACCAGCACCATCTGCATCCAGCCCATGTAGAACCGCACAATCATCACCGGCAGCATCAGCGCCGACATGATCAGCATCAACGGGTAGGCGATGTTCGGAGTCAAGTGGCAAATCGCTTCCAGCTTCACGCGCCAGGGTTGATCCGACTTAAGGATCATAGGCAGCAGTTTCTTGGCGCACTGCGTCAGTCCCTTGGACCACCGTGTCTGCTGCACCTGGAACCCATGCATGTCGAAGGGCAGTTCCGACGGGCACTCCACATCCGGGCAATAAACGAATTTCCAACCCTTAAGCTGCGCACGGTAGCTGAGATCGGAATCCTCGGTGAGTGTATCGTGCTGCCAGCCGCCGGCGTCTTCGATCATCTCCTTGCGCAGAATGCCGGCCGTGCCGTTAAAGTTGAAGAACAGTCCGCCGCCTGCGCGGGCGACGTGTTCCAGCACGAAGTGGCCGTCGAGCAGGATCGTCTGCACTTCGGTTAAAGCGTTGTAGTGCTGATTGAGGTATGTCCAGCGTGTCTGGACAACGCCCACCTTGGGATCTGCAAAGTAGTGGATCGTTTTGCGGAGGAAATCGGCGGGAACCACGAAGTCGGCGTCAAATACGGCGACGACAACGCCGGTCGCGGTCTTCAGCCCTTCCTGCAACGCGCCCGCCTTATACCCATGCCGGTTCTTCCGATGGTGGTACTCGATGGGATGCCCCATGGCACGGTATTCGGCTACCAGCCGTTCGGTAAAGGGATGCGTTTCGTCGGTGGAGTCGTCAAGAACCTGGATCTGCAACAGATGGCGGGGATAGTCGATCTTCACGATCGTTTCAATCAACCGCTCGACAACGAACCGTTCGTTGAAAAGAGGGAGCTGAATCGTAACTGGGGGGAGTTCGTCAAATTGCCGGGGTGGCGCGGGAAGGAGATTCTTCCGGTTCTTGAAATAACCCCGGATCATCTCGTAACGATGAATGCCGTAGAAGGAGAGTACCAGCAGGATCGCAAAATAGGGGACCAGAAGCGCGTAGTCGAATAGAGCGAGCTTATGGATACCGGCGAAAGTGTCGTCGAAAAAGGAGCGCTTGAAATTCTCGAGCGCGGAAGTGTCGGTGACTAAAAGTGCGGGAAGTAAGGGCATGAGTGCCAGAGAAGTGACGGACGTCCTTATCGGGATGGAATTCGGAACGCGCCAATTGCTCCTTGCTTTTGGATGAAGCGGTGGAGTTCACGACAGGCAGGAGGCTTTCACCCTGAATTTCGTGACAACTGTATTATAACTCGCTGCCTCAACCTCGCGCCTAGACGAAAATAGGGGATTTCTGGCCCCAATCTTCGGGAATGAATGGGCGTTAATGGTACAACTGGTACGAGGGGGGTGCGTTGGAGGTTCACGTTCGAAACGTTGGAGTGATCTTCTTCTATTTGGGAATCGCAATGGGCGTAATTGCGGCAGTAACCCTGCTGGTGGCCGGTGGGATGGACGGCGTGCTGCTTACGGACGACCCGTTTTACCAGCGAAAGGATATTGGCTCCATTCCTTTGGACCGCCTCTTGTCCGCTGTCGCGATTGTGTATTCGCTGATCATCGCAGTTCCACTTGTCCTCACAGGTCGCGGGATTATGGGATGGCGTCCTTGGGCGAAAACCGTTGGCATGTTTCTGGCCGGGATCAACATGCTCTTCTTTCCAATCGGAACGGGTGTGGGAATCTATGCGTTGTGGGTTCTGACGGACGAAACCACCGAGTTTTTGTTCGCAAACACCCCTGCGCGCGGCGTCAGGCGCTAAGGCTGTTTTTTCTTTGGCTTGAAGAGGTCCATAACGCCCTGTACACTCTCCTGCAGGCTTTGAGGATTGGTCAGTTTCATCTTGCCGATGGCCACCGCGTCCGGGGCAAAAACAGGCTTTGAAAACGTGCCTTTTACCAGGGATGGCAGCAGCAGTTCCCCCTTTGGACTCGCCATTGCCGCGCTCAAATAGCCGCCGATTTTAGTCCCGCCCACCTCTTCGCTGAACTGTTTGTTCAGAGTCGTCAGCAGCCGCAGGTCCAGCGTCTGATCCACAAGATGAAACGTCCCGGTAATCAGGGCTGCTGCCCGGTCAAGCTCCAACCGCAGATCCTGTGTTTCGGCTCGACCGTTATTGATGTTCAACCGGCCATTCAGCGCCATAAACGGCGTACCGTTTTCACTCGCGCCAACGGTTTTCATGAATTTCCCAAGGGCGCTAATCTCCTTCAGCAGGTTCAGCGGCAACAGCTTGCCCTGGGTGAGCTGAAGTTGAATCGTGCCATTCATTGTGCGGGCGAAATCCTCTCCCGGCTTTGGTGCGAACTGAAGGTTTGTGTCCGCTGACAGCGGACCGGATACTACGTTGCGCAACGGAGTGGTCGCCGAGAGAAGCTGCTCGGCCTCAATCCTGTCAAGATGCATTTTGAAGTTGAAGACCGGTGGATCGGCCTTCATCTCGACGGTAGCCAGGCCGGTCATTCGCCCGCCGTAAACGCCCCCGCTCAACGGGTCTAATGTCAACAGCTTTTCCCGGTAGCTCAACCCGGACTTAACCTCGGCGAGCTGCAGCCCGTTAATCTGCAGTTTGCCGATGGCGATTTCCCCGGTAACCACCACCGGCCGGCTGTCGCCCTTGGCCGGCTGGATCCAGGATTCCATTTCTGTGTTCGAGAGCTGATCGGCGTGCAGAGAAATTGCGAGTTGCGGGCGCTTGAAATCCTTAACTCGCAGGCTGCCTTCCCAGTTTGATTTCCCTATGTGAAACACCGCATTGTTGACGCTCGCGCTATCGGCTTCGAATGCAATCTGCGCTGTATCGATCTTGAGGTTGGGCTGCAACGTTGGGACCCGCAGGTCGGCATTCGCGATCGAACCGGAACCAGTGAATTGCGGGTTGGCCAGGTTGCCGGCCACGCGCAATTGCAACGTAGCGGTACCGCTCCCGGAGATGCCGTCAACCTGCGCAATGGCCAGCAGATCCTGTATCGCGGCGGCATTCGTTGCAATGTTCGCGTCGATTGTCTTGTAGTTCGTGAGTTGAAACCCGGCCTGCACCGTGGTGGGGCCGACTTGCAAGGAGAATGGCTTTGCAGCGATTCGGTTCGGTGTAAGGTCGAGTTCCAGCGCGGTCGCACGAAGTGTCTGGCTCAATTTTCCGCCTGATACTTCCAGATTTGCAATCCGGACGACGCCCGTCATTGCCGGCTCCTTGAACGGCCCGGAGATCTTTACGTCCGCGGTCACTGTGCCCTTGGGTTTGTAGGCGGACTGGATCGGAATTCCTGCCAGCGGGGATGGTTTTATCTTCAGCGCTCCGTCCACCCGGCTTGCGTTGGCATCCACTTGGCCCGTGAATGACGCCACCACTTCTCCCATTTTCGCGTCGAGCTTGGAGACCGTCCATTGGCCCGCGTTGTTCGCCGCCGAGAACTCCAACTCGATGGGCAGCGCGCCATTGCGCCATGACGCGGTGCCCGAGAACTGCTGATTTGCGCCGCGCACTTCCGCGTCGATATTCGCGTATTCGCTCCGCTGGCCTTCGGAATTGATGGTGAAGAACTTTCCATCGATGATCCGGAGGCTTTGCAGTGCCGGCGTTTCCGTGGTTGCGCGGGCATTCGGATTCGGCGCGTATTCGACCACGGGTCGCGTCAGTACCAACGACTCGACTTCAATATCGCCCTGCAGCAGCGGCAAGAGACGCACATGCACGTCAAGCGTCTCCACTGTGGCAAGGCCCTTTACGGCAAGCTGCGTGGCACGCAGCGAGAGCGGCAATATTCGGAGCGACAGCGCACTAAACTCCACCGGGCGGCCGAGTACGGTTTGCAACCTGTTCTGAATCAGCGGGCGAAAACGATCCGTAGAGATAAGCAGAGGCAGCGCGAAAACAAGACCAATAACCGCGGCCCCGATACCGCAGGCAACGTAAGCTCGCTTCATAGATTAGATGGTACGCCTGCCATCAAATAGAGAGATCAGCAATCCTGTCAGGATCACGACGATGCACCCCGCCACGTTGTACCAAAGAAAGGAGGCTGCGCCGGTAAAGTGCAGCGCAAAAATGGCGGCTTCGCCGGCGAGTACGCCGATAAACGCTGCATTCGCTCCAACCCGCGGAAAGTACACTGCCAATGCGAAGACCCCGAGTATGCCGCCGTAGAAAAACGACCCCAACAAGTTCACCGCCTCCACCAGAGACCCCAAATTCTTGGCTAGCTGTGCCGTCACCACCGCGTAAATTCCCCAAAACGCCGTCGCGATGCGGGACGCCCACAGATAGTGCATATCTTCGTCCAACGGACGGAATAGGCGCTTGTAAATGTCGATCACCGACACCGTTGCCAGCGAGTTCACCTCGCCGGAGATCACCGACATCGCGGCCCCTAGAATCGCTGCGATTACCAGCCCGACAATGCCCGGCGGCAGGTAGTGAGTCACAAAATGCAGGAAGATGTAATTTGTATCATTGCCCCCAGTAATTTTCGCGGCCTCTTTGCGAGTGGCGTCGATTTCGCGTTGCGCGCCTTTGAACTCCTCCCGCGTTCCCTCGCCCTTCACCATCCGGGCGGCGGCGTTCTGACGCTGCTGGAAGGCTGTGTCGAACCGCTGCTGTATTGCAGAGTAGGCGGGGTCTTTCGTCAGCTTGGCCATGTCGCCGGGATGGAATAGTAGCGGTGGCTGCGTGAAAGTGAAGAACGCGAAAACGACCGTTCCGGTCAGCAGAATCATGAACTGCATCGGTATCTTGGCCACGGCGTTAAAGAGCAGGCTCAAACGGCTTTGCGTAATCGAGCTGCCTGTCAGATACCGCTGCACCTGGCTCTGATCGCAGCCGAAGTAGGAGAGCGCCAGAAACATCCCCCCAAACAGCCCGCTCCAGATGTTATAACGATCGGTCCACGAAAAGTCGGTGGTCACCGGATTTAGCTTTCCGGCCGCGCCGGCTACGGTCAATGCGCCGCTAAGACCCATGCCGTCCGGCAGCAGATTGATCGCCATGATCAACGCCGTGCCCAGGCCCGCCATCATGATCAGCATCTGCTGAAAGTCGGTCCACGTAATGGCCTTGACGCCGCCCAGGACCGTATAGGTGATGACAATCACGCCCATTACTAAAGTCGTAATCTGATCCGGCCACCCCAGGAGTACAGTTAACACAATAGCCGGGGCCGCCAGCGCCAATCCCACGGCAAGGCCGCGCTGAATCAGGAAGATGATACTCACCAGCGTCCGCGTCTTGGCGTCGAATCGCTTCTCCAGGTACTCGTACGCCGTGTACACATTGGCGCGATGAAAGATCGGGACCGAGGTCAGTGAGACCACAATCATCGCCAGCGGCAGGCCGAAGTAGAACTGCACAAATCGCATGCCGTCCACGTAACCCTGCCCGGTAGTCGAAATGAATGTGATCGCCGACGCCTGCGTTGCCATGATCGACAGGGCCATCGCATACCAGGGCATCGTTTTGCCGGCTCGAAGGTACGAATCGGTAGTTGCCGTTCCCCTCGCGCGCCAGAGCCCATAGCTGATAATCGCCGCGATGGTCAGCACCATCACCACCCAATCGAGCGGCCTCAAGACCAGGCCTTCCCGAAGAGCCAGAACAAGGTTATAAGAGTGGCCAGGTACAGCACGACCAGCGAATAGATGCGCCGCCAGGAGCCTAGAAACGGCGGCGGCTCATCGGTCAAATCCGGCTTCACCGCGCGCTCCCGGCGCTCAGAAAGTTGGCGAAGATTCGATACGCGCCCGGCACGCCGGCCGGCAGTTGGCGGAACCAACTCAAGGGCGTAAAAATGTACACGCCCTTTCCATACTTGGCATACAGCGTGCCGCCCTTCAATTGCGCTTCCCCGGGATCGTGCATCTCGAAGAGTGTTTCATACTTTGGGTCCCAGGCGGAGGCGAAGTAGAGGCCCCGCTCCTGCACCCAGCCGTCAAAATCGCGGTTGACGATTTGGTTCGGTTTCGACAGCAGCGCGTGCGTGGCGGCAAATTCCACCGGAGCTTCCTCCACGGTCACACGGCCGTTGCCGAGCGTGATCGGATAAGGGCCAAGGTTTGCAAGCAGCTTCGGATCGCCGCCCATGAAGCCGCCCTCCATCACGTTGTACTGCACCACCAGCGTCCCGCCATTCTGCGCATATTCATGCAGGCGCCGGGCATTGGCTCTCACATCGGGCCGCGTGTTAAAGGCCCGTACACCGGTGACAATCGCGTCGAACTTGGACAAATCATCCTCGGCGAGCGCTTCCCGGGTCAACAGCGTGACATTGCAGCCGAGTTGCTCTAAGGCCCGCGGAATCTCGTCGCCCGAGCCCATAATGTAGCCGATGTTCCTGGATGTAATGGCGATACTCGAACGAACAAGCTTTGCCTCCGCGGGCATGAAAACCGTCTGCGGGGGAATGTGCGGGTACTCGACGGTGGTCATGGAAAGCCCGAAGGTCTTAGCGCCGACGGTGACTTCCGCTTTCAGCGTTCCCATCTGTTCCGCGCCCGGTGGAGTGACTTGAAATTTCACAGTCTCCTGCTGATTCTGCGACAGGTTAAAGTCACGCGAAACCGGTTCTGCCTTCCAGCCGGAAGGCAGAACCAGTTTTACTGTTCCCTTTGAGTTCGGCTCCAGTGCCGTAAGCTGTACCGCCACTTCTCGGGGCTTTGCATTGGGGAAGAGAATCGCCTTGTCGGCCAGGCGGACGACCGCGGGAGGCACCGCGACCAGCGGGCGGGTTAACTCGCCATACGACCTGTCCACGTAACGATGTTGAATGGGCCGGAACACGTTCTGCGGCTCGCCGTTGATTGAAATGACGAACGCCGTAGTGTTGTTCGCCAGCGGACCATCGGGCGCATCCAGCACCCGCACGTCGGCAATGTCGTACATGGTGTCGCTCTTGGGGCGTTGCAGCCAATAGGGCTGCGTAATCGTATCGGACAAGTTGACCGTCTCGATGTGGCTCACGTTCTGCCCGCGCGGCATCGGTTTGTTGACCGCGATCTGCTTGCCGTTGATCGTCACCGCCGCAAGCTGCACATCCAGCGGGCCGCGATTCAATGCGGTGAAGGCGATGTCCACCGGTGTCCCGGCGACGGCGTGGTACTTGCCCGACGTTACATCGAAATACAGCCCGGCCGCTTGCAGTATGGCCTCATTTAACTCCGCCATCTTCTCTGCGACAAATGGCCCGGACAGCCCCATCATCTCGCGCCGCGCGTCCTGAAGAATGGGCACTATCTTTTCCGGCGCTCGATCGTCGAGCTCCTTCGCTGCCCGGCTCAACAGCGCCGCAACCTTCGCCGAACCGGGAACGCGGCTCCAAGTCGTATCGATGCCGTCCATCAACCCGCTCGCGGCCGCGGCGCCGCCGACAACTTGAAAATACTCCCGCATCTGCCCACGCTCCTGGCGCCAGCCCATCGCCTGCGACCGGTGCAGGCTGCGGCTCAACCCCGCGATCTCGCCAAAACTATAGCCCAGCACCGGATCGAATGCGCCGACATCGAGAACCAAACTATTCGGAACTGCCGCCGATTCCTTCGCCATTGCCGGCGTGAAGCTAGGCAGGTTGAGCAGGATCCGCTTGGCCTGCCACGGCGACCCGTAGCCCGGATACTTTTGCGAATCGGCGGCGGCGCTGAATGCCTCGTTGGCGAGAATCGAAGACGCCTGATGCTGACCATGCCCATCGCGGGGCGTACCGCTGAACCGCAGAACGATGATGTCCGGCTGAAATTTTCGGATGACGTAGACCACGTCCCCCAGGACCTTCTCGCGATCCCATTTGGTAAGTGTTTCTGTGGCTGTTTTCGTGAACCCGAAATCGATCGCGCGGGAGAAGTACTGCTCGGCGCCGTCAATCCTCCGCGCGGCCAGCAGTTCCTGGGTTCGAATCACGCCCATCCACTCGCCCTGTTCGCTGCCGATCAGGTTTTGCCCGCCTTCCCCGCGCGTCAGTGAAAGATAAGCCGTACGATACTGCCATCCTCGAGCCGCGAACGCCAGGAAGGCGGTATTCTCGTCATCCGGATGCGCGGCGATGTAGAGGACCTTCCCCAGATGCCCCAGCCGCTCCACTTGAAGCCGGAGTTGAGCGGCACCGGATAGATTCGGTTGAGCCGGCGCTGCAAGGACCAACGAAAAGAGGAGAAGGATGGCTCGCATGTTCTTTCAGTTTAGGATGCCGGTAGGACGCGCAAGGGTTCAGCGGCCGCCCGAACTCTTCAACGCCGCCACGGCTTCCACCACCGATTTATCCCCTGGATTCGCGCGCAAATATGCCTCGAACTCGGCCACTGCCTCCGCTGTCCGGCCCATATTCCCCAAAACAATGCCCGCATTCTTCCGCGCCGGCCAGTGTTGCGGATCGGCCGCCAGCGCCCCGCGAAACGCCGCCAGTGCTCCCTCATCGTTCTTCGCCATGTATTCAACGACGCCCAACTGCATGTACAGTGGCGCCTTCACAGCCGCAATCGGCGCCAGCCCCAACCCCTTTTGAAAGGCCGCCTTCGCTTCCTCCAATCGGTTTACCCCGGCCAGCGCCCGCCCGAGGTGCAGAAACGTCTCCGGCCGCCCCGGTTCCAGCTTTTCCATCGCTTCCGCATGCGCTAACGCTTTCCCCGGTTCCCCCGTCGCCAGGTACGCATTTACAGCGCCGACTCGCGCCTCATAGTGCGCCGGGGTAATGCTTACCGCCGCCTCATAGTGCCGGAGCGCCTCCCGCAACTGCCCCTTCTCGGCGTATAGCAGTCCTAGATTGTTGTATGCGAGCGGCGTCCGCGGATCTACTTCCAGCATGCGGTCATACAGTGCAAAATTGTTTTTCCAATACGTAATCTGCACCACGCTGCAAAGGAATAGTGCGATACACGCCGCGGCTCCGATAAACCCCGCCATTCTCGAGTTCAATCTCGAAATGCCAAAGCAGGCGCCCGCAATCAGCATAGTTGTCGGCAGATAAGTGTAGCGATCCGCATGCGACTGCTCGCCCACCTGCAAAAAGCCGATATTCGGCAGCAAAACCACCAGGTACCAGGCCCAGGCCAGCATCCACCACGGATTCAATTTCCGCCGTTTCCACACCAACCAGCTAACGCCGGCCAACAGCGCCGCCGATGCCACGATTTCCCAAACCGGATGAGCCACCGGAAACGTGTAGAACGGCGATAACCCGTCTGGCCATACGGTCTGCAACAAGTACACCGCGTAGCTGCGCACGGCATTCAAAGCGCGCGCGCCGAACCCTACTCCGCTCGAAACCGCCGCTACCGACTGCTGTCCCAAAATTGTAATCAACGCGCTGATCGCCGACAGCGCGAACAGCGGTAACTTCTCAATGATTCTTGCCCGTATCGTCGACTCGTCCAGCCGTTCCAACGGCCAACGGTCGAGCATCAACAGCAGTAGCGGTAATGTCACTGCTACTGGCTTCGTCGCCAGTGCCAACGCGAATAGCATGGTCACAAGCGCGAATCGCCTCCAGTCTTTGCGATGCGCCGCATAGTGCGTGTAAGCCCAGATCGTAAGGATCCAGAACAACCCGCTTAACACATCCTTCCTCTCGGTGACCCAGGCGACGGACTCAACCCGCAACGGATGCCACGCCCAAAGCGCGGCCGCTATAGCGGCCGTCCACACGGAGAACCGGAGCCGCCCCAGCACGACAAACCACAGCGCCGCATTCATCGCATGCAAAGCGACGTTGAGCAGATGATGCGGTCCCGGGTTCAACCCATAGAGCGACACCATAGCCATGTGCGAGAGGAACACAAGCGGCTGCCAGTAAATGTAATTCGTTGTCAACGCCCACCGGACGCTATCGGCGGTCAAACCCTGCCGGACGTGGTTATTCTCCGTGACAAAATCCGGGTCATCCCAGTTCAAGAATTCGTAAACGCCAGCCGGCGCAAACAGGAGCGCCGTCAACAGCAACAGTGCTACTGCAATCAGCTTTCGCTTCATTCCGTCTAGGGTACCGCTAACGCCGTGACCCATCCATTCCGATCGGTGCTCAATTTGCGAGCGCCAATCCGCAGTTCCTGAATGCGATCCGCACGCAGCAGAAAATCCTTGTCCGCGGCCCGGTCCAGCAGGCCCTGCCTCTCATCGGGCGTCCGCACCAACAGTACCGACTCCTTGGGCTCAGCCAACCCGCGATAACTCCCCGCCTCCGCGATGATCCCTCGGCCCGCGAAATCGATATTCGTCGAGGCCAGCGTTCGCGCATCGCCCGGCAGCATGTACTGCACGCGCTTCAAATGCATCGTTGTGGCCACGAACTCGTCCTCTACACCATCGATCACCAATCCATTAGGCCGGGCCATCGCCTTATACTCCATGAGTGCGGCCGACGGCCCCACTGGCTCAGGCGCCTCATGCGAAATAACGCCTGTGAATAGCCGTATAGCCAGCAAGCCCGCTGCCGCTGCAATCGGGATGCGCGGCCCCGCTGCCGCCGCCGTCGCCGCAAAAACCGGCAACAAATACGTCGCATTCCGATACCCGAATCCGAACAGCGCCAGCGCGCTAACACCCAGCCACGCGGCTTCCACGTGGCGCTTTCGGTAAATGCAATACCCAAGCGCCAATGGCGCCAGAATCGTCAGCGCCGCGTCCCACGCCCAAAGCCGCGTCGCGTAAAACTGCGCATGCCCCTCGACCGCCGCATTCTCCGGGGTCTTCAGCCCCCACTGCAAGTGCTCATCCAGAACATGTTCTTTCCAATACCACTCCCCATTCGCAGCCAGTTGATACAGGTGCCACGGCAGGATCAGAAGGATGGCGATCCCCACCACTCGTCCCCAGCGCTTCCACAGGAACAGTGCGGGAATGGCGCCGGCAATGCTCTTCGTCAAGACCCCGAATGCCAGGGCCGCCCCGGCGCCGCGCTCCGATTTAGCCCACAAATACAAGCACAGCAACACGGCGAATAGCACAGGCACATCCGTCATATTCCGTCGCGCCAGCAGGAAGAAAAGCGGGTTCGCCGCCAACAATAGCATCGCGCTCCATCCTTGCCACCGCCAAAGCAACACCAAAACCCCAGCCCCACAAAGCACCGGATAAAGCCGCAGACTCCACAGCGAATCCCCAAACAAACTCACGAAAATCGCCGTCGGCAGGAACGCCAGAATCGGCTTCACAAAAGCCAGACGGCCGAGAAAGCGCGGTGTCAGCCACTCGCCTCTCTCGGCCATTCCGATTGAAATACTGCTATAAAGCGCCTCGTCCTGCGGCCGGACCTTCTGCACCGGATCGGTGTAGCCCGATGCCAGCGGCACCTGCCACACCCCCCAGCCCAGATACGCGGCCGCGCAAACGAAAACTAATACTTGGGTAGCGAGGGATCTACCTTGTCCGCCCATGCCAGTATTCCACCCGTCATGTTCCGAACTCTCGTAAATCCGCTAGCCCGCAGCAGGTCGCAAGCCTTCGCCGATCGTCCGCCCATCTTGCAGTGCATGACAATATCGGCATTCTTGTCGAGCTCATTCAGCCGCTTTGGCAAATCGCCCAACGGAATTAGCTGCGCCTTATCGATCTTGCAGATCTGATACTCATGCGGCTCGCGCACGTCCACCAGCGTGAAATTTGCGCCGGCATCGATCATCTGCTTCACATCCTGCGGAGCGATATCGGTCGACGAGACGGGTGCGGGCAATGGAGCCTCCTGGTGCGGAACGCCGCAAAACTGCTGATAATCTATCAGCTCCTTAACCACCGTGCACTTTCCCTGGCACTCCGGATTTCGACGGATCTTCAATTCACGGAACTTCATCGAAAGCGCGTCGTAGAGCATCAGACGTCCCTGCAGAGGTTGCCCCTCGCCCAGGATCAGCTTGATGACTTCGGTTGCTTGAATCAGTCCAACCACGCCCGGCAAAATGCCCAGCACACCGCCTTCCGCACAGCTCGGAACCAGTCCCGGGGGTGGCGGCTCCGGATACAGGCAGCGATAGCACGGACCGTCATCCTTGCAGAAAACCGTCGCCTGGCCTTCGAAACGGAAAATGCTTGCGTAGACGTTGGGAATACCCAACAACACGCAGGCATCATTCACCAGAAATCGCGTCGGAAAGTTGTCGGTCCCGTCCGCCACGATGTCGTAATCCTTCAAAATCTCCAGCGCATTCGCCGAGGTCAGCGGGACTTCGTACTTTACGATCTCGATGAACGGATTGATATCCTTCATCGTCTCTTCGGCCGAGTCGACCTTCTTCTTCCCGATGTCCTTGGTCCCGTGAATAATCTGCCGCTGCAGATTGGAAACGTCCACGGTGTCGAAGTCCACCAGTCCCAGCTTGCCGACGCCCGCCGCGGCCAGGTACATCGCCACCGGCGCGCCCAAGCCGCCCGTGCCGATTAGCAGCACGCGCGCGTTTTTCAACTTCAATTGCCCTTCCATGCCCACTTCGGGCATGATCAGATGCCGGCTATACCGGCCGATCTCTTCATTCGTTAGCGACGTGGCCATACCGCTTACTTGCCGCCCGCGATGGACGGCACAATCGAAATCGTATCGCCGGCCGCCACCGCCGTTTTGTCTTTTTCCAGGAACCGGATGTCTTCGTCGTTTACATAAACGTTAACGAAGCTCCGGAGCTTACCCTCGTCGGTGAAGAGGTTCTTCTTCATGTCGGGGTGTTCGGTGGTCAGCGCGGCCAGCGCCTCTCCCACAGTCGCGCCGCCGACTTCCACGGCGTCTTTCTTTCCCGCAAATTGCCGCAACGGCGTCGGGATCAATATCTTAGGCATGGGGGTGTTCCAACTCCTCTTTCGCTGCCTCGGTCTGTTCCATGTTCGGCAGCCAGCTATTGGCGTGTTGAAATTGGCCCTTCTGGATCGACAGCACCACAAACGAATACCAGGGGCACGAGTTCTCTAAATCGGTTTTTGAAAAATACGCGTCGCAGTCCGGGTGGCTGTGGAAGATTCCAATCAGATCCATCCCATTCTTTCGCGCCTCCCGCTCGGCGAACAGCAGGTCTTCCGGACGCAGTTCGTACCGCTCCCGCTGTGCGCCAGGATACGCGTTTTCCAACGGCAGCGCCACGCGCACCGTCTTCACGTCGCCATCGATCGGGCCCAACATGGCGCCGCAGCATTCGTTGGGATACGTTTTCTGCGCATGCGCCACCATCAGGTCCCAGGCTTCTTGTTCTATCTTGATCATTCGTTCCAGAACGGCTCGCTCATGTACTTGGATGCACCGTCGCAAAGAACCGTCACAATTACCGCCTGCCGTCCTTCCCTGGCCAAGCGCCGTCCCAATTCCAGCGACGCGTGCACGTTAGCGCCCGCGCTAATCCCCACCAGCAGGCCTTCTTCCCGCGCCAGCCGCCGCACCATTTTGTAGGCGTCTTCGGTCTCGATCCACATGTTCTCATCGGCCAGGTTCGGGTCGTAGATCTTCGGCACAATCGCCGTCGGCATGTGTTTCAGGCCTTCCAGTCCATGGAAACCGGACGCGGGCTGTGCGCTGATGCACACCACTCCGGTCCCATCCTGCCGGAGCCGCCGCGCCGTGCCCATAAACGTTCCGCTAGTGCCCAATGCCGCCAGAAAATGCGTAATTCGCCCGTTGGTCTGCTCCAAAATCTCCACGCCCGTCGTGTTGAAGTGCGCCTGCCAATTGGCCGGGTTGGAGTATTGATCGGGGTAGAAATAGCGCTCCGGATCCTCGGCGTAGATCGCCTGGCAACGCCGAATGGCGCCGTCCGATCCCTCGCCGGCATCGGTCAGGATCAACTCCGCCCCGTATGCCGCCAAAATGCTCTTCCGCTCCGGGCTGGCGTTGGCGGGAAGACACAGCTTCACCCGATATCCGCGCGAAGCAGCCACCATTGCGTACGCGATGCCGGTGTTTCCGCTCGTCGAATCCAGGATCACCTTGTCCGGCGTCAGCCGCCCGTCCTGCTCCCCGGTGTTGATCATGTTCAACGCCGGCCGGTCCTTTACGCTTCCGCCGGGGTTGAAATACTCCGCCTTCGCATAGATTTCGATGCCGGACAGCCCCTCGGTCAACCGGTCGAGCCGGAACAACGGTGTGTTGCCAATCGCTTCCAGCAGATTCCCCGCCACAGGGGGCGTTCTTTTCCCCGCTGAACTGGCGGTTACGCTCATTACCTTAGGCTAACAATCTCCCTAATTCCGGTCAAGATTAAGTAGATTCTTTGAAAATGACAATTTCGCCGAGGTTTCTGCGCATTGTATGGTGCAGGACTCTGCGATTCCGCCATGGTCACGCAAGTCGATCCCAACCAAGTCACTTTACTTCTCCGCCAATGGCGCGCCGGCGACGCCTCAGCCCTGGAGGCCCTTACTCCCCTTGTTTACTCGGAGTTGAGAATTATCGCCCGCTCGCGGCTCGCCCATGAACGCCGGCTCGCCCTCAATCCAACCGAACTCGTCCACGAAGTCTTCCTCCGCCTGGTCCGGCAGGATCAACCGGATTGGGCCAATCGAGCCCACTTTTACTACATCGCCGCGCGCCTGATGCGCCAGATTCTCGTCGATTTCATTCGCGAAACCCATGCCCAGAAGCGTGGCGGAGAATTACCGGCGCTCTCGCTCGACGACGCGCTCCAAGTGGCTCAACCCTGCGATCCCAGCGTTCTCAATATTCACGAAGCGCTGAACGCGTTGGCGGAGATGGATCCCCGGAAAGCCCGCGTGCTGGAAATGCGATTCTTTGGCGGCCTGACCGCCGAGGAGATCGCCCAGGTAGAGAACATGTCCCCCGTAACCGTAACCCGCGATGTTCGCGCCGCCACCGCCTGGCTCCGCGCATGGCTCACCTCTCCGGAGCGATCATGACCTCCCAACAGTGGCACACCGCCGAGAACCTCTTTCATTCCGCGCTGGAACTCCCGCCCGCGGACCGCGCCTCCTGGGTCGAAGAAGCTTGCCCGGGCGATCCCGCTGTCGCTACCGCTGTCATCCGAATGCTCGAAGCCGATGCCTCCCCAGGCGACGAAATTCGCCAGGTCATACGCAGTGCCGTCAAGCAGTGGATGACGGCCTAAGGTCAAGCGGTATAGTGGAGTCATGCCAGAGGTTGCCGACTCCGCCGCAGCCAGCGGGATTACTCGAAAGGAAAAGTTTCGGCGGTATTTTCATTCGTTCAACCCAATCGCATCACCGGCTGAAGTACTGCAACGCGGCCTCGTCCTCCCGGATTTGCGTCCTGAAAACGTTCATTCAAGGATCGCGGTTCGGGTTGAATTGGAGTCGAGTAGTCTTCAAGCCGTCGTCGGTGGCGTTGGCGCGGGCAAGACTACTGAACTATTGTTGGCTCAACAACATTTACACGAGCAGGGGATTGAAGCTCTTTATATCGAAGTTTCCCATTTTGCGGATGTTTCCCAGGTTCAAAGGGGCTTTTTGGTAGGGATCGTCTGTGAAGAGATTCTTCGAATTCTGGATTACCCGTCGGCGCTCGAAGCGGAGAGACGGCTTCTCGACCGGTATCTGTACGGACGAGAAGTGGAGCGAACGGTAACCCATAATCCGTTGATGACGAGTGGGATAGTCACTGGGCTCGATGCTTTAAGATCGTTCACGCCTCGAATCGAAAAAGTGTTCGTCAGGGGTGTTAGTGCTCGTCCTCTCAAAAGTGGAGCGCACATTGGGACGGAAGTCCGAACCGCCTGCGGACACATAATCAATAAGTTCAAAGAAACGAAGCCTTTGGCCCTGCTCATTGACGGCCTTGATCGGTTTGGTGATGTTTCTGAGTTTAAGCGAGTGGTGCTTCCAGATCTATTGCTATTACAACAGGATGAGGTGCCGACCGTTTGTGTTGCTCCACTAGCCCTGCAATTCGTTCAGGAAGAATTTGCCCGATCGGCTTTTGACCGAATTCACGAGTTGAACGCAATTCCGGTGAGTACTGCAGGTGCGCTGGATCAAGTGATCAAGCTTCGAGATTCACAGGCACTAATGAGCGAGACCGCAACGGTGGCTGTTCGAGCGGGATCGGGCGGCCTCCTGCGTGATCTCATAACTCTTGCGCGAGATGCCGGCGAAGAGGCCTACATTTCAGGCAGTGAATTCATTGATCGTATCCACGCTGACCGAGCAGTTCGTCAATTGGGAGTGAGCTATTTGCGAGGATTGTCTCCAACGCACATAGAATTAGTTAAATCCGTAATCCGAGAAGGTGGGTTTGATCCAAGCAATGGAGATATGATGTTCTTGCTTGGCAGCCGCCGGATTGTGGAATTCTCATCGACGTCGTTTTCTGTCCATCCCGCACTAAAGCAAGTGCTTTGATATGGATTACCAATTAGCCGGCTTTGAGGCAGTTCGTCGAGGTGGGCTTCGTGCACCGGGAAGTTGGATCGGAATCGCCACGTCGATCGAGCCCAGCGAAGAACTGGCCGGCGAAATCATCTCAGAGGCCCAAGTCCAGTTCAATCGACAGGTCTACGCGATAGACGCCCGGGCCGCTGATCCCTTCAAGCTTGCACAGGATATCCAATCTCGAGGGGCCGACTGGCTCCTGCTCCTCGGTCTTGATGCATGGTCTCAGCAAAACTGGAACTCCTCAGAACTTAATCGGAATTCCTGGATTCGAGAAGACGGTTTGACCTGGTTCCTCCTCGGGCCGAGTGCGACTAGCAGTATCGCCCGTTATGCACCAAACGTTAGAAGCCTGATCGGCCCTTATATCGTCGTCGGTCCGACGGACTTGCGAATGACGTCCGAGGAACGGGCATCTCGCCTCGCACAACTCCGTGACTTTTACCGAAGAACCGACGCCGAAATCACTGCCGAAGCCGAGTCCCATGCGTTGGAGATGTCCCCGCACATGGTGGAATGGCTGATTCTGCTTGATCGCGGAGATCTCGTGTGAATTCGCTGCAGGACGTTTTTCGCCGCGCCCAGGGCCGCGACCACCACTTGTCTCAATTGCATTCAGCTATTCGGCTCGAGCCGCCTAAGAGAGTCTGGCAGCAGATCCGTGCTTATCTGATCGCCCGCCAGGACGACGGCCACCCAGGTACCGATCTACATAAGATCAAGCTTGCTGAATCAACGGACGAAACGCTCATTAACCTCGGCCCGACCATCGACAAAGGCCAAATCGACGGCCACTTCGTCATGAAATCAGGAGCGCGCCTTAGCTTCGGTCTAACGCTTCGTTCCGACAGCCGGCACAATTCCTCCATCGTGGCTTACCGCTTCGACTACCGTACTGAGGAAACAGTCCTTCGATTCGATTTGAACGAGGAGATCCACCAAAACTCCCTCCGCGAACCACGCGGCCACCTCCATCCAGGAAGCGACGACACTCGCGTTCCTACGCCAGCTCTTGAGCCAATCGAAATTCTGGACATACTTTTCTTTGCCATCGAGCCAGAATGAGACGCCCGATCAAGTCCGCCCGCCCATAAGCTGCTACATTCACCAACAGCGGTTATGGCGGCGGACAAACTCACCAGCATCGTGACGCAGGATCTGGACGGCTCCAAAAACGCCGCAGCCCTGGCCCGCGAAGCCCGCCATAGCCGGTCTCACTTCTTTCGACTCTTCCGCGCCATCCATATCGAACCGCCGGCCGCTATGCGCCGCCGGCTCCTGCTGGAACGCGCCGCCTGGTCGCTGACCAACAGCAGCCAGTCGATTACCAACATCGCCTTCGACGCCAACTACAATTCGCTCGAAGCTTTCACTCGAGCCTTTCAAAAGGCATTCAAACTTTCTCCCAGCCTGTACCGGCGCATGGCGCCCACTCATTTTCATCTTTCCGCACCCAACGGAATACACTTCTTCGCCAAGAAAGGAACCGCCAACGTGGACCTATTTGACCGCTTCGCCCGCACCGATTCGATGCATATCACCCAACTACTGCAACACGCGCAGGCGCTTACGCCTGCGCAGCTCGATAAGCCGATTCACACGAGCGTAAAGCTTCTTCCCTGGGAAACGCCCGAGTGCAATCTCCGCGAACTCTTCGAGCGCCTTGTCTACACCAAAGAGGTGTGGGCTGCGGCCATGGCCGGCGGCGAAATGCCCCAGCCCCCAAAGGAACCCTGCCCAGCTCCGGAACTCCTAAAGCGGTTCCAGAAAGCCGATGCCGCGTTCCACTCCATACTCAGTGACGTCCGCAACCGCGGCGCCTGGGACGACACTTTTGTCGACGCGCTTTGTGAGCCTCCCGAAAAGTTCTCTTTCGGCGGCACATTCGCCCATGTCATGACCTTCAACGCCTACCGCCGGCTAACGGCCCTCGATGCCCTGCGCCGTCTGGGCGTGGACATCGAAGGCTTCGGTTGCCCGATGGAGTATGAGAAGGCTACCGTAACCGCACCGTGAACGGCTGCGACGCTCCTACAGCGTTTGAAACCGTCACGATCACGGATTCAATATCGCCAACCGATCCCGTGACGGTGAAGGGCAGCGTCATTCGGAACTGACCGCCGAACGGTGCCGCCGCGGTGCTCTGATACCAGCTTGTGAACGCCGCCGCGACCGGAACCGGAACGTCGGTGGTCGCTAGCGGCGCTCCAGGCGTCGGATTCAATCGGAAAGTGGCCGACGTGATCTCGCGGGTGTTGCTGAACCCGTCGATAACCAGCGTGAACGAGTTCGTGCCAACCTGCGCCGTTCCCGCCGTAATTACAGGAACGCTGCGAGCGATCGCCACAGTCGATTCCGGCACCGGCGCCGACGAGGCGGGGTTCGTCGTTGTCTGAATGCGGATGGTTCCGGCGACCGTACCCGTTATAAGCAGCAGCGGATTTACCGGGAACACGCCGGAAGTCTGTCCGGCCGGAATCGTGAAGGTTACCGTTCGACCGCCGCTCGAGAACTGAACGGACGGGTCATCCGCGTTATTCACGGCGTTCGGTTCGAAAATCAGCGTTAGCGTGCCCGTCACGGTTACCGGGAATGGCTGCGCCAACGAGATCGTGATAACGGACTGCGTACCGGGAGGAAGCGTCTGCGGCAACCCGGTGAAAGAGATCGGGGGCAGCGGCGGCAGCGCAATGGCTATGCTCAATGCCCGTGTTGCCTCCGTCCCGCCGCCATCTGCAATGCGAACCGTGAACGTTGCGGTTCCGCCCGCGGTCGGCGTACCGCTGATCGTCCCGTCGGCCGCCAGTGAAAGCCCCGCAGGCAAGGCGCCGTTCGAAAGGGACCATGCTCCCAACGGCGGCACACCGCCAGTAGCCGCCAGCCCGGACGTATACGACGTTCCCACCGTTCCTGAGGGCAGGGAACTGGTCGTAATTGTCAACGGCGCAAACACGCGCAGCGTCGCCCCGCTCGGTGAGGTATTGCCAAGCGCATCCGTCGCCGTTACGCCGAAGGCAAATGTGCCCGGCGCTGTTGGCGTTCCCGAAATCGTTCCTCCGCCGCTTAACGAAAGGCCAGCGGGAAGCGCTCCGCTGCTTAGCGCAAAGGTGACGGGAGCCTTCCCGCCCCGGGTAGAGAAGGTAAAGGTATACGGTTGCCCCGTAACCAACGGCGTGTCCGCCGGCGTGTTGGTGATCTCCAACGGAGCGAGGATTGTGATGGAGAACGATGCCGTCGCAGTCAACTTCTGCGTATCTTGCACTGAAACGCCGAAGGGATAGGTTCCCTCCTGTGACGGGGTTCCTGACAGGGTTCCTGTCACGCCATCGAACGTCAACCCGGGCGGGGCAGTGCCGGTTAGGTTCCATGTATACGGTACACGTCCGCCGGAAACGCCGAACGTGATCGAATACGCCGTTCCCACGATTCCATCCTTAAGAGGCGGCGTCGTGATCAGAAGGTTTCCGGTCACGGCCAGTGAATAGGAGCGTGTCGCCTTGGCCTGCAAGGAATCCGTCGCTTCGATGGAGAAGGCGAACGTGCCGCCCTGCGAAGGCGTACCACTCAGCAAGCCGGAGGAGTTAAAGCTCATTCCGGGCGGTGCACTGCCGCTAAGCGCGAACGTATATGGCGCTTTGCCGCCCGTTGCGACAAACTGCAGTGACAGGGGCTGCCCTACTGGAGCCGTCGGCGCGATAGAGGCCGGGGTCACAACCAGCGGTATCGGCGCCGGGTCAATCACAACCACGTACGAATTGCCGGCTACACGCCCGGCCGAATCGGTAACATTCACCGTAAACCGGAACGTGCCCTCCTGCGTTGGCCTGCCGGAAAGGCTGCCGCCACTAAGGGCGAGCCCGCTGGGCAGCGCGCCTTGGGCCACGTTGAAGGTGTATCCCGGCGTTCCGCCTGTCGCGGAGAACGAAGCGCTGTATGGATCGGCCACTCGCCCGTTCGGCAGTGTCGTCGGGCTGATCGACAGGGATGGCGGCGGGGGCGCCGTTACGTTCATCGGCAGCGTCTTCCTCGCGGTGCGGCCGCGCGAATCCGTCACCACGACGTTCTGCGGGAACGGTCCTTCCCCAACATTCGTCGTACCGCTTATCACGCCGGTCGTGCCATTCAGCGTCAAGCCCGCCGGCAGCGATGTTCCCGCCAGCGACCATGTGTACGGAGCTTGGCCCCCTGCTGCTGCCAGAACGGTTGTGTACGGCCTCCCCTGGACCGCATCGCCAAGCGTCTGGCTCGTGATGACCAGCGATTCCACTACACGGATTGACAACGCCTTCGTCGCTTGCTGCAGCCGGCTATTGGTCGCTCGCACAGTGAACGGATAAGTCCCGTGTACGGAGGTTGTGCCGGAAATAACGCCTGTAGCAGCCGCCAGGGTCAAACCCGGAGGCAGCGTTCCGGCCGCCATCGACCACGTTACGCCGGTTGGTGTCGAGTTGCTCGATGTGAGTGTCGCGGTGTAGGGCTCCGTCTCGGTTCCATCCGGCAGTGTTGCCGTCGTGATGGAGAACGGATCGAGAATCAGAAGCGTGTAAGAGTTTTGCGCCGTATCCTGCCGGGAGTTAATGGCGAAGACCGTAAAGGTATATGCGCCGGGCGCGGCGGGTGTTCCGCTCAACAAGCCGGTGGTAGCCAGCGTCAAACCGGGCGGCAAGGAGCCGGCGGTTACCGAGAACGAAAATTGACTCGTCGCGCCAGGCACAAGTAACGTTTGCGAGTACGGAACTCCCACGATGCCGTCCGGAAGGGTCGCCGGAGTAATAGTTAGTGGCAGGCCGATCGTCAGCGTGTAGGCGCGCTGCGCCGTCACGCCCTGCGAGTTCTGCGCGCTGACCGTAAAGGCGGAGGTCCCGGCCGCCGTCGGCGTACCGCTCAGAACTCCGTTCGATGCCAGCGTCAAACCAGCCGGCAGGCTTCCGGTGGTCACGCTGAAAACGAAAGTGCCGCTCGCCCCGGTCACGCTCAGCGCCTGACTGTAGAGACTGCCGGTCAATCCATCCGGAAGCGTCGCCGGAGTGATCGAGGCATTCGCGGAGATGTTGATTGTGTAGGCTCGGGAGCCCGTCTGATTTAGTATTGCCGCCACCACCGTGAACGGGAATGTGCCAACTGTTGTTGGTGTTCCGCTGATTACGCCCGTCGAAGCCCCCAGTGTGAGTCCGGGCGGCAGCGACCCGGTGCTGATGCTCCACGAAGTACCCGAAACCGCCGGACCGGGTGTCCCACCGTTCACCGAAAGCGTTTGGTTGTAGCTCGTACCGATCGTTCCATCCGGCAGCGTCGAAGGCGTGATCGTCAGTTCTTCGGCGATTGTCATCGAATAGGCCCGTGCGCCGTTCTGCCCAATCGAATCGGTCGCCAGCGCCGTAAAGGTGTACGTGCCCGCCGCCAGGGGCGTCCCGTTGATAATGCCTGTTGAGGTCCCCAGGGTCAGCCCGGCCGGCAGTGCACCCGCATTAATCGCCCAGGTCAATGCACCGCTTCCGCCAGTTGCCGTCAGTGTCTGAGAATACGACGTACCAACAGCGCCGTCGGGCACTGTCGTCGGCGCGACAGTAAGTATTCCGGCAATCGTGACCGAATACGACCGTGTGCCCGTCTGGCTGAGTGAGTCGGTTGCCTGCACACTAAATGTCGAGGTTCCCGCCGCCGTCGGCGTTCCGCTAATCAGACCGGTTCCCGCGCCCAGGCTCAGACCGGCTGGCAGCGTCCCGGAAGAGATCTGCCAGGAGACCGCTCCGGTGCCGTTCGTGACAGACAGTGTTTGGCTGTATGCCGAGTTCACGACGCCGCTCGGCAGCGTCGCCGGCGTTATGTTCAGGATCGAGGAAATCGTGATGGAATAGCTTCGCGTGCCAGTCTGCGATAGAGAGTCCGTCGCCTGCACCGTGAACGCATAGGTTCCCGGAGTGGTGGGCACTCCGCCGATTACGCCGGTCGATGTTCCCAGCGTCAACCCTGTTGGCAGCGAGCCCGCCGCGACTGCCCAGGTTACCGCGCCCGTCTCGCCGCTTGCAGTCAGCGTTTGGGTGTACGGCGTATCCACCGTCCCGCTCGGAAGCGCCGGCGGTGAAATCCCTAGAACGTTCAGCACCGTGATCGAATACGCGCGCGAACCCGATTGCGTCAGCGAATCGGTCGCTGTCACCGTGAACGAGGTGTTTCCCGGCGTAGTTGGCGTACCGCTGAGAATTCCGGTCGAAGCTCCCAGGGTCAGCCCCGCGGGCAATGTCCCGGACGTGACCGCCCACGTGACGGCTCCCGACGCGTTTGTCGCTGTTAACGCCTGGTTATACGCCGTCCCGACGGTCCCATTCGGAAGCGTGGGCGGAGCAATCCCCAATACATTCAGCACCGTGATCGAATAGGCCTGTGAACCCGTCTGCGTTAGCGAGTCCGTCGCCTGAACGGTAAACGGAGAAGTCCCCGGTGTCGTCGGCGTTCCGCTGATGACGCCAGTGGTTGGGGCCAACGCAAGGCCCGCCGGCAGCGAACCCGAGGCCACCGCCCAAGTTACGGCGCCCGTTGCATTGGTCGCCGTCAACGTCTGGTTGTAGGCTGTTCCCGCAGTCGCATTTGGCAACGACGCCGGAGCGATAGTCAATGTCGTCAGGACCGTGATCGAATAGGAGCGGGAACCTACCTGTCCCACCGAATCTGTAGCCTGCACCGTGAAGTTAGCCGGACCGGGCGTAGTGGCGGTGCCGCTCATGATTCCGGTAGTCGGGGCTAGCGATAAGCCCGCCGGCAGGGAACCGGTGATTACGGCCCACGTTACCTCACCCGATGAGCCGCTAGCCGTCAATTGCTGGTTATAAGAGCCGCCGGCATTCACGTTCGGCAGCGTCGTTGGAGCCACAGTCAGCGAGCCCAATACAAACATGGAATAGCCGGCCGAAGCGGTAGCCGTCGCCTGATCTACGGCTTGCACCGTGAAGGAGTAAGGGCCCGCCACAGTCGGCGTACCGCTTATCAAACCGGTTGACGGCCCAAGCGTCACACCCGGCGGCAGGGCGCCGGAAATAATGGACCATGCGACGGTTCCCGCAGCACCCACCGCGTTCAGTTGCGCGGAGTATGGCCCGTTGATGGGTCCATTCGGTATCGTTGACGGCGAAATCGTAATCCCGCCGCCAATCGTAATCTGCTCCGACTTTGTGGCAACTCGTCCTGAGATGTCTTCAGCGCGCACGTCGAATAAGTAAGTACCGGGAACCAGCGGTAGATTCGAGATGACACCGGTCGACGGGTTGATCGTAACCAGCGGCGGCAAGTCCCCAGAGGTTATGCTGAACGTTTTCGACGCCTCGCCGCCTGTCGTGTTGATTGGCGTGCTGTAGGGCGAAAGCAGCAGTCCAAATGGAAGCACGGCGGGGTTCGTTATCGCGATCGCATCGGTCACGGTCATCGTCACCGATGTTTCCCCTCCCGATCCCGCCGAGTCGTTCATTATTACGTCAAAGGAGAACGGTCCGTTTACCGTCGGCGTTCCCGAGAGCACTCCGGCCGACGACAATGTCACTCCCGTCGGTAAGGTGCCCACGGATGAAAAAGTGTAGGGGGCAAGTCCTTCCTCGCCTCCTAGCGCATGGCTGTAAGGTACATTTTGTATGCCCGGAGCAAGCGTCGTATTGATAATATTTGCCGGCCGCCGGATGACGGTCCCATAAGGGATGTTGAATGGCCGGCCGTCGGCGTCCGTTACCACGATATTGAAACTCGAGGACCCTGTGATCGCCGGTGTCCCCAGAATGGCAAGAGACGCCGTGTTATTGAAGTAGAGCCCTTCCGGTAATGCACCGCCGGGAATGCTCATCGTGAAAGGAGCCCGGCCGCCCGCAGTTGTTACGCTCGCCCCGGTTCCAATCCCAACATTCGCATTCAGCGTCGTCACCGGGGAAATGGATGCCGAAAAGGGATTGGAGACACGGATCGTGTAGCGTTTTGTGTTGATCTCCGTGTTCACCGCATTCGAAAGATCAACGTCGAACGTATATGTCCCAACGGTGGTCGGAGTTCCGGAAAACACGCCGCCGGAACTCAACGTTACTCCCGGCGGAAGGTTCGCCGGAGTCGTCGTCCATACGGGCCCGGTTGCCCCGGACTGCGTGAGTGTAGCGCTGTACGGCGTCCCCACGGTCCCGAATGGAATCGTGTTTGTAGTGATTACGGTGGTCATGGCGGCGCCGATAAAGAAATCCCGGTTCGCTGTTTGCCCCACTGCGTCCGTAACGGAAATGTTGAACGCATAGTCGATCCCGCCTTCCATCGGATCGGGCGTGCCGGTAATCGCGCCTGTAGACGTGTTTAGCGATAATCCGAACGGCATACTCCCGCTGGTTATCGCAAAGGTAAGTGGAGTGAAGAGCCCGTTTACAACGACGACGCTGGCATTGTACGCGGCGCCGGTTAGCGAATTCGGTAGTTCCGACGTTGTCGAAATGGCCAGTGGGCCCACAACGCCGATGGTCGCGGTGTTCAATACGACTGCTCCTCCGAGCGAATCCGTTCCCAAAACGACCGGTGTAAAGTTGCCTGCCGTAGGTATCCCATACGTCACATTTCCCGTCGTACCGTCCACAAATATAAGGCTCGCTCCATGCCCCCCGATCCGATTGAACTGCTTTCCGGCTCCGCCTTGTGACATCGAATAAACAGGGACGCCGTTCACCGCCTGGTTGACGCGCGCCAGCGGCGGAGTCACCGCCGCTCCTAGCAACTTCAATACGCTCTCGATCGAAAAACCCTGTGAAAACGACGCCCCGGTCGTATCTGTCGCGTTGATCGTGAACGCCGTGCCGGATGCCCCCTGGGACAGTTCGCCAAGCAATGCACCGGTACCGGTGTCAAGCGTAATTCCGGTCGGCAGTGACCCCGCGGAAACACTATACGTATATGGGCCCACGCTCCCGCCCGCCGAGAAAACATGATCGTAGGCGAACGTCTCCTCGGCCTGTCTCGGTGTACCGGAAATCGTCCCTGGCCCGCGCACAATAATTCGAAAGCTTCGCCAGGCGCTCGCCGTGCCCACTGTCTGTCGCACGGTAAAAAACGAAGACCCGACCACCGTCGGCGTACCGCTGATGATCCCATCGGCCGCCATCGAAAGTCCCGCCGGCAGAGACCCGATTACGACCGAAAATCCGCTCGAACCCAAGGATCCATCGATATCGAAAGAGTACGGTGTACTGATAACACCCACAGGCGGCAGCGACACCGTAGTAATCTGACCGCCCGCCACGATAGTAAATGGCTTCTCGGCTATATTCGGGACCGACGATGAGTCCGTTACGCGAATCCGGAACTGGCTTCCGGCTGCTGGCATGGGTCCGCTGATTACGCCGGCAACCGGAGACAGCACCAACCCGGAGGGAATGCTGCCCTGCACCACAGAATAGATGTAGGGAGCCACTCCGCCGTGTGCGCGAATAGTGTCGGTATAAGGGGCACCCGAGGTGCCCGTAGCGGCCGCGGGCGTGTCGATCTGCAAGGGTTCGTTGACCCGAATCACGAATGATTTGCTAGGAATTTTGTACGTGGCGTCGAAGAACCGCAGCGCAAAGGCATATACGCCCACGGAGGTCGGTTTCCCGGACAAAGTAGTGGCGGAGCTCGTCGTTTTCAGTGTGAGTCCCGGCGGCAACGTGCCCGTCGCCAGCTCCGCATTTCGAATCGGCAAGCTGCATCCGGAAGTCGCAAAGGTATACGTAATCGATGAACCCTGCACGGCTTGCGGAAGCACGGCCGCTGTCGTAATCGTGCAGGCCCCGTCAGGATTCGGAAACGCCATCGCCGCGGCGGCAGTCAATATGAGCAGGCAGGCTAATCGTCGCATTACCGCTGGCCCCCCTTCTCAACTTCCAGTGCCGGAACCACCAACAGCGGCGACTTTCTGTCCGGGTCCAAAATCCATATGGGCCGCGCCGGATCGCGTGTCAACAAAAACGCGCGGCCGCCCTGCAGCGATTCCAAGCGTTCGCTCCCCTCGGGGACATCCACCACTCGTACATCCCCGCCGCTTACCGGCACCAAAAGCGCCTTCCCGCCCAATAGCACGGCATTTTTCCCGGCGCGGTCCACGGCCATTTGATAAGCCCCGCCTTCGCCATCCAGCTTCCGTAACATCGTCGTCCCGCCCGCGCCGTCCAGCCAAAACAGCGCATGTGCCGATGGATCGTAGGCCATTCCTCGTTCCCCCGCGAACGCTACGCTCCACCATTTGCTGGCGGCCATCCGCCATTCCGCTTTGCCGCTCGAACTCCACGCCGTCAAACTTTCATCCGCCAGCAGCGCCAGCACGCGTTCGCCACTCGCCGAAACCCGCACGGCCAACGCCGGCTCCGGCAGCGTCAATCGCCACGGTCCCCGGCTCTCTCCGGCAATCAATGCTTCCCGCCCCGTCGCATCCAAAAATGCTCCCGGCTGCAGCGTTGCCCATCGGCCTTCCAACTCTACGCCATCGCGTAACGCAGTCCCATCGGCCAAAAGCGCCAGCGAGCCCCACGAATCGCGCACTCCCTCCCTCACCGCGGCTCCGACATGTCCCGCCGCCGGCATCCCATACAACGGCCGCATCCGCGCCGAACCGTCCACCACGTAGCCCATTACCGGGCCTTGCAAGCTCTGCCCTGCCAGCGCCCCGGCGACGAATAAACCACAGACCGCCGTTCTCATCGAGGCGCTCCCACCGTAGGAGTTCCCGGAGTCACCGTGGTCGACGGCCTGGGCGGCGTTGTTGTCCCATTGCCATTTCCTCCCGTCGCGGCAACCGCGATTCCCGCGGCCGCGCCGCCCGCCACTCCCAGTATCAGCAGCAGCTTCAACGACATTCCCGTTGCCGCCGCCGCCGCCGCCACATTCGACATGTTGATACTCGTGGATACCGTCTTGCCCTGATGCGAAGCGGTTACATTCACTTGATATTGTCCGGAGAGCCGGTTGGCCTGCAAACCCCTCGCCACCGCGTTCCCGTTGCTATCGGTCAATGTCGTCAAGCTGCGAGCGCCGTTGGCGAAGGTTCCCCCCGCTCCCTGATTCGGCAGCAGGAACACCACCACAGCCCCCGCCACCGGTTTCCGGTTTTCGTCCGTTACCTGAACCATTGGTTCCCGGGCTATGCGTTGTCGTATATTGTTGACGGCGCCCTCACCCTCTACAATCGTTATGTTCAGCGCTTGAATCTGTGGGGACGCTGGCTGATTTTGTTCAGGCGCCTGATAGCCAAATCCTACGGTTTGCGCGAATAAAGATATCAACAGTGCGGAGGCGATAATGGGTTTAATAACCATACAGGTCCCTTCCTCAATCCATGAATGGTAGCATAAAACGTTTGTGAATCATTGCTCTTTGAATCTCTGCAACACTATGAAAACGTGCCACTTTAGCCTCATCCTCACCGCCGCCATTGTTTCCGCGCAGGACCTTACCCCGCGCGAACTCTTCTTTGCCGCACCGGCCATCAAGGCCAAAGCGCCCGCCGCTCCCGGCGCACGCACGCCCGCGCCCAAGCCAACTACGCCGGTCGAACATCGCGTAGAACTGTCGAAGAACACTCCTACTCCCATCCCCAACTACTCGGTTCCCGTTATCCCGGCCGCCTATATCAGTTCGCAGCCGCCGCTCGGCCTCCGCTACAGCCTTCTGCTCAGCCGCGACAACAATGCCTATCAAGAGATCGATCCCGCCAGCAGTTTCCGCTCCGGCGACCGCCTCAAGATCACCGTTGAAGCCAATGACGACGCCTACCTCTACGTCATCGCGCGCGGCACCAGCGGACTCTGGAAAGTACTCTTTCCCGTCTCCGAAGTTGCGAACGGCGACAACCTCATCCAGCCCTTCCGGCGATACGAAGTGCCCAACGGGGGCCGCTTCTATTTCGACGATCAGGCCGGCGAGGAGAAGCTCTTCCTCGTTCTGACCCGCAAACCCGAAAAAAACTTCGAGGACCTGATCTACAACTTCACCCAGCCCGAGTCGCAGCCGGTGAAGCCTGCCGCCGCACCCGCCCGGCCCGCACCCGCCAAGACATTCCAGGTTGCCGGACTCACTCGACCCATTGACGACGCTTTGGTCAGCAAGGTCCGCAACGAAATGATGGCGCGCGATCTTGTTTTTGAAAAGGTGGACGACTCCAAACCCGGTCCCAGCCAGCAGAAAGAAACCGCCGTCTACGTCATAAATAAAAATGCCGGACCGAACGGCAAGGTCTCTGTCGACTTAAAGCTGGAGCACAAGTAGCATGCGCCTCGCGCTCCTGCTGGCCGTGTCCGTCGCTGCGATTGCTCAACAGCGCCTGGAAATTACCATTGAAAAGCGCGAGTCCGGGGCATGGAAGAGCATGGATCCCGGCCATGTCTTTCAAGACGGCGACCAACTCCGCTTCCGCTTTCGATCCAATCAGCCCGGCTATCTCTACGTCATCAACGAAGGTACCTCCGGCGAACAGTCCACCCTTTTCCCCAGCGACCAGGCCGGCACCAACAACAAAATCGAACCCAGTAAGGAATACATGGTGCCATCCACTTCCGGAGCCTTCCGCGTCACCGGCCCGAAGGGATATGACACCGTCTATTGGGTCCTCAGCCCGGTCCGCATATCCGAGCCCGCAAAGTACAAACCGCTTCCGCCGCCTCCGCCGCCCAATCAGGCTCCATCGAACCTCTCTCCCCGCTGCGACGATACGATCCTGAAAGCTCGTGGCGAATGCGTCGACGCCCGCGGCGGCCTGAAACCCAATGTCGTTCCCGGCCTCACCGCGCGCGAACTTTTCTTCGTCCGCAAAGGCGACCAATCCATCGTCTCCGCTCCTCCCGTCAAGGTTTCTCCTTCCACGCCCTTGACCTACCAATTCCGCATTGCGCACCAATAAGGAAACTGCATGCGCCGGCTTATTCTCTTCACTCTCGCCGTAGTCACCCTCTGTGCTCAGCCCAAGCAGGAAGCGCAGAAAAAGGAGCGCGACCTTCGGTTCGAAAAAGATCCGGTGGTCACCGAACCCGTCAAACCGCCCGGCGGCAAAACCATCCCGCGAAGCTATGCCCTGGTCATCGGCGTCGGCGACTACAAGAACCTTCCCGCAGCCGCCAAACTAGCCTTTGCCGAGCGCGACGCCGAAGCCATCTACTCCGTTCTTATTAGCCCCGAAGGCGGCAACTTTCGCGCTGAAAACGTCCGCAAACTCACCGGCCCAAAAGCCACGCTGGCTGCGATGAAAAAGGAGCTGGAAACCTGGCTCCCGGGCGCCGCCAAACCCGATGATCGCGTGCTCGTCTACTTCGCCGGTCACGGCTTCGTCGACCAGAAAACCGGTAAAGCATTTCTTGCGCCCTATGACCTTGAGCCCGGCAACATCGCCGGCACCGGTTACAGCATGGACCAACTCGGAAAAATCATCGGCTCGAGCGTCCAGGCCAAATGGAAGGTTCTGCTTACCGATTCCTGCCACTCCGGCGCCATCTCGCCTGAACAGGGCGAAATCGTCAATCGTTCCCTGCTCGATCTCAACCGATCCATGTTCTCAATGACGGCCTCCCGGGCCCGCGAACGGTCCTTTGAAAGCAAGGATTGGGGGGGCGGCCACGGCATCTTCACGTATTATGTCGTCCGCGGCATGGAGGGCTATGCCGACGAAAACAAGGACTCCATCGTCACTGCGGACGAACTCGCCGAATATGTCCGCCGTAATGTCCGCGAGGCGAGCAAGGGCCAGCAGAATCCGACCGTGGATAAAGGCAACTTCGATCCGCAGATGCTGCTCGCCTTCCTTCCCAGCCGACTCAGCCCCGGTGAGGCGCCCGCTCCCAAATTCGGCACCTGGGTCATCGAAGCCAACATGGACGGCGTCGAAGTGTTTGTTGACGGGGCCAGCAAAGGCGTTATCGGCAAAGGCACTCCGCTTCGCCTTCCCGGACTCCCTCCCGGCGTCCACACCGTCCGCGGCGTCCGTATGGGCTATGAGCCCGACGGCCCTCGCGAAGAGACTGTTTACCCCGGCCAGGAATCCACCATAAGCATAAAGATCACCACCGTCCGCCGCCGCACAAAGGCCGCGCTGGACCCCTTCGAAAAAGGCGTGGAGCTCTACAATAAGGGCAACAAGGAGGCGTACACGAAGGCCCTGGGGGAGTTCCGGGCGGCCATCGCCGCCGACCCCAACTTTAGCCAGGCATGGCTCTATCTCGCCCGCGTCCAACGCGACCTGTTTCAAACCGAGGACGCCGAAAAGTCCTTTCGCAAGGCCATCGAAATCGATCCCGACTACATCGAAGCCCGAGCCACTTTCGGCGGTATGCTGCTCGACAACGGCAATGTCGATGAATCCATTCGCCAGCTAAATGCCACCATTCAGCGCGATCCAAAGAACGCGCTTGGGCACTCCCTCCTGGCGCAGGCGTTGCGTATGAAGGAGCTATATCCGGACTCCATCGAATCCGCGCAAAAAGCCCTCAAAATCAATCCCCGTAACGCTGAAACCCACTTCTGGCTCGCCGAAAGCCTCCGCATGTCCGCCAAGTACTCCGAAGGCGTCAACGAATACCAGCAGTATCTCCAGCTCAGCGACTTCGACTCCAAGCTTGCCGGCAAGATGAACTATTACGTACTCGGCTACCTCGCCGGCATCGGCCGCAAAAAGCGCGCCGCCCAGCGCGATGTCTGGTCGGACATGCGCAGCCTCGCCTACTTCGGCCTATGCGACTGCGAACGGAAGCGCGAACGGTATGACGAAGCGATCGCCTATTGCCAGCGCTCCCTTCGCTACGACGGCCAGGAGCCTTATGTCCACTACGTCCTTGGCCTCTCATACGCCAGGCGCGCCCAGAAAATGCAAAGCGTCGAACAGTTCGCCGCCGCCCGCAGCCATTTTCAAAAGGTGCTCGATATCAACCCCGATCTCGCCGAAGCCGAATTCGCCCGCAAGAATATCGTCTCGATCGACGCTGCTCTGCGCTAGAAAATCATCGCCGGCCGGCCTTCGGGCCCTAGGAAGATCGCATCCGGCATCATATCCGTTCCCGCGCTCAATAGCCGTGGTTTCATGACCACCAGCATCTCCCCCAGATTTCCTTCCCTCGACGTCATCCTGAACAAGTTGCCCACGCCAGGAATCCCCATCAGTCCGGGAATGCCCGTCGAATTAATGGTTGACGAATCCAACGTCATCCCGCTCAACAGAGCCCACTGCCCGTTCCGCATTCGCACCCGCGACGTGAACTTCCGCTGCGCCAGCACTGGGATTCCATTCAACGCCGTTCCGCTCAACAGTTTAAACTCCGCCTCTATTTCTAAAGTCATCTCATCGGCGTCATGCACATACGGTGTCACTTTCATCGACAAACCCAGATTCTCGAATTGAAATGAGGGGAACGGTACATAGTTCCCGTTCAACACCGGGTTCGTCACGCCAAACTCATAGCTGCTCGTCAGGATCGGATACTTTTCGCCCAGCAACAACTGCGCCGGCATCCCGCTCGTCGATTGTACGAACGTCCGCATCAGCGATTTGCCGAAGTTTTTCGTCGCCATCGCCGTCACCGTAACGTCCGCCACGGTCAGCGCCACCGCGCCATCGCCGTTGGCAAACGTGCGCAGCGGTGTCACTACCGGCGGTTCATTGTTCATGAATTGGCCCAGCCAGACCAGCTTCGCCGAAGTCGGCAGGGCGACGCCCAGTTCTGAAGATTTCGTCGCTCGCATTTCGTACAGCTCCAACTCCACCACCACCGCGGGGCGTGCACCCAGCAACTGCTCAAACAGCTTCTGCGCCGGCCGGACTTTCGACACGCGATCCCGCATCATCACCATGCGCCGCGTGTTGTCGATGGCGAACTTCTGGATCTCCATCACCTGCTGTACGGCCCGCGCCGCTTCCTGCAACTCCTGCGTCGTCACCGGATCGGGCAGCGTCAACATCACCGCCACCGTTGGCTCCCGCTCCTGCCGCTTCTGTGCGGTGTCCTTCACCACCATGATCTTCCGCGGCCCCAACGTCACCACGAAACTGCCCGTAGCCGCCGACATCTCGTGCAGAACCTGTTGCGCGCTTTGCTCCGCGCAGCGGAACCGCACCGTCCGTCCGCCCGGAGGATACTCCCCGTCCAACATAACATCCAGGCCCAGCAGTTTCCCTACCGATGCCCATAACTTATCCGGCGAGTCCTGCAAATCGATTACAAACGGATTGGCCGGCAGCAGCATTTCCGGTGGCGGCAACAGCTCGCGTGCTTCCTGCACATCCCGTTCCGTAATGGGCGTGAACATCGGGTCCAGCTCAGTCGGAACCGCCGGCGCCGCGGGCGCGGCCGCCGCAACCTGTGGCGCGGCCTGCATAATCTGCCCCATCAGGTTCCGGGCCTTGGAGCCGGCTTCTACCAATCCCTGCGATGCCGCCTGGTTGTAGAGCCGCACCGCCTCCCCCAAGTTCCCGGCCTTCTCCGCCTTCTTGGCCTGCTTGGTCAGCGACCGGACGGACGGCTCGTCCGCCCACACCGCCACCGCCAGAAACACGAATATCCGCAAGACCACATATAAGTGACGTTCCCGCGCGACTTTGCGTGCAAGGGTAAAGTAGAATTCTCCCTCAGCCGATATTTTGGGTGAGACCTCATGTCGGCCACTATTACCAACCCCGGCAAAACGCCTATAACCTCTTTTTCGCCCCGTATCCCGGAGAACATCGAGGCCCTCGGCATCAGTGAGAATCTTGTCCTGGACTTGGTTGTCCGCCGGCTCCTGCTTGAAGGTACCTGCACACTCTCCTCGCTAGCCAAGAAGCTCCGCATCTCCATTCCCGTTGTCGATCACATCTTCAGCTACATGCGGAAACAGCAGATGGTGGAAGTGAAGGGAATGGTGGGGAACGACTACCAGTTCACCCATTCCGCCGCCGGCCGCCAGTTCGCCAGCGAACGCTTTCAGATTTCTCAGTACGCCGGCGCTTGCCCCGTATCGCTGAAGGAATACCACGCCGCCACCAGGCAGCAGACCGCGAAACTGCAAGTCGACCGGCGAGCCCTTCGCCAGTCCTTCACGGACTTGATCGTCACCGATCGTTTGCTCGATCAGCTCGGTCCCGCCCTCATTTCCCAGAACTCAATATTCATTTATGGCCCGTCCGGCAACGGCAAAACCTCCATCGCCGAGCGAATGCTCCGCGTATATCAGGACGCAGTTCTAATTCCCTACGCCGTTGAAGTCGACAACCAGATCATCTCCATCTTCGACCCGGTGGTTCATCACACTATCGACGTCGAAGACCCCGATATCGATCCCCGATGGGTCTTGTGCAAGCGGCCCTGCATCGTGGTTGGCGGCGAACTGATCCCTTCCATGCTCGAACTGCGGCTCGACGAAGCCTCCGGCATCTATTCCGCCCCGCTCCAAATGAAGGCCAACAACGGGCTGTTCATCGTAGACGACTTCGGCCGCCAATTAATGTCCCCCCGCGATCTACTCAACCGCTGGATCGTCCCGTTGGATCGCCGCGTCGACTACCTCACTCTCCGGTACGGCGTTAAGTTCCAGATTCCGTTCGAGTTAATGGTTGTCTTCTCGACAAACCTGGAACCCTCGGACCTTGCCGACGAAGCCTTCCTTCGCCGTATTCAAAACAAGATCTATGTCGAACCGGTCAGCCCTTCCGTCTTCGACCAGATCTTCCAGCGCGTCGTCTCCGCCCGCCGCGTGCCCGCGGAAGCCGACAGCGCCGAGTTCCTCCGCCGCCTCTGTCTGCGCGAAGGCCGAACCGAGCTTCGCGCCTGCTACCCCAACGATGTCTGCAACATCCTGGAGTCGATCGCCCGTTATGAAAGCCGGCCGATTTCCATGACCAAACCCGACCTCGAACGCGCCACTGCGCTCTACTTCGCTAAAACCTAAGACCCGTCCCCCCGCAACGACGAAAAGGGCCTTTGCCAACCGGCAGAGGCCCTTTTTGATTCCATTGAAGGAGGCTGCTTAGGCCTTCACTCCCTTTTTGCGCAGATCCGCCAAAACGGCATTAACGCCGATCTTGTCGATCATTTTGATTCCCTGGGCGCTCAAACGCAGGCGAACGAACCGGTTCTCGTCCGGAACCCAAATCCGCTTGGACTGCATGTTTGGCTCCCAAGTACGCCGGGTCTTATTGTTCGCGTGCGAAACACGATTGCCAAAGCGGGTCTTGATACCAGTAACGGGACATTCCATGACTAATTCTCCAAAACTCCAGCTTACCATATCTGTCCGCCGCCGCACACTTTGTCCCACCATAGAATCGCCGCGGGAAGCATTCTGATAATCTTTTCAATGACTTGCGATGGAACCAAACGTGCCCTAAGAACTGCGAATGATGCTTCAGGACCTGCAGTACGCAACGCGCGCCCTTCGCCAGAACCCTCTCTTCACCGTCGTCGCCGCAGTCTCCCTGGCGATCGGAATCGGCGCCAATGCTGCCATCTTTACCCTCCTCGATCAACTCCTCATCCGCCCGCTCCCACTGCCGGAGCCGTACCGTCTCGTTCAACTCGAGCTCCCCGGTCCCCGCTCGGGCTCCACTTTTACGAATCGCGCTTTCTCCAAGCCCATGTATCTCGAAATCCGGGACGGCTCCACCGCCTTCCAGAACGTCGCCGCCCAGTTCGGTTCCTCCGCCAGCCTTTCCGCCGGGGACCGCAGCCAAATTGTTCCGGCCACACTCGTTTCCGGCAACTGGTTCGAAACCTTGGGGCTCAAAACCGCCATCGGCCGTCCCATCTCTCCGCAAGACGACGAAACCTTCGATGCGCATCCGGTTGTGGTGCTCTCCTATGCCATTTGGCAACGCCGCTTCGGCTCAGATCCCGCTGTCCTGAGCAAGAAGATACTCCTCAACGGCCGGCCGCTCACCGTAATTGGCGTCACGGAGCCTGGCTTTCGTGGAACTGACATCGCCAACCCCCCCGACCTCTTCCTCCCGCTAGCCATGCAGCGGTTGATCATTCCCAATGGCTCTGGCCCCGAGGATCGCCGTCAGTACTTTCTCCATCTCTTCGCCCGCCTCAAGCCGGAGGTTTCTCCCGCTCAAGCCGCGTCCGATCTCGACCGCCTTATAATCCCAATCCTCGCCGAAGAGTCCAAGCTGATGAATTTCCGGGTCGATAGCACGCGAACACGATTCCTCGCCCGCCGCTTTACCCTCCACCCGGCCTCCCATGGCAATCTCAGCAACCAGAAGGATATTGCCGCCGTTATGTGGCTGCTGACGGCTCTTGTCGCCGGGGTTCTCTTCATTGCTTGCGCTAACGTCGCCAATCTCCTTTTAGCCCGTTCCACCGCCCGCCGCCGGGAAATCGCGGTACGCCTGGCCCTTGGCGCCAGCCGCTGGCAACTCATCCGCCTTGTGCTCGCCGAAAGCGTTCTCCTCTCTCTCATTGGGGGCACTCTCGGCCTATTAGCCGCCAATTGGGCCAACGATGCGCTTCTCGCGTTCACAAACCCAGCCGGAAGCCAGACTCTCCCGCTGGACACCTCTCCGGACTCCCGCGTCCTGTTTTTCACCTTTACGCTTTCAGTTCTCACCGGACTCATCTTCGGGCTTGCTCCAGCGTTGGCCGCCACCCGTCCGGAAGTTGCTCCCACTCTCAAGGACGAGGGCGGATCCATCTCCGGCTCCGGTTCCTCCGCCTGGCTGAGAAAATCGCTCGTCGTTGCCCAGGTCGCTCTCTCCCTCCTCCTGCTGGCGGCCGCCTCTCTCTTTCTCACCACTCTTCACAACCTCCGGAGCTTCAATCCCGGTTTCGATGCCGGCCACCTCCTCTCCTTCTCGGTCAGCCCGGCCATGAACGGCTATAACAAGGAAGCCTCCATCGTTCTCCTCGACAAGCTCACGGCCGGTCTGGCCTCTCTGCCCGCGGTCAACGAAGTCACCATGGCCGCCGAAGCCGTCCTTGCCGACAGCGTCAATCAATCCACGATGGTCGTCGAAGGCTACCAGCCCGGACCCGAAGAGGACATGAATCCGCTAGTCAACTATGTCGGCCCCGGTTTCATCCACACAATGAAAATCCCGCTCCTCCAGGGCCGTGACTTTACGGCTGCCGACAGCCAGAACGCGCCCCCCGTCGCCGTCGTAAGCGAGACCTTCGCGAAAATGTACTTCAAGGACCGCGATCCCATCGGCCGCAAAATTGGTTATCGCCGGGACGGGACGCCGCAAATCACAATCGTCGGCATCATCCGCGAAATCCGTCATACGGACATGCGGGACGAACGCACGAAACGGCAGGTCTACATCCCGTCCTCCCAGGAGCGGTCCATCAACAGCCGCACGTTCTACTTGCGTACGTCGGCGCCGCTGGAATCGCTTGCCCCCGCCATACGCGCGGTCGTGAAGAAGGAAGACCCCTCGCTGGCCATAGACAGCCTGCGCACCACGCGCGATCAGATCGATATTTCCCTTACCCTCGAACGCCTCGTTTCCGTGCTCTGCACCGCATTCGGTCTCATCGCCACCATCCTCGCGGGCGTTGGCCTTTACGGCATCATGGCCTTCCACGTTGCGCGACGCACACGCGAAATCGGCATCCGCATGGCTCTCGGCGCTCAACGCAGCGATGTGCACCGCTTGGTGCTGAAGGAGGCCGCGGTCCTGGCGCTCTCCGGTGTCGCCATTGGCGTTCCGTTGGCGCTTTTCCTCAGCCGTTACAGCAAGAGCCTGTTGTTTGAAATCGAACCCAATAGTCCGGCGATCTACCTCGGGACGGCGCTTTTCCTGCTAACCATCGCGCTCCTGGCCAGCCTCCTCCCGGCGCTCCGCGCCAGCCGCATCGATCCAGTGACCTCGCTCCGCCATTAGATCATCCGCTAGACTGGAAAGGTATTGCTTTTTCGCCGCCAGCAACTTCGGATCCAGCTCGCCTTCTTGCTCACCGTACTGGTGCTGTTCTTCGGCGTGGCGCTCTTTTCTACACTTCACAAACATTCCGCCGGCGTCTGCTCGCTCGACAACTTCGAGCATCAGATCGTCTCCCTGGCTGAAAGCGCCATTACCGTCGTCGTAGCGCCAGTCGCGGTGGCCGCCGAAGTTCCGCCGGACGTAATAGAAACCCTCCTCGGCGACAGCCTCGCCGCCCGCGGTCGCGCGCCTCCTTCCTTCTCCTAAAACTCAGTCCCGATTACCACCCGAAGTCTTAGGAGTCTTATCATGTTCCGTGTTACGCTAACCGCGCTGGCCTTCTTAGGCCTACGCGCCTATTCGCAATCCACAGCCACGCTCGTTGGCGACGTCTCTGACCCCGCCGGCGCCGCCGTTCCTGGTGCCGTCGTCCGTTTGACCAATGCCATTGCGGGATACTCCAGCGAAGTCACCACCGGACTTGACGGCCACTTCCAATTCGTCAACGTTCCTTTCCAAACGTACGTCCTCCGTGTCGAAAAGGCTGGCTTCGATCCCAAGCAGCAGTCGATAAGCCTTCGAACCAACATCCCCTTTAAGCTCGACGTCTCGCTAGCACTCGCCGGCCAGGACACCGTCATCGATGTAACCGCCTCAGAACTCCTCTCCACCATTGACACCGAAGCCACCGGTACCCGCACCGAGCTCAACGCCGCCAGCTTCGACCGTCTCCCTTCCCAGGCCGGCAGCCGCGGCATCGAATCCGTGCTCCTCAGCTTTCCCGGCTTCGCCGCCAATGCTAACGGCGCCATCCACCCCCGAGGCGCCCACAACCAGATGACCTATGTCATCGACGGCATGCCCATCACCGATCAGTTGACCGGCGCCTTCTCCAACGCCGTCGACCCCTCCATCGCCCAAACTATTGAACTCTTTACCGGCGACGTCCCTGTCGAATACGGCAGCAAAGTCTCCGGAGTCGCCAATATCACCACGCGCACCGGGATGGGCAGCGGGCGCAAGGCCGCTGGCTCCACGCAGCTCTACGCCGCCGGATTTGACACTCTCTCCCAGGTCTCCCAAGTCCACGGCGGGACGTCCAGGCTTGGCTATTTCGCCAGCGTCAACACCCTCAAGTCCAATCGTTATCTGGACTCCGTCTCGCTCGACAATCTCCAAAACGGCGGCAACTCCGAACGCGGCTTCGCTCGTTTCGACTATCAGGCATCGCCCAAAGATTCGCTTCGCCTGAACCTCATCGCCGGCCGCAGTAACTTCCAACTCGCCAATCTCCGCTCCCAACACGCAAACCTCCAGGAGCAACGGCAGCAGATGCGCGACTTCTCGGCCTCCACCGGCTGGGTACGCACCATTGACGCCAAATCCACCCTTGATGCCACCGCCAGCTACCGCACCGCCATCGCCGAAATGTTCAACAGTCCCGGCGACACCCCCGTCACCGCCACGCAGGCTCGTCATCTGTCCACGCTGAATCTCTCGGCCAGGTACAACCGCGTCCACGGCATCCACAACTTCCGCGTCGGTGCCGATCTCCAGCGCACACCTATCAGCGAAAACTTCTCCTTCGGCATCACCAACCCGGACTTCAACGACCCCGCCTCTCCGGACTATCTCCCCAATCTCCACCCGCACGACTTAAGCCGCGGCGGCAAGCCCTTCCTTTTCTCAGGCAAGCTCACCGGCGCCCTCCACTCCGGATTCCTGCAGGACCGCGTCCGCTGGCGCCGCCTCACCGTGTCGCTCGGGCTGCGCTACGACCACTACCACTTCGTCGCCAAGGGCACTCAACTCCAGCCCCGCGTCGGCCTCGCCTTCCACATCAAAGAAACCGGCACCGTACTCCGAGCCTCCTATAACCGCAACTACCAGACGCCACCCAACGAAAACCTCCTCCTTTCGAGTTCCGAAGAAGCCGGCAAACTGGCCCCCGACTCTGTTCGCGAAGCCTTCAATGGCGGTGTTATCATCATGCGCCCCGAACGTCAGGACTTCTTTGAAGCCGGCCTCCAGCAAACCATCACCAGCAAAATCGGGTTCAGCGGCTCCTACTATCACAAACGCGCCACCGACCTTCAGGACAATGACAACTTCCTCAACACGGGCATCATTTTCCCCATCACCCTCGCCGCTTCCCGTATCAACGGCGCCGAAGGCCGCTTCAACTTCCTGCCCGTCCGCGGATTCTCCGGTTCCCTCAATTTCACCCACTACCACGCCGTAGTTACTCCGCCTTTCACCGGCGGCCTCTTCCTCGGCTCCAGTGCCGTCGACTCCCTCAGCGCCGGCCCCTTCGTCATCGATCACGATCAGGTCCTTGGCGTCCACGGCGTCCTCAATTACTCCTACAAGAAGCTCTGGTGGGCCTCCCTCTCCGTCCGCCACGACTCCGGATTGGTTTCCAACCCCTCCGATCCCGCCGATGTTGTTAAGGACCCCGACTACGCCGATCTCCTCCCCTACGTCAACCTGGCTTCCGATCCTGCCCGTGTCCGTCCTCGAACCGTCACCGACATCAACATCGGCCACGATCACTATCGAAACGATCGCAAAGTATGGGATTTGAGCTTCCAACTTACAAACCTCACCAATGCCGTGGCCCTGTACAACTTTCAGTCCATCTTCGTCGGAACCCGCGTCATCCAACCGCGCACAGCCGGAGTCCGGCTTCGTTTCTTCTGGTAAATCCACTCGCCCGCCAGCCCTGTACATTCCAGGAGACATGCAACTCTACCTGGAAACCATCAACGCCTACGCGGCTGCCATCAACTCTATGAACGCCGAAGCCTTCACTGCCTGCTTCGCCGAAGACTCCGCACTTCATGACCCTGCCAACGCCGCGCCTTTCCGCGGCCGCTCCGGCGCCATTGCCTTCTTCAACCAGTTCGAGCCGCTGCTCGAATCCATCCACATAGCCGCCGGCCCGATTCACTTCGCCGGCAACCACGCCGCCTTTACGTGGCGCTTGGATGCAACCGGCAAGACCGGCCGCACTGCCTCCGCCGAAGGCATCGACGCCATCGTATTCAACGAAGAGGGCAAGATCGTTACGCTACACGCCTATTGGGATGCCGGCGCCCTCGTAGCCGCGCTCACCGCGTCCTGATTCCTTTAACTCGAAAACCGCAATTCCATCTCGTGCCGGTGCAGCCCCTTGGCGTATCCATCGGGGATTACGCGCTGCGTCGTAAATCCGTACTTCTCGTAAAACGGCGCCGTCAATTGGCTGCTATCGATGCACACCCGCAGCACCCGCGGATCGGCCTTTAGTTGTTGCAGCCGGTACTCCAGCAGCGACTTCCCCAACCCCTCGCCATGCCGCGTCGAATCCACCATTCCCCAGGTCAGCCAGCCCGTGTTCCGCGCCGCTTCCACTTCAATGCCGCCGGCGCCGATGATCACGCCGTTCTCCAGCATCAGATAATAATCGCCGGGTCCTTCGTCCAAAAACACTTCATACTGTTCTTGTTCGTGGGCCGCGAACCAATGCGGTGTATTGGCGGCAAAGAGGGCCGAGCATGCCGCGCGGTCCTCCGGCGTATAGGGTCTGAATTGGAATCTCATGGCAGCCACTGCTCCTCGCGCCAAGCCATGTCCCAGAACATGTACTCATACCTTGCCGAAATTACGAACAGTTCCTGGCATCGAGCCCGTTGAACTGCCGTTAGCTTCGGTGCTTGGGCGTCGTACATGGCCAGGACTTGGCGCACGCTCTTAGCGTATTCTTCTCCGGCGTAGTTGTCGATCCATTTTTGATAATCGGGCCGTTTCGAACCCTTGCGCACCAGTTCCCGGCCCACTTCCTGATAGATCCAGTAGCAGGGCAGGAGCGCCGCCAAGCCCTCGGCAAAACTGCCCTTGGCTACCGCCACTCGGAAGTGATTCACATAGGCGTAGTTCGCCGGAGCCATTGATGCCGGCGCCACTTTCTTCTCCGCCGCAATCGCCTCCCTGGCATGACGGCGCAGCGTCTCCGCCCACTCGCGGTTCGGCGCTTTGCGAGCCAGATCCTCCAACGCCTGCGAAAACGCATCCAGATACGCCGCGTCCTGCTGCAGGTAGTACAGGAAACGCGCCGCCGGCAACGATCCATCCGTTAAACCCTTCAGGAACGGATGCTGGAGCGTCTTAGCGTAAATCGGCTGAATCGCTGTCCACAACTCCTCGCTCGGAGCCTTCTGCGCCAGCAGCGCCGGCGCTATCAGCAGATAAAGTATTGTCCGCACCGGAGTCTACGAAAACACCTTTTCGATCACCTGGCCGCCGAAATCGGTCAACTTTTCGTTCCGCCCGTTATGCAGATGGAACAGCTTGTGCTGATCCAGCCCCAACAAATGCAGAATCGTCGCATGGAAGTCCCGCATGTGATACCGCTCCCTGATTCCGTTCAACCCGAACTCATCGGTCTCGCCGACAATCGTTCCACCCTTCACGCCGCCGCCCGCGAACCACATCGTAAACCCATGCGGGTTATGGTCGCGCCCGTTGCCGCCTTCCGACATCGGCAGCCGCCCGAACTCGCTGCCCCAGATCACCAGCGTGTCATCCAGCAGCCCGCGCGCCTTTAAATCTTTCAGCAGCCCGGCCACCGGCTTATCCGTCAACCCCGCCATCTTTTCATGGTTCAGCACCAGATCCTTGTGTGCATCCCACTGAATGCTCACCGGCCCGCCGCCGGAATAGATCTGCACAAACCGCGTCCCGCGCTCAATCAGACGCCGCGCCAGCAGCAGACGCGAGCCGAAGTCGTACGTCTTCTTCTCATCCATCCCGTAGAGCTTCTTGGTCGCCTCGCTCTCCTTCGTCAAATCCACCGCTTCCGGCGCAGCCGACTGCATTTTGAACGCCAGTTCATACGACGCAATCCGCGCCGCATGCTCCGTGTCGCCGGCCCGCGCATCCAGCCGGTTCATTTGCTGCAGTAGATCCAGCGTGTTCTTTTGCCGCTCCGGCGTTACCCCGTCCGGAGACTTCAAGTGTAGGATCGGCGACGGTCCGCTGCGCAGCAGCGTGCCCTGATAGACCGCCGGCAAAAATCCGGAACTCCAGCACGGCGTACCGCCCTCGGGCGTCCCCTCCGGCTGCGGCATCACCACATACGCCGGCAAATTGTCCGCCGCCGAGCCCAGTCCGTAGGTCACCCACGAACCCATCGAGGGATAACCCGTCAGCACACGGCCGCTATGCACCTGGTACATCGCCGGCGCATGCACCGTGCTCTCCGTGTAAAAGCTGCGCACAAAGCAGATATCGTCCACGCATTCGGCCACATGCGGCGAAAGGCCGCTCACCGGAATGCCGCTTTGTCCGTAGCGCTTGAACTCCCACGGCGACGGCAGCAGCGCCGTGTCACCCTTGGTGAACTGGCTCACTACTTTGCCGAAGCTTTCGGGCAGCTTCTGACCGGCGTACTTCTCCAGCGCTGGTTTCGGATCGAACATGTCGATACTCGAAGGCGCTCCTACCATGAACAGGAAAATGACCCGCTTCGCACGAGGTGCAAAATGCGGCGTCTTGGCGGCCAACGGATTCTGCGCCAGCAGGTCGCGCTGCAGCAGCCATTCGGCCGCCACCGCGCCGAGCCCGGTCTTCAGCACGCTACGGCGGTTAGGGAATGTAGACAAATTCATTGCGATTCAATAGTGCCTTGCAGAAATCTTCCAGCGGCATCCTCTTCTGCGTCAGGAACTGCCGCGCCATCTGCTGCTCCTCCGGACGCGGCGCGCGCTCCAGGGTCATGGCATAGGCGGTTTTGGTCTGGCAGGCGACGTTGCCCTTGCAGGAGGCATCGACGCGCGCCGCCAGCGCCTTCGACTGCTCCTGCATAAAGTCGCTGTTCAACAGCGAAAGCGCCTGCAGCGCGTGGGTGCTCACCGCCCGAATCGGACACGATGTGATGGCGTCCGGCTGGTCGAAATTGGTCAACATCGGCAGCCGCACGGTGCGCTTGTTCAACAGGTAGATCGACTTCCTGTAAATCTCGCTGCGATCCTTCGGCAGCGGCCACAAATTATCCGGCTCGCCTTCGGTAAAGATGATGTCGTAGATCTCCGGCTCCAGCGGCGTTTTGATCGGCGGTCCGAACTGCTTGGCGTTCAATTTGCCGCTCGCATGCAGGATCGAATCGCGCAGCGCTTCGCCCTCCAGCCGCCGCGGGTTCATCCGCCAGTAGAACTTGTTATCGGCGTCAACCGCCGCCTTCTGAGCATCGATCTCCGTCGCCTGCTTGTACGTCGCCGACGTTACGATCAGCCGGTCGAGGTGCTTCACGCTCCAACCGCTCGAAACAAACTCCGCCGCCAGCCAATCCAGCAGCGGACGATTCGACGGCCGTCCTCCAAGCTGTCCGAAATCGTTCGGTGTCGGAACGATGCCTGTGCCCATCCGGAACTGCCAGATGCGATTGGCCATCACGCGTGCCGTCAACGGATGCTCGGGATCGGCCAGCCAGTTCGCAAACGCCGCCCGCCTCCCGGTCGGGCCCTTAGGCGCTTCAATTGCCCCCAGGACAGTCAGAAACTGTGGCTCCACCGGGTCCAGCTTGTGCTTCGGTTCGCCCAGCTTCAATATGTGCGTCACTGGAGCTTTCTCCATATTCGCGACAGCGAACGCCTTCCCGGCCGGTTCCGGTTCATCCAGCGCTAGCCGGTGGCGTTCGGCGCGAATCGCGGCCCGCTTGGCTTTGACGTCGGGCGGCAACGCATTCACCACTTCGTCCCACGACAGCCCGATCTGCTTGGTCGCCTCATCGGCCAGCACTTTCTGTTCCGGCGTCCGCTTCTCTTTCGGAATATCCAGGGCGGCCCGGCGCTCCGGTGTTAGCAGCTTCATCTTCGCCTGCTTAAGCTGCTCCCGATACGGCTTTTCGATTTCCTTTACCTGCTCGTCCAAAGGGTCCAGAAGGGCTTTCAGCGCCTTGGCCTTCGCCTCAAATTCCGCCTTCTCTTCCTTCGTCGCGAACTCAATCTCCTTCAAATCGGTAGCCGCCATGATCGCCTGTATGCGGTAGTGATCGGCCTGCGTAATCGGATCGAACTTGTGGTTATGGCACCGGGCGCAGCCTACTGTCAGCCCGAGGAACGTATTGCTCACGCCCAAAGTCATCTCCAGCAGAACCTCCTGCCGGTTGACCTCCTCATCCACGTTCCCGCCCACGACATGCCGCGGTCCGGCACGCAGAAATCCGGTCGCTATCAGCGCGTTCGTATCCCCCGGATACAGCTCATCGCCGGCGATCTGCTCTTTCAAAAACCGGTCATACGGCTTGCCGCTGTTGAAGGCGTTGATCACGTAATCGCGGTATCGCCACGCCTGCGGACGCTCGGCATCCAACTCGTACCCGTTGGTATCGGCGTAACGCACCACATCCAACCACTTCAGCGCCCAGCGCTCGCCGTAGGCAGGGCTCGCAATAAGACGGTCGACCAGCTTCTCGTAAGCGTCCTTGGACGTATCCCGCATGAAAGCCTCGACTTCGCTGCTAGTCGGCGGCAACCCCGTCAAATCCATCGTCGCCCGCCGAATCAGCGTGCGTTTGTTCGCCTCCGCCGCCGGAGTCAATTTCTTGGATTTCAGGCCCTCAAGAATAAAGGCGTCAATAGGATTCGCAGTCCCGGTCGGCACCGGCGGACGGACAACCTTCTGGAACGCCCAGTAAGATCGACGCGCTCCAATAAACGCTTGCTCGCGCGGGTCGATCGTTCCCGCCGTTGCGAGAAGCACGGTGCAAAGGAGCATCGGGACAGCTTTTCGCATTTCTCTATCTTAATACTCCCCGCGCCTTCTGAAACACTTCTGTAAGCATCCCCTGCGTCAACCGCCCCGTCTGCGTATTCTGCTGGCTCGGATGATAACTGCAAATCAGCGCCGGATTGCCCGCAAAACACGCCCCATGCGCAAATGGAAAATCCGCCTTCCGCCCGCCCGTGATACCCAAATAGACCTCAAAAGCGATCCGCCCCAGCACGACTACCGCCTGTACATTCCGCAACAGCCGCAACTCCTCTTCCAGATATCGCCGGCAAGTCCGGATCTCCTCCGGCGTCGGCTTGTTATCCGGCGGCGCGCAATGCACCGGGCAGGTAATCCAGGCATCGGTTAACTCGAGCCCATCCCCCGCATGAACGCTCGACGGCTGATTCGCAAAACCGCTCTCAAACAACGCCCGATAGAGAAAATCGCCCGACCGGTCCCCCGTAAACACGCGCCCGGTCCGATTCGCCCCATGCGCCCCCGGCGCCAACCCGACGATCAACAATCGCGCCTCCGGATCCCCGAACGACGGCACCGGCCGGCCCCAATACTCCTCCTCCCGGTAAGCCCGCCGTTTCACCCGCGCCACCGTTCGGCAGTGCTCCCGCAGCCGCGGACACAGTTCGCAATCAACAATTCTTTGTTGCAGTTCTTGCAGATGCACTTCCTTCAAGGTTACGATGCGCTCATGACCAGACGAACCGCAGTCGCCGCGGCGGCTTCCGCCGCTGTCGCATCCGGAGCCTCCGCCAAGCCCGCCGTCCTCGGCGGAACGCCCGTTCGAAAGGAGCCCTTCCCCGGCTGGCCCGTCTACCAGCAGAACGACGAAACCGCCTGGATGCAAGTCCTGCGCTCCGGCAAGTGGTACCGCGGCTACGGCAAAGCCGTCGACGCATTCGAAGCCAAATTCGCCGCCGCCCTCGGCGCGCCCCATTGCCTGGCCGTCGCCAACGGCACCTCCGCGCTCATGACCGCCCTCCACGGCCTCGACGTGCAGCCAGGCGACGAAGTCATCGTCCCGCCCTACACCTTCATCGCCACCATCAACGCCGTTCTCTCCAAATCCGCCCTCCCCGTCTTCGTCGACACCGATCCCCGCACCTTCCAAATGGATGCCTCCAAAGTCGAAGCCGCCATCACCGATCGCACCGTCGCCGTGATCCCCGTTCACATGGCCGGCGCCCCGCCCAACCTCGACAAACTCATCGAAATTGGCCGCCGCCGCAAGATCAAAGTATTGGAGGACGCCGCCCAGGCCCATCTCGGCGAATGGCGCGGCCGCAAGCTCGGCACAATCGCCGACGCGGGCACATTCAGCTTCCAGGCATCGAAAAATCTCAACTCTGGCGAAGGCGGCGCAATCGTCTCTTCCGACGGCCCATTCATCGAACGCTGCTTCGCCTATCACACCAACAGCAGCCCGCGAAAAGGAGCGCAAACCGCCCCCGCGCAAGGCGCCAATCTCCGCCTCACCGAGTTCCAGGCAACCCTCCTGATGACTCAAATGGAGCGCCTCGAAGCCCAAGCCAAAGTCCGCGACGCCAACGCCGCCCATCTCACCAAACTGCTCAACGAAATCCCCGGCATCACGCCCGCAAAACTCGAGGACGGCTGCACCCGCAGCGCCTGGCACCTCTACATGTTCCGCTACGACGCCGCCAAATTCGCCAACCTCCCGCGAGCCAAGTTCCTCGCCGCCTTGGCGGCCGAAGGCATCCCCGCTTCCAGCGGCTATACCCCGCTGAACAAGCAGCCCTTCCTCGAAAACGTGCTCAATGGGCGCGGCTACCAGCGGCTCTTTTCACCGGCCCGCCTCAAGCGGTGGCGCGAGCAGAACCAGTGCCCCGCCAACGACAAGCTCTGCGGCGAAGCCGTCTGGTTCACCCAAACCGTTCTCCTCGATCAGAAAGGCGGCATGGACCAGATCGCCGCTGCGATCAACAAAATCCGCGACCATGCCCGGGAGTTGCTCTAAACTCTCGATATGCTAAACCGCCGTGAACTCCTGGCGCTGGCAGCGGCTGGGTCTATGGCGGGGCAGACCCCTGCTGCCATCACCGAGTCCCATTTCCCCAACCGCGTCTGCCAGTTCATCTGGCGGAATTGGCCGCTCGCCAACGTCGATCGAATCGCCGCGGTTCTCGGAACGTCCCCAGCCAACGTCCTCCGCCTCGGCGCCGCCATGGGCCTCCCACCCAAGCAACGGCTAAGCGACGACCAGCTCCGCCGTATCTACGTCACCGTCATCCGCCAAAACTGGCATCTTCTAAACACCAGCCAACTGGTCCAACTCCTGGGCTGGGACGAACCGCGCCTGCTTTTCACCTTGAAAGAGGACGACTTCCTCGACATCAAGCTCGGCCCGAAACCCGATTGCGCGCCACTCAAATACGCGCCCCCGAATGCGGACGAACGCAAAGTCATAGCAAGCATGCGAGCCATTGTTCGCGAAATCTTCGGCTCCGAACTAACCAGGCCCGCCGCGCCGCTCTGCGGCTTTGTCGCCGAACTCAGCGATCCTCGCAACCCGCTCATCAAGCCCGGCCCGCCCGGCCCCGGCTGGTCTCTCGCTCCCACTGCCGATCCCCGCCTCACCCGCGCCGGCGAACGATTCCTGCGATTCGTCCACGAATCCTTCGGCCGCACCGGCAGCGGCCGCCTCTCGCTCCAACTCGTACCCGGACTGACCGGTTCCCGCACCATCATCGCCGCGAACGAAATCAAAGTCGAAGCCGCTGATATCGCCGAACTCATGCAAGCCCTCTACGCGCTCCAGGACCGCATGGAGGAGCTCGAATCCCCAACTCTGCAAAACGGCACCATCGAGCGCAAAACCGTCTGGTCCCCCCGCTTCCTCTACTCCTACTTCGCCCTCTACGGCGACCCCCTGTTCGAGCCCGAAGCCGATCCCTTCCCCGACGCCTATCTCGAAAAGCTTGCCCGCGCCGGCATCAACGGCGTCTGGCTTCAGGCCGTGCTCAACACACTCGCGCCCGCCCCGTCATTTTCGGAATTCGGCAAAGGCGCCGAAACACGCCTCAGGAATCTGAAGGAACTCGTCCGCCGCGCCGCCGAATACGGCGTCAAAGTCTATCTGTATCTGAACGAACCCCGCGCCCTTCCCGAAGTGTTCTTCGCCAATCGCCCGCAAATGCGCGGCTCAAAGTTCCAGAACCTCTACGCCTTGTGTACGAGCGATCCCCCCGTACGCCAATGGATCACCAACTCGCTGGCCCACGTCTTCCGCGCCGTTCCCGATCTGGGCGGCGTCTTCACGATCTCGATGTCGGAGAACCACACCAACTGCTTCTCCCACGGCGGCGCTTGGGGCACGAAGGCTCCGAACGCCGGCAACTGCCCCCGCTGCTCGAACCGCGAAAGCTGGGATGTCCTCGCCGAACTCTTCATCGCCATGCACAACGGCGTCCGCCAAGGCAGCCCCACCGCCGAAATCATCCACTACGACTGGGGCTGGCCCGACGAAATGGTGCCCCGCCTCGTTGAAAAACTCCCCAAGGGCACACGCATCGTCAGCATCAGCGAATGGAGCGTTCCGGTCGAGCGCGGCGGTGTGAAGACCGCCGTCGGCGAATACTCCATCTCGGTCGTGGGCCCCGGTCCGCGGGCGACCCGCAACTGGGCCGCTGCCGCCAAGGCCGGACTCACCAACCTCGCCAAAGTCCAGTTCAATAACACCTGGGAAATCTCCGCCGTTCCCTACATTCCCGTACCTCAACTCATCCTTCAGCACTGCGAAAATCTCCGCAGCGCCGGCGTCCAAGGGCTCATGGCCGCCTGGACCTGCGGCGGCTACCCATCGCCGAATCTGATGGCCGCGAAGGCGTTCTACTTCGATCCGCCCCCGTCATCCGCCGAAGTGCTCGAACGCGCCGCCCGCCAGCGCTACGGCGTCGGTGCTGCCGATGCTGTCGCAGCTTGGGACGCATTCTCCAAGGCGTTCCTTGAGTTCCCCTACGGAGTCGCCATCTACATCATTCCGGTACAACACGGCCCGGCGAATCTCCTGCGAACCCAACCCACCAACCACAAACCAGGTATGATCCTATTCCCCCACGACGGCTGGAAAGCCTGGTGCGGCCGCTATCCGCCCGAGGTCGTCGAGCGCCAGTTCGCGAAATTGGCGTCACAGTGGAAGGCCGGTCTAGGACACCTGGAAAAAGCCGTCGCGGCCGCGCCCAAAGGGAAACAACGAAATGCCTCCATGGATCTCGCCATCGCCCTGACCTGTTTTCACCACTTTCAGAGCGTATCGAATCAGGTGGAGTTCTATCGCCTCCGCGACGCCGGAACTGGAAACCGCGCCCGTATGCGGCAGTTGGTGGAGTCCGAAATCGCGCTCGCTCGAGCCCAATTCCCCATCGCGCGAGACTGGTCTGTCATCGGCTACGAAGCATCGAACCACTACTACTACACACCCCTCGATCTGGTCGAAAAGGTGCTGAACTGCCGCCGGATACTCGAGGAGATCTAAACAACCACCGGCTCAAGCCGGTGGGGTTGGATGGCGACTGAAAGTCGCAGGGCGCGGCTAAAGCCGCAGACAGGTGTTCCCCCGATGCGGGCGGCCTCGGTGCGACCGCAAAACCGGAATCCCCGAGACCGCCGCTGACAACAAGTCCGCTCCACCCCTGCCAAATCTTGCTTCAGCACCACTGTGGCTGAAAGCAGCCCGCCTCAAAGGCGGGGGGATTAGACCCGGCACATGGAACTAAAGGTGCCTTCGCCTTCTTCGTCAATAGTGGTATGGTGTTTTGTATGGCGACCATAAAAGTCACGATAACGCTGCCGGAAGAGCAAATCGAGGAGATTCGCCAGCGTGTCGCCGATCTCCAGTCGGCAAGTGTCTCCGGCTTTGTGCAACACGCCGTAGAACGGGCTCTCCGGAATTCAGCCGAGTTCAGCGCCATGATTGACCAGGCTCTTATCGAAACGGGCGGACCGCTTACACCGAAAGAACAAGCCTGGGCCAAAAAGATGGTGTCGCCGCAAAAGCGGAAAACAAGGAAGCCTTCACCGGGGAAGGCGGCTTGACGGGAATTACCTTCGATGCAGGTGGTCTTATAGCGCTGGATCGCGACGATCGCAGGGTTCTCTCTCTCGTGAAGGCAATATTGGATAGCCAAGGTCGGATTGTCGTCCCCGCCACCGCTCTTGCTCAAGTCGTTCGGAACCCGGCCAAACAGGTGCGTCTCTGGCGCCTGGTGCAACACGATCGCACCTTCGTAGTTCCACTTGACTCGTTTCACGCCCAGGCGGTCGGCTCGTTGCTGGCCAAGAGCGGGACTTCCGACATTGCGGACGCTCACGTCGTGATTTGCGCGCAAAGAGCAGACCATGCCGTAGTCTCCAGCGACCCATTCGATCTCAAACGGCTTGACCCGGAACTTCGGGTCATTAATGTTTAGACGGAGACAGGGTCCCCGAAGCGAAAATGCGGCTCGCCGCCACAATTATCGCCATTACCCTGACCTGTATCTAATGACTTTAGAGCGTATCAATTGGGGTGGAGTTTTACGTCCGAAGGAAATATGCGAATCATCTGTCTGCTGATGCTTGGCGCGACCGGTCTTTTTGCCGGCTGGGAGGAACTGAAAAGCTTGGCGCCCGGCCACAAAACCGAAGTGGCCCTGATAAAAGCCGATACCGTCAAGGGTAGCTTCGTCTCCGCCACTGACACTGCCATAGTAGTCCGCGACGGCACCGGCGAACGCTCCATCCCGCGCGCTGAAATCAAAAAGATCAAAATAGCCGACCCTTCCCGCCGTCTGCGCAACGGGCTCATCGGGACCGCAATTGGTGCCGGCGCGGGCCTCGCCATCGGCTGGGCCGTCTGCCCCCATTGCGCCAATGAAGGCAACGGCGGCAAATTCGTAGGGCCTGGCGTGGCAATAGGCGCCGGCGCGGGTGCCGCCGCCGGCTTCCTTCCCGCGCCATGGCGAACCGTCTACTCTTCCAAATGAACCTGGCTCAGCTTCTGCTGCTCAGCCGTCAATGACAGCGCCATCGACGCCCAGGCTGAACCCGCCGCCGAAATCCATTGGTCATGCGCATGCGGGTAGCCGCTGTCGAAGTACGGCTGCACCCAGATCGACCGCGTCTTCACATGCCAGGACCCATCGGCCGCTTGCGAATTCAGCAGATAGTCGACGCCCTTCTTGTACACAGCCGACGTGACCGGGATCTTGCCCGCCGTATGCAAAGCAAACAACGCCTGCCCCGTGGCGAACGCATCGGCGCCCATCGTCGGCATCTGGCTCCATCCGCCTTCGGGCAACTGCGCAGCCGCCAGCGTCGCTGCCGAGCGGTTCATCGCGCCGGCACTCCCGCCTGCCCAGGCCAGAGCCAGCAGATGGAACGCACGGTCCTGCGTTAACGCTCGAGGCGTCACATTCTCGAGGCACGCCGCGGCTCGCTTCAACCGCGCCGCCGTATCGGCCTTCCCGGCCGGACCCGTGAACGTCTTCAGCGTATAAATCGCCATGGCCGTCGCCTGCATGTCCCCCGCCGCCATAGGCGGGCGCCGCCCGTCCACACCCTTCCAGCAACCGGATCCATCCTGCATCAGCCGCATGTAGTAAACGACCGCGTCCGTATAGGCGTCCGCCGGTAAATGATTTAGCCCGCGGTCGAACATCTCCCAGCCAATACTGGCCACGCCCACCGCGCTCAAATCCATCAGCCGGTCCGGCGTCTGTCCGTTCATCGCCGCCGAGAGCTGCGGAATCTCCTTCGGCGTCGCAATGCCGCGGTCCCTCGCCAGCGCCAGTGCCGACGACGGAAGATCCTGCGCATGGCACGAATTGCACCCCGCCGTCCGGATAAAGTTATGGCTTTGCTTCTCCAGCAGCGTAAGCGCCTGCGCCACCGCTACGGGAGCTGTCCGCCGCTTGCCGGGCTCCGCCACAACGTGGCTGGCTTCGTTGGCTTCCTTAGCCGTCACGCCCAGCAACTTCGCCACCTCGGTATATCCGCGTTTGGCCGCCAGCGTCTTCGCCGTCTCGCCTTCACCCGTGGCATTGACATCGGCGCCTTTATCCAGCAGCATCTTCACGCTCTTCGCATTCCGCTCTTCCGCCGCCGCCGCATACATCAGCGCCGAGTACCCCCGGTCATCGCTGATATTGACCTTCGCGCCCTTGGCCAATAGCAGCGCCACCGACTCCTCCGCACCCGCCGTGGCCGCATTCTGCAGCGCCGTTTCATTCTTCTTTGTCGCCAAATTCGGATCCGCGCCCAGGTCCAATAGGAACGCCACGGCCTTCGGATTCCGGCTATTGGCCGCCGCCAAAAGTGCCGTCCCGCCGGTCCCGCTCCGCGCGTTGACATCGGCCTTGGCCGAAACCAACATTCGCATCGCCTCCACATCGCCGCGTCCGGCCGCCATGATGAGCGGCGTCTGCCCGTTGGCGGTCGCCTTATTCGCATCCGCGCCCTTCTCCAACAGCAGCCGAAGCACGCTATGTCCGCCATAAACCGACGCCGCCTGATAAACCAATGATCGTCCATCGGCCTGCCGCGCATCTTTATCCGCGCCGGCCTCCAGCAGCAACCGCACCTTTGCCTCATCAAGAATCGACCAGTGCAGTGGTGTCGAAGCCCGCTTGTTCTTCGCGTTCACATTCGCGCCATTGGCAAGCAGCGTCTTCATCATCGCCGCCGTCCCAAACGCCGCCGTATGGTGCAGCGGTGTCGTCCCGTTCTCATCGGTTGATGACGCCAACGACGGCGCAAACGCCTTCTCAAACGCCGTCATATCGGATGCGCGAATGGCCGCAATAAGCGCTGCCAATTTCGGGTCGATCGGCTTCGGTGGCGCCTCTTCCTTAATCTCCGTCCGGAAGTCCACGCCCTGGTCAATCCACGCCCGCAGCAGCCCGATCTCCTCCGCCGGCAGCGGCCCCGACGGCGGCATCTGCATCCCGCCATCCCCGCTTACGACGCGTTTGATCAATTTGCTCGCCGCGCTGTTGCCGAGAATCATCACCGGCCCGTAATCCCCGCCCCGCATCGCGTTCTGCCGCTTATCCAGCCGCAGCCCGGCCTGCTGGACATCTGCCCCGTGGCATCCGTGGCACTTCTCCGCCAATAGCGGCTGAATGTGTTTCTCGTACTCGATCTTCACCGTCGCGGCCGGAGGCATAACCGGTTGTGCCAGGATCGGCAGGCAAAAGGACAGCAGGAGGAGGGGACGCATGTCAACTTATTACGTCGGGGATCAACCCCGAAGTCAAGCCCCCCCTAACTCAAGCTACTGTCCGAAGAACGGATCCGCGCCGAGCGTTCCCGTCAAATCACCCAGGTATCCCGGCGAACTGACATGGCTCAACCGCGCCTCCACCGCCGCTTTCCTCCCGGCGACATCAATACCTCCGCCGCCGCGCCGTTCGAACTCCCGCAGAGCCTCCCCGTGTCGCTGCCACAACGCCATATCCCGCTTCTGTTTCGTCAGTAGCCGCTCCCGGTACCATTCGCTCGCCAGCATGGACTCCCGTGAAAACAGCGCTCGGATCGATTCGTCCTGCGCCGTCTTCCCCTCGAAGTGCCCATGCGCCATGATGTGCAGCAGCGCCTTCAGCGGCGGGCATGCCGCCTCCACGCTTCCGTCTTCGAAATACAACAGCGCCGCCCGCCTTTGCGACAGAACAATGGCGTCGATCCCGGCCGCGTACAACTCCCGGTCCTGCACCTCCGGCCGCAGCATCTCTTCGGGAAACACCGCTCCCGGCACTTCAAAAATCCGGCCCATGAATCGTTCCACGAATACCCGCGTAATCCGGTACCCCAGCCGGCTCGCCAGTACCGTCCGCCCGTCGTGCTCGAAGTCGTCGATCTTCTCCAGGCACCCGGTTTTGATCAAATGTTCCGCGCTCCGCTCGGCCACCCGCATACGGCACCAGATCTCCGGCACCAGCAGGCTCACATCGTGATCGATACGCACTTTCGGACCTATATAGCCCGCCGACGTCGTGAACCCCGGATACCCCGTCACAATCATCGATACCAGCGCATTGTTCAGATCCACCACCGGCCACAGCATGTTGAATGGGCCCTTCGTCAACGCTCCCTCGCTGCCAAAACCTGTCGTGGCCGGCGACTTGCCCGTCAGGCTCGCCACATACTCCATGAACAGTTCCGGCAACTCCTGGTAATGAATCGGTCCGTGTGCCGCCAGCGGCGGCGTTCCCGCCGCCTTGTCCGGCGGACTGTTCCGCCGTCCTCCCAGCACCGCGTTCACCGGAAAGTAAACCGGACTGCTCGACGGAATCCCGCGATCCAACCGTGCCGTCATCTCCGCCAGATGCTTCTCCCGCGGCGACACCAGGTCCGGGCGCCGCTGCAAATACCGCGGATTCAACGAAGGCTTCCCATCCACCATCCGCGCATGCGCCGACGATACCGCCATCGCATCCGGCTCGGTCGTCTCATTCGCAAAATCCATCAACAGCTTCTTCATCGGAGGCGTATACCGGTCGAACTGTGCCGGATGATCCCGCAGCGCCCGGACTTGATCTACGCTCAACGGCTCGAAGTTCGAAATAAACGTACCCGGACTCGCCAGATCCGCCTCCGCCTGCAAGTCAGCCCCGCGGTGCTTGGCGTCGTCCGGCCGCTGGAATAGCCGCGATTCGCAGTTCTCCACCAGTTTCACGCTCAGATTGTCCTGCTCGGTATCCAGGAACGGTAGCCTTTCCCGCGGCAACACCACCGACGCCGTTATGTCGTCCTCCACCTGTACCTTCTCCGCCGGATGGAAATCCGGCCGCAGCTTGAAGATCCGCCACGCGCCTTCTTGGTCGAAGCCCACCCGCAGGTAGTTCGCCACCAGCGGCACGTTGTCAAACTTCAACTCATGACCCAGGTATCCGTTCACCCGGTCCACACTGAAATGTTCCCGCCAGTTCCCGTTCCATTCCGGCCGGTAGTAGCGCTTCACCGTGAACACCAGTTGCCGCGTCGTCGGCCGCAGCCCCCGCAGCCAGTCGTTATGCGCAGCCGTATACTCCGGCGATTCCGTCAACAACTGAATCACCGACCCCAACGTCCGCTCCGTACTCAAGATCGGACGGCTGTGCCGGGGATCCGGCGGCCGCGACTTATAGATCTTCGAAAAATCCTTCTGCAGGATCTCCGCCACCTCGTCCATGTCTTCCGGGAAGTCCCGCACAAACACCGGCCCGCCCAACAGCGCATTCGTCACGGACTTCGAAATCTCCGACTTTCCGCCCCCGGACACCGTGCACGGCTTGTGGCAAAGTGTACCCCTCGGCCTCGAACCCACCAGCCGCCACGCTTCGCCCAATAGCTGCTTCTCCGCCCAAACCCGGAATCCGTTCGGTAGCACGTAAACGGCCGCCAGCCGCAACGGGATCTTCTGACCGGTTCCCCACCGCACGGTCCCCTCCTCTAAATCGAAGACCGAGTCCTCCGGCAAATAATACACATCCGGAAACGCCCGATCGATGGCATAACCCTCCGGCTGCGCATCCACCAATCCGTCCAGCAGGCGAACCGTATCCGCATACCGCGCCTGCTTCAAACTCACCGCCTGCGACGGCAGAAAGTTCTGGCCCAGGATATAAGTCGCAAACGCTATCGCCCCCCCTGCGTGCTCCTCCTCCGCCAGTCCGAAGCGGTTCGCCGCAAAGCTGATCTGGGTCTTCACTTCCTTCTTGCAATAGCCGTAGTAGTTGTCGGCGATAATCGTCACCACCACGCCGCGATGATCCCGCGAGCACACCTTGAACGCGCTCCCGTCGTTATAGAGCTCGTCTTCGTTCTCCCAGCACATCCCGTCCTTGCGCTGCCGTTCGGTCGCCGCGCTTACATGCGGCAACCCCAAAGCCTTCTTCTTCAACCCCACCAAATGCGGAGCCAGAATTACGCAGCCCGTATGCCCAGTCCAATGCAACACATCCAGCGCCGCGTCGTTCTCCGGAAGCTGCGGATCTCCGCCATTGCCGAAAATCGATTCCACGAAATCCAAATTGCTCACCAGGCTCGCCGGCGCGAAGAACCGCGTCTCCATCGACTTGGCTTCTTCGTCCCCCGTCGCCGGGCACACTAACGGCCGCAGCAGCAGCGACACGAACAACTTCGCCTCCCGCGGCTGTCCGGAGGTAAACGGCAGCAGCATAGTATCCGCCGGCGGCCGCAACGCTTCGGCCAGTAGGGCGGCGAAAGTTTGCAGCGGCACTGCCTGTTTATCGGCCGGCACCGGAAACCCGCCCTCGGCAATATGGAAAACGCCCTTCGTCGTGCGCCGGTCGCTCGCCGGATTATGAAGAATCCCCTGAGGAATCCGGTAAGAACGCAGATTGGGCGATTGGAACGAATTGCCCCGCACAGGCAGCGACAGCAGCCGCGCCAGGCCCGCCCGGTCCAGTACAAGTGTCTGGTCCGGCAGACGGGGCACCGTCGGGCACACCGGCTTCAGGCACGCATCCAGATAAGCCTGAATCCGCGCATCCACCGGACAGTGGCTGCTCTGCTGAAAGTGGCTGCGGTTTTCGTAACTCCGCAGCAGCGGACCCGCCAGTTCCACCAGGTCGTCATCAATTACTTCCCGGTCAAGCGTAATTCCAAGTGCGGCTAACTTCAGGCTCGCGAATCGTAAGAGGCCGGTGGAGTCGAATTGTGTTTTCATTAATCTCTTTTAGCTATGCAACTTCATATCGCTGGACAGCCCGCCCGCTGCCGGAACATAACAATGCCGCACATAATCCATCACCATGCGGTTGGCGCTGAACCGCCACCCCAGCGTCCGTATCGTCCGCTTCATCCGTCGTATCCACTCCCGCGGCAAACCATCGCGGTCCCGCTGATAGAACAGCGGAATTACTTCGTCTCGCAGCACGCGGTACAAATCCTCGGCGTCACGCGAATCGTGCACATCCATCGCCGTGTGTGTTCGCCCCGTACCGATCGCAAACCCGTTCAAGCCGTCATAAGCTTCCGCCCACCACCCGTCCAGAATCGATAGGTTCAATCCGCCGTTCAACACCACCTTCTGCCCGCTCGTGCCCGATGCCTCCAGCGGACGCCGCGGATTATTCAGCCACACGTCAACGCCCTGCACCAGTAGCCGCGCCACGTTGATGTCGTAGTCCTCCACAAAGACAAACTTATCGGCGAACGCCGGCGTCCGCATCATGTTGGCCACTTCCTGCAACACGCGCTTGCCCGGTTCATCGTGGGGATGCGCCTTGCCGGCGAATACAAATTGCACCGGCCGGTTAATCTGGTTGATCATCGATCCCAGCCGCTCCAGATCCCGCAGCAGCAAATTCGCCCGCTTGTAAGTCGCAAACCGCCGCGCGAACCCGATCGTTAAAGCATCCGGACTCAAAATCCGGCTCACGCGCTGAATCTCCGACGGCGCCTCCGAACGGCTCGTTGCCTGCTCCACCGCGCGCCGCCGCACAAACTCAATCATCCGCGACTTCAACGCCAGATGCGTCTCCCACAACTCGCCGTCATCGACGCTTTCTATCCCCTCCCACGTCTGCGATTCCCCGCTCACTTCGTGCCAGCCCGAACCCAAATGCCGGTCATATAGCCGCCACATCTGCGGCGCCAGCCACGTCGGAACGTGTACACCGTTCGTAATATGCCCGATCGGCACCGCATCCTCGCCCTTGCCCGGATGCAGCACTTGCCACATATTTCGTGAAACTTCGCCATGCAGCGCCGAAACCGCATTAGCGCGCCGCGACATCTTCAAACCCAAAACAGTCATGCAGAACGGTTCGTGTTGATTGCCGGGGTTCTCCCGGCCCAGCGCCATGAAATCGTAGTGCGACAACCCTAATTCCTCTCGCAGCGGCCGGAAGTGCTCCTCAATTAAATCGGCGCCAAAACGGTCATGGCCCGCCGGCACTGGCGTGTGTGTCGTGAAACAGACTTCCCGCGAAATTTGCGGCGCTGCCTGGTGGAAGTCGATTCCCTCCTCCTGCATCCGCATACGCGCCGCCTCCAGCACCACGAAGGCGCTATGCCCTTCGTTCAAATGCATAACCCCAGGCGTAATACCCATGGCCTTCAACGCCCGGTATCCGCCCACTCCCAGCAGCAACTCCTGTCGAATGCGAACCCTTCCATCGCCGCCGTAGAGCCGCGAAGTCAGCTCCCGGTCTTCCGGCGCGTTGCCTTCGACATTCGAATCGAGCAACAACAGGTCCACCCGGCCAACCTTCACCCGCCAGAGCTTCGCCCGCAGCGATCCGTTCGACGTCAAAATCTCGATCGTCACCGGCGCTCCGTCGGTTCCAAGCGCCACCTCCATCGGCAGTGCGCCCACGTCGCTCGCCAGGTACTCCTCCCGCTGCCAACCGGCCGCGTCCAATCGCTGCCGGAAATAACCCTGGCCGTAGAACAAGCCTATTGCCACCAATGGCACGCCCAGATCCGACGCGCTCTTGATGTGGTCCCCCGCCAAAATTCCCAACCCGCCCGAATAGATCGGAAACGACTCGTGCAGCCCAAACTCCAGCGAAAAATACGCCACCGGATGCGGGCACAGTATGCCAGCGTTCGCCGCGCCCCACGTGCGGTCGGCTTGCAGATACTCCCGTTGGCGCCGGAAAGCGTAATTAATCCGGCTGTGCAGCACCAGTTCTCCCGCCCGCCGTTCTAATTGCGAAAGCGGCGTCTGATTCAGCAGCGAAATCGGATTGTGGTTTAGCGCCCGCCAACGTACCGGATCGATATCCCGGAACAGTCCCGTCGACTCCCGGTCCCAGCTCCACCACAAATTCCGCGCCATCGACCACAACTTCTCCTGAGCCGGTGCGATAAACCGGTCCAGCGTCCGCACTTCACTGATAATCGGCGCCACTTGGCTGGCAACCTCACTCAGCAGCCGAATCTCTCCCGCCTCATACTCCCTGGATGCAGCCGTCTGCAGCACCAGCACGCCCTGCAGCACCCCGCGATGTACAAGCGGAACCCCGAGGAAAGACTGATAGTTCTCCTCGCCCAACTCGCGAAAATACTTGTACCGCGGATGCAGCGGCGCTTTGGAAACCGCTACCGGCAGCACCTGTTCGGCCACCAGCCCGGTAAGCCCGTCGCTCAGGCCCATCCGCAACGTCCCGATGCACTCTTTTCGCAAGCCCACCGTCGCCGCCAGCACCAGATTGGCGCGGTCCGGCTCCAGCAAGTACGCCGAACAGACGTCGCTCTCAAAATGACGCGCAATCAGCCCCACCAGGCTCATCAGCGTCTCGGCCGGCTTGCCGCCTTCCTGTACCAGTGCGTCGATCTCTTCGAGGTTGAGAACCTTCGGATTCTCAACACTCCCGGCTTCGGTCTGAACTTTGTCCATAGGACTCCCCTTTTGCTGGATAGCTGCAGGTGGCGAACAGGGGCCCATTCAGCGCATTAACCGTGGCGCCGTAACTATTGAGTGTACCCGCAGACACCCGTTCCGGCAAAATCAGCGTTTAGCCGGTCGAAGGATAACCGCTTCCAAATTCATCGCCGCCGCGCCCGCCGGCGCCGCCGACTGCACCTGCAGTGCCTGTTCCCCGCCGGCGAGCGTCATCGTGCCTACAGTGAACTCCTGGAACACCTGCGCATCGCCGGTGACTTCCGTTTTCCCCGCCAGCACCGACTCACCAGACTTAACCACGAACGGAAGATCCTTGCTCCCGCGCGCCGCCGCATAGCGCAACGCCACCACATACCGCCCGGCCTTTGGCACCGTCACTCTCCACACCGGTATGTCCTCCGGCCGCGTCCACCGCGTAAAGTACGCGTGGCCGAAAATGTTCTCCATCTTCAGGCGCTGCCCGAGGTTCGATTCCACTTCCGCCGCCGCGGCCGACAGCGTAATCACGCCATCCCCGTCCGGCTTCTCGTCATACGGCCTTACTTGCGGCGTACCGTCCAACTGCAGCGCAATCACCGACGCAATCTCGTCCGGCGCCTGCTCCGGAACGTTGATCACGATGTCCTCGCCGTCCCGCCCCGTCACCAGCGGCTTCCCGCTATCGGCCAGCAGATAGGCCTTGTGGACGATATTATTCAACCCCGGAACACGAATCCGCCCATCGGCCGGCCAGTTGAAAACATGCAGGAAAAGCGTCGAACCCTTCACCGTGGCCCGCCCATAAAACGGCAGCCGCGCGAACGGCGAAGCCGTCGTCTCATAAATCGCTTCCGAATTCACGTTCATCCAACGGCCCATCGCCTGCAGTCGCTCAACGAACTCCGGTTGAATTGTCCCATCCGGTCTCGGGCCCACATTCAGCAGCAGATTTCCGCCCTTGCTCACCACCTCGATCAGCATCCGGATCAGGTCCCGGTCCGTCTTGAAGTCGGTTTCATACTTGTTATAGCCCCAACTATCGGTGTTAATCGTGACGCAGCTCTCCCACAGCACGGGCTTGCCATCCGGACCCTTCACCCCCGTCGCGGGAACAAACTGCTCCGGCGTCCCAAAGTCCGCCTTGTTTCCCGCCCGCCGGTTATGAAGCCGGTCATTGATCAGCGTATTCGGCTGCAGCGCCCGGATAAAGTCGTAAATCCCATCGGCGCCAATCTCCTCCGGCTTGTGCTCCCACTCCCCGTCGAACCAGATCATCGCGACATCGCCATAGTTCGACAGCAGCTCCCGCAACTGCGCCTTCATGAATTCGATGTATCGCGGCAAATCGCCGCCCGTCTCATACGTCTTCGGATGCTCCCACGCCCGCAGCGGCCGGTAATCGGGATGTTTCCAATCCATGATCGAGTGGTAAAAGCCGAGCCGCAGTCCGTCCCGGTAAGCCGCCTCGGAAAGCTGCTTCAACGGATCCCCGGCATACGGGGTGATCTCCATGTCGTAGTCGCTCACGCGGCTGCGATAAATCGAGAAACCATCATGGTGCTTCGATGTAATCACCATGTACTTGGCGCCCGCCGAGCGAAACAGGTTCGTCCACTCCGCCGCATTGAACTTCACCGGATTGAACTGCCGCGCATACCGGTCATACTCCGCCTGCGGAATCTGCAGTTTGTGCCGCGCCCACTCATGCCGCCCGATCACCGCATACGGGCCCCAATGAACGAATATCCCAAACTTGGAATCCCGAAACCATTTCGTTCGCTCGGAATCGGGCTGCGGTGGAGTCCGCGGTTGTCCAATGACCGGCAAAGCCACCAGCAATAGGCCGAGAAGGGTAGCGGCGCGCATAGGGCTATTAAAGAACAGTTTTCGGCATTGGGATCACTAGTCCGGTACTAGGACCCTGCACACTCGAATGCATCGCCTGCAGCGAACGGAGCATCGACGACAGCTCGGGCCAGTCCGAATCGATTAGTGACGCCGTCGATTCCAGCATGTTGCGGTTCAACAGACTCACGAATAGCGACACCAACTCCGGATCACGCCAACCGCGGGCGACCTCTTCCTCCAACACCGTCGTCGCCTCTTCCACCGAAAACGCCGGCTTGTATGTCCGCTCGGTTATCAGCGCATCGAAAATATCGACAATCTGCAGAATCCGCCCCAGCAGCGGAATCTCCTCGCCGACCAGCCCATCCGGATAGCCCGACCCATTCCACTTCTCATGATGCGACCGTATGATCGGCAGCACCGGCGCAAGCGACTTCATTGGCCGGCAAATCTCTTCCCCGCGCGTCGTATGCAGCTTCATGATCGACCACTCGGCATCGGTCAACCGCATCCGCCCATGGAGAATGCTGTCCGGAATCGAAATCTTTCCAATATCGTGAAGGAATCCCCCGCGATAAAGCGCCACCAGTTCCGGCCGCGAAAGCCCCAGCGCCACTCCCAGCGCGACACTATAAGTTGCGAGCCGCTGGCAGTGCTCGGCCGTATACGAATCCCGCGCCTCCACCGCCTGCGCCAGCGCAAACAGAATCGTTTCGGCCTCATCCAGAGAGTCGATCGCCGTCTTATGCCGCAGCAAGGCCCGCACCCGCGCCCGCAGTACCGACGGATGCAATGGCTTCGTCAAGTACTCGTCCGCGCCGGCATCGATTCCCAGTACTTCATGCTCGGCGCCCTGCATGCTCGTGATCATCAAAATCGGCAGCAATTGCGTCTTCCGGTTCCCCTTCACCCGCCGGCAGAACTCCGGACCGCTGATATCGGGCATCATCAGGTCGAGAATTACCAGGTCCACAGGCTGGCGTTCCAGAATATCCAACGCCGCCCGGCCGGTGGCCGCCTCGAAGAACTCGTACTGCCCCGCCGAGCGCAGCATTCCCTTCGCCAGCCGCCGGTTGATCTCCAGCGAATCCACTAGCAACAGCCGGCCGGATCGCCCGCCATCCTGGAGCGGTTCCGCCGACAATCCGGCAGGAACGGCCGGAGTCGCCAAAATTGGTTTCCGAACCACCGGAGATACATGAGTGAGAAGATTGGATAAGCTGCTGGCGTCAGACACAGTGGGACAGAGCCTCTCCTGGTACTATCGGCGGCCCGGCGCGGAATGTTTAGCTTTCCTATATAAGGATTAAGCCTTAAGGAAAGATGGAGGAACCACCCAATGCGGTATTGCCTTATGTTCGCCCTTCTCGCCCTGCCCGTGGCAGCCGAGCCCCTGACCAAAGGCGAACGCGACCAGGCCATGAGCCACCTGCACGCCACCCGCAAACAGATGCTGGACCTGATTGCGCCCCTTACCGAAGCCCAGTGGAACTTCAAACCCGCGCCGGAGCGCTGGAGCATCGCCGAATGTGCCGAGCACATCACCGAGACCGAACCCCTTCTCCGCGGCCTGGTTATCCAAACCGCAAAAAATGCGCCCCTCGATGAGGCCAAGCGCGCCGCCCGCGCCGCAACCAAGGAAGCCAGCGCCAAGCATGTCCTCTCGACAATCGCCGACCGCTCTAAGAAAGCCAGCGCGCCCGCCGAGATCCGCCCCACCGGCCGCTACGCCACCAAAGCCGCCGTCATCGCCGAATTCAACAAACGCCGCGACGAAACCATTCGTTACATCGAAACGACCCCCGACGACCTCCGCGGCCGCTTCTTCAAAGGTCCGGCCGGCGAAATGGATCTCTATGAACTGATCCTCATGATCAGCGCTCACACCGAACGCCACATGCTGCAAATGAAGGAAGTCGCCGCGACCTCCGGCTATCCGAAAAACTAGCGGACCGCGAATGTCGCGCGCGAAATCCCTCGCCCTTAGGGTCTGGCTGGCCATCGCCGCCTGCGCCTGGGCGTGGCTCCTTCCCGTCTGGGAGGGCTTCGACGAGGCGCAGCACTACGCCTACGCGCAACATATGATCGGCGGGAAATCGCTTCCCGTGCTCGGCCGCACTCACATGACGCCGGAGGTCTGGCAATCCTTCTCTGGGAATCCCGTCAGCCTCCCGGTCCAGCGAAACTACCCTTCGCTGACAAACTTTGACCAGGCGCGCAACGGCACGGCGATTGCCCCTTCCGCCGCTCCACCCCCGGACAACTATGAGGCCCACCAGGCGCCGCTCGCCTATATCGTCATCGGACTCGCCGACTCCCTGCTGCGAGCCTTCCCCTTGGAGCTTCGCCTCCGTCTCATCCGTGTTCTTCTCGCCCTGCTCTCCGCTGCGCTTATCGCCCTGGCGGCCAAGCGCCTCACACAGCACTCCTGGAACCTGCGCGCCGGCATCCAACTCGCCTGCACAACGGTCATGTTCTATGGCGCCTGCGGCCATGTGGCCAACGATTGGCTGGCCCTCGGGATCTTCGTTTGCCTCTTCGCCGAACTCCGGAGACGCTCGCGCTGGGTAATGCCGCTGCTCGCTGCCGGCCTGCTCGTCAAGTCTTACTTTCTGGTCGTCGTTCCTTGGGTTCTTTGGGCCATGGGCCGAAGCCCCGCCGGCGGCCTGTGGCTCCTCGCCGCCTTGCCCTGGTACGCACGCAACGTCTGGCTCTACGGAAATCTCACCGGAATGCAGGAGCAATTGGGCGGGCTCCCCTGGGGAAAATTGGCCGATGCCGCCTGGCGTTTTCCTTGGCTCGAATCCGCCGCCGAAACTTTCCGTTTGGGTCTCTGGCTCGGCAACAACAGCTTCGTCCAGTGGTCTCCCAGGCAAGGCTACGTCATGGCGCTCCTCCTGACGCTCCTCTTTGCCATCGCTCTCCGTCGCGACCCGGACCGGGGGGCCACCCTCGGCTTCACCGCCAGCTATTTCGCCGGCGTCTGCCTCGCTGGCCTGCAATCCAACGTCTCCACTAACGGGGAGGCCCTCATCGCCAGCCCCTGGTACGCTACGCCGCTCTGGGTGCTGGTCATTCTGTATTCCTGCGCCCTCCTCGGCCCTGTCTGGTACCTCCGCGTGTTCATCGCCTTGTGGTCCCTCTGGTATGCCGCTTCGTTCTGGGTCAAACTGGTGCCCTGGTACGCCGGCGTCGCCGATGGCCCATCGACAATCGTCCGCATACAGCGCTGGTATACGCAGGACCTCGATCTCCTTCTGCGGCAATTCCCGCCTGCCCAACTCATCCTGTTCGCCCTCGCCACAGCCGTCGCCGTGGCCATCGCAGCCGCTCTCGTGATCGAACGACGGAACGGCTACCACGATTAGGGGATGCCGGGCTCCCCCGGTTTATGGGATTCGATCACATCCGGTTCAAGGATGGGCGACCAGATCAGGTCGATGTTCAACACATCCACGCCGGAGCCGTCCTTCAGGAGCTTGCCGGCAAGATCCAGATAGTCGCGGGTATACTGCGGCACCGGAGTCGTATCGACGCGAATTCCGGTCTCCTGTGTGAACCGCTGTAACTGCGCTTTGACGCTCGGGCGGTCTTCGTTAAAGGAGTAGATGTAGCGAAGCGTAACGGGTTCCCGCCGGGCCGGCCCGCATCCGGCAAGCGCGATCGCAATCAGCAATGGATAAGTAGTCTTCGTCAATCGTTCTGGAGGCCTCATGTACGCGGGAGCCAGGTCAATCCCGCTATCTCCATGCATGACGTACTAGCGTCGCGGAGTTCGTCGTCCTGGTTTCGTCCATTCTACAGGATTGCCTCCATTGAACGGCCAAGCCCTACCGTGCAACTGCACTCCCGCCGACGGCGGCCCCGGCCGGAAGTGTGCCGGTGTCCTACCGCCGGCTCATATGCTCCAGCTGTGGGAGGTGGGCGTGAATCCCGCTTTTGCCTGTATCGGCCCTCTAGCGGCGCTCCATACCTGCGGACAAGCCTCGAGCCGTGCCGTTCGCGGCTGGCTCACGCCCTCCCGATGCTGCCGATAGCTCTACTTCACCGTCTCGTACAGCGCTTTCGGCGCGATTGAGAAATGGTTCCGTTTCGGCGTCCGGACACCTGGAGATTGAATCGGTTTCTCCGCCTCCTGCACAGATAGGTAGTAGTCGTTGCCGGAATTAGTTCCAAGAATTGATTTCAAGGCATGGGACTGTCAATTTCGCTAACACCGCGAGCGAACCTGGTTATGCTGACTGTAGCCTTGGCCGGAGGGAGTGTCGCATCCTTCTCTCAGAATAGGCCGTTCACACCAAGGTTTTCACAGACGACGCAAGGGGCGATCGTCATGACCGGCAACACTTTGCTTACATGCCGTTCCAGCGATGGAGGTTGCACCAACGCGCAGCAGGAGGGGGTTAGCGGTAACGCGACCAACAACAACCGGACCTTGGTAAACGTCGACATTGACGACGATCCCAGCACTTTTAATTCGAGTTCGGCCGACCTGTCTCTGCCCTCTCGCGCGGTAGTCCTATTTGCAGGGTTAGCTTGGGGCGGAATCTTTGACGCTCCGAATGGCACAGATACACGCGCGCGCGTGCGTTTGAAAGTCGCGGGGTCGTCCGATTATGCGAACGTCAACGGCACAATCTTGGGCGAAGACGACGACTCATACATGGGCATTGCCGATGTAACGTCTCAAGTGAAAGCGGCGGGGAGCGGAACCTACACCGTCGCCAATGTCATGGCCGAAACGGGCAATACGGGGGGAGGACGCTTCGCCGGCTGGTCGCTGGTCGTGGTGTACCAAGACCTGACTCTACCCCTTCGCAATCTCGTGGTGTATTCCGGTTTTGGCAGCATTCAGCCTGGCGATTCGCCGGTCTCGACAACGATTTCCGGCTTTGTGGTACCACCCAGCGGGACGACAGTCGCCAGCGTTGGCTTTATTGGGCTGGAAGGCGATCGAGGGCTGGGTGGAGACAGCTTTCGGCTCAACGGCAAAGCCCTTTCCGATGACGTGAATCGTTCCGACAACGCGATGAGCTCAACAATCTCGAGCCTTGGGCAATATATTACGGCGAAGAACCCGGACTACAAAAATCAGTTGGGTTGGGACGTAAAGACAATTCAGGCCGACGGGTTTCTTCCTAACGGCGCAACGTCGGCCACCATCAGCATGCAGACCGACGGTGACGCCTACATGATCGGGGCGTTTGCCTTGGCGACGGATCTGTTCGCTCCTGTCCTCAGTTCCAGCAAGACGGTGACGAACCTCACTGTGCCAGGGGGCGCCGTAGCCTCCGGGCATACGCTTCGATACACAGTTTCATTGACGGAAACGGGAGTGGACCGAGGTACAGGGACTGTCCTGCTTGATCCAATTCCCGCAAATACCATTTATGTCCCGGGAAGTTTGCGGATTCTTACCGGACCGGCGGGAAGTCCAACCGGTGCGCAAACCGATGCTGCCGGGGATGATGCCGCGGAGTTCGATGCCGGTGCGCGCGCCGTCCGCTTTCGGCTCGGCGTTGGTGCGAATTCCAGCACGGGAGGTACACTGTCGCAAGGACAATCGGTATCCGTTCATTTCGATGTGCGGGTCCTGCCTAACGTTCCCGTAGGTACGGTAATTACCAATACGGCGGTCACGACCCTAACCGGGGAGACATCCACGCAGACGATTACCGCCAGTGCATCCGTAGACGTGACAGTAAGTAGCCCGCCGGACTTGACGATCCAAAAATCACACTCCGGATCGTTCACTGCGGGAGGAACAGGCGCCTACACTCTACAAGTTCAGAACATCGCGGCGACGGGAACCAGCGGTACCGTTACCGTTACCGATTCTGTGCCGTCCGGCCTTACCGCGACGGCAGCTTCCGGAGCCGGATGGACTTGCACTGTACTTCCGCAAACCGTGACTTGCGGCAGAGAGGCATCAGGTGTTCTTGGCATTTTTCCCGCGATTGTCGTCACTGTGTCCATCGCGGCCAACGCCCCGCCGACTGTAATCAATACGGCAACCGTCTCAGGTGGCGGCGATGAAAACCTGGCAAACAACACGGCCACCGACCCCACCAGCATTCTCCTTTTCCCCAATTTGTCCATTCTTAAGACACATACCGGCAACTTTACAGCATCGCAACCTGGCGACTTTCGAATCGTCGTGTCGAATGCGGTTAACGCCGGCGCTACCTCGGGGTTGGTGACTGTCAGCGATCCAATGCCTGCCGGGCTTAGCGCAACGGCCGCTTCCGGCCTGGGGTGGGCCTGCACCGTAGGCGCCAATGTCAGTTGCACCCGCAGTGATGTGCTCGCGTCCGGGGCCAACTACCCGGCCATCACCTTGACCGTAATGGTAGCCGCGAACGCTCCTTCCTCCATTGCCAACACCGCAACCGTCTCAGGCGGCACAGACGATACGCCGGCCAATAATAGCTCTACCGATACCGTGGTCATAATTCCCGTGCCGGATCTCAGTGTCGACAAGGTTCACACGGGCCTCTTCACCCGAGGGGAACCCGGCAACTACGAAATCACGGTTTCCAACTCGGCAATCGGCGGGCCAACAGTGGGCGCGGTGACGTTGGCTGATCCCATGCCGTCCGGCCTTACCGCTGTCTCCGCGACTGCTACCGGCTGGACCTGTTCCCTTGGCGGCACAGTCAGTTGCACGCGAAACGACGTGCTCGCCCCCGGAGGCAGTTACCCGGCAATCATTCTTACCGTCGCCGTTGCCGCCACTGCACCGGCCACGATTACGAATACCGCCACCGTCTCCGGCGGCGGCGATACGACGCCAATCAACAACAGCGACTCCGACATTACTCCGGTTATTTCCTCGCCCGACCTCACGATTGACAAATCCCACACCGGGACCTTCGCACCCGGGTCGGCGGCGGTGTACAGCATCGTGGTGTCCAACGCCGCCGGTGCAGGGCCTTCCGCCGGACTAATCACCGTGAACGATCCGGTACCGGCTGGGCTCACTGTTACTAGCGCGGCGGGGACCGGATGGGCCTGTACCACGGGCGTGGTGGTGAGTTGCACGCGGCTCGACGTACTGTTGGCGGGAGCAAGCTTTCCGGCCATAACTCTGACCGGCACCGTGGCGGCCGACGCGCCGTTGACGCTCACCAACGTTGCCACCGTCAGTGGCGGCGGCGACAATTCTCCGGCTAACAACGTCGATAGCGACACCGGGAGCGTGATCTATCCACCCGACTTGAGCATCTCAAAGTCGCACGCAGGAGACGTGACACCCGGAAAATCGGTGTCCTATCACATTGTGGTCTTCAATTCCCCGTCGGCGGGCCCAACAGCAGGGGGAGTGACGGTAATCGACACCATACCGGCTGGGCTTACTGCCACAGCCGTAGGAGGATCCGGTTGGGGCTGTTCCTTGGGTTCCACCGTCACATGCACGCGAGGGGACATACTCACACCCGGAGCGTCGTACCCGGAGATCACGCTAACCGCCTCCGTGGCCGCGAATGCTCCGCTGCTCATTACCAATACTGTTGCCGTATCTGGCGGGGGCGACATAACGCCCGGCAATAATTCGGCTTCCGATGCTAGCATCCGGTCCGCGGTTCCCGACCTGACGATAGCCAAAACTCACGCGGGAACGTTGATAGCCAACCAGCCCGGTACGTATCTCATCACCGTATCCAACGTGGGCATTTTCGGTCCTACCCTCGGCCCGGTGACTGTGACGGATCCGATGCCCGCCGGTTTGACGGCAACCAGCGCATCCGGCATCGGTTGGAGCTGCGGCATAGGTCCCGCTGTAACTTGTACCCGGAGCGATGTTCTAGCGGCGGGCGCGAGTTTTCCGCCAATTACAGTAGGAGTGGAAGTGGCGGCTAATGCGCCGTCGAACATCCGGAACGTTGCGGAAGTAAGCGGCGGCGGAGACGTTAGTCCGATTAACAACACCGCGGTCGATAACAGCGAAATTACGGCGGTACCCGATCTCACGATCACGAAGACGCACTCGGTTAACCTGACCCCGGGCCAGGCCGGCGCCTTTTACGAAATCATCGTTTCAAATGCCGCCACGGCTGGGCCGACCATTGGCAGGGTCATCGTTGGGGATGAGCTGCCCCCGGGTGTTACCGTCAGCAGCGTTGACGCTCCCGGTTGGACTTGTTCCGCAACGCCGTTTCCAAATTGCAGCAGGCCGGATGTGCTGGCCCCGGGCGCCAGTTATCCTTCTATTTCGCTATCAGTCAGTTTGGCGCTGGATACTCCGGCCCCGATCGTCAATCGGGTGAGGGTGTTTGGCGGAGGCGACGTAAGCCCGGCCAATAACACGGCGATCGATACAGCCCTCCTGAATCCGCCCCCGGCTGCCGACCTGACAATCTCCAAGTCTCATGCGGGAACCATTACCGCTCCGCAGACAGGCGCGGTGTATACGATCACCGTTACCAACACCCCCGCCTCGCCATCTCCCACTTTGGGGCCTGTTACGGTCACCGATCCGATGCCGCCCGGGCTCACCGCTACGGCGGCGGCGGGAACAGGATGGAGTTGCTCGGTAGGAGCGGTAGTGACTTGTACTCGCGCCGACCTTCTGCTTCCCACGGTCAGCTATCCGCCCATTACAGTGACGGTGAACGTAGCCGCCAACGCGCCCAGCTCCATCACCAACACCGCCATCGTCTCCGGCGGGGGCGATGTGTCACCGGTGAATAACCTGGCTTCGGATACGGTCACAATTCTAAGGCTGGCGGATCTCTCGATCTTGAAATCGCACTCGACAGACTTTAAGGCAGGCCGGCAGGGAACGTTTAGCGTTGTGGTTTCGAATGCCCCTACCGCAGGGCCTACCAGTGGCCTGGTGACAGTGAATGACATTATGCCTGCCGGGTTGACGGCAACAGCCGCATCGGGAACCGGCTGGACCTGCACTATAGGACCGGTTGGCAGTTGTACCCGGAGCGACGTTCTTGCTGCCGGCGCCAGCTATCCCGCCATTACGTTGACTGTCAACGTAGCGGCCGACGTCTCCGCCTCCGTCATCAACACCGCCGTCGTGTCGGGCGGCGGCGACGCGAGCCCGGCCAACAACAGCTCCTCCGACACCGTAACCGTCATATTTCCGCCGGACTTGAGTATCTCGAAGGCTCACGCCGGTGGTCTGACGCCCGGGAAGTCCGGTGCCTACAGCATCATGGTCGCCAACGCGGCTTCCGCTGGTCCGACATCCGGGATGGTAACGGTTAGCGACACGCTTCCCGTTGGCCTCACCGCCACGGCGGCAGCCGGTACCGGATGGACTTGCACCCTGGGTGCTACCGCCATCTGCACTCGCAACGATGTGTTGGCGCCGGGAGCCGTTTATCCCGAGATCACTCTGACCGTTGATGTATCGCCTTCTGCGCCTCCGCTGATAATCAATACTGCGACAGTCGCCGGCGGGGGTGATGCGACGCCCGCCAACAACACGGATTCCGATGCCAGTATCCGCTCCGCGGTTCCGGATTTAACCATTTCCAAGGTCCACACCGGAACATTGACGGCCAACCAGCCCGGCACCTATCTGATCACCGTGTTCAACCTTCCCGGGACTGCGCCGACAACGGCCCCCGTAATCGTCGACGATCCTATGCCGTCCGGCTTAACGGCGACTAGCGCTTCCGGCATCGGCTGGCTATGCGCCGTAGGCCCTACTATCAGATGTACAAGAAATGATGTATTGGCCCCCGGCGCAAGCTACCCGCCCATAACTCTTGGCGTCGCGGTGTCCGCCAGTGCGCCCGCGAATATCAGGAATGTCGCCACCGTGAGCGGAGGCGGAGATATCACTCCATCCAACAATATCGCCACCGACAACGGTGAGATCACCGCCGTACCCGACTTGACGATCACGAAAACGCATTCGATCAATTTGACTCCCGGTGCCGTCAGCGCCTCCTATGAAATCGTGGTCTCGAATCTCAACACGGCCGGTCCGACTTCCGGAACAGTGGTTGTCGGCGACTCCATTCCGGCCGGTGTCACCGTGACAAGCGCCACCGGCCCCGGATGGACCTGCTCCGCAGCGCCCTTTCCGAACTGCCGCCGTAGTGACGTACTGGCGCCGGGCGCAAGCTATCCGCCCATAACGCTGGCCGTCAGCTTGGCCCCGGATATTCCCACGCCGATTATCAATGAGGTCAGGGTCTTTGGCGGCGGAGATGTCAGCCCCAGGAACAATTCCGCGCTGGACCTCGCAACGAACGTTGTCATAGTCAATGCAGCCGACTTGACGATCACGAAGACTCATTCCGGCGTGATTACCGCGCCACAAACCGGCGCCGTCTACTCAATCGTGGTCACGAATAGTTCTGTGGCAACAGGCCCAACTCTTGGCGCCGTCACCGTTACGGATCCAATGCCTTCCGGCCTGACCGCCACGTCGGCAACCGGAGCGGGATGGACCTGTGCGGTAGGCCCCACAGTTACCTGCTCACGTAACGATTTGCTGTTTCCTGGCCTCAGCTACCCGCCCATTACCTTGACTGTCAACGTGGCTGCCAACGCACCGGCTTCCATCACCAACACCGCAATTGTGTCCGGAGGCGGCGATACATCCCCGCTCAACAACATCGCTTCGGATACGGTCACGATATCCGGACTTGCGGACCTTACAATACTGAAATCGCACTCGGGTAACTTTGTGCCCGGCCAGACCGGATCGTTTACCATCGTTGTTTCCAACGCTCCCGGTGCCGCGCTCTCGGCAGGTACCGTCACTGTCACCGACACGATGCCGGCGGGACTGACCGCTACGGCCGCCTCCGGCACAGGTTGGACTTGCACTGCCGGTTCGGTTGTGACGTGTACCCGGGTGGATGTCCTTAATCCCGGAGCCAGCTACCCTCCAATCACGGTGAGCGCGAACTTGGCGGCCAACGCTCCGTCCACCATAACCAACACGGCAACTGTCTCTGGCGGCGGGGACGCAAACTTGACCAATAATAGTTCCTCCGACACGATAACTACGAGTCTGCTGCCGGATCTCACCATCGACAAATCGCACACCGGAACCCTTACCGTGGGAAGGGCTGCGGCTTACCACATAACGGTTTCCAACTCCTCGCGAGGAGGGCCTACTTTCGGAACGGTAACGGTTAGCGATAGGTTGCCGGCCGGGGTGGCGGCCACAGGGGTATCTGGTACCGGTTGGACCTGCGCCGTGACTGGCACGGTTACCTGCAGCCGCAGTGACGTTCTGAGCCCCGGATCGAGCTATCCCACGATCGTTTTGAGTGTCATGGTCGGCGCGGACGCGGCCGGTGAAATAAGCAACACCGCAACCGTCTCCGGCGGCGGCGACAACACGCCCGCCAACAATAGCGACACCGACAGCGGCGCCACCGCCGCCAACCCCAACTTGACGATTGACAAAACTCACTCCGGGACGTTTGAAGCCGGAAAGCCGGGAACCTTCCGGATCGTGGTTTACAACGACGGCGATAGCGCAACCACTGGTTTGGTGACTGTCAGCGATCCCATCCCGGCAGGCATGACCGCTACGGCCGCGGCAGGGCCGGGCTGGACCTGCCTGGTGGGCACTACCGTCACCTGTACTAGAAGCGACCGGCTGGAGCCCTCGGCCAGCTACCCACCCATCACCCTCACCGTAACCATCGACCCGAAAGCGCCTACGGAGATCACCAATACAGTTACCGTGTCCGGGGGCGGGGACACGACTCCGATCAACAATTCCGACTCGGATACGATCATGATCGGGAGGGCGCCCGTGACGCCCACGCCAGAAGTCACCGACTGTGACAGGCGCTTTGTGATCGCCGTCACCCTTCCTGGCTCCGTTCCAACCAATGAGATGGTGACCGTAACCACCACGGTATCGCCCGAAGCGCGGCCCGTCAGTTCAACGGGCGAAGGTTGGGTCTGCTCCATCACAGCGCAAATCTCGACTTGTACCCGGCCGAATGCAGTCACTTCCGGGCTGTCGCTTCCCTCCATCACGATTACTCTGGACCGGAGATACGTGGTCCCGGGCTCCACCGTAACTGTGACAACGGAAGCGGCCGTAGGCGCCTCTAAGTATTCGGGAACCGGAACGATGCGGATTCCGGACGTCCTTCCCGAAGGCTGTCCGGTGATCAGCCTGGTCACGAGTGCGGCGAGCTATATCACCCCAGGGCAAGTAAACTACGGTGTTGCTCCGGGATCGCTGATTGCCATCTTCGGAACAGACATCGGACCCTCCGTACCGGCCTCAGTGACGGCATTGCCGCTGAATCCGATGGGCTTCGCCGGTGTTCGCGTGCAGATGAGTTTGGGCGCCTCCACAGTGGACGTGCCGGTCTTCTTCGCATCGCGGAACCAATTGAATGCCATGCTGCCTTCCAACGTTCCACTGGGCGATGTCGCCATGACGGTCAGCTACAACGGTAGAACGGCGGCTCCATTTCCGGTTCGCGTGAATGCAACCAACATCGGACTGTTCGCGACAAATAATCAGGGCTTTGGGCCCGGCGCGGTGCAACAGGCAATCGACGCAATCGGTAACGTCGAGAACAATACCCTCAGAGCTACTGCTCGCCCCGGACAGATCGTGGTGCTGTGGGCTACTGGGCTGGGCCCCGTGACCGGCAACGAGTTCGCCATGCCGCTCCCGGGAGCACTCGGAGTTCCCACGGAAGTCTATGTCGGAGGAAAACCTGTTCCCGCCATTTACTCCGGACGGTCAGGTTGCTGCGTGGGCGCCGACCAGATTCACTTCGTAGTGCCGGAAAACGTCATGGGTTGTTTCGTGCCGGTGATGGTGAAGGCGGGAGGCGTGCTGAGCAACATGGCTACGCTTTCTATCGGTCCTCCGGGGCAGGCCTGTTCCGACGCGGGTGGAGTTACTGTCAGCGACCTGGAAAAGGTCGAGAACGGCCAGCCGGTCATCAACGCAAATCTGGCGCTGAACCGGACCGTGATTGTTCCGAAACCGGCGCCAACCTCGCAGGACTACGCGGCGGTAACGGTCCAGCGAATGAACAGTCCGGCCGAACTGCGCACGGAACTGGACTACACGATACCGCCTGTAAATTCATGCATAGTTGGCCAGTCCAAGGGCGATGGGCAGGGCAGGATCCCGCTTCCGCCGGGCTACTTGCCTAACGACACGTTCTCGGTTTTCCCGGTGCGCACCGATCCGCGAGTCTACTTGAATGCGGGCGCGGTAACCGCGATTCGGGACAATCGGACGGCGCCCCTGTCTCCCGATTTGTTCTTCCGCTACTCCGCCCTGATGAACCAGGCCAACGAGTCTGTTTCCACATTCCTTGATCCGGGGCATGTGACCATGGCCAATAGCGCGCCTTTGCCGCCGGTGGGCATCTTCAACCAGACGGTGCAAATTCCGGTGATGAACCTGTTCACCGGCGCCGAGCAGTTCAACATTGCGTTGACACCTGGGGCAGTGATCGATCGAACCAAACCACTGACGGTGCGCTGGTCCGGCGGAAACCCGCAGAACGAAATCGAGGTAATTGCCGGGTTTAAGGCAATCACTTCGCTCGGCGGGGGTACGCAAGGAACAACGGCTACAAGTTGGTTCGTCTGTAGTGCGCCGATTGAAGCCGGATCGTTCACCGTACCGCCCGAGGTCCTAATGGCGATGCCGACCGGGTTGCCGATTACGCGGCCTGGCGCCCCGCCTCTGCCGTGGATTCCGGGAGCGCGTTTGGATGACCCGATGACAAAGATATCTAGCCTGGCGGCGGGCGCTGTGCGCCAGCCAGCGCAAAGCCGCTTCAGTGCGCCGGGAATCGACTTCGGCAGATTGCTCTACATTCTCACAAATCGCAGGGTTGATCTGGATTACCGGTAACACCGGACTGCCAAGGGATCGCAAAATCTCTGAACGTCTCGCGCGCCGTCGCGAAGCGGAACCCTTCCGGCGCCCCTGACAAGCCCTGGACCCGGGGGTGGCAATGCGATCTACTACTGCTGCTCACCGGACCAGCGTTAAGGTGTGAAGCGCATCCCGACGATGCAGGAGAGCAGGACCGAACACCTTTGGTGCAGGCTGAGTATGCGTTTGCGCTTCGAACCCGCTGCCATAGCTGGCCACCCCTCCGGTCCACCCGGTTGAGCCCCGAGCTCGAATAGGTAGGTGCCGTTTGGTCCTTTCCCTCTTCGTTGACCCATCACAGTCAATTTGCCGGTTCTCCAGAGTGTCTGTTCGTGCTCCGGAACAGGTCCGGTCCGCTCTCCCACATAGGAGTGTTCAAGTTATGCCATTCGGAACCCTCGATCTCCACAAGAAAATCGTCGAAGCCATTCTCGTCGACGACGCCGGTAACATCTCCCACTCATCCCGCTTCCCCGCCACCGGCGAAGCCCTCCTCGCCTTCGATCATCAATACCTCACCCGGGACCCCCACATCGCCATCGAAGCCACCATCCGCACCTGGCCCTCGCCTGTTCCTGTCGCCAATCCGCCGAAAAGTGCTACCACTGTTCCTTGCAAATCAGGCATTCAATGCCAGAATTACAAGGATGATCCCTCGTCGTCTTCAATCCAAGGTTGAAGACCGGCTCAGCAACTTGCCGGCCGTCGCCTTGCTTGGTCCAAGGCAGGTGGGTAAAACGACGCTTGCCCACAGTCTCACTGAGGGGCGAAAAAGCACTTATCTGGACCTGGAATCGCCACTTGATCAGGGAAAGCTGGCCGATCCGGTTTTCTATTTGTCTGGGCACGAAGAAGATCTGGTGGTGCTGGATGAAGTCCAGCGGATGCCTGGCCTTTTCGCCATTTTGCGCGGGCTGATCGATGAAGGGAGAAGACGCGGAAAGCGCTCAGGGCGCTTTCTGCTCCTCGGCCCGGCTTCCGTTGATCTGCTTCGACAATCGGAGACTCTAGCCGGACGCATTGCTTACATTGAATTGGGCCCGCTGGATGTGATGGAAATACACGGCGAGGATCATAGCAAGCTGTGGGTTCGTGGCGGGTTCCCCGAAAGCTTCCTTGCCGGGAACGAGGTGCGCAGCCTTGCATGGCGGCAGGACTTCATCCGAACCTACCTGGAGCGCGATATTCCGCAACTCGGGCCGCGCATCCCAGCCACAACGCTACGCCGCTTCTGGACGATGCTTGCGCATGTGCAGGGCGGATTGTTTAACGCAGCGCAACTGGCTCGAGGACTTGGCGTCGATGGAAAGACCATCGCGCGATATCTCGATCTACTGGTGGACCTGATGCTATTGCGGCGGCTCCAACCCTATCAGGCAAACCTCGGCAAGCGCTTGGTCAAGTCACCCAAGGTGTATCTGCGGGACAGCGGAATCCTCCACGCGCTTTTGAACCTGGGCGATCAAGAGTCGCTCCTGGGTCATCCCGTCGTAGGCGCAAGCTGGGAGGGATTTGTCATTGAAAATCTGATTGCGGCCGCTCCGGCCGGGACTGTCCCGATGTTCTACCGCACGGCAGCCGGTGCGGAGATCGATCTCATACTGGAAATTCCCCGGCATGGGCTGTGGGCCATCGATATTAAGCTCGGTGTCTCGGCCCGGCCTGAAAAAGGCTTCTTCCTCGCCTGCGAAGACCTGATGCCGGCAAGACGCATCGTCCTCAACTCCGGGACCGAACGCCGCCTGGTCAGCGCCGAAACGGAAATGATCGGACTCGCAGCGTTATGCGCTCTGCTGACTGAGCTCTGACTGGGAAGGCGAGTGAACTAAACCGCTACGCGGTAGACGGGTGCCAGCGGGCATCGCAGCCGGAGAAGAAAGAAGGAGGTGTGTGGGGGCGAGATCCGGCAGACTGATATCGGGTTGACAGACAACCGAGATCGATCT
>Ga0315912_10000434_pt1 | contig 80399 bp, 67 predicted proteins | sample VfabasoilMG_FD_204469 | JGI IMG/M metagenome (GOLD analysis project Ga0315912, IMG submission 204469) | Garden soil microbial communities collected in Santa Monica, California, United States - V. faba soil | ecosystem: Environmental > Terrestrial > Soil > Garden | place: USA: California... | reverse complement strand
GGACTACTCAGGCGCTGGCGCCGTTCGCTCCCGCGTTGTCGCCGTAGTGTCTGCCGGCAGCCAAACCGGCGGAGTTTTTGACAGCAAAACCGGCAGAATTGCGGTCAATTTATTCCGGCGCTAACAGACTCATGGCCCGCTGGCGCCAAGACGGTAAGGAAATCGTGTTTACCGATGGTGACGGGAAATTTTATTCCGTGGAAGTGCGCGAAAATGGTGGCGCAATCGAATTCGGGCCGCCAATTCTGCTATTTACTACCCGGGTTAGCCGTCTATCCTCGAACCGGTATTTTGCTATGAGCGGCGATGGCCAACGATTTGTAACGCTGCTCCCCCGGAGTGACAGTACGGCGTCAACGCCGGTGCTTGATACGCTCAATGTTAGCGTTGATTGGATGCCGGGGCTGAAACGGCCGTAAGCCCTTTTCGGGTGCAACCGGATCGAAGGAGTCCTTTATTTCTTCCGTCCTTATAGGATCGGGCTTTTGTCAGTTTGCGACCTACTTTCGCAAGTACTCAACCGCTCTCTCCAGAACTTCATCGCGCCCCTCTCTAATACCCTGGATGGTTGGCGCGATTGGTATGTCCGGTTGCAGGCCCACCCGCTGTAACTGCCGGCCGTCAGGCCAGCGAACATCGTGACCGGAGAAATTGATCCGAATGCCGCCAGGGGCCATGAAGTAAGTGACATCTCCGTTGGCGCCGGTTGTCGGTTCCCCGATGAAGAGTGTGCCGTTTGCGGTTCGGTACATCAGTCCACTATGTTCCGACTGGCTGATTGCCCGCTCATCGATCAGCATGACCGTGCGGCCCTTGTACAATGGCGCATCGCCGCGCGGCGGCAACGTCTGTTCAAAAAATAATGCCTCCGGCACGCCTCCATCCAGCAGGTTGCGCCGGAACTGCGCGTTGACGGGCCGATTCTTGGCTGACAGCCGTGGCGCAATTGACCACGCTGTTCCACGCGGATACCCGCGCATATCCAGGATGATGCCCTCGGTATCCTTGAATTCGGTAAACATCGCGTCCACCTGCGCATTCTCCAACCGCTCCAAGTCCACATACCCGATCCGATCGTCCAATTTCCGGTAGACGGGCCCGTCCTTCTGTAATTCCTTGTAATGGGCCATTCGTAGCGGCAATTCGATTTCACGCCGCGAACCGCCGGAGCCTTCGAGGGTAAATCGGGCCGTCGAACCTTCGGCGCCCTGTGATGCTGCCCGGATCACGCGCGCCATCTTCGATTGCGGGGTGGAAGCCGCGATCAAGGGCTTCGCTTCCTCCAAGAGTTCCAAGAACGGACGCCCATTCATGGCGATTACGACATCGCCCAAACCCACTCCCAGCTTCGATCCTTCCGGCGCGACCTTCACGACAACCGGGCGCCCCTCCACCCAGCGCAGATTGAAGGGGGGCGGGGCCGGCCCGCTTGCCCGGCTGAGTACCGGGCTGTTAACGAAGCAGTGGGTATCGTTGGTTCGTGCCACCAGGCGCGCGATCGCCTGATGATAGGCCAGAGCATCCTTTGCGCCCCGTGCTTCCTCCATTGCCGCGGGAAGCACTGGTGTCCAGTCCTCGCCAATGAGATGCTTGTACGGGAAAAAGTACTCGAACACGCTCCATACTCGCAGCGCCCCGAGCATGCGCAGACCTTCAGAAGGATAGGGCTGATCCGTATACGGCCTCTCCGCAAATGGCCGAAGTTGAAACCCGCGGGGCCGCGTTGTAACGGGCATGATCCCATTGCGAACGATCTCGAATGCGGCTTCCAACCCACCCTGTTCCACCTCCCGCTGGGGAACGAATCCGTAGGTTCCATCGGCATGGGTGAACTCGGTTGTGCGGATCGTAGCCATCAGTCCTTCACCCAGTGGCATCGAAGTTTGCGGGACCACGGCGTCATAGCGGTGAGCGCCTTCCAAAACGAACGCTACCTTACCGGCGATTTGCAAGGCGGTGAGCCCCGGCGGTGTGTTCGTGCGCATTCCCGCCACTACAACGATCGGCTTCTCCGTGCCCTTTTGCGAACCTGTTATTTGAGTACCGGCGGTGCTGCTGAATGAATGCCGGTAGCCGCCAGAACCAGCCATCTGAGGGTTCGGATACCCGGACCAACTGCGGCCAACCGATACCAATGCAGGTGCGGAGTGCGCCGTAATCGAGTCCGACCATTGTTGAATAAAGGACGGAGAGTCTCTTGCGTCAATCACCAGCCCTCGGACCTCCGTTTTCGCCAGTTCCGCCATCAGCGCCGGAACCATTTTCTGGAACGGTTCGCGGAGGCCAATCCCGGGGTCGAGGACCACTATGTCCTGATCCTTTCGGAATGTCGGCGGGTGCGGGACAAAGCGCCCCTGGTCAGGCAATGGTTTCACATAAGTCGCGGGGTCGCCCAGGGCCGATAGCATCCCGTCAACGGCGGCGGCGTATTCCTCTTTGGTTTTTGCCGCGAGAATTTTGGGAGCGGCTTCAGCGAAAGCGCGATCCCAGTCAATTTCCTTAGTTGCAAGCCAGGGGTGCGTGTAGTTTAGGTGAGCCCAGACCCGCCCTGCCGCCGCCAGCCGGGATGCCGCGTCCTGAGCCGCGGCGGACGAACAGATCAAGATGGAAATGAGTATTAGTTTGCGCACATTAGAACGAATCCCTTCGCTTACTATGCCAGAATATCCTTCACTAACTCCCCATGTACGTCGGTCAGCCGGAAATTGCGGCCGCTGTAGAAGTAAGTGAGCTTTGTATGGTCGAGTCCCAGAAGATGCAGGAGCGTCGCGTTGAGATCGTGGTTGTGCACGGGATTGTCGACGGCGCGGTAGCCGAATTCATCGGTCCCGCCGTGAACGTAGCCCGCCTTGATACCGCCGCCGGCGAGCAGGATCGAATATCCGGCGGAGTTGTGGTCGCGTCCGTTTTGCAGCTTCACGAGCGAGGAGTTTTCCACGGCCGGTGTCCGGCCGAACTCAGTTCCAAAGATAACTAGCGTTTCGTCGAGCAGGCCGCGGGCGGCTAAGTCTTCGACTAACGCGGCGACGGCTGGATCGGCGCGCCGGGCATTGGCACGATGGGCCTGGATGTCTTCGTGCGAGTCCCAGGGTTGCGAGTTGCCGTAGTAGATCTGCACCATGCGGACGCCTTTTTCAACCAGGCGGAGCGCCATCAGACAGCCGCGGCCGAAGTCGGAGTCGCCGTATCTTGTTCGGACGGCTTCGGGCTCCTTTGCAACGTCGAAAACTTCAGGCACTTCGGTCTGCATGCGGAAGGCGGTTTCCATCGATTGGATGGCGGCTTCCAAATTCGAATCTCCGGGGCGCTGGGACAGATGCGCGGTGTTCATCTCCTTCAACAGGTCCAATTGGCGGCGCTGGTCGGCTTCGGTCTTCCGGCCGCGATCGAGGAATTGAACGATCTTACGCGGATCCTTTTCGGTGGCTTTGATGAACGTTCCCTGGAAGACGGCGGGGAGGAACGCGGACTCCCATAATGGCGGTCCAACGACGGGTGTTCCGGGGCACAATACAACGTAGCCGGGGAGATTTCGGTTCTCCGTTCCTAACCCGTAGGTCAGCCAGGAACCGAGCGACGGGCGGCCGGGTTGAATGGCTCCGCAGTTCATCATGAACAGCGACGGTTCGTGATTCGGCACGTCGGTGTGCATGGATCGAATGACGGTGAACTTGTCGATGTTCCGGGCGATGTTGGGGAAGATTTCGCTGACTTCGATTCCGCTTTGGCCGTGTTTTTTGAAGGCAAATGGCGAACGCATGAGCGAGCCCGTGATCCGTTCCGTCTTAACCTGGGCGCCCGGCATGGGCTGGCCGTGAAACTTGTCGAGCGCCGGCTTCGGATCGAATGTATCGACTTGCGACATGCCGCCGTTCATCACCAGATAGATGATGTGTTTGGCCTTCGGCGCGAAGTGCGGGGGCTTGGCGGCGAAGGGGTCCATCTGCTCCGCCAGAGCCACGGTGCCGAAACCACCGGCCATGCGAGCGAGAAAGGATCGTCTGTCAATCGACATAAAGAAACTCGTTTGAACTTAACAGAACCTGGGCGTATTGGGCCCAATCGGCGGCGGCAAGGAAGGCATTCGCTGAGCGCAGTTCCGGGTACGACGGCGTCCGCTGAAAGAGCAGGGAATAGGCGGCATTGATTCGACCCTGTTGGGACTCGGCCATACATTCGACCCTGGCTGCCAAGGCCTCGGAGCGCAAACGCAGGAACGAGGAGTTCAGGAAGAACAGCTTCTGCAGCGGCACGTTGGTGACGCCGCGCTGCTCGACGTGAATGGATGTGCTGGGAAAGTCGAAGAGGGAGAGGGTTTCGTTCTGCTGATAGCGGCCGACGCGGACGTAGACGGTGCGGCGAACGCCGGTCAGTTCGTCGGAGTCTCCGCCTCGCTTCGCACTCAGCTCGCCACTGGCGAAGAGGATGGAGTCGCGAATGGCTTCGGCGTCCAGACGCTTGCGATTGGCTCGCCAGAAGAGCCGATTGTCGGGGTCGGCCTTTACGCCTTCCGGAGTCGAAGTACTGGAAGCAAGATAGGTCTCTGAAAGTACGATCTCGCGAATCAGCGCCTTCATTGAATAGCCCGAAGCGCGAAAGCGCGCTGCCAAGTATTCCAGGAGATCGCGGTTGGCGGGGCGGTCGCCCATCAGCCCGAAGTTCGAGGGAGTCCGGACGACGCCCGTGCCAAAGAGCCACGCCCAAACGCGATTGGCCATGACGCGGGAGGCCAAGGGGCTGGCGACGATGGCCTCGGCCAATTCCAAGCGGCCGCTGCCGGTTTGCAGCGGCTTCGGACCTAAGGGAGAAAGGAAATGCCGAGGCACGGTATCGCCCAGTGTCAGCGGATCGCCTCGCTTGTTCAAGGGCAAGTCGATGGGTTCGTCATGCTCGGTCATGCCGTGGAAGTAGCCATAGGCGGAGGGCGCGGTCTTTTTTGCCTCAGCCAATTCCGCGCGGAGTCCGGCCAGGTGGCGCTTGTATTCGCCTGACAGCCGGGACTCGACGGCGTCGCCCTCCAAGCGGAAGACGGCGTCCTTTTGGCCGATGAACTTCTGAAACAACTGGTACTTTTCGCGGTCGAGCGACTTCGTGACGACGTCGGCGCCGGGGTTGAAATCCGCTTCGGAGTCGTAGTTGAAGGGCAGGATGATTTTGCGGCGCTTGGCGTTGGGATTCGTGCCGCGGATGACGGCCTGCCGGTTCTGGTCGTCGATTTGCCGTTTCTCTTCGATTACATCGAGAAGTACCGTCTGAAAGGCTCGCGCCGATTCCTTCGATTTACTGACCGACCACTCCTTCAGGAACGGATGGTCCTCTTCGGGCTTCTTCAGATAGGCAGCCAGCTTTTTCGCGATCTCGGCATCCAGGCCCGGTTCGCCGTTGAGGAAAGCCGCGGCCTGGCGGGCGTATATTAACGCCAATTGATCGCGCTGGGTACTCAAAAACTGGTCGATTTCTTTCTCCAGTCCTTTGATCCGCTTTTGCGCTGCCTCATAAGCCGCGACCTCAGGGGCGGAGACGAGCGGATACTCCTTGTATTCGCTGCTGGCGAAGACCCCGGCGAGCGCGTAGTAGTCGGTTTGGGGAATGGGATCGTACTTGTGGTCGTGGCAGCGTGCGCAGGCGGCGGTGAGTCCGAGAAAGCCGCGCGACACCATGTCGACGCGGTCATGCCGTTCGTCCGCGCGAGCCTGGGGCGGCTGCGTGATTCCGTAATACCAAGGGCCCAGGCCGAACAAGCCGAGTCCGCCAATCAGGGAAGGGTCCTTCAATAGGTCGCCTGCGATTTGCGCTTTCACGAACGTGTCGTAGGGCAAGTCGCGATTGAACTGATCGATGACCCAGTCGCGGTAGCGCCAGGCGTTGGGATAGGGACGGGGTTGTGTGCCGGTGAAGTCGTCTTCGCCGAAGCGGGCAACGTCCAGCCAGTGACGTCCCCAACGTTCGCCGAACTGCGGCGAGGCCAGGAGGGAATCGACGAGGGCAGCGACATCGCCGGAGGCCATGAAGGCTGAAGCCTGGGCCGGGGATGGCGGCAGGCCGATGAGATCAGCGTAGAGACGGCGGAGGATCGTGCGGCGGTCGGCGCGCGGATTGGGCGGGAAGGGAAGCTTGGCCCGGACGTGAGAGTCGATGTTTCCGGTGACGGGAAGCAGGGGCTCGGCGGCCCATAGTTTGCGGCTGGCGGGGAGAACGACGGCTGCCGGCCATGGGGCGCCGTTCTTGACCCAGGATTCGAGCGCGGCAATTTCGGCCGGTTTCAATGACCCGGCGGGCGGCATCCGAAGGGATGGATGTGCGCCAGTGACAGCTTGCACTAACAGACTGCCTCCAGGGTCGCCGGCGACGATGGCCGGTCCGCGTTTACCGCCTCGAAGCAGCCCTTCTCGCGAGTCCAAGCGGAGCCCGGAGGCCGCGTTCTCTCCATGGCAGGCGCCGCAACGGCCGGCCAGGACGGGCCGCACGCGAGACTCGAAGAAGTCATCGGCCAATGCGGGGAGCGCCACCAAAATGAGGCAAAGCAGTCTCACGATGGGCTTATTTTATCGCTCCGCGATCCAGACAAGAAATAAACCGTCGGGATCGACATCTTCCCAATAGCTAATCGGACGGCTGGTGACGGAGCGGCAATGCTTCGAAAGGATCTTCTCCAACTCGCGCTGGCCGAACCAGCGTTCCCACTCCGGCGTTTGAAATCGGCCCCAATGGTTCTTATTTTTGTCGATGATGACGATGCGCCCGCCGGGTTTCACGACACGGCAGAGTTCAGCTACGGCGACATCGATTTCCACTGCATGCTCCAGGGACTCGGTTGCGTATAGGCAGTCGAAGGCGCCGTTGGCATAGGGCAGCGCGGTGAGCGAACCGGCGCAGGGCATCAGCGGCGATTCGACGAATTTGAGCATGGCCAGCGCGATATCCATGCCATGAATTCGGGCCGCCGGATGCTCGTTCAGCAACACGCGGGCGAAGCGTCCTTTGCCGCAGCCGGCGTCGAGAACGCGCCGGCCCGCTAAGTCGCCAAACGTCTCCAGCAGCACACGGACGTGCAGGATCCGTGGGTCAATGGTCGAAGGGAAATGCTCCTCGTCCGCGGCCGATTCCTCAAAGCTACGGCGGATCCGCTGCCGCAGATCCGCCGTAAGTTCTGGCGTTTTGTGGCCAAACAAGCTTGAAAACCAACTCCTCACGGATTGGTCAGAAAGATGGGCATGCCCGCTTTCCCGGTGTAGTTGGGCCGGTAGCGTTCGACGTTATACATCGTGTCCACGTCCACTTTGCGGGGCCCAAGTTTCGGGTCGGGAATCTCGGCCATGCAGTAGCGGCCGTCGGCGATGGCAGCCATCAATCCGCTTTTTCCTTCGAGAATCGCATCGAAGGCCATGTTGCCGAACGTGGTTGCCACCAGCTTGTCGGTGAAGTCAGGGGAACCGCCGCGGAGATCGTAGGTCAAATCGCTGACGATACATTCGAGCTTGCCGCGCTTCTTCATTTCGTCGGCGAGGGCTTCGCCCACGTTCATCTTCTTGCGATGGCCGTAGTCGTCGGGTTCGCCGTATTCCTGCACGACGTAGCCTTCCCAGGCGGCGCCTTCGCTGACGACAACGAGCGCGTAGCGGGAGGGGTTGTTGGCTTTGTCGGCGGCGATGAGTTCGGTCATCTTCTGCACGTCGAACTTGTATTCGGGGATGCCGCAGCGGATGGAAGTGACGTAAGCGGTGTACAGCGCCGTGTATCCGGCGTCGCGCCCGAAGACGCGGAAGATGCCGACGCGCTCATGCGAGCCGACGGTGGTGCGCTGGCGTTGAATGGCGTCATGGGCCCGCGTGATGGCCGTTGAAAATCCGATGCAGTACTCGGTGTTGCGGACGTCGTTGTCCATGGTTTTGGGGACGCAGACCACTTTGAACCCCTGCGCGTGCAGCTTCTGCGCGTAGCTCAATGTGTCGTCGCCGCCGATGGCCACCAGCGTATCCACGCCGAGAGTCTCCAAGTTCTTGATGACGTGTTTGGAAACGTCCCAGGCTTGATAGGTCTCGCCTTTCTTCGTTACAGACTCGCTGGGGAAGCTATCGGCGCTCAGGAACGACGGCAGTTTCCGCATGCGCGCCGGGTTGGTGCGGCTGGAGTGCAGGTGGGTGCCGCCGGAGCGATCGATGGTTCGGGTATTGAGGCGGTCGAGCGGCCGGAGATACGCGGTCTTTGACTCCTCGTCTTCCATGTTGAGGTGGGTCAATCCCTCCCAACCGCGGCGAAAGCCCATCACGTCCATGCCGGCTTCGCAGGCGCGATAAGTGACGCCTTTGATTACAGAGTTTAACCCCGGAACGTCGCCGCCGCCGGTAAGGATTCCAATTCGCTTTTTAGCCATTTTCCTCGATTGTAGCAGGCATTTCCGCGATGCCCGTGGTATTCTTGCTGAGGCGCAGGCGCCTGATCGAAAGGAACAGAATCATGCCGGTTATCGCAGGAGATCTCGTCCGCGTCCACTACAAGGGAACGCTGAGCGACGGGACCGTTTTCGACTCGAGCGAGGGCCGCGAGCCCCTTGAGTTTACAATCGGTAAGGGAATGGTGATCCCCGGGTTCGAAGAGGCGATAAAGGGTTTGGAAGTCGGCGCGACGGTGGTGCGCACGATCCCCTGCGATCAGGCCTATGGTCCGATGCGCGAGGAGATGATCATCGGCATTCCGAAGGATCAATTCCCGCCGGATATGCCAGTGGAATTGGGCCAGGAACTGCAGTTGCAGGGTCCGGGCGGCGTCCTGGTGGCGCAGATCGTGGGTGTTGAGGAGGATACGGTGATGCTCGATGCCAATCATCCATTGGCGGGCGAGGATCTAACGTTCTCGATCACGCTGGAATCGATCGGCAGCAAGTTGATCCTGCCGTAGCCCTGCGCGAAGAAGAGCACCGTGGCAACAATCGCGCCCAGGGTGTCGGCGAGCATGTCCTTCTGCGCATCCCAGATGTCGCCCTGGCTTCCCAGGAACGCCGCGCCCGATGTGCCGCCGGCGGTGGCAGCGTAGATCCACTCGATCAGCTCATAACCCATGGCCACAAAGGCGATGCTGAAGATGGGAAATAGGAAGAGCACCAGGCGGCTGTTCACGGCACGCTTGCGGACCATGACTTCGGCGATGGCATAGGCGTAGAAGCCGACGCTGAAGTGGGCGATGCGGTCGTAGTGATTGCGCTCGAAGCCGAAGAGGTTAGTGACGAAGTCGAAAGGTACCCGCTCAAAGGTGTAGTGTCCGCCGATGGTGTGCATGTAGAGCAGGACGGCCATCAGCAGGTAGGCGGTTGGGGAAAAGACGAAGCCGCGGAGATAGAGACACACGAGGCCGACGGCGATGAGGACGATCGGGATGTTCTCGGCCCACCAGGTGGCGCGATCGTAGGGCGAGATTCCGGCCCAGACGAAGAGCAGCACGTAGCCGAGCAGCAGGATTTTCGCGGTGAGGTTTTGCACGGGGTTTTCGAGATACTAGCATGCGCCGTGCGATGTTAGAAACATGCGCCTTCTTGGATTGTTTGCCGCGGCCGCTGTATTTGCCAACGATACCTACCCGCCTGCGCGGTTTACCGACCCTGCGCGACTGGAAAAGCTGGGATCGGCGTTTCCGGAGATCGATAAGGTATTTCGAGACAACGCGGCAAAGCGGAAGATTGCGGGCACGGTGTGGGGCGTGGTTATCGATGGGAAGCTGGCGCATGTCGCGCAAAGCGGCGTACAGGATTTATCGACCAATGCGCCTGTCACCGCCAACACTGTTTTCCGCATCGCTTCCATGACCAAGAGTTTTACGGCGCTCGCGATTCTGAAGCTTCGCGATGAAGGCAAGCTTTCGCTGGAAGATCCGGTTTCAAAGTGGATTCCGGAGTTTGCGCGAATGGAGATGCCGACACGCGATACGGCGCCGATTCGGGTACGTCAGCTCTTGAGCCATAGCGCCGGTTTGCCGGAGGATAATCCGTGGGGCGATCAGCAATTGGGCGCCAGCGAGGAGGCGCTGGATCAGTGGCTGCGCGCCGGCATTCCGTTTTCCACGGCGCCGGATACGCGGTTCGAATATTCCAACTACGCCTTCGGCCTTCTGGGGCGGATTGTGACCAAAGCCTCCGGCACACCGTATGAGAAATACGTGCAGTCGCAAATATTGGCGAAGTTGGGAATGAATGCGACGACATTTGAGTTTTCGAAAGTGCCGGCGGCAACGCGCGCGACGGGCTACCGGCTGCTTCCGAATGGAACGCATGAGCAAGAATCGCCACTGCCGCACGGCGTGTTCGGGGCGATGGGTGGGCTGCTGACGAATGCCAACGATCTGGCAAAGTATGTGGGATTTCATTTGTCGGCCTGGCCGCCGCGAGACGATGCGGAGGCGGGGCCGGTGCGGCGTTCTTCGGTTCGCGAGATGAACCATATGTGGACGCCGGCCAACCTGAATGCGGCGGGTGGGACGAACTCGGTGCGGGCGACGTACTCGGGCTATGGGTACGGCCTGGGAATTCGCGCGGACTGCCGGTTTCAACACATGGTTGGGCATGGCGGCGGTTTGCCGGGCTTTGGCTCGTATATGGCTTGGCTTCCCGAGTATGGAGTGGGGGTTTTCGTGATGTCCAACCTGACGTATACCAATGGGCCGGTGAACCAGGCATGGGATCTGCTGTACAAGACCGGCGGGCTGCAGAAACGGGAGCACGCGCCGTCGGCGAGGCTCACCGAGATGCGCGGGGCCATTTGGGAGTTGTGGAAGCAGTGGGATGACGGCAAGGCGAAGCAAATGGCGGCGATGAACCTGTTTCTGGACGCGCCGATTCCGCAGCGGCGCGCGGAGATCGATAAGTTGAAGGCGCAGGTCGGCGCGTGTTCGGCGGCGGGGCCGGTGATTCCGGAGAACTGGCTGCGCGGGCAATTTAATCTGACTTGTGACAAGGGCACGGTAGGCGTGTTCTTCACACTGGCGCCAACGCAGCCGCCGGCGGTGCAGCATGTGGAGTTTCGAAAGATCGCTTCGCCTGACGTGAGAATGGTGGCGCCGACGGGAGCTCCGGCAGGCGTTGCCTGCGAACAGTAAGGCGATGATTCACTCCAATCTTGCATTGGCCACAAGGCTTGAGAAAGCCGCGGCACAACTTGGCTACGACGCCATTCCCGCCCATCGCGGGTTATTCGCAAGCTCGACGGCGGAGGCCATGCCCGCCGGGAGCGGGGTGGCGGTTTTCCTGAACGAAGATTCGCCGCTGACACAAGTGCGCGGGGCGGGAATGGCCGAGTTCTCACTCGATGAAGTGGAAGCGTTCTACGCCGAGCGTATGGCGCCGGTGACCTTCACGTTGACACCATTTGCGGACCCGGCGCTGTTCACCAATCTCAGCCGGCGCGGGTACGAGTTTGGCACTTTTGAAAACGTGTTGGTGCGTTCGGTGAGCGAGGCGGATATTCTCACCGATCCGGATATTGCGATGGCTGACGATTCGCGGGAATGGGGCGGACTGATGGCCGAAGCCTTCTTCGGCTTCGTGACTCCGATGGGCGTCGATCTGGGCCAGACGCTGTTCGCGCTGCCGACCTGCCGAAACCTGATTGTTCGCGCGGGCGTTGAACCGGCGGCGGGCGCGCAGTTGGATATTCGCGACCGGTTGGGAGTTCTGCAGTGCGACGGGACGCTGGCGCGGTTTCGCGGCGAAGGGTTGCAAACGAAGCTGATCCGCGCGCGATTGTCGATGGCGGCGGAAGCGGGCTGCGATATCGTAACGGCGGATACGGCGCCGGGGAGCCAATCGCAGCGCAATTACGAACGCCAGGGTTTCCGCGTTGCGTACACGAAGATGACGCTGATCAAACCTTGTTTTTGAGCTTTGCGGGGGCGTTGTTGCGGTAGCTCATCTTGAGCAGTTCGGTGATTTCGTCCCAGTTGGGTTTCTTGTTGTCGAGGGTCAAGGTCACCCAGCCGTGCTGGCCGATATAGTGCGTTTTGGTGAAGCGCGGATCCTGCAGGAACATGCTCTGGTCTGTTTTGGTCGCTTTGAAGGTCAGATTCCATGCTCCCGGCTGTCCGCCGAATACGGAGATCATCTTGCCCTTCTCGCCGCCGGCCCGGAACCATGGGTGCCCGAAGGATTCGGTTTCGACGACTTCGGGGAGCTTCAACGCGATTTTCCGGAACTGCTCCAGGTACTTTGTGCCGCGGGCGTCGAGTTCAATGTGCATAGGTTGACCTCCACCAAAGATACGCTACGCCGAGCAGGAAGCCGATCAACGCCTGGTACTCCTCATTTCGCAAGTAAAGCGCGCGGGAGAATTTGGTGTCCGATGGGATGCCAGGGAATCGGGGAATGAGCAGCGGCACCGCGTCGGCGTAGGCGTTGTAAGCGGGGAAGAGATTGCGGAGGTGCTGCTCTTCGAGTTCCATGACGGGCAGATAAACGAAAACGAAAATGGCTGCGAAAGTACCGCCGACCCACCAGGATTGAGCCGCCACGGCGAGGCCGATCGCGGTGACCAGCGTGCCCAGGTAGAGCGGGTTGCGGGTGTGGCTGTAGGGTCCGCTATCCACCAGGCGCTGGTTCTTCGCCAGGTGTCCGGCGGCCCAGGCGCGTAGGGCGAGACCCGCCAAAGAGATGGGCACACCGCGCAGCAGGCTCGACTCGGTGGGGCGGCTGAGCCAGGCGAAGGCGATCAGCAACAGAAAGCCCGAGGGCACTCGGAACCGGGCTACCGCGTCGGCGTAGGGTTTGGGGAAGCGGTAGTGAGGCATGGAAGAAGCTGTTCAAATACGATATGCGGCGTGAGCGAGCGCATGCAAGGGAGGATCTCGTTGCTGCGCCGATAGCTGGTGGGGGCGTCCGGATGGCGCAAGGTTCGGATCGTGCCGCCGTAGGGGCCATTGCGCGCGGGGTCGGTGGGGCCGAAGAGCGCCACGCCCGGTTTCTTTAACGCCGCCGCCAAGTGCATGGGTCCGCTGTCGAGACCGATTACGGCGGCGGCGCGGCGTGTGGCGTCGATAAGGCCGGCCAGCCCGGAGACGTGTTGATGAAGCGGGTTGTCAAAGCGGGCGGCGACGTTTAAGACCAACTCATGGCCGCAGTCGCGCAGCATTCCGGCGAGCTCCATGTAGTATTCGATGGGCCATTGCTTGGCGCCCCAGCCGGCGAAGGGGCAGGCGAGAACAAAAGGCTTTTCGGGCAAAGTTCCTTCGAGTTTGCCGGCGGGTATGGGCGTGTCGAAAGATTGTCCTGTGGCGCCGGCGGCGGCGGCCAGCGCGAGGTTCCAATCGACAACATGTTTGGAGGACGGGGCGACCCGTTCCGTGTAGAAGAGCCCGGCGCCGCGTTCGCGAAGGAACGATGCGGCGAAACCGATTCGGCGAGGGGCGCGCGAGGCGCGGATCAGCAGGCCCGACTTAATAAGGCCTTGTACGTCGATGGCAATATCGACGGGGTTGTGACGGAAATAGCGCCACGCGGCGCGGAGGCTCTCCGCCGAGCGGCGGTTGACGCCCAGCGCGCATTCGACGTCCGGATTGCCGTCGAGCAACGGTTGCCATTTGGGATCGATGGCCCACGTCAGCTTCGCGCCAGGGATGAATTGACGGAGCGTAGCGGCGGCGGGGAGGGCATGGAGGATGTCGCCAAAGGCACCCAAACGGACCAGCAGGATATGAACCGGATCAACCATTCTGCCGGCTGCGAACGTGCTGCATCAGAGCGGCGCGGCGTTCCAGATCGCCAGGCCGTTCGTCAATAACTTCAGTGGTTTGCGAGAGGAACTGCTCACCAATTACGACCATTTCGATATCGCGGCATGCGGCGGCGAGTTCGGCGCGGGCCTGGGCGGGGAGCAGTGGATCGGGTGGCGTGCAAATGCAGACGGCGAGCGGCCCGTGCCGTTGGGCGAGTTCACGAAAACGGTCCGTGTGGGATGCAACCAGGGGATCGAAATAGGCCGCGACGAGGGGCCGGCCGTTCAGGCGGGCGCGCGCTGCCTCCGCCGGGACGATCTTGGTTCGAGTATCGAGCATGTCCTTCCATTTTCGCTCAATCAGGCCCGTTTTAACTGAATGAGTTCGACGGCATCCTTTACAACGCGTTCCGATGAGACGGCTTTCATGCAGCGATGGTCGATGGGGCAGTCGCGGAGCAGGCAAGGGCTGCACTCCACTTGTTCACGAACGATCCGGGCGAAGGGGCCGGTGGGGCCGGTAGCGATGTGGTCGGTGGCGCCGAAAACGGTGACTGTGGGCACGTCGAGAGAAGCGGCGATATGCATCGCGCCGGAATCGTTGGTGAGGAAGGCGATACAGGTGGCGGCGATGGCAATGAACTCTTCGAGGAGTGTTTCACCGGCGAAGTTGTGAACGCGGACACCTTCGGCGGCAATGAGGGCTTTCACTTTCTCACAGAGGGCGCGTTCGTCGGTGGAGCCGAACAGGGCCACGCCGGAGGCGGTCTGGCCGGCGAGGTCAATGGCGGCCCGGGCGAAGCGTTCGGGCAGCCAACGTTTTGCATTTCCGAAGGCCGCGCCGGGGCTAACGCCGATCCAGGGGCCTTCGAGTTTTTTGTGAATGAGGAGATTGCGGCCCTGGAGGATGAGTTGGGGGATGCCGGGGAGACGGATGGATTCGACGTCCGGAATGCGCTCTATGAGTCCGGCGCGGCGGAGCAGTTCGAGATAGTAAAAGCGCTGGTGATCGGGGATCTCGCCGGGTTTGGGCGGAGTGATGGGGTCCGAAAGCAGCAGGCCGCGGCCGTCGCGGGCGTAGCCGATGCGAATGGGGATGCGGGCGGCCCATACGAGGGCGGCGGATTCAAAGGAGTTGGGAAGAAGGATGGCGCAATCGAACTTCATGCGGCTGAGTTGACGCGCGAGCGCCCATTTGCCGGGCAGGTCCTTGACGCCGCGCGCCAGGGCGTAGGGAATGACGTCGTCGATGAGCGAGTTGTCGTAAAGACCCGCTACCCAGGGACGGGCCAAAAGGGTGATGCGGGCATCGGGAAAGCGCCGCCTGATTTGCGCAAGCGCAGGAATGCACATGACGGCATCGCCGACCCAATTCGTGGCTCGAATTAAGATGCGATGGAAATCCATGCGTTAGAATTTGGCCATGACGGAGGAAGGGAAGCGATTCCTTCAGGAACAAGGTTACCTGATCGTGCGCGGCGTGATGGACGAGAAGTGGCTGGCGGAGTTGCGGGATGCGACGGGCCTGCTGCTGGCGCAGGAAGGCGCTAACGCGGGCGGCGAATTTCGGAAGGAGGCGGGCGCGGATCGGCTGGCGAATTTGGTTGATAAGGGCGAGTGTTTTCAACGGCTGGTGAGCCATCCGCTCTTGCTGGAGGCGGTGGAAGTTGTGCTTGGGCCGGATTGGAAACTGTCGAGCCTAAACTATCGCGCGGCGCTGCCGGGGGATCAAGGGTTGCAGCCGCTGCACTGCGATATGGGGTTGGTTCCCGATGAGCGGGGGAGCGCGGTTTTCAATTCCATTTGGATGCTGGACGACTTTACGCCGGAGAATGGGCCAACGCGATTCGTGCCGGGGTCGCATAAGTCCGGGGTGCTGCCGCAGAGTGTGTTGGCCGATCCTAATGCTGCGCATCCGGACGAGATAGTGGCGCTGGGAAAAGCAGGGGATGTCGTGTTGACGAACGCCCATATGTGGCATGGAGGAACGGCGAATCGGACGTCCCTGCCGCGACGATCGTTGCACGGCTTTTATGTTCGCTGGGATCAACCGCAGCAGCAGTATCAGAAAAGATTGCTCAGGCCGGAGACGCAGGCTGGACTATCGCCTCTGTTGCGGCGGGTACTGGCGTTGGATGATCCGCGGAATGATGAAATTTCTGCCATTGGAAGCGGAAAGAGCGGTTTCTTGAAGTAACTTCGCTGTGTTCGTACAACTAATCTAGTAGGCTGGTTAGTACTGGCATGTCTGTGACAAATCCGCTGCTCTCGATTCCGTTCGCTATTCCGTTTGACAGAATTCAGGCTGAGCACGTTGAGCCGGCGATCATGCAGTTAATCGAAGAAGCTCGGGTGCGGATAGAAACGATTGCCAACTTCGAAGGCGAGCGGACTTATGAGAACACGCTGTTTGCATTGGATCATGCCACCGAACCGCTTGACGTCGCCTTCGGGGTAGTCCGGCATCTGGAGTCCGTGGCCACCTACCCGGCGTTCCGTGAAGCCCACAACGCCGTGCAGGGCCCGGCGAGCGAGTTTTACTCCAGCATCCGGTTGAATGACGGGCTGTGGAAAGCGATAAAAGTGTATGCCGAAACCGAAGACGCAAAGGGGCTGACCGGGGTTCGGGCACGGCATTTGAAAAAGACGTTGGAGGCGTTCCGGCTGTCGGGGGCCGATCTGGACGCGGCGGGGAAGAAGCGTTCGGCGGAGATCGATCTGGAGTTAACACTGCTGACGACGAAGTACTCGGAGAACGTGCTGGATTCGACCAATGCGTTTGAATACATCGTTACTGAGGAATCGCGATTGGCGGGACTTCCGGCGAGTGCCGTCGCCGCGGCGCGGCAGAGCGCGGAACAAAAAGGGCTGGAGGGTTGGCGGTTTACATTGCAGGCACCCTCGTACGTTGCGGTGTTGACGCATATGGATGACCGGAGCGTCCGCGAGGCGCTTTACCGGGCGTATTCCACGCGGGCTTCCGGCGGCCCTTTCGATAACAGCGAGAACATTCTGAAAATTCTCGCCCTACGCCGGGAGAAGGCAAAGTTGCTGGGTTTCGCCCATTTTGCGGATCTGGTGCTGGTGGACCGGATGGCCAAGACCGGTGCCGCCGCCGAACTATTCCTCACCGATCTCCGCGCCAAGACCGACGCTTTTTTCGCGCATGAGAACGAACAGCTTCGCGCCTTCGTCGGAAGCGAAGAAGAGTTGGAGCCGTGGGACATCGCCTATTACGCCGAAAAGCAGCGGGTGGCGCTCTACGATTTTGATGAGGAGCAGCTCCGGCCGTACTTCTCCCTTTCCAGTGTGTTGACGGGCATGTTTGCGCTGACCGGCCGCCTGTTCGGCATTCGCGTTGAAGAGCGCCAGAATCAGCCCGTTTGGGATCCGGATGTCCGCTACTTCGACATTTTCGACGCAGGTTCCAGCGATCACTTGGCGAGCTTCTACGTCGACATGTATCCGCGGGAGAACAAGCGCGGCGGTGCGTGGATGGACGCGTTCCTCACCGGGGCGCCGGAAGGAAAAGGCTTCTCGCCGCACCTGGGATTGATCTGCGGAAATTTGACGCCGCCAATTGGCGATCAGCCGGCGCTGTTAACGCACCGCGACGTGGAAACGCTGTTCCATGAGTTTGGCCACCTGTTGCATCACTCGCTGACGCGTGTGCCGGTTCGCGAGCTCGCTGGGACCAGTGTGCCGTGGGATTTTGTCGAGCTGCCGTCCCAAATCATGGAGAACTGGTGCTGGGAACGGCAGGCGCTGGATCTTTTCGCGCATCACTATCAAACCGGCGAGGCGATTCCCGAAGAGCTGTTTGCAAAGATGAAGCGCGCCCGGACATATCGCGCCGGCAACGCGCAGATGCGGCAGTTGAGTTTTTCGCTGGTCGATTTGGCTTTGCATGTGCGCTACGACCCGGCGGCGCATGGGGACGTGGTAGCGTGGTCGCGCGGGATTCTGCAGGAGTACTCGGCGGCGAAGCTCCCGGAGGACCACGCCACTATCTCCAGCTTTTCCCACCTCTTCTCGAGTCCGGTGGGATACGCTGCCGGTTACTACTCCTACAAGTGGGCGGAGGTGCTGGACGCCGATGCTTTCAGCCGCTTCCGGAAAGAGGGCGTTTTCAACGCCGAGACGGGCCGGGCGTTCCGGAATTGCATTCTGGCCAAGGGCGACAGCGAGGATCCGGCGGAGCTTTACCGGCAGTTCATGGGACGCGATCCGGACCCGAATGCGCTTCTGATCCGGAGCGGCCTCTTGGGATCGCATTAGATGTTACAATTTTTCATAGATTCTGCGGATTAGAATCCCGTATTCTGCAACCATCCGCTATTCTGAAGCGTCAGTACAAATAGGATCTGCAGTCCGATGTCGACAACTTCGCTTCCTCCAAACCAAAACACGACCGATCCACTGGGAGTGGATCTGACCGAGCAGCATTTGCAAAGGCTGCTCCAGCCAGAAGTGTCCTGGCGCGAGCAGTTTGTCAAAAACATCAAAGAGCTTTTCAAGCCCACCGAACTGCCGCCGCTGGAAGTGACGTCCAAGCCAATTCCTGTCAAAGATATCTGGGGTGCTTCGGCCGGTAATGAGCGCACGGCGGGTTTGTCCTCTTTGATCGTTCACGGCAGCCTGATCGGTGCGTTGTTCATACTCGGAACCAACGAGACCGTTCAGAACGTGGTGAAGGAAACCATCCATCTGACCGCGCCCGATCTGGCGGCTTATCAGCCGAAAGCGGCTCCGCAGAAGCAGACGATGGGCGGCGGTGGCGGTGGCGGCAACCTTTCGCCGCTGGATGCCAGCAAGGGAAAACTGCCGAAGGTGGCCAAGCAGTTCGTTCCACCGAGTGCGGTTGTGCTTAATGAGAATCCGAAACTGGTGATGGAGCCGACCATCGAAGTGCAGCCGAATGCGGCACTGCCGCAGGTGGCGCTCAACACGCTGGGCGATCCGATGGGTCTGGGAAAGATTCCCTCGAATGGGCCCGGTTCGGGCGCCGGCATCGGCTCGGGCAAAGGCGGCGGCGTTGGTTCCGGTTCCGGGCGCGGCGTAGGACCCGGTTCGGGCGGCGGCATCGGCGGCGGAGCGTATCGCATCGGCGGCGGCGTTTCGGCCCCGGCGGTTTTGGCCAAAGTGGAGCCCGAATACTCGGAAGAGGCGCGCAAAGCGAAGTTCCAGGGTACGGTGACGCTCTACATCGAAGTGGACGAGAACGGCAAGCCGAAGAACCTGCGCGTTATTCGCGCCTTGGGCTTGGGTCTGGACGAGAAGGCGATCGAGGCGGTATCCCGCTGGAAGTTCCGGCCCGGCATGAAAAATGGTGTTCCGGTTACCGTGGCCGCCACCGTAGAAGTGAATTTCCGGCTGTTATAGATTTTCCTCCCGCAAAAAGACGACGCCCGGTGTACACGTACATCGGGCGTCGTCTTTTTGTCCCCCTACGGCGCGAGCGGCGATAGTAGAATATGGGAGTACGCACATATTTCCTGCCTCACCGGGCGGGGCCATAAAAAATTCCGCAAACAATGCTCAAACTCAAGGTTGAAACCCACGCAGATCTCGATCCGCAGGAAACTGGCGAATGGCTGGAGGCGCTGGATCAGATCATTGATCAGGCCGGCCCCGACCGGGCTAAGTTCCTACTCGATGCGTTAGTCCGAAAGGCCGCTGTAAATGGTGTGGAACCGCCGTTTACAACCATCGGACCTTATGTGAATACGATTTCTAAAGAAGAAGAGTTGCCGTACCCGGGCGACTTGGCAATCGAGAAGCGTTTGCGGGCGCTGGTGCGCTGGAACGCACTGGCAATGGTGGTCCGCGCCAATAAGTATGACGCCGGCATCGGCGGGCACATTGCCACCTTTGCTTCCCAGGCCACGCTGATCGAAGTGGCGCAGAACCACTTTTTCCGCGCCAGCATTCAGGGGCAGCCGGGCGACCTGGTGTATTTCCAGGGCCACGCCTCCCCGGGCCAGTATTCCCGCGCCTTTCTGGAAGGGCGATTGAATGAAACACACCTGGCTAACTTCCGCCATGAGCTGCGGGAGTCACCGGGTTTGAGCTCCTATCCGCATCCGTGGCTGATGCGCGACTTCTGGCAGTTCCCGACGGTGTCAATGGGCCTGGGGCCCATCAATTCGATCTACCAGGCGCGGTTTATGCGTTATCTGGAGAACCGCACCATCCTGCCCAAAACGGACCGCCGCGTGTGGGCATATTTGGGCGACGGCGAAATGGACGAGCCGGAGTCCTACGGCGCCATCCGCATTGCCACTAGCGAGAAGCTAGACAACCTGGTGTGGATCATCAACTGCAACTTGCAGCGTCTTGACGGCCCGGTCCGCGGCAACGGCAGCGTTGTTCGTGAGCTCGAAGGCTTGTTCCGCGGCGCCGGCTGGAACGTGATCAAGCTGCTGTGGGGCTCCGAATGGGACGCCCTGCTGGCAAAGGACAAGACCGGCCTGCTGGTGCAGCGCATGGAAGAGTGCGTCGACGGCGAATTCCAGAACTTCAAGGCGAAGGGCGGCGCTTACATTCGCCAGGAATTCTTTGGCAAGTATCCGGAACTCCTGGAACTTGTGAAGGACATGAGCGACGACGACATCAACCGGCTGCGGCGCGGTGGTCACGATCCGCAGAAGATCTACAACGCCTACCATCGCGCGATCCAGCAGAACGGCCGCCCGACGGTTATTCTTGCCAAAACCATCAAAGGTTACGGCATGGGCGACGCCGGCGAAGCACGCAACTTCACGCACCAGCAAAAGAAGCTGGATGAGCACCAGTTGCTCTATGTACGCAACCGCTTCAACGTGCCGATCAGCGACGAAGACGCGATGAAGTGCGGCTTCCTGCGTCCGGCTGACGATACCCCGGAGATGCAGTATCTCCACGCCCGGCGCGCCGAGCTTGGCGGTTACTTGCCGTCCCGCGCTCCGGCGGCGGTGACGATCAAGGCTCCGGCATTGGAGACGTTCAAAGACGCGCTGGCCGGTTCCAATGGACGCGAACTCTCCACCACGATGGCGTTCGTACGCATTCTGACGACGCTGCTCAAGGACCCCGAAATCGGCAAGTACGTGGTGCCGATTATCCCCGACGAAGCTCGAACCTTCGGCATGGATTCGTTGTTCCGCCAGGTAGGCATTTACGCGGCTCACGGGCAGTTGTACAAGCCGGTGGATGCCGACATGTTCCTCTACTATCACGAATCGAATAGCGGCCAGATTCTGGAAGAGGGCATCACCGAAGCGGGCTCGATGGGATCGTTTACCGCGGCCGGCACGGCCTACGCCAACTACGGCGTACCGATGATTCCGTTCTACACCTACTACTCGATGTTCGGCTTCCAGCGCGTGGGCGACATGTGCTGGGCGTTTGCCGACTCGCGCGGCAAGGGTTTCCTGATGGGCGCCACCGCGGGGCGGACGACGCTCTCCGGCGAGGGCCTGCAGCATCAGGACGGCCACAGCCTGGTCCTCTCCAGCACCATCCCCACCTGCCACTCCTACGATCCGGCTTTCGCCTACGAAATCGCTGTCATCGTGCAGGACGGCATTTGGCGGATGTACGAATTGAACGAAGACCGATACTACTACTTGACCATCTGCAACGATGACTATGCTCATCCGCCCATGCCGGGCGACGTTGCCTACGGCATTCTGCGAGGGCTCTACAAGTACCGCGCGGCTGATAATGGAAACTTCCCGCAAGTGATCCTGATGAGCAGCGGCGCCATCTTCAATGAGGCCGCTCGCGCGCAGGAGATTCTGCGCGACACCTATGGCGTCGCGGCCGACCTCTATAGCGCCACCAGCTTCAACGAACTCCGCCGGGATTGCCTGGAAGTCGAACGCTGGAATCGTTTGCACCCCACCGAACCCGCGCGCACTTCGTATCTGCAGCAAGTTCTGGGCGGCTCCAATGTGCCCATCATAGCCGCAACGGACTATATGAAGATCGTTCCGGATCAGATTGCACCTTGGCTGCCGGGCCGGCTTACATCGCTGGGAACCGATGGGTTCGGACGCAGCGACAACCGGCAGCATTTGCGGAAGCACTTTGAAGTCGATACCGCGGCGATTGTGGCCGCGGCGCTCTCCCGCCTGGCGCGGGACGGGCAGTTCGACATGTGGCGCGCCGCAACGGCCATTCGCGAGTTGGGATTGAATCCGGAAGGATTGGATCCGGCGCAGGCGTAGCTTGCGACTCGCGCTATTTGCCCTTTCGATAGCGGCGTATGCATCGGATACGCCGCTACGAATTCTCTTCCTGGGCAATAGCTACACTTACTACAACAACCTTCCCGGGCTCGTGGAATCCATGGCCCGCGCGGCCGGGCGTCCGGTTGAAACCGGTTTCGTTACCCGGGGCGGAGCGACGCTGGAGGAGCTTTACACCAGCACCAACGCGCTTGATGTTCTGGGCGGTTCTCGTTGGGATATCGTCGTGCTGCAGGAACAAAGCAACTTCGGTCTCAGCACCTTTAACGGCGACTTCGTGATCAATGAGCCCACGGCATTCTTCACATGGGCACGCATATGGGATAAGGAAATTCGCTCCCAGGGCGCGCATACCGTCTTCATGAACACCTGGGCGCGCAAAGGCCGTGCCGAACAGCAGCCTCACGTGGACTGGGCCTACGCGGCGATTGCCCGTGAGTTGGGGGCTGGGTTGATACCCGCCGGGCCGGCGTTTCAATCGGTCACAGGTATTGATCTCTACGAACCCGACGGCACCCATCCATCGGCGGCGGGGTCCTATTTGGCGGCCTGCGCCGCGGTGGAAATTCTAGCGGCGGCCGGCTGTTCGAATGCTTCCGCCGAGATACACGGAGTCCCGATGGACAATTCCACGGCGCGTCTCCGCGATCAGCGCGGGATCATCGTCCGGCTGCCACCGGAAACGGCGGCGGCCCTGCAAACAGCAGCCATGTCCGCCGTTGCCCGCCTGCGCGCCGAAAGCGGCTATTGGCGCCTGCCACGGCCAGCCTTTGCTGGCGACAAGCCCACCGTGGTCGGAACCGCTTCCGTAAAGTGGGCCGGCCGGTGGGAAGGCGCCACCTGGCTCTACGGCCAGCAGGCGAATGTGGTTCTGCAATTGAATTCCGAGGGGCCGTCATGCAGCGGTACGTGGTCCGTTACCGCTATCGCTGCCCTCACGCAGGCCACGATGCCTCTCCGATCCTGCACGATCGGGCCCGAAGGACTCCGCTTCGTCGTTCGCCCTTTGTTCTTCAACACGGAGGTCCATGAGGCGGCGGCCGACGGAACGAAACTGCAGGGTCGCGTGTCAATCGTCACAATGACTCCTAGCGTTCGCCGCACGGGAACGTGGACGGTGCAAAGGACCGGCCAATGATCCACATCGACGAAGCAACCGTCCGGGCGCACCTGCCCATGGCCAAGGCCGTCGATCTGCTCGACGAGGCATTCAAAGCTTGGCACAAGGGCCTCGCCGGCAATCAGCCTCGGCGACGCCTGTTCGTGCCTACAGGCGCTGTGTTCCACGCCCTGGCCGGCTTTAACGAGAAGTACTTCGGAACAAAGGTTTATGCAACACACGCCAAGCACGGGGCGTGGTTTCATTTTCTGCTCTATGACGCGGCCACGGCGCGGCCACTTGCGATCTTCGACGCCAATTGGCTAGGCCAGATCCGCACCGGCGCGGCATCGGGGGTGGCGACGCGGCGACTGGCGCGGCCGGGCCCGGCGACCGTAGCCGTGTTGGGCAGCGGCTTCCAGGCGCGTGGCCAATTGGAGGCCATCCGCGCCGTGCGCGAAGTAAGCCGCGCCATTGTCTGGAGCCGCAAGAGGGAATCGGCCGAGAAGTTCGCCGGGGAGATGAACGCCGAGGTGGCCGTGTCCGCGGATGATGCCGTCGCTCAGGCGTCCATCGTCGTCACGGCGACCCCGGCCAAAGACCCGCTCTTCGACGCGCTGTCGGTCCAACCGGGAACGCACATCAACGCCGCCGGCTCCAACGCCCCGACCCGCCGCGAACTGCCCGCCGAACTTTTCCCCATGGCCTCGGCCATCGTCGCCGATTCCATCGAACAATGCCGCATCGAAGCCGGCGACCTGTTGCTCGGTCTGGACGAGGCCGGATGGGCGCGCGTGGAAGAGCTGCGGAATGGACGTGCCCGTCAAACTGAGGACGAGATCACCGTTTTCAAATCCGTCGGCCTGGGCCTGGAAGACGTCGCCGTTGCCGCCTGGGTTTACGAATCACTTCACCGGTGACGGTGCCGGCGGCGGTTCCAATACATCCAGCAGCTCAATATCGAAAATCAGCTCGGCCTTCGCCGGAATCTTCGGTGGACGGCCCTTCTCCCCATAGGCCAGTTGATAGGGGATGAGCAGCCGCCGTTTGCCGCCCACGCGGAGGCCCTCGCAGCAGTTGTCGAAACCGGAGATCACGCGCCGCTTGCCCTGTTCGAACTCAAAGGGAATATTCCTGTCCCGCGAGGAATCGAACTTCGACCCATCCCGCAGGTAGCCCGTATAGTGCACCTTCAGTAATTTGCCCGCCTCATACAGCTTGCCCTTGCCCGGTTCGACTTCAATGACGCGCATCGCATACTGCACGCGAAGCTCGCCAATCGCCGGAGGGACTGCCGAAGGAAGTTTATAAGCGCTGCAGCCCGTTAACAGCGCAAGAGCAGCAAACAGGAACGCGGGCCGCACGGGTTCTATTCCGGCGCCGCAGCCTGCAGGTCGGAGTCGCGCCATGCGCTGATCTTCAATCGCCGGCAGACCCAGCACAACGCCTCACTACAATTCGGAGCGACAGGGGAAGCGCAGACTTCACACTTATCCTTGCGCTTGGACGCTGTCACCGCTGCCGGTTGATACGCGCCAACGGCCATCTCCTCGGCAACGACCTTCGGATCCTTGCCTGTGTTTTTTCTCTTCATGTCTATTACTGGGGCCTGATCCCAATATACCTTACCCGGCAGCGGTGTACCGGTTGCGCGGGCGCGCTACAATGGGCGATTGTCAACTGCCATGTCAACTCCCTGTCGCCTCACTTTGGTCACGATTGTGTCCGTCGCAATTCTTGCGGGTTGTAAGAAGTCGCCGCCGGCTAACGTCGCCGCGGCGGTGAACGGAAGGTCCATTGCTTTCACAGACTTGGACAAGCAGTACGGCATTCAGTTCCCGCAATCTGGTTCGCCGGCCGCCGGTGACGACGGCGTTCAAATCAACAAGCTGGAAACGCTGCGGGCCATGATTGACCAGGAAATCATGATGCAGCGGGCCGAAAAACAGTCCCTGCTGGCGCCCGAAGCCGACGTGGAGGCGGAATTTAACAAGTTGAAATCGCCCTACACGCAGGAAGAGTTCCAGAAACAGCTCACCGCTAAGAAGATGACCGTCGAGGATTTGAAGTCCGATATCCGCAAGAAACTCTCGATTGAAAAGGTGATCAATAAGGAAATCACCTCCAAGATCAACATTACCGAAAAGGATATCGCCGACTTCTACGCCTCCAACCGGGCCAGTTTCAACCTCGCCGAACCCACCGTCCACCTGGCCCAAATCCTCGTCACTCCCAACCCCGACGCCGAGTATCGCAACCTGAAAAACGACAAAGCGCAGAACGACGACCAGGCGCGGCGCAAGATTCAGAACATCGAGCAACGCGTCCGCAACGGCGAGGACTTTTCCATGCTGGCGCAGAACTACTCCGAAGATCCCGGCTCGGCCTCCAATGGCGGCGATATGGGTTTTGTGCCCGATTCGGCCCTCGCCAAATCCAGCGTCGAACTGCGCAAGTTGATTGCCGATATGAAGCCCGGTCAGGTTTCCAATGTCATTCGCGGCGGCGAAGGGTATCGCATCCTCAAGCTATTGAGCCGCGAACCCGCCGGTCAGCGCGAGTTGAACGATCCGCGCGTACAACAGACCATTCGGGAGACGCTGCTGAATCGTAAGGATCAATTGCTCCGCGGCGCGTATTTGGAAGCGATTCGCAACGAATCCCAGGTGGAGAACTATCTGGCCCGCTCGATCGCCCAACTAGGCGACAAAAAGTAACTACTTCGCCAGGTTCTTCACGATCTCGTAGTGGTACTTCACGAAGCGGTGCAGTTCCGATTCCAGGATGCGTTCCTGATCGCTGTGCGGGCCGAATCCTTTGGCGGTATCTTCGTCGTCGACGGCGGGGCCGATGCCGTAACATTGCATGCCCTTCGCGCGCAGGTTCGCCATATCGGTTGAGCCGGTCATCATCGTGGGAATCGTCGGGACGCCGGGGTAAACCAGCCGCCCGGCCGCTTCGATTGCCTTGAAGGCTTCGTTGGTGAGCGAGGACGGCGCGCTCGACGGCCGGATATCGGCAACCGCGCGCACGAGTTCCACTTGCGGATCGTTGATTAGTTTGCGGAGCGTCTCCAGGAACGCCGGCCCATCCTCGCCGGGCGCCAACCGGATATCCAAGGACGCTTCGGCTTCCGAAGGAATCACATTGTTGCGAATACCGCCATGGACGATAGTGGGCGAGATCGACGTTCGCAGCATCGAATAATGGCCGGGCTCATTGGCTTGCAGGTAGTCTTGAACGGCCTCGGTTCGCGCCGGATCAAACAGCCCGTTGTATCGGGCGGCTTCCTCCGGCGTGGAGATCGTGGCCAGACGCTCGAAGTAAGCGCGTGTGGTGTCGTTCAAACGCAGCGGCGGCCGGTGCGCGGCCACTTTCGTTATCGCCGCCGAAAGATGAACCAGCGAGTTGGTGAGCAGCGGCTTCGAACCGTGCCCGGCCGGGCCTCGCGAAATCAGTGTTGCCCGGAACGGCGTCTTCTCCGTCGTCGCCACGGCAACGTACTTCAACTGCCCGTTCTGACGAAGCCCGCCCCACCCTTCGGCAATGCAGTATTCAGCATCGATTTCGGCGAAATGCGCGCCGGCCATGTACTGAATGCCGACCCGCGTATGCCCCTCCTCGCCCGATTCAGCCAGAAATATTACATCCCGGTCTATCGTCGCGCCGCTGCGCTTCAACAACAGGATCGACATCAACGCTGCGACGACGTTATCCTTGTCGTCCAGCGTGCCGCGCCCATAGACATAACCACCACTGCGGACGGCGCCGAACGGCGGATGAGTCCATTTCTTCAGGTCGACATTCACCGTATCCGTGTGGCCCATGATCAGGATGGGCCGCTTCTTCCCGGTGCCTTTCAAACGGGCCACGACATTCGGCCGGTCTTTATTGACGGCGAAGGTTTTGACCTCTATCCCTTCGGCCTCCAGGACTTTCTTCAAGTACTCGGCCGCGGGGAACTCTTTGCCCGGCGGGTCGCTGGTGTCGAAGCGGAGCAGCGCCTGATAATGGCGCATCGTCTCCTCTTCCACGGCCTTCCAGTCCTGCGCCGCGGCTGCCAGCCCGCAGATGAGAAGAAGACGGATCATTGCTTTTTCGTGGGAGCCGACTGCTTGCGGACCTCTTCAAAATATTGCTGCACGTAATGCTGATGATGCAGCGGCACTTCATCGCGGTGAATCTCGCCGCCGGCCTCGGCGTGTTTGGCGGCCGAGTTCGTGTACTGCGTCCTCAACTGCTGCTTGCCGCCGTTGACTTCAACCATCACTTCGCCCGCGATCTCTTTATTCCGCTTACCCAGAATCTCGCTGATCTTGCCCATCGCCTGCAACTGCTCGGCGTCCTTGATGCTCTTGTCGCCGTCGGCCTTGCCCACGCCGCTCTTTGCATCCGGTGGCGCCTGCATGCTGGCCGATTTATCGCCGCCCTGCCCCTGCGCATTGGCTTGTTTCTCTGAGGCGTCGGCCGCGTCGTCGCCCGGTTGTTCGGCGCCGCTCTGCGCTTCGTTGCCCTTGCCGGGCTGCTTGCCCGGTTGCTGCCCACCCTTCTGCTGGCCGCCCTTATCGCCGCCCTGTTTGTTGTCGGCCGACTGTTGGCCTTCCTGCGCCGGCTGATCCTGCTTCAACTTGTTCATCATGTTGGCGAAGGCGTCCTTCATCTTGTCCAGCATGCTGTTCTTGTTGGCCTGCAGATTGTTATCGCCGCTCTTGGTGCCCTGCTTGCCGTTCTTGGCGTCCTGCGGCTTGCCGTTTTCGGACTTGCCTTCCTTGCCGGGATCGTTCGGATCGGCGTTCTTCGAGTCCTGCTCGCTTTCGCCGCCCTCGCCTTCCCCTGGGTTGACGCCTTTGCCCTCTACGCTTGACTTGCCCTTTTCGCCGCGTTCCGTATTGCTGAGGTCATTGACGTCCGGAATATCCGACGTCGTGATCTCGCCTTCCTTGGCCATCTCGATCTTGGTGAGTTCGTCCTTGGCGTTCTCATCGATCGACAAACCCAGCTTCTGCAGTTCCTCATCGAGCTTGGCCCGTTCACTCTTGGCCATCTGCTTCTTACCGGTGAGCGTCGAGAACCGGAAAACATCTATAACCGCCTCCGACACCGGCGCCGACAAATCGAGCGTGTTCAAAATCCCGTACCGGATGCCGATCAGCGTAAATGCGGCCACCGAAAGCGCCACTACGGCATAAGTAGACTTCGGCCAAACCATCGGCACGGCGGAAACCGGCGTCAATGACTGCGCCAGCCGCGCGGCCGCCCCCCGTTGCGCCATCGCCATCGGATCGGCGCTCGATTGGAAATGGAATGCGGTGGAAAGCGAGTCGAAAGTCCGCAGCCGCATATCGACAATTTGCGCCAGCCGGTACATCGACGGCATATGCTTGCGGAACCGCCAGATGCCGATTCCGAACGCCACCGTGAACAGCAGCACCGGCCAGTACCAATCGAAAATCTGCGTGCCCGCCAGGAGCAGGATGACCAACCCTATCAGTCCAAACAACAGGGCCGTCAGTCCGTGCCGCACCAGTTCGGTGGCCACGTGCCTGCGGCGCACCTGAGCCAAAAACGCGAGCAAAGATTCGGTTTCGGGCAAGTTATTTCGGCCTCCGGAAGGGTTTCTTTTATTCTAGCCGCATTGGGGGGCTTGACGGCGGGTGCAGAGACATGAAATAACAATCATCACTATGCGACGCAGAGACGTTTTCCAATCCGCAGCCCTGGCCGCTGCCGCCGCCGTTGAAGCCCGAGGAGCGAAGGCGAAAGGCTCATCGAAGCCCGTATTAATGAAGGTCGGCACGCAGAACTCCGATAAAGAAGTCGACCTGACCATGTTTGCCGCCTTGGGCGTGAACAACATTTGCAGCAATTTGCCGGCGCGAACCCTGGGCCCTGCGTGGAGTGTGGAGAGCCTCATCAAACTCCGCGAGCGCGTCGAAAAACATGGCATCAAGCTCGATATGGTGCCGCTGCCGTTGAGTTCCGCTTATATCACGAAGGCCGAATACCCAGCCATCATGATGGGTACGCCCGGCGAGCGTGACAAGGCCATCGACGACGTCTGCCAAATTATCCGCAACATCGCCAAGGCCGGCATTCCCGCTGCCAAATACAATATGTCGATACTCGGCGTCGTTCGAACCGAACGCACCAAAGGCCGCGGCAACGCCGACTACAGCACGTTCAAATACGCCGCCGGCAAACAGGACCCTCCCCTCACCGAAGCAGGCAAGGTGGATCCCGATACGTATTGGGAACGCATCACCTACTTCCTGGATCGAGTTGTTCCCGTCGCCGCGGAGAACAAGTTGAAAATCGCCTGCCATCCGAACGATCCCGGCATGCCGAACGGCAAGAACTGGCGCGGCGTCGTGCCGGTTCTGGGCCGCGTCGAAGGATTGAAGCGTTTCGTCTCCATCAAAGAGAACCCCTACCACGGCCTGAACTTCTGCCAGGGAACGATTTGCGAGGGACTGGAGAATCCCAACAAGGAAATCCACGACGTCATTCGCTACTTCGGCAACAAGAAGAAGATCTTCAACGTTCACTTCCGCAACATTGAAGGCAAAATCGGCGACTTCCGGGAAACTTACCCCGACAACGGCGACGTGAACATGATCGAAGCGATCCGCACTTATCGCGAGGTGGGCTACGACGGGATGATCATGCCCGACCACGTGCCCCACGTCGAAGGCGATTCAGGGGGAGCGAAGGGCTTCTCGTTCTGCTTCGGCTACATCCAAGCTTTGATCCAAATGCTAAAAATGGAAGGGTAATGCCTTCGACCATTCCGCTTCCCCTCCGTTGGTCTGGAGCGCTGTCCGCTGGCGATTTGGCGCCGCTAAATTGCCTGTATGGAGGGGGAGAAGGAATGCCCGCGCTGACGGGCGCGCAGATCCCCAAGCGCGCCCAATGGCCCTCGCTTGGCATGACCGGAAACGGCCGTGCCGATGCCGGTCCCACCGGCGCACCGTGGGTGAATGCCAATGGCTGGTTGGTTCGTATCGCACGGTTTTTGGACCCAACGAAACCGGTCGTGCTCGATACGGTGCCTTCGCCCTCCGCGCGGCCTGCTTCGCACGTATTGGCCGTTGCGGACGCTATGGCCTACGGCGGTGCATGGGCGGTGCAATTTGCAGCCGAAACATGGCCAGCCGTTCAGAAAGCGCTCGCCTTTTTTGAACGCAATGCAGCGTGGCGCGCATGGGAGCCGGTGGCCGAGTTGACACTAATCAGCACCTTCACTGGCGCCGATGAAAGCATCGCCGGCGAGTGTCTCAACCTGTTGACCCGCCGCCAGGTCGGCGTCCGCCTCGCCTCCCCCGGATCGCCCGTCGAAACACGCGCCGCGGCCTGGGTCTCCAACACCCCGGTGCCATACGAAAAATACATGTCCTGGATTCGCGGCGGCGGCACTTTAATCGTTCACGGCGAAGACAATTCCCGCACCGAGGGCAATGGCCGCATTATCGGCCGCCCCGAATCCTGGAGCAACGCCTACGCCGCAGCATCCGGTATCCACCTGGCCCTGACCCGCCGCACCGACGTCTTGCGCCTCTGGAACGCCGGTTCCTTCAACAGCTATTACCAACAAGCAGCCAATCGCGGCGTGGTCCATTTGATCAACTACTCCACCAACCGCGGCGCCGACAACGTGTCCATCTGGCTCGCGCGCCCTTGGAAGCAGGCGACGCTTACCACATTCGAAAATCGGACCCCTTTGATGCCGCGCGCGTCCAATGGTGGAATAGAGATACCGCTGCCGCAACTCGGAGTCTACGCGGCCATCGAACTGGAAGGAGAGTAGCGCTGTGATCACAAGACGCGATGTATTGGCCGGAGCCGCCGTGGCATCGATATTCCAGCAGCGCGCCGCCGCGGCACCCATCGCGCCAGTCGCCATCCAGCGCTGCCGCACTTACGGCGCCGGCCTCGAACCCACGATGCGCCGCCTCTTCGACGGTATCGGCGGGCTCGGCCGTATCGTCAACAACAAGACGGTCGCCATCAAAGTCAACCTCACCGGCCGGCCCTCCGAACGCCTGGGTCACGCACCCGCCGAACTCGCCCACTGGACCCACCCTCGCGTTATCGGCATGACCATCCACTTGATGAACGAAGCTGGGGCGAGGCGTGTTCGAATTCTCGAAAGCCCCTGGTCCACGACCGACCCGCTGGAAGAGTACATGATGGAGGCCAACTGGGATCCGTCGCAGCTTCTCAATGCTGCGAAAAAAGTAGAATTCGAAAACACCAACTACCTCGGCAACGCAAAACAGTACACGCGCTTCAAGGTCCCCAACGGCGGCCATCTCTTCCCTGCCTACGATCTCAACCACAGCTATGCCGATTGCGACGTCTTCGTCTCCATCGCCAAAATGAAGGAGCACGCCACCACCGGCGTCACTCTCTCCATGAAGAACTGCTTCGGCATCACGCCCTGCACTATCTACGGCGATGGCGCCGGCGAAAAGGAACCGAGCCTGAAGCCCACCGGCGGTCGCGGTTCCGTCATCCACTCCGGCTCCCGCAAACCATCCCTAAGCGCGCCGCAGGAGATCAATCCCGATTCCCCGCGCCGCGATGGCTATCGTGTCCCTCGCGTCGTTGCCGACTTGGCCGCCGCCCGTCCCATTGATCTCGCCATCATCGACGGCGTCGAGTCCATGGCAGGCGGCGAAGGCCCCTGGATTCGCGGCACCCGCCGTTGCAGCCCCGGCGTAATCATCGCCGGGACTAACCCCGTCTGTACCGACGCTGTAGCTACGGCCGTCCTGGGTTTCGATCCCATGGCCGAACGCGGCACCGCGCCCTTTGAACGTTGTGACAACACTCTCGCCCTCGCCGAGCAGCATGGCGTCGGCTCGCGCGACCTCAGCAAAATTGAAGTCGCCGGCGCGCAGATCGCCGATATCCGCTACGAGATCCGCAAGGCGTAATTCGCCGCCCCAATACCAACTTTCATGCCTTACCAAGCACTACCTACGCACGCGCTACTCCATATCGCGCAAACCATCGGCGTCCCCATGCAGGGTCTCGTCGCCACCGTTGGTCTCTTCGACGAAGGCGGCACCGTCCCCTTCATCGCCCGCTACCGCAAGGAGGCCACGGGCAATCTCGACGAAGTCAAGATTCTCGCTATTCAGGAGAAGCTCGAATATCATCGCGAACTCGAGGAGCGACGGACCACGGTTCTCGACTCCATCAAGGAGCAGGGCAAGCTCACTCCCGAACTGGAAGCGAAAATACAGAAGACCCTCGATAAAAGCGAGCTCGAAGATCTTTATCTTCCCTACAAGCCCAAGCGTAAAACCAAGGCCAGCGTGGCCCGCGAGAAGGGCCTGGAGCCGCTGGCGCTCTATCTCTGGGAACAACAGTCCAACGGCATTCCGCTTGCCGACTACGCCGCGACGTTCATCAACACCGAACTCGGCGTGACGACGGCCGCCGACGCTCTTGAGGGCGCCCGCCACATCGTCTCCGAAATGGTTAGCGAAAACGCCGACTTCCGCAAGGCGATCCGCCAGCAGATGATGGACCGCGGCAAGGTAGTGTCGAAAGCCATCCCCGGTATGGAGGACCCCGAAGGCAAGTACAAGATGTACGCCGAATTCTCCGAACTCGCGAAGAACATCCCCTCCCACCGCATGCTCGCGATTCGCCGCGGCGCCAAGGAGGGCTTTCTGCACTTCGAAATTGAAGTCGACCGCGACGAGACCGCGGCATGGCTCCGCTCCCGCATCATTCACTCGCCGGGCGAATGGGAGAGCCATCTCGCCGACGCCATCGAAGATGGCTATGATCGTCTGCTGAACCCCTCCATCCAGACTGAAATCCGCCTGGAGCTGAAGGACCGCTCCGACGAGGAAGCCATCCGCGTCTTCCGCGAGAATCTCGAAAACCTCCTTCTCGCGCCGCCCGCCGGGCAGCTCCGCGTCATCGGTATCGACCCTGGCATTCGCACCGGCTGCAAAGTCGCCGTCGTCGATGATACCGGCAAGATGCTCGCCCACACCGTCATCTATCCGCTCGAGCCGAAGAACGACGTCATCGGCTCCGCAGCCACGCTTTCCTCGCTAATCAATCAGCACGGCGCGCAAGCCATCGCCATCGGCAACGGCACCGGTTCCCGCGAGGTCAGCCAGATCCTCACCGACTTCCTCCGCCAGGCCAAACTCACCAACCTCTTCCAGGTCACCGTCAGCGAAGCCGGCGCCTCCGTCTACTCCGCTTCCGACATCGCCCGCCAGGAGTTCCCTGACCTCGACCTCACCGTCCGCGGCGCCATCTCCATCGCCCGCCGCCTCCAGGATCCTCTGGCGGAGTTGGTAAAGGTCGATCCCAAATCCATCGGCGTCGGCCAGTACCAACACGATGTCGATCAACGCAAGCTCAAACAGGGCCTGGAAAAAACGGTGGAGAGCTGCGTCAACCGCGTCGGCGTCGATCTCAACACTGCTTCCTGGGCGCTGCTGCGCTATGTCTCCGGCGTCTCCGAGCGCACCGCACAAAAAATCGTCGAATTCCGCAATGAAAATGGGCGTTTCAAGAGCCGCACCCAACTCATGGCCGTCCCCGGTTTCGGCCCGAAGACGTTCGAACAGGCCGCCGGCTTCCTGCGCATTCGCGGCGGCAATAACCCGCTCGACATGACCAGCGTTCACCCGGAGTCGTACCCGGTCGTCGAGAAGATAGCCGCGTCGATGGACGTCTCTGTCGATGAACTCATCCGCCGTCCGGAGCTCGCCGAAAAAGTAAAGATCGAAGGCTTCAAAACCGAAACCGTCGGCATCTTCACACTCGGCGATATCAAGGAAGAACTACGCAAGCCCGGCCGCGATCCGCGCGACAAGTTCGTCGCCCCGCAGTTCCGCGAAGACGTCAAGGAGTTGAAGGATCTCACCGTGGGCATGAAGCTCGAAGGCGTCGTCACCAACGTCACCAAGTTCGGAGCCTTCGTCGACATCGGGGTTCATCAGGATGGCCTGGTGCACGTCAGCGAGATCAGCCACCGCTTCATCACCGAGCCCAGCGAAGCCCTGAAGGCCGGTCAAATCGTTAAGGTGCAGGTCATGTCGGTCGACTTGAAAGCCAAGCGAATCGCACTGTCGATCAAGGCTCTGGAGCCCCGGCCCAAGGGCGCGCAGGCGCCGCAACGCCAGCAGCCCAGCATGCAGGACAAGCTCGCCGCGTTAAGCAACAAGTTCCGGACGCGCTAGCCGCCCGCGATGGCGCCGACAATCAAAAATGGCTCCCGGCCGTCCTGCACCGCGGCCGGGACCTCCGTATCTATCGAGTCGTGCGAAAGATCTTCGCTGCATGCGAAGAAGCGAATAAACGGCCGCCGCTGCTTGGTCACGTGATCCCTGATCGTCCCCTGAAGCGCGGGAAACCGCGCTTCCAGGGCGTCGACCACGGCACGAATTGTCACCGGAGCAGGTACATCAAGATCCACGTCGCCGCTCACCTTCGCGATGGTCCGAAGATGGGCCGGCATCACGACTCGAATCGTCATTGCAGTGTTTGGACTTCCACCGACAGCACCGCTGGAAGATTGCTAGCGATCGCCGTCCAATGGTCGCCTTCATCGGACGAAACGTACACCTGTCCGCCCGTCGTGCCGAAGTAGATCCCGCACTTGTCGAGCTTGTCCGCCGCCATCGCATCCCGAAGAATATTCACATAACAGTCGCTCTGCGGCAGTCCGTTGCCCAGTGCCTCCCACTCGTTCCCGCCGCTGCGGCTGCGGTATACGCGAAGCTTGCCCTCCGGGGGATAGTGGAGCGAATCGCTCGTAATCGGAACTACATAGATCGTCTCCGGCTCGTGCGCATGGATCTGTATCGGGAAGCCGAAATCGGTGGGCAGATTGCCGCTCACTTCGTGCCAGGAATCGCCTGCATTATCGGTCCGCATAATGTCCCAGTGCTTCTGCATGAACAGCGTGTTCGGGCGGGAAGGATGCATGGCGATCCGGTGCACGCAATGACCTACCTCCGCGTTCGGATCGGGAATGTACTCGGACCGCAGCCCCTGATTAATAGCTGTCCACGATGCCCCGCCATCGTCCGTGCGGAACGCGCCCGCCGCGGAAATGGCAATGTACATCCGCTGTTCATTCGAAGGGTCGATCAATATCGTGTGCAGCCCCAGGCCGCCCGCGCCGGGCGTCCACTGCGCGCCCGACCCGTGCTTACGCAGCCCTGAAACCTCTTCCCACGATGCCCCGCCGTTGGCCGTCTTAAACATCGCCGCGTCTTCCACACCCGCATACACCGTGTCCGGATCCGACAGCGACGGCTCCAGATGCCACACCCGCTTGAACTCCCAAGGATGCGGTGTCCCGTCGTACCACTGATGCGTCCCCGGTACGCCGTCATAGACAAATTTGTTATCCACTGGCTCCCACGTCTTCCCGCCGTCGTTGGAACGTTGGATCAGTTGTCCATGCCATCCGCTCGATTGCGACGCGTACAACCGGTTCGGGTCCACCGGCGAGGCGTTCAAGTGGTACAACTCCCAGCCCCCGAAATGCGGCTCGGATATGCTCCACTTCTCCCGCTTCCCATCCGATTCGATAATAAACGCGCCCTTCTTTGTGCCGACCAATACTCGTACTCTGCTCATGTTCTTCTGTCCTTTCTGAATTTAGGAAGCAACGGCGTCAAGTCACGCGTCTGCCAGCGGCGCCGGGTCTCCGCAAGTATAGACTCCCGGTTGCGTGCAAATTCATCGATCAATCCACAGGGTGCTTGCGTTTTTTCATGCCGCCCTGCCCATATCAGCAACTCCAGCACCACCGGCGCCAGATCGATCCCTTTCTCCGTTAACCGGTAATGCACCTTTCGGCCGTCCGACTCCACTTTCCCGGCGGTTATAATTCCGGCTGCCGCTAAACGCTGCAGACGCTCCGCCAGCACATTCGTCGCGATGCCTTCGCCGGACTCCAGAAACTCCTTGTATGTCCGGTACCCGCGAACCATCAGGTCGCGAATGATCAGCAATGACCAGCGGTCCCCTAAGAGTTCGAGTGAAATGCTAACCGGGCATCCGGACCGTTGTTTTGGCGCGGGCACTTTTTAGAGCGTACGTCAATCACTTGCCAAAAACAAGTTATTTCTGGTTCACCCGCCCAAGCGCCGGCGCCGCGATTTTCCCCGTCTTCGCCGCATATCCATATAGCGCTAAAGTTAACGGAATCTCGGTGGTCCGGTAGTCCAATCGCCGGAACTTGCCCGCCAGGAGCATCGATTGCCGCTCCACCACCTGGCCCTCCAGCGTCACCGAATAAACCCGCTCGGGCTCCAACGAAGTGGCGACAATCTTGTGCCCATCGGACTGGTTCGGATCAAAGGAATAGCTAAGCCCCGATACCTGCACCAACCGGCTCGCCCCCGGCGAATCGATGCGCAAAGGCTGATCTTTCTTCGGATGCGGAACGTTGTCATCCAGAATCTGTGTGATCTCATGCCCGGTCAGCCGCACAGTCACCAGCAGTTGATCGAACGGCCGTGAACACTGCAATAAATCGACGATGTCCACCTTGCCCTCCGGAATCGGAAGGCCGCGATACGCCCACCCCCCATACAGCGCTATCTCCGTCCCGGTAGCGGCGCGCATGGCGTCGGCGATCCAGGTTCCCAGGCTCTTCTGCGCCCCCTGCATGTCCAACTGCGCCGCCGCCTGCGCCACGGTATGCGTCCCCCATTTCAGATCGCGCGGCTCAATCGGCTCCAGCGTTGCCGTCCAACCGTGAGTAATCCGGAGTTGTTTGTCGAGCGGGATCGGCGCGCTCCAGATCAGGTTCCCATTCACCGCTAATGGAATCGCCTTGGTCGTGTCGAGGAAGGTCGAATCCGGAATAAAAGTCAGCTCGGCGACATTGGTAAGCACCATATTGACGCGATTCCCGCCCGGAGCCTCCGCAAGAATAGTCGCCATCCGCCCCGGTGCCGACACGGACTGCAAACACGTCCAAAACGCACACCCATGCAGCGGCGTATCGGTCTCATGAACAAATCGCCGCGGATGCAAATCCCGCTTGTACTTCGATAGCCACGCGAACACCCGCCCAAAGTCCTTCACCGGCCCGTTATGCCCCTCGCCCGGAATCGCCTCCGAAATCGCCACAGCCCCGAACTTCCGCATCCGCTCCACGCCCACCGCCACGCCCCGGTGATAGAACTCCTCATCGCTCGCGCCGCCCACCCATAGTGTCGGCACCGGAACCAGGTTTCGCGCCAGCCACGGATAACTATATGCGGCCGCCAACGGCGCGGCCGCAGCGAACATATCCGGATGCCGCATGGCTAAATACGCCGCGCCAGTCCCGCCCATCGAATGGCCCGTCAAGTAGATCCGCTCCGGATCGACCGCATACTTGCGCCGAACCTCCTCCAGCGCCGTCAGAACATCGTTCTCGCCGATCCCCCGATACTCCGTAATCCCGCGCCCGTTCGGACTCAGCACCATCATTCCGTGCGTATCCGCCGCCTGCTTCAACGTCGCGTGCTGCTCAAACAGCGTGTTCTCATTGCCGCCAGTGCCATGCATCGCGATCACCAGCGGCGCCGGCTCAGCGTGCTTCGGCGGAATGTATAAGCGATAAGGCTGCTGCGTGTTGTCGATCGGCGACGTATAGGTAAGCCGCAAATCCTGGGCCATCGCGCACACAGTCGAAATCACCAGCAAAAGACGAATCATAACGACCCATGATATCTTCGGCGAATAGCCCTTATGCATCGCCGCAATTTCCTCGCGACCGCTCTCGGTGCGTTCGCTCAAAACAAGCGCCCGATAAACGTCCTGTTCGTCGTCTCCGATGACCTGACGTCCACCGCTCTCGGCTGCTACGGCCACCCTCTCGTCAAGTCTCCCAACGTCGACTCCCTCGCCCGCGATGGCGTCCGCTTCGACCGCGCCTATTGCCAATACGCGCTGTGCGCGCCCTCGCGCGCCAGCTTCCTGACCGGCCTCCGCCCCGATACAACACGCGTCCTCACCAACGGTCCCGACTTCCGCGACTTCCTGCCCAACCACGTCACCATGCCGCAGCTCTTCAAGAACAACGGCTACCAGGCCATCCGGGAAGGGAAGATGTACCACATGGGCGTTCCCGGCACCGTCGGCACTCCCCAATGGCAGGACGAGCTAAGCTGGACCCACAACGGCAGCCCGCAAGGCAAGGAACACAACTCGAAGGGTGAGCTCACCATGCTCACTCCCGGCATCGGCCCCGGCGTTGCCATGCAATACGTCAAAACACCAGACCCCTCCGAGCAGGCCGATTTCGACGCCGCCAACCGCGCCATCGCCCATCTGGAAAAGCACCGCAACGATCCTTTCTTCCTCGGCCTCGGCTTCGTCCGTCCCCATGTCCCCTTCGTCGCTCCCGCCGAATTCTTCGATCTCTACCCTCTCGAGAAAATCCAACTTGCGCAGAACCCCGACGACGATCTCAAAGACATTCCCGCGATCGTCCCCCTCACCCTCGGCCAAACCGCCGGCAACATGAAGATGAACGCCTACCGCCAGCGCCAGGCCCTTCGCGGTTACTACGCCGCTCTCTCTTTCATGGACGCTCAACTCGGCCGCGTACTCAAAACCCTGGACCGTCTCGGTCTCCGCGAAAACACGATCGTCGTTTTCCAGGGCGACCACGGCTGGCACTTGGGCGAGCACACCTTCTGGCAGAAGCGAAGCCTGATGGAGGAGTCGGCCAAGGTGCCTCTCATCATCTCCGCCCCAGGCAATAAGGGCCGCGGCCAGGCATCCCGTTCGCTAGTCGAACTAGTGGACATCTATCCCACACTTGCCGATCTCTGCGGCCTGAAAGCGCCCGAGAGCCTCCAAGGGCAAACCCTTCGTCCCGTGCTCGACAATCCCAAACAGCCCCACAAGGGCGTCGCCAAAACCCAGCTAAACGCGGGGACCACGGAGGGCCGCACCGTCCGTACCGCCGACTTCCGCTACATCAAGTGGACTACGCCCCAGGAAACCGCCGAGGAGCTCTACGATCACCGCAAAGACCCGCACGAATTCCATAACCTGGTTGCCGATAAGCGCTACGCCGCCGAGTTGGCCCGCCACCGGGCCCTAATTTAGCTTCGCCGTTTCCGCCAGTAGCCAAGCGCCGCCAAGCCCATCCCCATCAACGCATAGGTCCCCGGCTCCGGCACATCGTATCCGATCAGGTCAAATGCCCGCATATCCGCATAAGTTGCCCCCGAAATCGTGCCGTACGACAGCGTCGGGTCCATAGCGCCAATCTGGACCCCGGTTAATGCATTGTCCTGCCAATGGCTCGCCTGCCTGCCGTCACCCGTATAATACCCCGTCGAGAACCCCCAGTTATAAACGGTGTCGGAGAAAACGGCTGCCACACCCGGAGCGAGCATCCTGGGGTTATTGGTGAAGGTCGCGGCGGACGTTGGCGCGGTTCCAAACCGGAACAAATCCAACGGCGTAAAACTGATACTGGCGGTCTGCCCTTGGCTTCGGATGTAGTCGACATTGTCTACACCGGAGATGAACCCTAGAACGTGCCCGATTTCGTGCAGAGCGACCGTTTCGAAATCTATCGTCCCGCCGAGCACACCATTCGTATTGTCATAATCGAAGGCGAAGTTAGTGTTGAAAGTGATCGTTCCGTCAACGGTATAGCCGAAGTCCGGAAGATTGATATCAAAGCCTAATGCCTTCGCATTCGCGGTAGTCAGATAAATACTACCTGTTAGGGTGAATCCAGAAGGCAGGACGCCCAAAAACTGGGCGGCGGTCGGAAGCGACGCAACGATGCCGTTCGTGGCTTCGTCACTGGCGTCCGCCACCATCGCGTTCCGGATTCCGGAGTAGCCCCCCTGAAGCAGGGAGGAACTCGCTGATCCGATTGTGGTTGGATCAGCGAAACTAGCGAGTCCCGCATTGATCGTCACTGTGATTGGGTCCGAGAACATCGAAGTCCATGTCGTCGCAGCTCGCTGGAATGCCGCTAAGGCCGCCGGATTCCCCGACAATCCCAAATCCGGATTCAATACAATTGACATCCCCGGCGCCGAAGCTGACATCGCCAGTAGCGCAATCCCCCAGATGCCCTGCTTAATCATGTGTACCCTCTTCAATTTGTCGAAGCATGCTCTCATCAAGTAACGGTTAGTATAGCGGATCTTGGGTAAAAACCAATATGCCTCTCCCTATTGAGGGGAATAGGCGCATCACCGCGGAACCGCGTGCCGCCGGATGTACTCTTCCACCCGTCCCCGCCCGCTCCCCGGCCCGATGTAATGGAACGCTTCCGCATATTCGACGCCATGCTTGGCCCCCAACGCCCGGCTCCGCGAAACCACGAATTCTCGGATATAGCTCCGCTCCGCCGTCACATCGTCGTCTCCCAACAGCGGCAGCTTCTGATTCTTCTTGGCCAGATCCGCGCGCAGACGGGACCCCAAGTGTCCCGCCGGGCCCTTTGCCCGGTTGGCCCGGTTGGCTTCAATCACTTTGTCAATCTGCTTGCTGATATCGACCACCCGCGTGATCTCCGGGCGCCGGGCAAAATAATACTTCTCCGTTACCGCTTTCGCCGCATGACCCATCGCAATCTGCTCGGGAAAGTCATGCGCGCGCCCCGCCATCCAACTGGCCGCCTCCACGGCCCGCGCGATCGTGTAGTGGTCCGGATTCTCCTCGTCGTGCGCCCAGGGATCCCAGCACACCACCGTATCGGCCTTCAACGCTCGAATCAGGAAGATCAGCCGCCCGATAATCTCGTTTAACGACACATCGCCCATTCGATGGTTGTTGTAGTTCAGATCGAAATTGCCCTTGCAGCCAAGCACCCGCGCCACCTCGGCGTTGTCCCGTTCATTGCCCAGCACGTGGTCGCCGATCGTCCCCGGCGTGCCAAGCCCCGGCGCATCGCCCATATCGTCGTTGGTTGCTCGAATCAGATAACCGGTATAACCCTCCTCGATCAGCTTCGCCACCGTGCCCGCGGCGGAAAGAGGAATATCGTCCGAGTGCGCCTGAATGGCCAGCAGCACTTTCCCCTTATGCGGTTGCCCCGCAACCGGCCGCTCCAGCACCACCTCCCCGGGCGCCTGCTGCTGCGCGAATGCCGAAGTGGCGAGAAGGGAAGGGAGAAACTGGCGCCGTAACATGCGGCGATTATACCGCTAGGCTAAGGCTTCGGTGGCGGAGATGTTTTCTTTATCGAACCAAACATCTTCCCCCCATGCCCGTTCACCGCCGCCCAAGTGCCCACATACGCCCCATCGTGAAAAAGCACCCGAGCTGTGAACGTGCCCGATCCCGGCACCACAAAGTTCGTGATCGAAACCACCGGCGTATCCCCGGCCCACAGAATCGGTATCGGCAATGACACTGCCATGTCTTTGCCGCCGTATTGAATGCGCACATCAAACTTCCATTGGTTGCCAGAAAACTTGCTGATCTTCTCGATCACATAGCGGTCCTGCTTCAGATCCCCGCCGCTGCCGCTGGTGTAGTACCCCTCCAGCGTGACGTTCGTCAGCGACTCCTGAAACTTCTTCTCCGCCTCGTTAAGCGCCGGTTCCTGCGCACGCAACAGCGCGGCGCCGAACAGTCCCAGCAATAAGCGAAATCGCATATCAAGAGAATAGCGAATCGGGCTACCGCGCCACGCCATACTTCCGCAACAGCGACTTCACATCGGGATCGCGCCCCGCGAAATCCCGATAGATCTCCGCCGCCGCCGCCCCGTTCCCGCGTTCCAGAACCTTCTCCCGAAACTGCTTCGCGGCCTCCGGAACACCCGCGCCGAACCGCGTATAGGCGTCCGAATCCAACATGTCGGACCATAAATACGAATAATACCCGGCGCCGTAAGCCCCGCTGAACAGGTGCGTAAACGCGGAAACCGGGTTCGCTTCCTCAATCGGCGTCACGGCTTGATACCGGTCTAAAATGCGCCGCGCATACCGCCGCAGACCGCCCGGCGCATCGTCGCTCCTGTACTCGCTGTGCAGCAGAATATCCATTGTGCTCATTCCCGTCATGCTCATCAGCCGCGTCCCTCCGCGGAACATACGCGACTTCACAATGCCTTCGTAGTAGGCGGCCGGCAGCTTCTCCCCCGTTTCAAAATGTCCGGAAATCGCGTCAATCACTTCCTTCTCATACAGGAAATTCTCCATCAACTGCGACGGCAGCTCCACAAAGTCCCACGCCACATTCGTTCCACCCAGCGAGGCATGCGGCGCCCGGCTCAACGCCAGATGCAGATAGTGGCCCATCTCGTGAAACAGCGTCTCCACTTGGCGGTGCGTCAACAGCGCCGGCCGCCCCGCTGTGGGCGGCGTCAGATTGGCATAGATCCCGCCCAAATGCGCCCTCCCCGGATAGCCGGTGATCAGAGAATTCTGCCATGCCCCGCCGCGCTTGGCTTCCCGCGGGAACAGGTCCATATAAAGAAACGCGATCGTCTTTCCGCCTTCGCTCACCCGGTAATATGTCACGCTCGGATCGAGTATTTCCGCGTTCTCCACTTTCGTGAACTCCACTCCATACAACCGCTTCACAAACGCGAACAATCCATCCACCACCCGCGGTAGCGGAAAGTACGGACGAAGCATTTCCTGTTCGATCCCATTTACTTTCTTCGAGAGCTTGTTGCTGTAGTAGATAACATCCCACGGCTGCAGCGCCGGCGCATCGGCGCCTTCGATCTCCCGCCGGAACGCCTGCAGTTCCGCCAGGTCGCGCGCCGCCGCCGGCCGCGCTCCCGCTTCAATCTTCCCCAGAAAGCTGAGCACATTGCCCCCGCTCCCCGCCATCCGGTCTTCCGTCTGATAATCCGCGAAAGAAGCATAGCCCAGTAACTTGGCCTTCTCCGCTCGCAACGCCAGTTGCCGGTCGGCGTTCGGTGTATTCGCCTCGCTCGCCAGCGTAACTTGCGCGGTGGAGAGTGCCTTCCGCAGCGTCGCGTTTTCGGACTGCGAAGCCACCGCCGAAGCAACCGGAGCTTGCAGCGTCAACCGCCAGCCCGGCTTCCCTCGCTTCGCCGCATCCGCTTTCGCGGCCGATAGCAGCCAGGCCGGCAGCCCCCGCAGCTCGGCCTCATCGGTAACATAGAGCTCCCATGCCGCCGTCGCCCTTGTGAGATTTGAACCGAATTGCATCCCCAACTGCAGCAACTCGCGGTTGATATCGTTTAGCCGCGCCCGCTTCGCCGGATCGAGTTGCGCTCCATTCCGTCGAAACGCCAAAAGCGTGACATCCAGCAGCCGCTGGTCGGCGCCCGTCAATTTCCTACCCGCCGGCGAATCGGCAAATGCCTTCATCCTGGCCGCCGCTTCCGGATCCATCGACAACGACTGCCGAAACGCCGCCGCTCCTGGCACTGCCGCCGAAGTAGCTTTTTGAAACGCCGGCGTCGCGGCCGTCGTTTCGATCGTCCGGACGATGTTAATCGTGAAGGCCAGATCGCGATCAACCTCCCGGAACGCCACTACCGTATTTGCAAAGGTGGCCGGCTCTTTCTGCGCCTTCCACGCCGCGAACTTTTCCCGCGCCTCGGCCATCCGCGCATCGATCGCCGGCCCCACATGTTCCGGCTGGATCTGGGCGAAGGGAATGGCCCGTTCCGGTACATCACTCTCGTGCAGCGTCAGCAGCGGATTCACCGCCGCAAGCAGGAATAGGAATGCGGTCATTTTGATAGCCTTGAGCGAATGCGTGTGCTGCTGATTCTCGCACTTTTCACTACCCGCTTGCCTGCCGAGACGCATTTCCATCACCTGGCCCTCAACGTAACCGACCCCGCCGCCGCGATCGATTTCTACACCGCGCGTTTCGATTGCCAGCGAACCAGCTCCAGCGCGATCCAAGCCGGGCCCGCCCAGCTCCTATTCCGAAAAGTCAAAACACCGCCGCCCTCTGCCATCGAATCCGCCATCTGGCACTTCGGCTGGGGTGCCGAGGACATGCCCCGCGCCTACAAAGAGCAACTCGACAAAGGAACATCGTTCGACACGCCTCTAACCGACATCAGCGATCTCACCCGTTCCCCTAACTTCTACTACGCCTACATCAAAGGTCCCAACGGCGCGCTCATCGAAATAAATACGGCCAGCCACCACCGCTTTGGCCATGTCCATCTGCTGAGCGCCGATCCCGTCGCCGCCGGCCTTTGGTGGGCCAGGCACTTCGGCATCAACTGGCCCCCGCCCGGCCGCGAACCCTCCCGCGCCGCGCGCTTCTACAAAGGCTTTCAAGTTGCCCCATCGGTCAGTTTCGTCATCGACGGCGTCAATATCATCATCTTCCCCCTCGAGTATTTGCAGGGCCCCAAAACCCTTCTCCCCACCCAAGGCCGCGCCGTCGATCACATCGGCCTTCGTGTCGATAACGTCGAAGTCACGCTGAAAAATCTCCGCGCCGCCGGCGTTCGCATCCTCTCCCAAAAAAACAAACACATGGCCATGATCGAAGGCCCCGATCGCCTCGCCATTCAACTCGTCGATTAAACCATCTTTGGTAGAAACTCTTCCGTGTGCTCCGTTCTCGCAAATACATGAAATTGTGAGACTTTACGTACCGTAACTTACCCCTGCGTTACCATTTCCCGCTTGCTCGGAAACCGCCGTCCTCCTATCCTCGAGCCATGAAAACCGGTACAAAAACCAGTCTTTTCCGCCTTTCCCTTCTAGCGGCCGCCGCAGGGATTAGCTCTCCGCTCGCCGCTCAAATCGCTTCCGCTACAACCCTCATCGTCGACACCGACAACGTCCAAGGCTACACGCGGGATATCGCGGATCCCAGTCGCTTCGCGACAAGCCAGACGGCGGTCCCCGCGAACATGGGGAGAAACTTCAATCAATTCGAAGTCATCGGCGACATCGTGAGCGTGAATGGCGTACCTGTCAAAGGCACGTGGCGCGCGAGTCTCTTTGGCATATTGAGCCTTCCCGATCCGCAACCGGGCCAGGGCATTTCCGACACATTCCGCTCGACCACAGCGCTCTGGACAATGGAGATACTCCAACTCGATGGAACTCCTATCGGAAGCATCTTCGGATATGGGCTCACCAGTGGTCCCGTGCCGCCCGGCTCGCCCCCGCAGCACATCGGTCAAAACGTTGCCGTAGTTGGAGGTACGGGCGCATTCTTCGGAGCACGCGGCCAGATGGGAGTGGGCGGACCCCCGCGTACCGTTATTAACCCGCCTCGCCCCAATGCGTCCATAGCCGAGGATCCTTCGCAGCGGCGCGTCATCGGCGGAGGCGGAATTCGCCGGGATATCGTGTACTTCATTCCGATGGAGAGGCCTGAAGTAATCGATGTGCTCCATTCCGACTTCAGCTCCGTCTCTTCCCAACGTCCCGCCCGTGCCGGAGAAACGCTCGTTCTGCGCGTCAAGGGCCTTGGGCCTACTATCCCGGGAATTCCGCGGGGCGAACCCTTCCCGTCTGAACCGGCGGCGGTAATCAATTCACCAATTGACGCCACGGTGAACGGCAAGCCCGCCGAAATTGTCAATAAATTGGGCTGGCCGGGCTCGTTGGATACCTATCGCGTGGATGTGCGATTGCCCGATGGCATCGCTGGACCGGCGGCCATTCAATTAACGGCAGCCTGGATTAAGGGGCCGGAAACGTCTTTCGCGGCACAATGAAACGATCGGAGCGGTCAATCGAGTCTAGTCATCCAAATATCGCTAATGCCGTTGTGTAAGCCTAACACTAACTCGTTACGTGTCACGGTCATCGAATGCAAGGTATGGGACAGCGGCACATGGTTATGCAACACGGCAAACGGCTCTGCCACAGGGCGTTTAGTGATTGGCTGGAGCCGTTGTGCCCAGATGCATCGATGGCGGTCGCGATCGGAAGCAAAATAAAGCAGGTTGCCGTCGGGTGACCAATCGAGCAGGCTGAGAGCTTTGGACCAATAGGGAAAGCCGTCGCCGGGACGTCCGACGGTGGCGGCTACCTTAATGGGCTTTCCTTTTCCATCCGGAACCGAATGAATGGTAACTACAGTTTTGCCGGCTTTGGCGGTCCGCAGGGACGCGGCCCAACGACCGTCCGGAGAGAGTCGAGACGTCGAACACGGAAAGCAGATATCTTTGCTCACGGAGAATCCCTCACCATGCGTGCCAGTGCGAAGATTCAGTACCCGCACCTCCCGCGGATCCTTTGTGCGATCCAGTCCGGAGTAGTAGACTTTGGAACCGTCGGGAGAAAGCATGGCATCGCAGTCTTTACAAACCTTTTGAATGTTTCCTTCCCTTGGCGCGCCTGCAAAGATCGCGCGTTCGCCGTGGTCGAACACGAGGTACAACAGTTGGGTAGCGTCGTCGCTAATGGCAAGCAGATGTTCCTGCGCCGATGTTGCTATCGCCGCATTGCCACTATTGGTATCCAAATTGAGCGTTCGAATATCCGAATTGCCGTTATCCTCTCGGTTGAAAACCAGTGACTTCCCATCTCTTGAAACCGCTCCGATTCCATTTGATCCGCTGTTTCGAGTGATCTGGCGGAGTTCAGTGGAACCAGCGCGACCGGTGTTGGGATCCACAGGCACGCTCCAGAAGTCGCGTGAACCTGTCTGACCGCAAAACACCAGCGTGCCGTTCTCGCTGACAGCAGGAAGTACCTCGCGTGCGCCGCCAAATGTCACTTGACGGGCCTCCCCTTCTACCTGAAAACTCTTCGCATTCAGCCGCAAAGTCCATATGTGAATGGAATCCAGGTTGCGCCCCCCGCGAAAGACGATCCGGTCGCCGTACCAGGCCGAGGGCCAAACAAACTCTGTGTCCTCGTCCCGTGCGATCACTCCCTGACGCACCATCGCCTCCACTGCTCCCGTACGGACAGGAGTTCCTCCTTCGGCGGGAATTACCCACCAGTCGCGGCGTTTCAACAAAGGCTCCTTGCCGGCCTGTGTTCCTAAAAAGATGATGTGCTTGCCGTCACGCGACCAGGACGGGAACGCAGAGTCAACGAGACCTGGCGCGAGCAACTTCGGGCTGCCTCCGCCGCTTGGAATTATGGAGAGGGCGTGATTTTCTGGGCGCCCTCCAGTAAACGCGATCCATTCGCCATTTGGCGAATAGCGCGGATTTCCCGTATATCCGCCGAGTATTTTTCGCGGTTCGCCGCCAAGCACCGGAACCTGATAGAGACCTTCGTCGGGCGAGCCGCCCGGCTGTATACCGGAATACCAGAACACAACGGTTGTGCCGTTAGGTGAAAACGACGGAGTCCATTCCGTCTCAGGCAGTTTCGTGAGCCGGACAGCGTCCCCGCCCGAAACGGGTTGCACCCAGAGGTCCAGCGCCCCTTCCCCGGCCCGGTCCGATGAATAGACCACCAGTTTCCCATCCGGCGACAATGCCGGCATTATCGCCCAATCGTGGGTCAGACGCTGCAGCTGCGGTCGTCCAGGGCGGTTCAGCGAACGGTCTTTCCACCACAGAAATCCTAGCGACGAAACGAGCAACAGTATCACCAACGCAGTCGCGGCGATAACGGTGCGGCGATGGTTTCGGAATGGTGCCGGAATTTTAATAGCTTCGGGGGCTATGGCGGCGGTATTGGCTGCTTCCGCCGAGTCCGTCGACCGCAACTCACCGGCTCCGATGTGGAACGCTGGAATGTACGATCCTTTCGGAAGTTCAATTCGGATCGAATCCTGCTTTCCCTCAACGGAGTAATACTCCGCCAACTTCAAACGAAGGCGCCCGGCCTGCACGCGCACGATTGGGTCGGTCTTGGGATCGAACTCTTCGCCTCGCTCAAAGACATCGACGCCAATCGCATACTCCTTAATCTCCGCTTCGCGGCCGCTCAACGCGAGTTCCACTACATACCGCAGAAAGCCGCTAAGCCGGGGGGATTCGCGAAAACCGGAGCTTGATAGGAGTTTTTTACAACATCCGCGTATTTCCGCTTCTTTTCCTAGATAATCGCGCGGCACAGCGGTAATATCTTATACCTAAGTTCGGCGCCTCAGCAATTCCACGCGCCCGCCTCGCGATGTAACTCAGCACGAAACCAACTGCGGCAGCAACTCGCCGCACAAACCGCGCAGCGTCACCGCAACTGCGCCCGAATACGGTGTCGCCTCCAGATTGACTTCAATCACCGGCACCCGCGCCTGGCCGATCAACCCCGCCGCCGGATAAACCAGCGCCGACGTCCCCGCAACGATCAACACCTGGCAGTCTTGAACCGCTCGCTCGGCCTCGGCGAACACAACCCGCGGAAGCGCCTCCCCGAACCACACCACGCCGGGCCGCAGCATCGCATCGCACTCCGGGCAATGCGGCACGGCCTCGAAAACCACCGTTCGGTCCACCCGCTGATACGTACACTTCGAACACCGCGAAATCCAAATATCCCCGTGCACTTTCCGAATGTTTCGCGACCCCGCCAGGTCATGAAGTCCATCCACGTTTTGAGTAATCAGCGTGAACACCGCGGTCCGCTGCTCGAGCTCAACCAGCGCCCGGTGACCCGCGTTCGCCTTCGCCTCGGCGATCAATCCCCGCCGCCAGCAGTACCACTCCCACACCATCTCCGGGTCTCTCTCAAACGCCTCCGGAGTCGCCAACTCCTCCGGCCGGAAATTACGCCAAAGCCCGCCCGCCCCCCGAAACGTCGGTATTCCGCTCTCGGCTGAAATGCCCGCCCCGGTCAGCACGGCAATCCGCTCAGCCCCTTTCAGCAGCGCCCGCGCTTGCTCCAACGGTGTCATTCTTCGGCTGGCAGCACAGCCACAAACTCACCCACCACGCGGAACTCCTCCGGGGTTAGGTTCCACTCCTCGAACTCCGGATTCAACGGGATCATGCGAATCCGGTTATGTTCCCAAGTCCCGTCCTCGTGCGTGGTTTTCTCGCTCCGGTACACCTTCACCGTAAACTGCGACGTGGAGTCGAACGATCCAAATTTTTCAATCAGCAGCTTCTGCCCGCTCCGGCTCCCGCCGCCATGCGGCTTGAATAAGCACAAGGATCCATCGGGAATCAACGGCTGCATCGATCGGCCCACTACCTTCGCCGCAAACATCCCCGGCACGGCGCGAACGCCGGAGGGCGGGTCTACACTCCCAACTACCTCGCCGGGCAGCTCGTCCTCTTCGCTGAGACCCCCAGCCGCTGCGCGCAGCTGAATCACGGGAATAGCTCCCACGGAGTTGATGTTTTCACGATACAGCTTTCGTAGCCGCGCATAGGGATCCGCGGCCATCGTCGCGACACGATCGGTCGACTCCACTACGCCCGAAAACCCCGTCTCGATATAAGTCAATGCACTCGCCCCGCCGCGGTCCCGGCCCATTGATTCGATCAACTCTTCGTACCCCGTTAGCACCCCAGCTTCGTCAGACGCAAACGAATCCCAGTCTCGCCGCAACTTTACGAACAGCAGATCAGCCTCTTTATCCAGGAGTATCACTCCCGCATTCTCAAGCGTATTCCCGGCAAGCCGTACTTGCAGGAGCACATACTCCATCGGGCGCATCTCGACCGCATTCGGCATGACCTGATTTTACCCTTATCGGCAAAAACTACTTCGCCTTTACCTCAGGTGCGTACGGGAAGTAACCTTTGCGAGCCCGCACTGTCACGTTCGGTACTTGCACCGACACGCGAATACTCCGGAACACCTTCGCCTGGTCGGCGTTGTCCGGAATGTAGCGCAGAATATACTGCGTCGTCACTTCGCCCGCTGTCGCCTGCACCGCCCGGAACATCCCCTTCGCAATCTCCGATGCATAGCCGCCCGTGCCTACTTTGATCGCATAATTGCCCTCATCGGACGGCGTCGAAAGGTAGCCCGAAATGTCCTTGTACAATCCCTGCAGCGGATACTCCACGCGCCCGCCCGTCTCCTCGGCCAGCCGGATCAGATTCTTTTCGCCTTCCGTGTTGAACCCGAACGCCACGGTTGACACGCCATAGATCGTCACCAGATTGCGCTGCGCAATTTCCATGACCTCGTCCAGCGTCTTCTTGCTGGCATTATCATGCCCGTCGCCGATCACGACAATCACGCGTCGCGGCTCCAGCGGCTCGCCCTTCACCAGGCTTCGCGATGTGCACGCCGTGTAGATGGCATCATACAGGGCCGCGCCCCCGCCGGGCTTTAATTTCGAAATCTTCTCGGTGATCTTCGAGGCTTCATGCGTTGTATTGACCGCAAGCTCCGCCTCGTTTCCATAGGTGATCAGATACCCCGAGAACCGCTTGTCGTCATCCGGAATCAGCGCCAGTGCCAACTCCACCGCTGACTCCTGATAGTTCTTCCAATGCAGCCGGCTCGCGTTCGACAGATCCAGCAGGAACCCCACGACCACGGGTTGATTGCGCTCCCGCGAGAAGTACGTGATCTCCTGCAGCTTGCCTTCGTCGTAGATCTTGAAGTCTTCCTTATTCAAGTCGGTGACGAACTTCCCCTTGGCATCGGTCACGGTGACCGGCACGATGACTTCGCTTACCGAGACCTTGATCGGTTCCGTCGAAGAAGCCGGCGCCTGCGAGTACAGCGCGGTCCCGGCGAGACACTGGAGAAATGCAGTTCGGCGCATAGCTAAATTATAAGGGTCGCGGCGATAACCGCGACCCTTCCTGTCTGGTAAAGTTTTACACCCTCAATTTTCGGGAGCGGCGCTGGGACGTTTCTTGAGCTTCGGCCGCTCTTCTTCGTCTTCCTTCGGCTTGTTGCCGTCTTCGTCGGCGTCCACCGGTCCGGTGGTCGAACCCGGCGCCCGGCGCAGCCGCGGCTTGTTCGTATCCGGCTCCTCGCCCTTCCTGCGGTTGAGCATCGAACCCAGACGGGCCTTTACTTCCGTGAACTCCGATGTCGTCACCACATATTCCGGCTTCGCTTCCAGCAGCTCCTGGATGTTCTTCTGCGCCGTTTCAATGCGGTCGTCCGTCAGCGGATGCGACGAGAAAACCTTGGCGAACGTGCCCGGCTTCTTCTTTTCCATTGACTGCAGCTTTTCGAAGAAGTCCACGAACGAAGTTGGGTCATAGCCGGCCTTGTAGAGATATTGCAGGCCCAGCAGATCCGCCTCGCGTTCAAACCCGCGGCTGAACTGCAGGAAGCCCATCGGGATTAATATGCTCGCGCCCTGCCGGATGCCGTATCCCGCCCAGCCGCCCATGAAAATCAGCGGAATGGTGGCCAGGTTGGCGATCTGCCCGCGCGTCGCCTGCTTCGTGCCGTGACGCGCCGCAATGTGCGCGATTTCGTGCGCCATCACCCCGGCAAGCTCGGACTCGCTCTCGGCCTTCAGGATCAATCCCGTGTTCACGAAGAAGAATCCTCCCGGAAGCGCAAACGCGTTCACTTCCTCGGAGTCGATCACCTTGATCGTCACCGGAACTTTCGTATCCGAGTTCCGCACCAGGTTCTGCCCCACGCGGTTTACATACTCGCTGATCACAGGATCGTCGATGATCTTCGCCGACCGCTCGATCTCCTGCGCCAGGCCTTTGCCTAGTGCAATCTCTTTTTCGATCGAGTAGAAGTTCGTGCCCTTGCCCACGTCCCGCTCCCCGATCGCGTCCACGTCCTTCTTTTCCGGCTTCTTTTTCCCTGTCTTAGGTTTCGCCGCCTCGGCCTTGGTTTCTGGCGCCTTTGCGTCTTCGGCCAGGGCGGGCAATGTGGTCAGACTGGCGGCGACGACGGCCGCTAGCGGAAATTGGAGCAGGTGCTTCATTGATTACTCCTTACAGAACGTGCCCTCATTATAGCGCTGACGCACTTGGGATACAGTGTCGCCCAAAAGGCTCTGTACCTTTTACGCGTACAAGATACCATGGGTTTCGAATGGTTGTAGAAAATTTGTGGGAACGCCACCGGCCGGAGTTCCCGGTAACTAAGAATTTGATTTACCTGAATCACGCGGCCGTTTCTCCGGTTTGCCGCGCCGCCGCCCAAGCCATGCGCTGGCTCGCCACCGACGCCGAAGAGTTCGGGTCGTTCCATTATGACCAATGGATGGCCGCTTACGAGGGCCTCCGCGTGGAATCAGCCCGCATGATCAATGCCGATCCCCGCGAAATCGCAATCGTCAAAAATACCTCCGAAGGCATCGCCACGATTGCTCTCGGCCTCGACTGGCGCCCCGGCGACCGCGTCGTCGCCTTCCACGGTGAATTCCCGGCGAATCAGTATCCATGGATCCGCCTCGCCGCCCGCGGTGTCGACATCACCTGGCTCCGCCCCGAAGCCCCCCTCGAGGAAATCGACCGCGCCGCCAAAGGCGCCCGTCTCCTGGCCATCTCCTACGTCCAGTTCCTCTCCGGCTACCGCTGCGACCTCGACGCCATCGGCGAGATCTGTGCCCGCCACGGGGTCTTTTTCTTCGTCGACGCCATTCAAGGCCTCGGCGCCTTCCCCTTCGATGTGCGCAAATCGAAGATTCACGCCGCCGCCGCCGACGGCCACAAATGGCTCACCGGTCCCGAAGGCTGCGGCATCCTCTACATCCAACGCGACGTCCAGGACTCCATCGAACCCGTCGAATTCGGCTGGACAAACGCCGCCTCCCACGCCGACTACGGCAGCCGCGACATGACCCTCCGCACCGACGCCGGCCGCTATGAGCCCGGCACTCTCAACACCATCGGCTGCTTCGGCCTGAAAGCGGCTTTTGAGTATCTGAATGCCATCGGCGTCGGCAACATCGCCCCGGTCGTCCAGGGCTTGGCCGATCAGGCCGCCGAAGGAGCCCTCGCCAAAGGCTACGAACTCCTCGTCCCGCGTACCCCGGCTACCGGCGCCGGCATTGTTTCGATGCGCAAACCCGGTCTCGACTGCCGCGTCGTCTGGAAGCAGATGAAGGACCGCGGCATCATCACCGCTCCCCGGGCCGGCTGGCTTCGCGTCTCTCCCCATTTCTACATCAGTCCCGCCGAAATCACGGCTTTTCTCGAGGCGCTGCCGTAGCGGAAATCGTGTGAGCCAGGGTGCTGGCCATGATGATGCTCCCGCCCGCCAGCGCCAGCGGCCCCGGCCGTTCGCCATGCAGGAAATAAGTCCAAACCGGGTTCATCGCCGGCTCGAGCAGGATCAGCACCGACGTCTCAAATGCCGGAACGTGCTTAACCCCGCGGGTCATGCAGAAGTAGGCCAGCCCAATCTGGAACACGCCCAGATACAACAGCACCGTCAAGTCCGCCGTTCCAATGCCGCCCATGGGCAGCGCAAACGGCAGCGCCGCCGCGAACGCCACCAGGTTCCCTGCGCTCACCACCGGCAGCGAATCGCCGCCCTCCTGTTTCGCGATCCCTCGCAGCGCTGTCACCGTAAGCGCCCACGTCAATCCCGTCCCCGCCGCCAGTAAATTACCGAGAGCCGGATTCGGCGCCAGCGCCGATGCGCTCGAGGCGTCGAAGAAGAAACACGCCATGCCAATCGCCATCACTCCGCCAAGCACATAATCCCGCAATCGATTTGGTTCTCGCAGCAGCAGCGGTCCAATCGCCAACAGATAAAAAGGCGCGGTCGCCTGCAGGAAGATTGCGTTCGCCGCCGTCGTCAGTTTATTCGCCAGGACAAAAAGCACCAGTGTCGCCGCATAGGCCACCGACGCCACCCAAACCCGCGGCGACCGCATCCGCCGCGCTTCCGGCAACACCGCCAGCAGCACCACCGCCGCCACCAGCGACCGCAGGCTCGCCACCTGCCAACTGGTCAACGTCGTCGCTTTGATCGCGGCGCCGCCCGTCGAAAACAGCAGCGCCGCCGCCAAAACGTAAAAGCGATATCTCATTCCACCGTCTGGCGAACCTTTGGTTTCACGAGCTCTCCGCCACGTTCCTTCTCCACGGCGGATTCCCACCGCTTTTCATCGCCCGAAGCACCCGGAACGATGGGCTTCACCAGGAGCGTGCCGGTAATCGGAGTGCCGGTGGTGTAAACCGACAAGGCAACATAATAAGTCCCCAACCGGTTCCCGATCAGGTTCGGCAGCACCGTCAGGTCCTCATTCCCCGTATCGCCGGCCGCCGTAAAGTCCGCCGCAATCCGCCCGTTCTCAATCGACGGCGGCTGCTGGAAGCGGACATGGATATCGACATCGGCCCCCGGCGTCGCAGTCCTCAGTTCAAATTTCAAACCGCCCGGCTGATTCACATTGATCCGGAAGACTCGGCTCCCGCCGAAAAGCACCGGCCCATCCACTGCCGGCAGGCTGAACGTCGCCGGCTCGTTGAACACCAGTTCTTGTCCCAGCACCGGCGTCGAACTCGGCGCCCGTTCAATCGTCGCCGTCACCGTCCCGGTCACCGCGATCCCCGGAGTAAACAGCGCCGTCGCGATGAAATACGTTCCCGCCCGCAAGACAGGGTCCGACGCCGAACTAAGAATGATCACCTCATTGCCGGTCAACGTCTCCGAGAAGTGATCTGCCACCAATTCGCCCTCCGCCGTCAGGTCCACATCGGCCCCGTAGCGCACATACAGATCGACGTCCGCATTCGGCGTGATCGTATTCAACCGCACCGTCAGCCGCGTCGCGCCCTCCGGCACTTCCACCCGATAGCCGTAGTTCCCCGCGAACAGGATAGGTCCGTCCACCGCGGGCAGCGCCAGCTTGCCCGGAACGCCTGAAGTCAGAATCACCGGCGCGGTCGGTACCGCCGCCGCCCGCTCCACCGTTGCCGTGATCGTGCCCGTGAACGGCTTGTTGTTCGTGAAATTGACGAAATGGATGTAGTAGGTCCCGGGCTTCAGCGCTGGTGACGAGTTCGCCGTAATCTCAATCGTCTCATCCCCCGCCGGTCCCGCGGAAGTGTAATCCGCATCCGTTCGCCCGTTGACCACCCGGGCCATCGCCCCATACTTCACATACAGGTCCACATCGATATCTGCCGCCGCACCCCGCAAATCGACTTTCAACCGTGTCGCGCCCTCGGGGACCACAATCTGAAACGCAAAATCCCCTGTAAACAGTGTTGGGTCGGAAGTGGCCGGCAGACTCACCTGGCGCGGCATGCCGCTCGCCAACACCACCGGCGACCCGCTTGTCCCCGTTGACGCCGTCGTAACCGTGGCGGTAATATTCCCCGTCACCGCCACGCCGCTCGTGAACAACCCCAGCGCCAGGAAATACGTCCCCGGCCGCAGCGGCGGCGTCGACTGCGCCGTAATCGTAATAGTCTCGTTGCCCGTATCGGATTCCGACCGGTGATCGGCGACAACGCGGCTGTTCTCCGTCACCACCTCCGCGCCGAACCGCGCAAAAAGGTCCACGTCCGCATTTGGCGTCGTCGTACTCAAGCGAATCTGTAACTGTGTGGCGTTGGCCGGTACTTCTATTCGGTAGGCCATTGAGCCGCGGAACAAAGTCCCGCCATTCACTGAAGGCAGATTGAACGTCCGGCTCGCGCCACTCGTCAAGAGCACCGTCTGCGTATCTCCGCCGCCGGGCGCAACCGATCCGATCCGTGCCGTTAGCGACGCCGCAATCTCCCGCCCCGTCGTATAGGACGCCAGCCCAATGTAGTATGTGCCGGGCCGCAAGGGCGGGGAAGACTGCGCATTAATCAGAATCCGTTCATTCCCCGAATTCGTGATCGAGTTGTAGTCCGATCGAATCCGTCCGCTCTCAAGCACCGGCTCGCTGTCATAGGACACAAAGAGATCCAAATCCGCTCCCGCAGTCGACGTCGTCAGGGTAATCTCCAACTCCGTCGCCCCCTCCGGAACCTGCACCCGATAGCCCTGATTCCCGCTGAAGAGCGTCGTGCTCGCCGTCGCCGGCAGTGTAATCCGTAGCGGTGTCCCGTTGGTCAAAGCCGTTCCGTTGGCCGGATTCGTCGTCCCGCCTCCGGTATTTCCTCCCGCGCGATCCTCGAGCAGCGTCCGTATCTGCGGGAACGCCACATCGAACCGCCCGTACCAATCGAACGCCGGCCGCATGTCGCACTCGGTCTGCCCCGCCGGCGGTCGCGGGCCCCCCGAGAGCATCCCGACCAACTGACCCTGATCGTTGAAAATCCCCGAACCCGACGATCCGCCCTGCGTCACGCCCTCCCGCCAGTTAATCGTGTAGAAGTTCTGCGCCGGACGTCCCCGCGAATTCACCGTATCGGCGCGGGAACCGAACGAAATCTTCTTCAAATCCCCCGTCGGATGATGAATCCCGGTAACCGCCGCCCCCAACGGATGCTCATCCGGATTCCAGCCAGCGAAATAGGTCCCATCTGGCACGCTGTTCAATCGCAGCAGCGTAAAATCTCCGGCTTCAAGCGAACTGCCCGCCATATACCGGGCCCCCAACGCACGTTGAACCGATGCCGCCGAAGGCGCCGGGCCGTTGCAGCTCTGCGATTGATAGAGGAAATACGCCTCCACCGTCCGCGCCTCCGCATCCGTCGAGATGCAATGCGCCGCCGTCAGAAAATACGGAATGAAGGAGCTGTTCCGCGTATTCAGAATGGTCCCGCTGCAAAGCGCTCCGCCCTCCGATGTCTCAAACGAGATCCGCGCTACCGCCCGCGCCAACTCCGCATACTCCGGCCGGCAGTTGATGTCGATATTGCAAGCCAGCGCCGCCGACCGCGTATCGCCGGCCTTGGCCAGCGTCATCTCCGGTCCCGGCTTGGCAAACGCCACGGGAAGTTCCGTAAAGTGCGAAATCTCCGAAATCCGGAACGGCAGCGCCCTCGACCGCGCCCGCGTTTGATACTCAATCAGCACCGCCTCGCCCAGCGCCGCATTCGTCCAGAACTCCCCATCTTCGTGTACGCCGCCATTCCGATACGGCCCAAACGACTGAGGCTGATTCTCATGCAGTTCGGTAATCCAAAGCTCCCCATCCGGCGCCAGGAAATCCTCCACGTGCAACCGGATCGCCGCCGCGCCCGGCGACCGCAGCACCAACCGCCACACCGATGACCCATCCTGCGCCGTCTGCCACTCACCTTCCAGGTTCGCCGCCGTCACCGCCCGGTGAAACCCGATCTGCGTCACGCCCGGCCGCGCCAACTTTGCCGCCCGCTCCGCCGCATCCACCGGCCGCAGCCACCGTTCCGGAGCCGCTCGCAGACCCAGCCTCTCGCCCGGCGCCGCCTGCCGCGGTTTCTCCGGCCCGTGAAACACAGCCGGGGGCACCCCCCGTTGCGCAAGCAGGCTCGTCGCTAGTAAGCAAAATATAATCGGCCGCATGTACTTGTACGCGTAAACGACAGTCAAATGAATTCACTCCGTGTCCGGCTTCTTCGTCAGGGCATCGTGAACCCGCTCCCGGAACCGGCCCTTCAACCCGCCCGCCAGACTCACCGATGCGTCCCCGAACTTATCACGAAGTATATCGGCGGCGTTGAATACCCGCTTTAACTTTTCATTCCGGTCCCCATCGAGCAGATCCAACTGCCCCTCCGTCTCCGCAAACCCCGATGTCTGTACACCAATCAGCCGCACCGCCCGACCAGTCTCCCAATTGCTCAAAAACAGATCCCGCGCCGTCCGGTAAATCTCGGTATCGATCTGCGTCCCATGGTCCAGCGACTGCGCCCGCGTAAACGTCGAAAAGTCCGAATACCGGAACTTGATTTGCACCGTCCGGGCGTGAAGCCCATGCTCCCGCAGTCGCCGCCCGACCTTTTCGCTCAAATGCGCCAGCGTCGACTCCAGCACGCCCCGCTCCGGCGTGTCCTCGTTGAACGTATGCTCGTGGCTAATCGACCGCGGGTCTTCATTCACCGCCATCTCTTTCTCAAACCACGACCCCGCATCGAACCCCTTCGCCTTTCCCGCCAGCGCCAGCCCCATCTTCCCGAACCGTTCCATCAGAAACCGGTCGTCCAACCGCGCCAGATCGCCGACTTTATAGATCCCGATATCCTGCAGCCGTTTCTCCGCGACTTTCCCCACGCCCGGTATCTTCCGAATATCGAGCGGACCCAAAAACGCCGCCTCCGACCCCGGCGGAATCCACAAAACCCCATTCGGCTTAGCCTGATCGGACGCCACTTTTGACACCAATCGCGCCGACGAACACCCAATCGAATTGTTCAATCCCGTGGCCCCGCGAATCGCCTCATGCAGCTTATGCGCCGCTTGCAACGGCGGCCCATGCAGCCGCTCAGTCCCGGTCATGTCCAGATACGCCTCATCAATCGAAGCCATCTCGAACTTCGGCGTAAACGACTCCAAAACGGTCTTCACTTTGCCCGAATACAACTCATACCGGTCCCGATGCCCATCGACGAAGATCGCCTGCGGACACAATGCCGCCGCCGTCCGCAGCGGCATCGCCGAATGCACGCCAAACTTCCGCGCCGCATACGACGCCGCCGAAACCACCCCCCGCTCATGCCCCTTCCCTCCAACCACCACCGGCTTGCCCTTCAGCGACGGGTCATAGAGTTCCTCCACCGAAACGAAGAACGCATCCATATCGACATGAAAGATGGTGCGCATAGAATGCGAAAGTCGCCGTCAGATCCCTGGAATCTCTCCGCTCGTCAGGTCCTTGTACAAATCCCGAAGGTGCTCTTCCAAATCGGTCAATGATTCGCCCTGCGTTAGGTAGTTAGGATACTGTCGGAAGTACCCGATCCACATCTCCCCGTCTTGCCAGCGGACATATTGGGGCATACGCATGACGCAATTGTACCGCTAGCAATAGAGCAATCCCCGCGATCGACCCAACCATTTTCACAACGTCCACTTCCTTGCTAGGCCCATCCAACTCGTTGAGCCGATCACAAACACAGCAATCGCAAGTGCCCACCCTGCAACCAATGTCACAATTACCACACCGGCCCCCCACAGCCACCGAAATCGCGTCGTCGAAAGCCCCGTCGCAAACAAACCGCCCGCCACGGCTATCATCGAGAATCCGATATCGACTCCCAGATCCCGCGTCCGTTCTACACGTACACGTTCATCCGGTTGCAGAGGCGTCTCACTAGCCCAGACGGCGTTTGCAAGGGAATGTGGAAGCAGCACACCGCAAGCCATTGCTATCAGAACTACACCGAGGACTATACGTAACCGTCGCGTTTTAATCCACACCGGCTTCAGTGTACCCGAGTCGCGACAACTACCCGCGGAATCCCCGCCAAATCCTCATAAACCGCCAAATCCCCCCACCCCCCCAACAACCCCCGCAACGCCTCCGCCTGTCCAAATCCAAACTCCATCGCCAACACCCCGCTCGGCTTCAAGACCCGCCCCGCCTCCGGAATCAACCGCCGGTATACATCCAATCCATCGAATCCAGCAAACAACGCCGATCCCGGCTCCCAATCCCGGACCTCCACCGCCAAAACATCCCCGCTAGCAACATAAGGCGGATTCGAAACCACCACGTCGAACGACTCATCCGCAAACGCCGCCCCCAAATCACACTGCACAAACGAAACCCGCGCCGCCAACCCCCGCGCATTCCTCGAAGCAATCGCCAACGCCTCAGCCGACACATCCGAAGCCGCCACCGCAACGGAACTCTCCACCGCCAACGTCACTCCAATGCACCCCGAACCCGCCCCTACATCCAAAACCCTCATCCCCGGACGCAATAAACCCAACACCCGCTCCACCAACAACTCCGTCTCCGGCCGCGGAATCAACACCCCCGGCGCAACATAAAAATCACGCCCATAAAACTCCTGCCGCCGCGTAATGTACTGCGTCGGCTTCCCCTTCATCCGCTCATGCAGATACCGCCCGTAATGAATCCAACCCAACTCGCTCAATTCATCCGCGGAATGAGCAATCAAATACACCCGCTCCTGCCGTAGCGCGTGCGCCAGCAGCACCTCCGCCGTCAATCGCGGAGCCGCAACCCCCGCGCCCTCAAGAAGCTTTACGCCCTGTACCAGCGCCGTTTGAATGGTCATCCGCGGCCTGCTGCTTCAGCCGTTCCGTGTTGTAGTACGTAGTCAGCCCGTCAATAAACGGATCCAGCTTACCTTCCATCACCTGGTCCAACTGGTGCAGCGTCAACCCGATGCGGTGATCGGTCACACGGTTCTGCGGGAAGTTATACGTCCGAATCTTCTCGCTCCGGTCCCCCGAACCCACCATCTTCTTCCGTTCCGCGCCAATCGCCGCCTGCTGCTTCTCCAATTCCAGTTCATACAGCCGCGACCGCAGCACCCGCATGCCCTTTTCCCGGTTCTTGATCTGCGACTTCTCGTCCTGGCACGAGACCACTGTCCCCGTCGGAATATGTGTAATCCGCACCGCCGAGTACGTCGTATTCACCGACTGGCCGCCCGGACCCGACGAACAAAACGTATCGATCCGCAGATCCTTCGCTTCAACGTGAATCTCCACGTCATCGGCTTCCGGCATTACGGCGACCGTGATCGCCGAAGTATGCACCCGGCCCTGTGTCTCCGTCTGCGGCACGCGCTGCACCCGATGTACCCCGCTCTCATACTTCAGCCGGCTATACACGCGCTCCCCGCTCACCAGCGCGATCACTTCCTTTACGCCGCCCACTTCGCTGTGGCTCACATCGGTGACTTCCACTTTCCAACGCAGCGTCTCCGCATACCGCGTGTACATCCGGTACACTTCGTTCGCAAACAGGGTCGCTTCGTCCCCGCCCGTCCCGGCGCGAATTTCCATCACGACGTTCTTCTCATCGTTCGGATCTTTCGGCAGCAGCAGGAACTTCAACTCCTCCTCGAGCACCACGATCTGCGGAGTCAATGAAGCGATCTCCTCCTCGGCCATCGCGCGCATATCCGGATCGCTTTCCAGCAGCATGCCCTGGGCCTGCTGAAGGTTCTCCGCCGCCACCTTATACTCGCGATACTTCCCCACCACCAGTTCAATATCGCGCTGCGCCTTCGCCGTCTTGCGATAAGTCTCGTTATCGGCAATCACCGACGGATCGGCCATCTGCGACGTCAGCTCTTCAAACCGCTTTTCTAAGTGTTCGAGTTTATCGGAATATTGCATGGAGATACCCTTTCCCGTCTCACGCAGCCTGGGAACAACGGTTGGGGCCTGCTAAGCGATGACCAGTTCGCCGCCCTGCTTTTTTTCCAGCGCCATCGCCGCATCCAGCGCGCGAATGGCCACTTCTACCTGGGGATCGCTCGGCGGTTGCGTCGTGATCTTCTGCAGCCATAGTCCGGGTGCCGTCATCAGCGCCAGCAGCGAGCCGCGCTTCTTGGCCGCATACCGGATCAACTCGTAGCTCAATCCGGCAATCAACGGCAGCAGCACAATTCGCGCCGCGAACTTCGCCGCGAATCCATCCACCGGCAGCAGCGCGTAAAGCACCATCGAAATCACCATCACCACCAGCAGGAAGCTCGTCCCGCAGCGCGGATGGAAGGTGACAAAACTCTGCGCATTCTCCGTCGTCACCGGCTTGCCCGATTCAAAGTTGAAGACCACCTTATGCTCGGCCCCGTGGAACTCAAACACCCGGTGAATATCCTTGTACCGCGACAGCCCGAAAAGGAACGTAACGAAAATCCCAATCCGGATCAACCCGTCCACCAGATTGAACAGGAACCGGTTCTCAATCACCGGGTACGCACCGCTCAATTGGGTCGTCAGCCATAACGGAACGAATTTATAAAGCGCGATAAAGAACACCAGGCTGAACACCAGGTTAGCCGTCATCACCCATGCCGGGATCTCTGAGGACTCCGGCTTGCCTTCTTTACTGTTCTCATCCGCCATCGCCACATTGGCCGAAAATTTCAACGACTTCACGCCCAGCCACATCGCCTGTCCCAGCGTCCCGATCCCGCGCAGAATCGGATACTTGAAAATCGGGTAAGTCTCGGAAACCCGCGGCAGCGGACTCTCCTCGGTGACTATTTCGCCCGACGCCCGCCGCACCGCCGTGCAGTAGCTATGCGGAGCCCGCATCATGACGCCTTCCATCACCGCTTGACCCCCCACAAGGGTCTCCTCGCCGCTCTCAAGCACGGGCAGCATTTGCGTGTGTAACGCCAAACGGAAGTAGGTTCGAATCGACATGCTTCTATAACACTAGATGCTTCAAGTGTAGCAGGAGGTTCCGTTTCCCTTCTGGTGGCAGCGGCGCTATGGTGAGAGTGTTCGACAATTCGGATAGCCGATGAGCACCACGAAAGCATACGAAGAGATCATCGATTTCATGGCTGCGGGTTCAACGCCGGAATCCGTTGTTGCTTTCCGCCCCTCCGAAAGTGTTCAGCAACGCGTGGCTGAACTCCTGGAACGCATTAACCAAGGCGACATTTCTGCTGAGGAGCGATCCGAACTCGAAGACTTTCTGCAACTGGAACACATCATGATCATGGCGAAAGCGCGGGCACGTCAACAGCCCAAGCGTGGGAAGTGACATTCCTGAAGCCCTCCGCCGGTTAGTGGTTGATAGGGTGGGACACCGATGTGAGTGTTGTTCGATCACTTTTCCATCCAAGGAGCGATCATCGAGCCCCTAACCGCTGAAGGCCGTGCGACGGCAAGTTTGCTCAAACTCAACATTGCCCAACACGTTGTCGAACCCCGCCGCCTGATAGCCGCCGGTCTTTACCCGCCCTAACCGCCATAACGTTATCCTGTCTCCATGCCGCCGCCAATCGACTTCAACCACGCCATGATCTACACGGCCGACGTTGCTCGCTCGCTCCAGTTCTATCAAACCCATTTGGGTTTCGAACTCCTGGAAGAATACCGCGGGCCCAACATGCTCTATTACGCCCGCCTGAGAATCCCTGCCACCAACGCCACAATCGCGCTTCATCTCCTCGACCGTGGCAAAACCCTCGCAACTGGCGGCATCCGCCTCTATTTCGAAGTCCGGGCACTGGACAAATTCTGCGCCAAGCTGGAAAAAGCCGGCCTGAAATTCACCAAACCCCCGCAATTAATGCCCTGGGGCTGGAAACACGCCTACCTCGACGATCCCGATGGCCACGAGGTCAGCCTCTACTGGGCCGGCGCCAAGCGCTTGAAGAAGGTAAAAGGAACCCGATGAAACTTGCCCTGGCCGCCCTGTTAACCCTCGCCGGGATCCAAGCCGAACAGTTCGTCCTCTTCGACGTAACTTTCAACTACACCAAGGCCGACGCCGACAACTCCACCCCGAGCAAATCCCACTACTACGTCAAAGGACCTCTGATCAATCCCAATCGCCCCAGAGACTGGACCTCCCCCGTCGATTACCGCAACGGCACGGTCCACATCCGCCTCGAAGTCCTCGAAAAACCCGCCGGCTCCGAACCCACCACCTGGACTCTCTGCTACATCCCCAACAAAGGCCAGGGCAACGGATACGGCTGCACCGGGACCGATCTATACAAAGAAGTCGGCGTCTACGAAAAGGATGTCCCCATGACCTCCTGGTGGGAAAACAACTCCATCGTCTGGACCGAAGGCATCAAGCAAATGGACCTTGTTATAAAAGACAACAGCGGCGGCCGCGGCCACGCCCACCGCCGCGAAGATCACGAGAGGTTCTTCCCCACTAAGGTCCGCATCACGATGACCCAGGTCTCAGCCGGCTCCACCTACCAGCCACCCAAATAAACGTCACTCCACCCGCTTGGCGGGCATAGTCCGGCCATTCTGATAAAGCGTCATTCCTGTCGCCTTTCCATCGGTCCCCCGGGTGAACTCCATCCGCGCATCCAACTGGGATTGGTACAGCGTGTTCTCCCCCGTAGGAACCACTTCAACCTGCCCCTGGCCCGTCGCCTGCGTGAACATCTTGTCGCCCTCGCGCCACACCCGCAGCACGAAGCTCGGATTCAGCTCATACCGCCCCGCCAGTTGATCCAGCTTATCCGGGCTTACCGTCACCTTCGTCATCACGGGACGCGGCTGCACATCGTCGCCAAAGTACAATCGCCCTAAGTCCCGGGCAATCCGGTCCGGCGCCCCGCTGTTTTGATTGCAAAGAACCGCCACCACCAAGCCGTCATCCGGGAACCGCATCAGCGAAGTGTTGAACCCGTTGATGCCTCCCCCATGCCCATGGAACGCATGGCCCTTCACCTCATCGATGATGATCCCGTAGCCATACTTCTGTTTCCCCGGCGTCTTCATCTTGGCGAAACTCTCCGCCGAGATGACCTTCGCCGGCGACCATTTCACCAGATCGTCGACCGTCGAAAACAACGACCCCGCCGCATGGGGCAGGCTCATATCAATAAACGCCGAATTCTTCCCGCCCGTGTACCCGGTCGCCCGCCGCTTGATGATCGCCGTGTCCGAGTCGTAGCCGCTTTCGCTCATCCCCAGCGGCCCAAAGACATTCTCCTGCAAATACGCCGCGTAGCTCAGGCCGCTGACCTTTTCAATAATCGCCCCCAACAGGACATAGCCCGTATTGTTATAGGCAAACTTCTCGCCCGGCTCAAACTCCAACGGCATGTCTTGCGTTAACTTCACGATCTCGGGCGGCGTCATCTTTTCCCGCACCCGCTTCTCCATGAACCCCGGCAGCCCCGTATATGACTTGATCCCCGACGTGTGATTCAGCAAATGATGAATCGTAACCTTGTCCCACGCCGCCGGCGCGTCCGGATAGTGCGACTTCACCGGATCATCCAGCTTCAGCTTCCCCTTCTCGGCCAGTTGCAGAATCGCCGCCGCCGTGAACTGCTTGGTGATCGATCCCAGCCGGAACTTCGTCTCCGGTGTATTGGCAATGTCCCACTCTTCATTCGCCAGCCCGTAAGCCTTCCGGAACACCGGCTTCCCATCCTTGGCGACAATCACCGAGCCTCGAAACTGCCCGTCCCGCGCCCAGCTTTGTACATAAGCATCGGCTTTGGCGGCGAACTCCTGGCCCGTCGCGGCCCCCGCTCCGGCAATCGCCACAGCGGCGAAAAGTATGAATCGGTTCATGCCCGAGTGTACGTCGATTTTACGCCGATCGTTCTCGAAAAATTACGCTCCTACCCCCATAGCCGGGTCACTGCTACCCTCCTGCCCATTCTCCACGCGTCCCGCATAACGCCGCCGGAAACTCGTCACTCCATCCACCGATACCCAGAAGTCGTACCACCGCAAGCTCTTGGCTAGCCGGACCATAACCTTTCGGCTCTCGCCCGCATTCAAAGTCAGCACTTGCTGAGCGCCTCCATACGACTCATCGTCAATCCGGATCGTACAGGCGTTCAGGCTTTTCACTTGCAGTTCCACATCGTCCCCCGAGTAACCGCATGCAATCTCCACCTTTGGATCCCCAACCGACCCCGCAAACTCTCTATAAAATCCATTCGGCCCGTGGACCCGCACATCATATTTGCCTTCGGCAAACCCCTCGAACGCCCAGCTATCGTTTATCCGCGTACCTGCGCTCACCGCATAGGATCGAGTCCTAAGGTGCGCCGAGCCGCGAAATAAGCCCGGAGTGTAGGCATGAAACCCCGAACCCGCACCCTTTCCGGCCGCGATCGTCAATCTAAGGCCGGAAGCGTCGGCTACCCCATCCACAAACAGCTCATACGGCAGCGCAGTCGCCAGCCTGGTCCCTTTCTCCTGAGGCGAAATCCATTCCGAAGTAAACCCGCCCGGCATCTCGCGGAACTGGGCCTTATGAATCCCTTCTAATACTTCCTTCATCGGCGGATAGGTCAATGCCTTCTCCGCTGTTCCCGCGAAAGGTCGAAAGGCCGAAGCCATATCGCCGCACACCGCCCTCCGCCACGCACTGATATTCGGCTCACGTATCGCCTTCCCGCGGCGCTTGCTCATCACGCGCTCCATCAGTTGGACCACCGATGTATGGTCGAACACCTGCGAACACACGTATCCTCCTCGGCTCCATGGCGACGACACAATCATTGGCACCCGATATCCCAACCCCACCGGCCCCCCTCGAGCCTCCCGAGGCGGATGCCGCTTAAGGTCCTCCGCCAACGTCAAATACTCTACCGCCGGATCAATCCCCGCAGAAACCTTCCCCGTCTCCGCCGTAGCCGGATCGGGCACCACGAACGGCGGTACGTGGTCGAAATACCCGTCGTTCTCGTCGTAGGTCAACACAAATATCGTTTTCTTCCACACCTCCGGGTTGTGCGTCAGAATATTCATCACCTCGGCCAGATACCAGGCCCCATACCAAGGCGATCCCGGATGATCCGAAAAATGGGACGACGGAACCAGCCACGATACAGCCGGCAGTTTCCCTTCCTTCACATCCTTCCGGAACTGATAAAGCGGATCGCCTTTGGGCGCCAGCATCTCCCGCGTCTTTCCTCCATCCGTGTACCGGTGCGTTGTCAACTCGCGATACGCCGGATCGCCCGTGTTCGTCGTAAACGCCTTGGCATGAAGCGCTCGTTCCCGCGCCGTCATCCTCCCGCGTGACTCCGCCGTCCATTTCTTACGCTCCGTACCAACCCGCTCGAGCAACGCCTTCTTCCTGGTCAACTCTCGCGTCACCGGCCCCTTCTCCAACTCCGCAATCTCCCCCGGCAGCGTCGCCGCCAGCTTCTCCAACTGCTTCTGATAGGTAGGCAAGTGACCCACATGATACTGATCGAACCACTCCAGGGGATTATCGGTGAAGTTGGCAAGCCAATCATCTTCCTCTCCCGTGAACCCCGTATCCAGGCTCAATTCATTCTGGTAAACCCGCCACGAGACCCCTGCCTCTTCCAACCGTTCCGGAAACGTCGGCCAGTTCGCTGTCCGTGTGTAGGTCACATCGGAATTCCTCACTTCCTTCGACGTCGTCCCCGTCCACAGATGCAGCCGGTTCGGCGTCGTGCCCGTAAGCGACGAACAGAAGTTCTGATCGCATACAGTAAACGCATCCGCCAGCGCGTAGTAGAACGGAATGTCCTCCCGGTTGAAATAGCCCATCGTCAGCGGCATCCCTGCGCACTCCTTGCGCCCGGACCCCTTGGAGTCCAGCCACTTGTCGTGGTTGCCGTGATTGCGCGCGTCCGTCTGATCCCGCCACGAATGCGGCAGCGACCCCAGCCACGTAATCTTGGTCTCTTTCAAGTTCAACCGGAACGGCGCAAAGGTCTGGCCCGCCGCATTCGTCTGCAGCCACACCGGTTTCGCGTCCGGCAGCGTCACCGCCCGCGGATCGTTAAAGCCCCGGACACCGCGAAGCGCGCCCAGGGCATGGTCGAACGAACGATTCTCCTGCATCAGGACGACGATATGCTCGGCGTCCTCGAAGGTACTTCCCTTCGGCGGATCGATAGCGAACGCTCGCTGTATGGCGGCAAATAGGGCGGCTCGTTGGAAGAACTCTCTTCGCGTGCTCATCCCTTCGATTATCGGCTACTTTACCAGGCTGCTCCGGTGTTTTCTCACGCGCTCCAGCCACTGCTCGGCGGCATCGTGACTCGGACCCCGTGGCGTTTTCAGAAAGGTCTTGATATCGCTCTCGCAAGCCCTTAACTGATCGTGCCGGCAGTTCCATTCCGCCACCGCCAACAACGCCCGCGGCACCGCCGCCGCCGCGTCCCGCAGCTTCACCAGCGCCTCCTCCTGCCGCTTGTCCTGCTGCAGCAGCGCCATCCCTTCCACGTAGTACGCCCGCGGGGAACCCGGCTCATACTGCAGCGCCCTTCGCGCCGCCGCCTCGGCCTCCGCCGGCTGCCGCAAAAACAAATGCGCCAGACCTAAATTCGCATGAACTATCGCGGCCTTGTTGTCGATCGCCAGAGCCCGCCGGAAAGCATCGGCCGCTTCCGCATACTGGCCCAGCGCCAGCCGCCGCGAACCCAGGTTGTTCCATGCCTCAAACCACTCCGGATCCGCCGCCAGTGCCTTCTCCAGTTGAACCGTCGATCCCTTCATATCCCCCTGCGCCGCCAGTGATTCCGCTTCCCGCAGGAACTTCTTGGCTGTCTTCGGCGGCTTATGCGCCAGCCGCGCGATGCTGATCGGTCCGCCCGGAGCGGCTTCCTCCGTCGGCGACTTGGGCATCCGAAGCTCTACCAACTGGCCCTGCCGGAACTGGATATGTTCACTCATGATTCGCGTTCCGTGCCCGGTCACCACGCGTACCTCATAAAGCTGCGTGTTCTGCGCGGTCACCGTAAACGAACCGTCCCGGTTTACCGGCACTCGATCGGCCTGCAGATGCCCCGAATTCTCATAAAGCTCCACCCAAAGGGAATCCGCGGAGCCGTTGGTGATGATTCTTCCCTCGTAGCGCGACAGGTTCGATTGACCCCAAACCGTCGCTATTCCCACGAGCAAATACACGAATAGCCTTCGTACAGACACGTTGAGTAAACCTCCGATGAAGTTGCTTTTTATTGAGCGAAAGGCCAAAAAATGGCCCCCAACTCCCAACGAATGGGTCTTCGTCGAAAGTCGGCCTAGTCTACGCGGCGATCAGTTTCCCGCTTGGGAAATGGGCTTGAATGAGCCAGCGGACTTGGGACTGCTCAAACGGAGGTGCAAAGTAATCGATAGCGCCGAGCTCGATTGCTTCAAGCCACTCCTGCACGTCAGGAAGCCGGCTTACCGCAATCACGATGACCTTCTGCATCTGAGATGCGATGGCCTCGATTACCCGTTGCAAAATGTTACCTGTAACCGGACAGAAGACCAGATCGTATTGACTCCAGTCCACTCCATCCACATCAACGCTTTCTTCAATCGCTGGAACAAGGCGGGCCGATATCAAAGCGTCTCTGAGCTCACAAAGTAGATTCTCGTGGAGCTCGAGCAACAATATGCGAATCGACACAGCATCTCCTTAATCATTTCACTCGATAGCGATTAAATTCGAGTGAAACTGGCATGAACATCTTGTTCTCGAACGGGGAGGTGGGCTGCCGCTTTTTCCAGCGTGCTTATTCTTACTCTACGGACGAAAACGAGGAACATCCAATCGAAAAAACTTATGGTCACCATGGGATGCCCCGGCGGCTGCCGGGTTGATAAACTGGCTAAATGGCAGCTAGTTCTCGACGCAAGTCCGTACCCGTGAACGTCGGTGGCGTTATGGTGGGTGGCTCGAACCCCATCGTCGTCCAATCCATGACCAATACGGATACCGCCGACGTCCAATCCACCGTGAATCAGGTTATGGCGCTCGCTCAGGCCGGCTCCGAACTCGTTCGCGTCACCGTCAATACGGAAGCTGCCGCTGCCGCCGTCCCGAAGATCGTCGACACCCTCAACATGTTCGGCGTCCGCGTGCCCATCGTCGGCGACTTCCACTACAACGGCCATCAACTGCTGCGCAAGTATCCGGACTGCGCTCGCGCCCTGGCCAAGTACCGCATCAACCCCGGCAACGTAAACATCGGCAAAAAACACGACGACAACTTCCGGACCATGATCGAAGTGGCCGTTGAATTCAACAAGCCCGTCCGCATTGGTGTCAATTGGGGCTCGCTCGATGGGGCGCTGCTTACTCGGATGATGGACGAGAACAACAAGCTCGACGAACCGCTCGACGCCAAGCAGGTCACGATGAACGCCATGGTGGTCTCGGCGCTCGAAAGTGCCGCCGCCGCCGAACGCCACGGCCTGGCCCACGACATGATCCTGCTAAGCGCCAAGGTCAGCGGCGTCCAGGATCTCATCACGGTCTATCGCATGTTGGCCGCGCGCTGCGACTATCCCTTGCACCTCGGTCTCACCGAAGCCGGCCTTGGCTCCAAGGGGATCGTCGCCTCCACCGCCGCCATCGGCGTGCTTCTCCAAGAGGGCATCGGCGACACCATCCGCACCTCCCTTACCCCCATGCCTAACGGCGACCGCACCGAAGAGGTGATCGTCTGCCAGCAGATCCTCCAGGCGCTCGAAATCCGGAGCTTCACGCCGCAAGTCACCGCGTGCCCCGGCTGCGGCCGCACCACTTCGACCTTCTTCCAGCAGATGGCTGATGACATTCAGACCTACCTCCGCACCCAGATGCCCATCTGGAAGGAGGCGCATCCTGGTGTCGAGGAGATGAAGGTGGCCGTGATGGGCTGCATCGTCAACGGTCCCGGCGAAAGCAAGCACGCCAACCTCGGCATCTCTCTCCCCGGAACCTTCGAAGAGCCCGTCGCCCCGGTCTACGTGGACGGCAAGCTGAAGATCACCCTCCGCGGCGACCGCATCGTCCCCGAGTTCATCGAAATCCTCGACGCCTACGTCGAATCCCACTACGGCGTCGCGGTCACGACCTAAGAGCGCAAAGGCCGGTCTCGGCCCCCCACCAATCACGAACCTTTCCCGAGCCTCAGCCGAGACCGAGTCCGTTTTGCGCGAACTTCTTAGAAGAACCGCACGTTGTAGCTAACCGCCACCCCCCGTCCAATCTCCGCCGCCGAATCTTTAATGAACGACAGGTGTTTCCGGTAGTAGGCGTTGTTGGCGTTGAACCAGTACACTGAAAAGAGATGGACGGCATGCTGCCGCGCCAGCGTATAGGTCGCACGCATATTCACCGTCGCATATCCGGCCGTTTCGGTCTCCGTCGGGAATATTTGATCCTGCCGGCGCGCCAGCACAACTTCCGGTGCAATACTCAGCGCCTTGTAGCGATAATCCAACCCGATGCGGCCGCGCCCCGGCGGTATCCGCGGCAGCGGCACACTGTCAACCCGGAGCTGCGCATCGACGGCGTCAAAACCCAGGTTCAGCCAGAAATTCGGATGTAACGCCGCCTGCAGCCGCCCATCGAAGCCCCTATAGCGGGCGTCGTTCTGCGAGTACCGGGCAACCGTCAATCCATCGTCGATTTCCCCGGTCGGCGCCAGGTAAACATACCGCCGCAGACCGTAGTAGAACCAGTTCGCCTCCGCCCGGAATCGCGCCGACGTGTGCCGCAGCGACGCATCGAACCCGTTGGAGCGTTCCCCTCGCAGATTGGGATCGCCGATCTCAAAGGTCAGATTCCCCGCATGAGGGCCGTAAGCGTAAAGCTCCTCCAGCGCCGGCGCCCGGTAGGAGTGGCTGAAGCTGGTCACAAACGCGCCGCCATTCCATAGCGGAACGTTCACCCCCGCGCTGCCCGAAAGCGCCGTGAACGCCCGCTCTTCACCCGTTTCCGGCCGGTAGCGCGTGTTCTCAATCCGCCCGCCAAGCTGCAGCCGGGCTTTTTCGAGCTTGATACTCTCAACGCCGAACACCGCAAACGACCGCTGATTCACCGGTGGAGTTATCGCCTCTTCTCCCACCGCCTCATAGTCCCGCTGCAATCCCCACACGCCGAAGCTGCCGCTAAACGCGCCCCGCCGTTTCTGCTCCACCACCATCCGGTAATCGAACTGCCGGTTGAAAAACTCATTGGCCACTTCGCCATTCGCGACTTCATCGTGCTGCCAGTCGCTATAGTTCAGGCTGAAATTCAACCGGTCGTGCAGCCCGCCCGTTGCCCTCACGTTGTGCCGGGTAAACGGAAGCCGCACCTGCTCTTCTTCGCCGGAAAGCTGCGGAATCTGATACGTGCCCCGCTGCGTGTTGTACCCCAGCGAGAACCAGCCGCGCGAGTCGTAGCGGGAAAGCGAAGTCCCCCCGCTCAACGTCCGCGCCGCGGAGTTGTAGATCCGCTCCCGCGCCGTCCGGTAGTCCGACGTTCGCTGCCCGCCGGTGTTCAGCCGCATCACCCACGCCCCCGTGCTCGCGCTCACCCCCGCGCTGCCGCCGTGCAGGCCGTTATTCGATCCCCCGATCGCCGAAACGTACCCATGCACCCCGTCATGCGCCGCATCCTGCCCCGCATGATGATCCGTGATCATATTCACTACCCCGCCGATCGCGTTCGACCCATACAAAAGGGTTGCGGGGCCCCGCACGATCTCTACCCGTTCCAGCGACTGTGGATCCACCGGCTCCCCGTGGTCCCCCGATTGCGATGAAAGCGAACCCGTTCTTACGCCGTCCTGCATAATCAGCACCCGGTCCCCATCGAATCCGCGCAACACCGGGCGCCCCGTTCCCGGTCCGAAACTGCGCTTTGCCACCCCAGCCTGGCCGTCCAGAATCTCGCCCAGCGAAGTCCCGCTCTTACTGGCCAAATCCATCGTATCGAGCGTTGTGACCGAATTCATCGCCTCCAGCGCGGTCTCCACCTTACCCGACGCCGTCACCGTAATCTCCTGCCGGATCGGCGTCAGCCGCAGCGAAAACGCCATCTCAGCCGTCGAGTCTGTCCTTATAACGACCTTCTTGCGAATGTCCGCCAGCCCCACTGCCTGCGCCAGCACGTCGAACTCTCCCGTCGGCAAGTTTGTAAATCGGAACCTTCCATCCTCCCCCGTCTCGGTGGATTTGTTAAGTTGCGGTAGAACCACCGTTACGTGATGGACAGGCTTCCCGCTCGACTCCAGAGTGACAATTCCCTCCAAGTTGCTGAAAGCGAGGAGTAAAATAAAATGATACATCGTTATCAGTATCATTATGGCCCAGGCTCATCTCGGCGTCAATATTTAGTGCTGGCAAAGTTTCACGGCTTTGTTATACTAGCCGAAAGTATTCCCCCAAAGCAGTCCAAGTATATGAAAAATAATAGACTTGGCTACTAAAAATCGTAGAGGTAGAATGAAACAAATCAAAATGACCTCGTTAGTCGGGATCGTGCTTCTTGCAAGCGCGGCAGTGAATGCACAAACGTCCACTGGCTCGCTTAGCGGAACCATCACCGATCCGAATGGCGCAGCGGTCCCCGGTGCGAAAGTGGTTGCAACAAGTACCACCACCGGTTCCAAACTGGAGACTCTGTCAACCGAAGCGGGGGTATATGTATTCCCCGCTGTGCCGGTTTCAACCTATAACGTAGCTGTAGAAAAGACCGGTTTCAAAAAGCTGAACCGGCAGAACATCGAAATTCGTATCGCCCAGCGCCAGGATTTGGACCTGCGCCTCGAAATCGGCGACGTGCAACAGACGGTGGACGTTTCGGCAGAGGCGCCGGCGCTGGAAACCTCGACTGCTGAACGCGGCCAGCAACTCTCGCAGAAGATGATGGACAACCTGCCGCTGTTCTCGGGCGGTATCCGTAATCCCCGCGCCTTCGTCAACTACATGCCCGGCGTCACCAACAACGGTGAGCAGAGCGTTTCCGGTTCCGGCGGCCGCGCGCAGGAAGTTCTTATCGACGGCGGCAGCGCGCTGAACGTCGAATCGAGCGCTGTCTTCAACTTCCCTTCATCGGAAATGTTTAGCGAATTCAAGATGCTCCAGTCCAACTACTCGGCCGAGTACGGCCGCGTTGGCGGCGGCATCGAAATCTTCGTCTCCAAGAGCGGCACCAACTGGTTCCATGGCGCGGCATTCCATAACATGCGCCGCGACATTTGGAACGCCAACGCCTGGGCGCGGAACGCTAATCCCAACCCGGCCCAGAATTTCCGGGCCAAGGAACGCTTCAACGAAACCGGCGGCGTCATCGGCGGCCCCGTCTTCATCCCTAAGGTGTACGACGGCCGCAACAAGACCTTCTGGTTCTTTACCTACGACAAGGATATCCGTCCGGTCACCATCTCCTTCCCGGTCTCGACGGTTCCTACCGCGGCGATGAAAGCGGGCGATTTCAGCCAGGCCGGATTGCCGGTCATCTACGACCCGGCCACCACCGTCGGTGATGCGCGCCAGCCTTTCCCTGGCAACCGAATTCCGACCAACCGCTTCAGCAAGGTTGCTACCAACCTGATGCCGTTGATTCCGAATCCAACGCGCGCTTTGCTTGCCGGCAACTACGACTTCGTGAACCGCAGCGCGTTCGACCGCACCATCTGGAGCCTAAAGTTTGACCATGCCTTCACGGACAACAACCGGCTCGCCTTCTTCTATAGCAACGAAGTGCAGGCGCAGGACGACGTGAGCAACTTTGAGGGCCCGATCGGTTGGGGGCTGCAAAACTTTCAGAAGCCATTCAACTACCGTTTCAACCACGACTTCACGATCCGGCCGACGCTCTTGATGCACACGACCTATTCGTTCTCCAAGACCCGGCAGACCTGGGACAACCCCAATCAGAAGGGAGCGGGCAGCAAGCTGGGCTTCAATCTCTCCGGTGACTCCGACGCGACCCCGCGTATCTTTTTCACTGGGGCTGCGGGCCTCACGAACTACGGCGTCCAGGACGGCAAGGTTGGCAACGGCCTCCAGTACAATACGCAATACCACGTCTCGCAAGGCTACACGTGGCTCCGTGGCAAGCATGAATACAGGTTCGGTTGGGCCTACCGCAAGTTCTTGACCTTGGGTCAGGATCTCGCCGGTACCAACGGACAATATTTCTTTAACCGCAACCAGACCGCTCTTCCGACCGCCCTGACATCCACTGGCCACGAATTTGCCAGCCTGATCCTGGGTACCACCGACCGCGGTAACCAGGTAGTCCCGCCGGTGCTCTTCGATACCTCCGTCTATCACGACACCTCGGTCTACTTCCAGGATAACTGGAAGGTTTCCCAGAAGTTCACGTTGAACCTGGGTCTGCGTTATGAGATCCCGATCGGCTGGCACATCCCCGGCGGAAACGGCTACTCGCACGTCGACATCAAGGTGCCGAACCCCGGCGCGGCCGGTCTTCCCGGCGCCCTGGTCTTCTCCGGTACTGGACCTGGCCGAACTGGCGAAAAGCGCTTCTACCCGACCGATTTTTCCAACATCGGACCCCGCCTTGGGTTTGCCTATCAGTTGACGCCCAAGACCGTCCTCCGGGGAGGCTGGTCGATCTACTACCAGGGCCTCTCCAGTGGCGGCTGCGGTTGCCGAGCCGGCTTTGCGGGAACCAACGACGTCCTGAGCGACGGGCGCAACCAAGCGCTGAACTGGGACAACGGCGTGCCGCTTGCTCCGGGCTATCGTCCTCCGCCGATCATCGATCCTTCGTACGTGAACTTCCAGGGCGTGCAGTACCAGGGACCCACCGCCGGTCAGGCTGGCCGCATTCAGAACTGGAGCATCAACCTCCAGCATGAGATCAAGAACTATCTAATCGATGTCGCCTACCAGAGCAACCGCGGAAGTCGTTTGGCTTCCACGATGGATCTGAACCAACTCCCGGTTAGCCAGCTCAGCAAGGGTTCGCTTCTGTCGCAGCCGGTCACTTCTCCTGCAGCGATCGCGGCCGGTATCCGTCTGCCCTATGCGGGCTTCCCGACCAACCAGACGGTTGCGCAGTCGCTTCGTTCGTTCCCGCATTATCTCTCAGTGCAGAGCTTGTTCGCCGGGTATGGTCAGAGCTGGTACGATGCACTCCAGGCCAAGCTGGAACGGCGCTTTGGTTCCTTCCAGTTCAATACTAACTACACTTGGTCGAAGAACCTGGGCATCGGTCATTACCGCCAGGTGTTCGGCCAGATTGGTTCTCCTGGAGCGACGCCCCAGGATTTCAACAACACCGCTGAATCGAAGAGCTTCTCGAATATGGACATCCCGCATGTCTTCAACATTCTGACGAGCTATGATCTTCCGTTCGGCAAGGGCCAAAAGTACGCGAGTGGAGCCCACCCGATCGTCAACGCCTTCGTGGGCGGTTGGACCGTGGCCGGCGCTGCGATTTACCGCAAGGGCGGGCTGATCTGGCTGACGACTCCGGGCAATCCGCTTGGCAACGGTGTGCTGTTTGCGCCGGCGACCAAGGCAAACGCGACGGGCACTGCGATCCGGACCGGCGTCGACCGCACCACGCTCGACCCGAACGATCCGAACTCGCGCTTCTTCAACCCGGGCGCCTTTACGGCGGCTCCGCAGTACACGCTTGGCACGGCGGCGTTCTATCACAACGACTTCCGCCAGCCGGCGGTCTTCACCGAGAACCTCTCGATCGTGAAGCGCACGACGCTGTGGCAGAACGACAAGAACCCGGTGGTGTTGACCTATCGTGCCGATGGGTTCAATATCTTCAACCGGACCAACTTCGGTGGCGTGAACGGCACCGTCGGCAATGCCAACTTTGGCCGTCCGACGGCTCCGCAAAACGGACCGCGTATCATCACCATGGGTCTTCGCCTGGAATTCTAATTCCTGGTTCAGACTTAAGAAACGGCCGCCCTTCGGGGCGGCCGTTTTTGATTTAAAGGGCCTGTTCGAGGTCCTTGCAGATATCGCCCGGATCCTCAATGCCGACGGAGAGGCGGACGAGGCTGTCCCGGATGCCGAGGCGCTCCCGCTGCTTGGGAGCCAGGTCACGGTGGGAACTCATGGCGGGGTAGAGCATCATGGTGTGGACGTCTCCCAAAGAGGTCGCCTTGACCACGAGCTTGAGGCCGTTCATGAAGGCGAACACCTCGTCGCGGCCCGAGTCCTTCAGCTCGAAGCTGATCATGGCTCCGTAGAGTCCTTCGGGCAGGAGACGGGTCAGGGTGGCGGCGTCGGGATGATTGGGGCAGTCGAGGAAGTTCACCTTGGCCACGCAGGGGTGCTGGCGGAGGAAGGCGGCGACGGCCACGGCGTTCCGGCACTGGCGCTCCATCCGCAGCGGGAACGTCTTGATACCGCGCATGGCGAGGTAGGACTCGAAGGGCCCGAGAATTGGGCCGTAGGTTTTCGATAAAGTACGAAGAGGTTCGTAGTGCGCCTCGTCGCTGACGATGAGACCGCCCATTATGTCTCCGTGGCCGGCGAGGTATTTGGTGAGCGAATGGACGACCAGGTTGGCGCCGAGCTCCAATGGCCGGACGAGCATTGGTGTTGCGAAGGTGTTGTCCACGATCAGGGCGGCGTCGATATCCTTGGTCAGTTTCGAGATCTGGTCAATGGCGCCGACGCGGAGCAGGGGATTGGAGACGGTCTCCATCAGGACGGCTCCGGGCTTTTCCTCGGCAATCGCGGCGGCGACTTTGTCGATGTCGCAGATGTCGACAAAAGTGGTCTCGATGCCGAATGGCTCGAGAACCTTCATCAGCAGGTTGGTCGTGGCGCCATAGAGCGCGTTAGCGGCGATGACTTTCTTGCGGCGGTCGATGAGCGCGGTGGTGATCGCCATCTCGAGAGCGGCCATCCCGGTGGCGCAGGCGAGGGAGCCGTGGCCGGATTCGAGGGCCGTGCAGAGCTCTTCAAGAGCGTGGTTGGTCGGGTTGTCGTAGCGGGCGTAAGCATAGCCTTCGACTTCGTTTGCGAAGACCTTATCGGTGGTCTCGATGTCCTCATAGACGAAGCTGGAGGCGGTGAAGATGGGCGTGGTTACCGGGATATGGGCGCCCTGTTTCTTGCGGTCACCGGCGTGGACCGCTTTGGTATGGATGTTCATGCTTTTCGTTTCCAGCGGGTGCCCTCTTTGGTGTCTTCGAGGAGGATGCCCTTTTCGAGCAGCTCGGCGCGAATGGCGTCGGCGCGTCCGAAGTTGCGGGCCTTCTTGGCGGCGTTGCGCTCGGCGGCGAGGGCGTCGATTTCGGAGTCGGTGAGGCCGCCTTGGGCGACGGTGGGGGTGAGGACGTCAAAGACCTGGTCGAAGCGTTCCAGAAGTTTGAGGGCTGGAATGGCGTTGGCGGAGCGGAAGGCGCCGGCGTCCATGGCGGTGTTGGTATCGCGGATGTACTCGAAGACGACGCCGAGCGCGTTGGCGGTGTTGAGGTCGTCGTCCATCGCTTCGTCGAAGCGTTGGAGGGCCTGGGCGGACCGCTGGTCGGCTTCGGGAGCGGCGCCGTCGGGGAACTTGTCGGTCTTGAGGCGGAGTTGAAAGTTGCGGAGGCGCTCGATGGAGGTTGCGGCGGCTTTAAGGCCGTCGAAGGTGAAGTTGAGCTTATTACGATAGGGGACCGCGGCGAGCAGGTAGCGAATGGCTTCGGGCTGGTAGCCCATTGCGGTGACATCGCGAAGGGTGTAGTAGTTGCCGAGGGATTTCGACATCTTCTGGCCTTCGACGATCAAGTGTTCGGCGTGGATCCAGAAACGGGCGAAAGGCTTCCCGGTGACGGCCTCGCTTTGGGCGATCTCGTTTTCGTGGTGGGGGAAGGTGAGATCGATGCCGCCGGCGTGGATGTCGAGGGTTTCACCGAGGTACTTCATGGCCATGGCGGAGCACTCAATGTGCCAGCCGGGGCGGCCGTCGCCGATGGGCGTGTTCCAACTGGGCTCGCCGTCCTTCTTCTGCTTCCAGAGGACGAAGTCGCGGGCGTTCTCCTTTTCGTATTCGTCGACATCGACGCGGGCGCCGGCGATCATGCCACCGAAATCGTTGTGGGAGAGCTTGCCGTATTCGGGGAATTTAGCGATGCGGTAGTAGATGGAGCCATCGCTCTCATAGGTCATTCCGCGCTCGGTGAGGCCTTGGATCAGGCCGACCATTTCGTCGATGTGCTCGGTGGCGCGGACGATCTTTTCCGGGCGCTGGAGCCGAAGGGTGGCCATGTCCTCGAGAAAGGCGTCTTCGTAGGGCCGGGTGTAGTCGGTGATAGAGACGTTCTGCTGGACGGCGGAACGGATGATTTTGTCATCGACATCGGTGATGTTCATGACGTGCAGGGTCTCGAAGTGGCGCGCGCGGAGCCAGCGGCGGAGGATGTCCTGAAACGTGAAGGTGCGGAGGTTGCCGATGTGCGCGAAGTTATAGACAGTGGGGCCGCAGACGTACATGCGGACGGTCTTTTCGTCAGCGGGGGCGAAGTCTTCGACCTTCTGAGTGAGCGTGTTGTAGAAGCGAATCGGCATGCGAAATGGGTAAACCTTTATGATACTGAAGAAGGCATATTAGCCAGTAGAGTAGGACAGCGGGCGGGTGCGCGACCTCAGAATGGCGATTTGCGAGTTTTCTTTTTTTGCGGCTCTAGTCTGAACGTATATACTACGTACAGTAAGGAGTCACCATGCCCCAGTCCCTCTCTGAATTGGAACAGCAGCGTTCCCTGCTCGCCACCCAACTTTCCAACCTGGGTGATCTTCGCCCCGGATCGGTCACTGGAATTGTCCGCCGTTGTGGAAAGCCCACCTGTCATTGCGCTCAACCGGACGATCCGGGCCACGGCCCCACTCTGCGTCTTACCTATAAAGTGCAGGGCAAGACCATCAGCGAAGCTTTGCCGACACCGGCCGCGGTTCGCAAGGCGGAACGCGAAATCGCCGAGTTCCGCAAGTTTCAGCATCTCAACCGCTCGTTCCTCGAGGTCAACGAGAAGATCTGCCGCCTGCGTCCAGTCGAGGAGCAACTCCTGGGTGAGCAGGAAAAAAAACGGCGGACGCCATCCAAAAGGAAATCGCGCGCGAAGTAGAGCAACTCCTGCGGACGATCTTCACCGGCGTGCGCAAAACGGGCGGCCTGGACCTGGAAGCCATCGAGATGCTGGTGCGCTCGGCCATGCACCGGGCTGGAGCCCATGCGCTGACCGAGTTGTTGCAGTTTCCCGCGTCGGATCAGCGCGCCCTTCCGTGCCCCTGCGGGAAGCAATCGCACTATCGCGAGTTGCGTACGAAAAGAATACTGACGGCGCTCGGCACCGTCGAAGTCTCACGGCCCTACTATCTGTGCCGGCACTGTCATGAAGGACGATTTCCGGTGGATCGGGAACTCGACATCGTGAACACTGAATTCTCGCCCGGCGTGCGGCGCATGCAAGCGCTGGTGGGGCAAGAGGTCTCCTTCGATCACGGTCGTGAACAGTTGCAGTTACTGGCCGGCTTGGAGGTCACCACCAAGTCCGTTGAGCGTGTGGCCGAATCGATCGGTGCAGACATTGCACTGCAGGAGCGACAAGAGATTGACCGTGCCGTGCAACTCGATCTACCCATCATTGTCGGCGAGCCCGTTCCCATTCTCTATGTCCAACTGGACGGAACCGGCGTACCTGTCGTGAAGAAGGAGACGGAGGGCCGCAAAGGCAAGCTCGACGGCTTCCCCGCGCACACGCGCGAAGCCAAGCTCGGCTGCGTGTTCACGCAAACTAACTGGGACCAAGACGGCTATGCCATTCGCGACGCCGATTCGACAACCTACACCGGCGCCATCGAGAACGCCGAGCAATTCGGCAAGCGGCTCTACGTCGAGGCCTGGAAACGCGGCTGGAGCCGCGCCGAGAAGAAGGTCGTCATTGGCGACGGCGCCCCCTGGGTCTGGAACCTTGCCAAGGAACACTTCCCCGGCGCCATTCAAATCGTCGATCTGTTTCACGCCCGCCAGCATGTGTGGGATGTGGCGCGCCTGCTCTATCCCATCGACACGAAACGCCGTAACGCCTGGATCGGCCTCCATCAGAAACGGTGGCTCGATAAAGGCAAGATCGCCAAACTCGTCGCCTCGCTGCGCCGCATTCAAACCCTGGATGTCGATCTGGCCAAAAAGCTCCGCAACGAAGCCGACTATTTCGCCACCAACGCCGCCCGCATGAACTATCCCGAATTCCGCAAACAGCATCTCTTCGTCGGCTCCGGTGTCATCGAAGCCGGCTGTAAAACCGTAATCGGTCACCGCCTCAAACAGTCCGGTATGTTCTGGACGGTCAAAGGCGCCAACTCCATCCTCGCCCTCCGCTGCGCACACCTCAACGGCCGCTTCGAAGACTACTGGGATGCGCGAAGGGCCGCTTGATTCCCACTTCTATGTCGCGCACCC